>PVBE010040842.1_pt1 | contig 125317 bp, 108 predicted proteins | sample 1631181 | NCBI WGS metagenome assembly PVBE01 (sample SAMN08397723, study PRJNA350692) | Marine metagenome, whole genome shotgun sequencing project. | isolation source: water | place: Pacific Ocean | collected 2012-04 | reverse complement strand
GTTTCGCCTTCATGATGATCCCTATTGGGATGTTGATAGCTTGGACGTTTGGAAACTGCGGTTAGCCAGTTCAGCTTCGTCTACGGACGACGTATGAGGTCTCACTGAGGCTGATACCAAGAGACCGTATGTAAAGGGTCGCCGATACTCGCCTCGGTTTATCTATCCCTGCTCTCAAATCTTGATAACGGTTTTGCCCTTCGTATGCCCTTCACCTTGCAGTCTCATCGCTTCGGCAACTTCGGTGAGCGAGAAGCTTCGCTGGATAATGGGTTTGAGATTGCTATTTTCGACAAGATCACGCAGGGCACCTAGGTCAGCGGAGTTAGGCGATGAAACAAACGACAGCATTTTCTTACTACCAAGCTTTGAAAGTAGTGCGATTCGTAGCATTCTTCCGATCACACCCATTGAAGTTTTACCAACAGCAACCGCAACATACACTCCGTCATCTCGAAGCAGACGTCTGTGAGTTCTGAGGGAACTAGAACCGACGATGTCGATGATGGCGTGAAACTGGGCGTTGGATTTGGTGAAGCCATCTGTTTTGTAATCGACGATCGCATCAGCACCGATCGAGTGCATGAGATCGATGTTTTCTGTACTACAAACTGCGGTTACGTAAGCTCCAAATATTTTTGCTATCTGCACAGTGAAAGTCCCGACTCCACCTGATCCGCCAATCACTAGTATGCTATGACCGTCTTGGACTTTTGCTTGATCTCTCACAGCGTTCAACGCGGTGAGACCTGCCAGTGGTAATGAAGCAACCTGTTCATCGGGCAGTCCTTCGGGTGCCAACGCAATTTCATGCTCTGAGACACATGTGTACTCAGCGAAACATTCGGTCGATTCCCCGAATACTTTATCGCCAGATTTGAACCGCGTGACGTTCTCACCGACGGCAACAATTGTGCCAGCAAGATCCATTCCAAGTATCTTTTTTTTTGGACTAAAGATTCCGAACACCGCACGGGCAATTTTCGGATTTCCTGTCAACGTGAGCCAGTCAGCCTGATTAACCGACGACGCATGGACGTTCACGAGGATTTCGTCAGAGCCGATCTTTGGTTTTTGAACTTCTTCAATCTCGATTTCATTATGATCCCCGAAACGTTTGTATGTAGCTGCTTTCATCGCTGCTGTTATCTTCTATTTCTCAATCCCAAAGATTGTATTTTGTTAGTACTCGGGTTTTTACACACCTAACAGTATCGTCTAGAGCAACCTACACCTCAGTCTTGCAGCGTTACTTTCGTTAAGTACAGATACAGACCGTCATTGACGAGGTTTACGTTGGGCGTGTTTTCCGGTGCGCAGTTCGATTGAAGAATATAACGCATTGCCGAAAGAGCCACGACACGGCGTGCCGAGACTCGCCACGTACTATGACAAATCTATTGGTGGGTGTCAGGGTGCTGAGACAAGAACAGAGACGGTTATTCGCTTACCAGTGACAACAGTGTCGGTGAGACCTCTAACTGTTGAGCTAACTTGCGAGTCGTCAGTCCGAGCTTCAGTTGTCTCGTTGTGATTTCTTCGAGCATGTAAACACTCCGATGGTTACAAGTGTTTACAAAAGCCCCTTTTATCAACCGCCGATGGAGGTGGTAAATCTAGTATTTGAACTAAGATTTACCTATAGCCCCCGTAGCTCAGTTGGATAGAGCACCGGCCTCCGAAGCCGGGAGCGTGAGTTCGAGTCTCGCCGGGGGCGCCATTTCAATGCCATCTCATCTGGCTATTTGTCCGCTGTTTCCATTAAGCTCCGGGTGCATATTTTTTGAAATTTCGTAATTTCTATGAGCACACCGAACACCTTGCATCCCAGCCACTTCAAAGATCCCTCCGTGAGGGTCGAGAAATCGCGAGATGTATATAGCTCCAAGCATCCGAGGCTGACTTGGTCGCGAGTCGTAATCATGCGTCTATGTGGGTACGCATGGCATGACCGGCTTGGCCGGTGTGATAGATGAGTCGCATCGAATTTGCCGGTAGGAACGAACGTATCGACAGGTTGTTGCGCCGCCTGATCGACGAGACTCGCGGGCAACAAAATTTAGACCGAATAACCGTCGTCACGCCTACCAATCAGGCCTCGTTCTACATTCGGCGGGCCCTCGCTAAGGAGGGGCTGTTCAACGTCGATTTCAAGCGGCTTGAAGATGTCGCTGAGCTACTTGCAGGTCGCGATTTCGATCAGCCGTTGTTGCACGACCTTCAAGCTTCAGAGTTTGTGTTCGAAGCCGCACAGGATCGTAAACACGGCTCACGTCTGGGTGGAAGCGAAGTTTCACCACAACTTCAGTCGGCACTCCACTCAACCTTCCGAGAACTGGAACTTCTGGATCGCGCTCAGCGAGCCAATCTTGCTGCCCAAAACAACATCCAGCATGAGTTGGTCGCTCGGTTCGACAGGTATATGGAGCTGGCCGATTCCTATCGTCGTGGCTCGATGGTTGCGGATCAAGCGGCCGAGAACATCCGGAACTCAACTCATCCAGAACGAGTCGAAGCACTTGGCACCGTGCTACTCATCGAAGCGTCCGCCGTCGCACCAGTCCAACGATCGATATTCGCCGCTCTTGCTGAATTACCCGACTCCGTCACAATCTCGATTGTCGATACTCCTCCCGACCCACCGTTGGTATCTCACGTAACCGAAGACACGCACCGCCTGAAGCCGATCAGCGTTCCAGATGTTGCCGAGGAAATTCGAAGTGTCGTACGTGAAATTGTGAACTTCGCACGCTCCGGAAAACGGTTCGCACAGATGGCAGTTGTATTTGAAGACGATAACTACGCTAGCCGCGTGGGGGAGGCGCTCGAGCTCGCAGGCATCCCAGTTTCAGGGCCGGATCGCAGCGCACTTTCCGACACCCCTGAAGGGCAGTTCGTTACCGGCCTTCTTGACATATTCGATGGCGATTTCGGTCGACTCGATCTCACCGAGTGGCTGTCGAGCGCGCCGGTGATGAGCCCTGAAAACCACCACTCGGTACCGGCTTCAAGGTGGGATGCAATCTCGAGAAGTGCAGGGGTGACAGTTTCAGTGGAAGACAGCTGGATTCCCCGACTGGATCGTTATGCGAACAATCTCGTCAGGCATGCCGAGCGGTCGGCTCGAGTGGAAGAGAGCGGGGGTAGGGCGAACGAGCTCGGAGCTGCCAGATCTGACGCTGAATATGCTCGAGATCTGAAACAGTTCGTTGTGGGATTGGCGCGGCTGAAACCAACCGAAGCCGAGAACACTTGGACGGGTTTCGGGAAGTGGCTGAGACGTCTCGTCGATCACTATCTATTGCTCAACGATTCTGCTGCTGCTGCTGCGAGGAGAACACACCTTGCAGCGCTCATAGACCGGCTAGAAGCACTCGAAACGTCCGGGTCCGACGCGCCGTCATTCAACCATTGTGTAGGCGTACTAAGAGAACAACTCGACCGACGTTCTGCAGGTCTGAGGTCGCTGGGATCTGGTGTGTATGTCGGACCCATCTGGACCGCCGCCGGGTGCCCGTTCGACACCGTATTTGTACTCGGAATGTCGGAGGGTCGCTACCCGAGTCCAGGAATTACGGATCCCTTGCTCCCAGACACGATGAAAAAGGAAGTCGACCCCAATGGCAACGTACTGAGGACGATCGAGCGCCGGGTCGAAGAAAGCCATCAATCGTACGTAGCCGTGCTGGAAAGCGCCGAACAGGTCTTCATGTACTGGCCCAGCGGGATACCGGGCGAGGCGAGAGAGTTTGGACCCGCAAGGTGGTTCCTGGAGGCCGTTCGAGAAGTGTCGGGCGAGAAGCTTCTTCAGGCTGGGCGACTGAGTGGGGGAGACGTCGCCGGATTGACCATTCAACGCCGATCCGATGCTGTGACACTTTCGTCTGATCTCGCCGCCGGCAGACACGATTTCGACGTCATCAGTGCAAGAAACTGGTCGCAGTCTGAGCATTCTCCTGAGTCGTTCCCGCTAGCGGAAGTGGTTTCTTCGATCGGTGCCTCTGTGAGGTTCGAATCGGCGCAAGAAGGAGAAAACTGGACCGAGTATGGCGGCAAGATCGAACTGAGTTCCGGCTTGGCAGTCGAGGAGCCAGATTCCAAAACTGCCGAATCCGCCGCATCCATAGGATCGGCAACGGCATTCGAAACATATGCAGCGTGCCCGTATCGGTATTTTCTATCGAGGCGACTGCACATCGAGCCGACTGCATCACCCGAACCGGAGCTCGCACTCGATCCGCTTGAATTCGGAACGCTGGTTCACGACGTGCTGGAAAAGTTCGCTCTCTGGCGAATGGAACAAAAACCGAACGAACCATCCAGAACCGAACAAGAAAACTGGATGAGAGGATCGACCGATTCTCACATCGAATCTCTGAAACAGTCGACTCCCGGGCGTTCTAACGGCGCGTGGAAGATTGAATATTCTCGAGCATGGCTGCTCCTTCGCCAATGGCTCCGCCGTGAATCAGGCACCGCCGATCTGGATGAGATGCGTCAGATCGAGGCCGAGTACTCGTTCGGCAGCGATAGCCCCGGAACCGAGAGCGGTCCGGCTGTTCAAGTTAGGACGGTCAACGGTCGGGTTGTGAAATTCAGAGGACAGGTCGACCGAGTCGACATATCCGAAGATGGCACCAGGGTGATCGTCTACGACTACAAGTCCGGCAGTAATTCCTCATACAACAAACTCGATAGCGATCCGGTGAAAAAGGGTACGAAACTCCAGTTACCTCTTTATTCAAAGGCAGTGGCGCGCAAGTACCCCGGCTCAGACATATCCGCGTCGTACTGGTTCGTTCGGGAGTCGGGTCGCGATGAACTCAAACCGGCGCCTGCCGATTATGACAGTGAACGGGCTGAAACTGCGCTAACTGAGGCAGTTAGTACGATTGTTGAAGGCATCGACTGTGGGGTCTTCCCGGCGCGCCCGGGGGCTGCCGTTGGCTGGGGTGATAACAGCGAATCGTACGAGAACTGCAGATTTTGTGAATACTCCAGAGTCTGTCCGAAGAGCAAAGCACGATTCTGGGAGTCGAAGAAAAACTCCGATCCGGCGCTAATGAACTATGTAGGCCTTGCTGAGGACGCCACATGACGACCTCAACAGGCAAGACCAACTCTTCACGCGATCGCATTGTGGGAATTGCAAAAGACTCGCTGCACGAGACCATCTATGCCGGCGCAGGTGCTGGAACAGGCAAAACCCAGACGCTGGTTGAACGCATCGCCAACCTGGTAACTCTCGGAGGAGTTCTATCGCAAAACATCGCTGCTGTCACGTTCACGGTGGCTGCGGCATCTGAGCTTCGACAGCGGGTTCGAGAGGAACTTGAGAAGCGATTAGAAGAATCGGCCAAATCGACTGCATCTGGTTCGTCAGGTCTTCAATCAACGCTGTCGAACGCACTTGATTCGCTGGATTCAGCGTTCGTGGGAACGATTCACAGTTTTGCGCAGAGCCTGCTGCGTGAGCGACCACTATCGGTCGGACTTCCCCCCGTCTTCGAGGTGTACGAATCTGTTCAAGGCGATGTGAGATTTGGTGAGGAATGGTCGGCATGGCTAGACAACGAGCTCGATAGTCCAACGTTCGCCGATGCTGTTGTAAACGCCCAAAGGTTGGGGCTCACACAACCACTCAACGTCCTTCGAGAACTCGCTGAAGAGCTACATGCCAACTACGATCTTGTCGAGCGAATTGGCGAGCTGCCGATGCCGGAAAATACAATTGGTCCAGGTGTAATACTCAGGGCAGTCCGAGCGGATCTAGGAGCAGCTCTCGATCTTCGGAGCTACTGCACGAACCCTGACGACAATCTGATTGCGCATATGGAATCTTCAATCGTTCTGGCTACAACATGGATCGATGAGGCGACCGAAAATGATTCAGAAGAAGACCAGACTCTCGCGTTAACCCAGCTGCCAAAACTATCGTCTGGTGGCGGTCGAAAGGGAGACTGGAACTCACTTCCGAGCGGTGAAAGCAGTCTCGAAGAAGTACGGGCGTTGCTAAAAGGTGCTCAGGCGAATCTCGAAAGGGGTCGGGAGGGTCTTGGTCAGGCAACAGTTATCCCACTGGTGAATTCTGTGTCGAGGATGGTGTTGGAGTATTCGGCAAAACGTCGTAATTTGGGGACACTTGAATTCCAAGATCTTCTGATGCTGTCATCCGAACTGCTGGATCAAGACGAAGAAGCTCGAAGATATTTTCAGAGCCGATACACACACATCCTGATCGATGAGTTCCAGGACACAGATCCGCTCCAACTAAAGTTGGCGATGCGGCTTGCGGATAGAGATAGCAAAGGCAAGCCGACACCAGGGGCATTGTTCGTTGTTGGTGATAGCAAGCAGTCGATCTACCGATTCCGTAGGGCGGATCTAACGCAGCTAGAAGGACTCGTTAACAAGCTGGGTGCTACCAAGCTTTCACTGTCTAACAACTATCGATCCAATCCTGAAATACTCAATTGGGTCAACTCGATATTCGAGCCATGGATGAACGGATCTGGCGGTTCAGTTCGGAACCCGAACCAGGCCGAGTATGTTGCTCTTGAGCCAGGGCGTAATGACTATCTCCAATCGAACAAGTCGCGAGTGATGATTGCTGGAGGTGCAGCCGACAGTGGGGTCGATGTTGCGCGAGAGTCAGAGGCCGACGACTTTGCAAAGCTGGCTCGCAGCGTCGGCGCCGGAGAGTGGTCACTCCCTGATGGCAGCGGTGGAGAGCGTGAATCGACCTACCGAGATTTATGCGTACTGATGCCGCGCCGAACAGGTCTAGCATTTCTGGAGAACGCGTTCCACGAGCACAACGTTCCCTATATTCTCGAAGGGCAGGCGCCGATATTCGATTCTCAAACCGTCCACGAATTAAGCAACAACCTCGTTGCTATCGACGACCCCACCGATCAGGTTGCGATCGTCGCCGCTTTGAAGTCGGCATCGTGGGGTTGCTCAGATCAAGACCTCTACGAGTGGGCTCAGTCTGGCCGAAAATTTGAGTACGCACGTGCGCCAATCAAGCTAGATCAGTTCGTAGAGGGCTCAAAAACGTGGAACGTTGCCACGGCACTTTCTGGTCTTGAGAAATTCCACGAGCTTCGACAACAGATATCAACACCGTTTTTGATCGAGCAGTTCATTCGAGAACGGCGATTGCGGGAGGTCGCTGCGCTGTCGAATCCATCAGGTGATCGAGAGCGACTGATGGATCTGCTGATCGAGATGAGCAGGTCGTTGCAGCGGTCGGGCACGGGATCGCTGCGAGAATTCGTGCGATGGATTTCTCGACAGGCAGAGGCACGTGTACGGGTCGCCGAGGGAGCGCTATCAAACAGCGAAGTGAACGCCGTTAGGGTGATGACGATACACGCCGCAAAGGGTCTTGAATTCCCGGTTGTTGCACTGATGGGATTGCAGGTGAGCGCAGGCGCTCTCAAGGGCAGTTCGATCACGCGAGAAGAACAGGGAAGGGCAGTGGTGTCGGTGAAACTGGGTTCTACTAAACGTGGACTGTTCACATCTGATTACACCGATAAAGCCAAAGCTGAAAAAGAGGCCGAGCAGGCCGAGCTTGTTCGTCTCGCCTACGTTGCGGCCACCCGAGCGCGAGAATACCTGATCGTCAGCGTGCACCGGTCGGCCACTGATAAGTCATCTCTCGCCGCCAAGATAGCCGAACTGGACGGGTCGAATGGGTCAACTTCGGAATTTGCCGCCAAAACACCGTCGAATCCGAGTGGAACCGACACGAAGACCACTATTGCTCCCGAATCTAACGAGTATTCACTCGTTCACCGATCACAGTGGCTCGATCAACTCGAACTTTCTGTAGCCACGGCAAAAAACCGAGGCTATGTCACGCCGTCTCAGCTTGCGGATCATTCGATGTTTGATGGGCCCAAACCCGAAGACAACATGGAGTCGACCGAGCGCAACACTTCAGAACGCGGGCGAGGTGGAACAAGGTTTGGGTCAGCGGTTCACGCTGTGCTTCAGGATGTTGATTTCGATGACCGGAACGATCTGGACGGGTTGAACGGTCTCGTACAAGCGGCTGCCGATGCGCACGAGGTTGAGGGCGCCGAGATTATTCAAGACATAACTCAGAGCGTTCGAAACACACTGCAAAGTCCGACCGTTGCGCGAGCGACATCGAGCAACTCCTGGCGAGAGGCCTGGGTTGCTGCTGAGATTTCGGACGGCATCGAGGTTGAGGGTTCGATCGACCTGATGATCCAGAATGAGGATGGCTCGATGACAATCGTCGACTACAAGACCGACCGAATACAAGGTGAACTTCTGGATGAAAGAGCCAAGGGCTATGAACCTCAGCTAGCGGGCTACGTGCTCATTCTTGAGAAACTCGGCATGAGTGTACGGGACGCCATACTGGTCTTCGCAAATGGGGGTGCTGACGGCGGAGCTTACGAGTATTCCATCAAAGACATGGAAGTGGCAAAGTCTGTGGCCGAAACCGAGATTCGCTCTCAAATTCGCTGACGAATTCCAGCAGGATTGCTGCAATCAGCATCCCAAAGCGACCGACTCCAGCTAAGATCGGCACCTGTAATTTTCTTATCCTGTATGCGGAGGCAACAAATGGGACTGCTCGACGGAAAAAAAGCACTGATAACCGGTGCGCGAAAAGGCATTGGTCGAGGCATCGCACTCACCCTGGCCAATGAGGGTGCTGACGTCGGGATTAACGACATTGTTGACGACGAGGTTTCTCAGCGCGGCGCCGAATTGGTTTCTAACAGGGGTGTGAAGGGAACGTTCCATGCGGGTGATGTCAGCAGCGTAGCCGGAGTCAACTCGGTGATCGATTCATTCATTACTGAACATGGGCGGATCGACATTCTGGTGAACAACGCGATTTTTCCCGATCAATCTCGTTCGTTGTTCGAAACTGACGAGGTGTTCTGGGACCGGATGATGAACCTGTCGCTAAAAGGCTATTTTTTCGGCTCGCAGCGAGCGGCTAAGGAGATGGTTGCTCAGGGAACCGGCGGTAGCATCGTTTGCCTCGCGAGTGTGCATGCCTACGTTGCTATTGAGAATTGGACTGCCTATGGTACGGCGAAGGCTGGATTGCGACGGATGATGAAGGGATTCGCGATTGATCTCAAAGGTCACAACATCAATGCGAACTGTATCGCTCCAGGCGCTATTTCAAACCGACTGCCTGAAGGCGACCACGACGACGTTGTTGATGGTGCTCCGCACGATCCCACTCGATTTCTCGATCGTCTTCCGGCTGCAAAGGGTGGACTTCCGAGCGATATTGCTAACGCTGTGTTGTACCTTACCTCGGAGCTTGGCCAGTACGTGAATGGTGAGACCATTCTTGTCGACGGTGGAATGATCGCATCGAAAATCATGCAGGACTAGCTCCAGAGCTAGAAATCGAGCGGAGATGAGATCATGACTCCAGCACTTTCGGGAAAACTTCTCGAAGGGAAGAAAGCTATCATTACCGGTTCCAGACGCGGCATCGGCGCCGGAATTGCTCAACTGTTTGCCGAGCACGGTGCCGAAGTTGGCGTAAACGATGTCGTTAGTGCTGTGGATTCTGGTTCAAATCGAACTAAATCGGATTGCTGGAGCGCCGTTTCCTGCGACGGTGGCTGAGTAAAAAATGGCAAAAAACCCCTTTTTCTTGACTGATTGGGTACCTGATCCGGGAGTCGAGAACCTCGTCTACGAAACACCGTGGCTGGATTTTTTTTACGACGACATCACTCATCCAGATGGGAAATCTGGAAAATATGCTTGGATACAGAATCATTCAGGCAATGGTGCAGTCATGGTGATCCCGGTCACCCCGTCGGGAAGATTTTTACTGATCAAGGTATACAGACACCCTTCGAAAAAATTTCTGTGGGAGTTCCCAGCAGGGGTAATGGAATCTGGGGAATCACCTCTGGGCGCTGGCCGTAGAGAACTCGTTGAAGAGACGGGTATCGTGGCCACAGACATTCGGGTGTTGGGGTCACAAACTCCGGTTGCTGGCTACACAGGAAACGTGTTTCATTCGTTGTTAGCCGAAATTCCAGAAACAACAATCGAGGATATTGCGTTGCAATCTGAAGAAGGAATTGTGGACGCAGTATTGCTTTTGCAGGAGGAGCTGTTCGATCTGGTCAAGGGCGAAGAAATCACAGATGGCGTTACCTTAGCTTGTCTTGCACGCTACTGGATGCATCAAAAAAATAAAGCGAGTGACGGAGAATCTCAAGGAGAAGCATGAAAGATATTTACTCGCATATCGACTCGCATGTTGATGAATCGATCCAGCAATTGTTTGAGCTCGTTCGGCAGCCATCGATTTCGGCTCAGAAATTCGGATTCGACAAAGCACCGGGATTGATGAAAGAGCTACTCGAACGGAACGGATTCAAAGCCGAAATCGTTCCGGTGCCAAACGACGGGCTACCGACCGTGTATGGCTATATGGCTTCATCTGAGGGCCCAGAAAACGCACCAACGTTGCTATTTTATTGCCACTATGACGTGCAACCGGTCGACCCGCTTGATTTGTGGGATACCGAGCCGTTCGAGCCGACTCAGATCGGCGACCGTTTGTACGGTCGGGGAATGTCCGACGACAAGGGCAATATCGTTGCTCGGCTTGCGGCGATTCGGGCGTTCATCGATGAGCGTGGAGGTGTTCCTTGCAACATTAAGATGTTTTGCGAGGGTGAAGAGGAATCAGGCTCAATCAACATGCCCGATTTGATCGCGGAACGCGGTGATGATTTCAAAGCCGATGCCTGTATCTGGGAGGGCGGAGGACGAAACTTGAACGACGATCCGTTCATGTATCTAGGGTTGAAAGGTGTACTCGGTGTTGGATTGAGCGTCAGCATGCTTTCTGGCGACGCCCATTCTTCCTATGCGGCGATTTTGCCTTCTGCCGCGTGGCGATTGCTTCGGGCACTTCAGACGATCAAGGATGAAGACGAACGCATCTTGATCGACGGCTTTTATGATGCGATTACGGAACCGAGTGCAGAAGCGGTGGAGGCTGTTGAGGCGTTACCGGACGATGCTCGGGAATGGCTCGATACGTTTGGGGTAAGCGGATTTGTAAAAGGGCTCGACGGAGAGGACCTCCGCAAGCAGCTCACGTTCCAACCAACAGCGAATATTGCGGGGTTGGATTCGGGCTATCAAGACGCAGGTCTGAAGACCGTTCTACCAGCAGTTGCCAAAGTCAAGATGGACTTCCGTCTGGTGCCGGAGCAGCGACCGTACGATATTTTCGACAAGCTGCGAAGGCATCTCGATAAGCATGGATTTGAGGATGTTGAGATCGAGGTGTTGGGAGCGGTGAATCCGTATCGCACTGATCTAAATTCGCCTTGGGTGCAGTTGGTGGCTGCAACTGCCGAGGAGATTTACGGTCGGAAGCCGGTGATGACTCCGAACATGGCGGGAACGGGACCGATGTTCGATTTTGGTGACACGCTAGGAATGCCTATCGCCACCTCAGGGATCGACCATCCCTCACACAAGATCCACGCGCCCAACGAGAACATCGCAGTTGAGGATTTCCTCCTTGGAGCGAATCACGCGGCACTAATCATCGAGAGATTCGCCCGCGACTGGGGTTAGGCGTCCTCAGTGTGCGTCCCAAATGCAGCCTAGGGATCTGGCCGGGCAGGGTGGTCAACGCCATGGACGTTGGATACGGGCAAGCGGAAATTCTGTTGAACGCTCTTTTTTTACTAAGAAGGTTTTCACTTCCCAACCCTGGATCTCTCCGCTTCGGTCGGGACGCGAGTAAACATTTGCGATGTGTTGAATGGTGTACTCCGTTCTTTTTTGCGAGCCGTTAGAATTAGTTGGTTTTCTTGACACCTTTGGATGGAGAAAGTTTCCACTAATGGCCGTAATACAGCCCACGCCTGACCACGTATTGGACAAGGCGACGATCGAAGAACTCAAGAAGGTGAACACGACCGCAGTTGTCGATGTGCTGGCCCGAAACGGCTATGAACCCCACTACGTTTATATGCCGAACGTTCGAACGCTGAATCCCGGTCTGAGGATGGTGGGACGTGCTATTACGGTTCGATTCGTACCGTCACGACCCGATGGTATGGCGGAAAAGCCGGGTGGTGAGGCATCGCCCGAATTCGCAGCTTTCGAACTGGCAGGACCCGGCGATGTGATTGTTATGGAATCGATGCGCAACAAGCGGATGTCGATAGGTGGCGACATCAAGTTTCTCCGCCTGAAGCAACGCGGTGTCGATGGACTTGTGTGCGACGGTGGAATTCGAGATATGCACACCGTTCAGGATTATGGCGTTGGCATGTGGGGACTCGACAAGACATCGAATCTGGGTACACGTGTTGGCACTCCTTACTCGACGAACGATACGATTGCAGTCGATGGGATACTCGTACGGCCTGGCGACTATATTGTTGCCGATGACGATGGGGTCGTGGTGATTCCACGTATCGTGGCACCCGAAATCGCTCAGAAGGCGATTGAGTACGATGATCTTGAAGAGTGGATTCGCCGCCGCCTCGATAAAGAGCAGTTGACGCCGGGGATTTATTACCCGCCCGACGACGAAGTCATCGCCCTCTACCGCAAGGAAAAGGCTGAGCGAGGCGAGTAGGGTTTTCAAAGGATCGCTCGCTCACGTGTCCGGAGCATAGTCGCCGAGATGCGGAAAGTTGCGAGGATAAACGGCCTTTTCTGGCAAGGCGATTGCTCCCTATACTCGCTCTGCTACGGCCGGGAATTGGGAATTGGCTGAGATTCAAGACTGGCTAGATTGACAGCGACTAGAGCGCAATATCGATAGCGAGCCCGTCGTGGGCGTACTGGATATCGAGTCCTTCTGAATCTCGCAGTTTTGCCAGCTCTGCGTTCACCGGTTCGTGATCGATATCGTGCGTGGCATCGGTTAGCAGAGTACGGGTGACACCGAGTCGACGCGCCTGCCAAATAGCCTCTTCGAGCGTGAAGTGAGTACCGTGGGTACGGGCTGGCCTGAGAGCGTCGAGAACGAGCAGTTCGGAGCCGGATATCAGTTCGGCTGTTTCATCAGAAAAAGCGGAAGCATCGGAAACGTAGCTGACTGGCCCGAATCGGTAACCGAACACCTCCTGATTTCGACCATGCTCGACTGGAAGCGCTTTCAACTCTAGACCATCGACTGCAAAAGGTACGGCATCGATCGTTTCGAAAATCAGCTTTGCGACACCCCCACCACCGGTTTGTTTTGTTCTGTCGACGAGGTAGTAGAAGAGCGACTCGACCGAATCGAGGTCCTGCTCTCGTAGATAAATCGGTAACGACTCCTGGGAGTTGTTCGTCCAATCACGGAGATCGTCGAATCCACCAACAGCGTCGGCATGGGCGTGTGTGATCACCAGTCCGTCAATGGTGTGCACATCGTACTTGGGGAACCACTGCATCGCCGATTCGTAGAAAAATTTTCCAGCGTCGATGACGATATTGCTGATACGCCCGCTATCGAGTTGACGCTGTATGAGCAGCGAAGTATTGCGACGTCTGTTCGGGGAGCCGGGTTTGATCGCATCGGGACAGACAGGGCAGTCGTTCTCGGGATTCGTCAGGCACGAAACTCTCGGTACACCTTCTGACGTGCCAGTACCCAGAAATACGATTCTCGATTTTGTCGCTGATTTTGGTGTCCCGGAATCTGACATCGAAGAAGGATAACGCCTGAATGGTAATTATTTGGCAATTGTTCGAGGGCAATCTGCGGATACACTTCTGGAATGACGTCGCAGGTCTAAGACTTCTTTATCGTGTGAAGGCGGCATGGTGGTTGCTGCCCTCGCCGGAATTACTGAATCCGGTATCGTTGGCGTGAGCGATTTCAGGGATTTGTATAGGGCGTTGGGATTGAGATGATCCCGTTGCGGCTCAGCTTCTAGATCTAATCGGTGAACCGAAGCATCTGGTGTTTGTTATCGCCGACGGTTTCGATACGAAACTCTCGCTGATGCCATCGACATGGCGGAGATGGATTCTCAGCTGTCCAAGTTCCTAACTTGATCATTCGTTCCTATTCCACCGTGATACTGATTCAAGTTCCGCATGGCAACGCGCTAGATACCAGCCAGTTGGCACAATGCACGGTAAACTACCTGCCGTTCAACAAAATTACTACCGGTCTGGCGGCGCGTTCGCTCCCGAAGCCGAGTACTCAAGGGGAAGTATGAAAAAAACCATTCGAGGCGAACTGAAGAAAAAGCTACAGGCGGGCGAGGTTGTAGTTGGCCCGTTCACGATCGTGCCCTCGGCAACGATGATCGACGCACTTGGCTATGCCGGGATGGATTTTTGCATCCTAGATACCGAGCACGGTCCGCTTTCGATGGAGAAGGTTTCCGATCTGGTGATCGCTGCGCAGGGTACTGGTGTCGCACCGATCGTTCGAGTTGGTGGTAACGAGGAATGGCCGATTCTTCGTGTGCTCGATATTGGAGCCGATGGTGTGCAGGTTCCTCAAATCAACCAGAAATCTGATGCTGAAAAAGTAGTTCACGCGGCCAAGTATGCTCCTTTGGGTGAGCGAGGTGTTTCCGTCTTTACCCGAGCTGGCAACTACTACAAAGATGATGCTGTTGACCACCCTGTGCGCCAGAACGAAGAGACCATGACGGTAGTTCATATCGAAGGTCAAAAAGGGCTCAACAACCTTGAGGAAATCATGACCGTCGACGGCATCGACGTTTTGTTTCTCGGTCCTTACGACATCTCGCAATCCCTCGGTGTTCCTGGTGATGTCCGTTCGAAGATCGTCGAGGATGCCCTCAAGGAGGCTGCTGCGAAGGCGCGGGCGCAGGGCAGGGTGATCGGCTCATATGCCAAGGATGTTGAGATGGGCAAGTGGCTCATCGATCTTGGTGTGCAGTATCTGTCGATCAATGTCGATGCAACGATTTACATGCAGGCGTGCGAGCGCATTGCCCGGGCGCTGAAGTAAGCGTTTTCATCCCTGAGATCAAAACTGAAGCCGGTCAGCACGTCGCACTAAGTAGGGCTTGATCAGCTTTTTATTTTATGGGTCTGAATCGGGTTCCTAAAACATCTCTTCATTCGGTGTCACACCGAACCCTGGTTCATCGCTGATCTCGATGTAGCCGTTGACCGGTTCGGGTGCGCCGATCCAGAGATCATCTGTGCCGCCGCCTCGAACACCCGGCAGAAGTTCTGCAAAATCGGCGCAATCGGAAGCTGCTATAAGGTGCAACCCCCAGGGCTCACCGCCTCGGTGCGGCACGACTTCTGCCTTTGCTTCCTTTGCCATCTCGACGACTCGTAGCCCGGCGGTGATTCCGCCGCACCAGGTGATATCGGGTTGCCAGATGTCGTATGCCTGCGAACGAGCGATTTGTGCGAAGCCATGAGCTGTAAATTCGTGTTCACCACCCGCCATGTTTACTGGTCGAATTTGGCGACGAAGATTGCCGATTTCACGAAGATCGTCGGGCGTAAGCACGTCCTCATACCAGTGGATGCCAACGTGTTTCAGGGCATCGTGCATTTTCAGGGTGGCTTCCGAATTCCACGACATGTAGACGTCGAACATCACTTCTGCTTCCGAACCAAGGGCTGCGCGAGCTTTTTCGGCAACATTTACTGCACCCAGGATCGAATCATCACCAGTCCAGCGATGGGGCATCTTTTGGGCGGTGAATCCGAGCTCGGCGTAGTAGTCAGTATCGGTGCCTGTTGCGTAGCAGCGTATGCGTGGCTTGATTTTGTGATCGAGTAGACCCGCGACCGGTTTGGCTTCGGCCTTGCCGAGGACGTCGTACAATGCCAGATCGACTCCGCTCAAAGCCATGATCGCCACGCCCTTGCGACCGTACGGAATTGATTCGGAGTAGAGAAAATCCCATACATCTGAGATATCGGAAATCGAATTCACCTGTTTGCCGACAAGGATCTCGGCGAAGTGTCCGTTGATGATCTCGACCGCGGCCTTACCGCCACCGCCGTATCCCCAGCCGGTTTGACCCACGTCGGTTTCGACGCGGACGACGATTTGCCAGAGATGGGTGCGCCATGATGGCACCGTGTGTTTGTAGTTCGGGTAAACGGCACTAACGGACGTGATCTTCAAGCGTAAGCTGCCTTTATTTTGCGGGTTCAGAACGAATCCGTGCAGGCAGGGATGCTATCCCATGTTGGTTGTGAGCGACACTCCGAATTGTGCAACACCGTTAGATCGGTGCGGCAACGTTTCACCCTATTTCGTGCAGTATCCCCATTTCAATGCGATCGAGTACCTCGGTAGTAGCGCCGCATTGACATGCAGTGGAAATACTTGCCGTATTGGTCGTCCTTAACGTGGACATCACTTTGACGTCGAGTGCACGCCTTGAAAACGATCATTTGAACTCTCTTCTCACCTGTTGAGGAAGACGCGGCCGGAACGTCGCCTTTAACTATGATCGCCCGTATGTTTTGAGTAACTCGCGCCGGGCACGGGCGTTGGTCCGACATCGAATTACTCGATTAGAAATAGTTTTATTCGCGAGTTCTTACTGTTGAATTACAGATTGCTGGGAGTTCGCTGAGAGTCTGAACGTGTGAAAATCCAGGAAGCTATCTGTACCAGCGCAAAACCGGCTGCTCCGACGCCTGCGATGAAGGCGACTGCGGTCGGTGCACCCAATGATTCGGCAGTACCACCCATTGAGAGTGCTCCGAACGGCATGAGTCCGATCACGAGGAAGCGCACGCTTACGACTCTGCCCCGGATGTAGTCAGGGGTGCTGATTTGGACGACCGTCATGTTCACAACCATGAATCCAGTCGTTGCGTAGGCAGTGATGCTCACGAGGATGATCGAGAGGGCGAACCATGGGGAGAGTGCGAACGCCGTGAGGCTCGCTGCTGCAAGTAGGCCAAAGATGAGTTCGAGTTTTTGATGACCAACGTTCTCTCCGATCGCCACAACGCTGATCGAGCCGATCAAGGCTCCGACACCTGCGGCAAGCATCAGAACGCCGAGTCCGCCTGCACCAACTTTCAGTACGTCTTCAGCAAATACCGGCATTAGCGATTGGAATGGGCCTACTGTGAGGATCATCACCATCGCACCGAGCATCAGGAATCGGAGTGTCTTGTTCTGGAACGCGTACGCCAGACCGGCTTTGACGTTTTCGAGGATCGAGCCTTTCGCGTCGTTCACGCTCGTGTGGTGTACTGGATTCAACGATGCGTAGAGAATCAGTGACGGCAAAACTATGACTGCACTGACACCGAGTGCCCAAGTTGCGCCCATTAGCGGTAGCAATACACCACCGATTGCAGGTCCGATGATTTGAGCTGAGTTATAGGTTGTTGCTGAAAGTCCGACGGCGGTTCGCATCTGTTCGCGATGAACTAGACCCGAGATCAATGCCTGACGAGCTGAGACAGCCAGCGAGAAGGCGATTCCGTTGGCTACAGAGATTGCGATGATGTGCCAAGGGGCTATGATTCCTGCAGCCGAAACTGCGAATAGAGCGACGAAACTGCTAAGCAGCGAGATGTCGGCTGCGATCGTAAGTTTCTTGCGGTCGACTCGATCGGCCAGTGCGCCACCGACCAGCGATAGGAAGAGCATCGGCATCATCATTGCTGCCGTGACCATCGTGACCATGAGTGGGGAGTGCGTGAGGTCGTACATCATCCACCCACGAATCAGCATCTGCATGTTGAATCCGGTGAAAGTGACAAACCCGGCAGCCCAGTAGCGTCGGTACTGGCTATTGCGGAGTACGCCGAGAGGATGACCACGTCGAAGACGTCGGACAGGTCGGCTTTTTGAGGTGGATGCACCGACAGGTTGCGTTGTGATTCGTCGGTGGAGCATGCGTAGGGTTACCGTTGCTAGAACTCCGTCGCAGTCCCCTTCGCTGGCTGTGGGATCCGCGCTTTTCCTAGAAATCTATTCAAAATAAAAGCGAGAACAGTCGTTATTGCCGTTCTCGCTATTAACGCTCGCGCTTGAACTGCGGAATTCCTACACATCTGGCACCAGATTTCTGGGCGAAATGCGCAATATGTCGAAAGTTTAACTTTCGGTGAGTCGTTGTTTACTAACACCAATACGCAGTTTGTAAGACGAGTTTTCGAAGTTCGCCCAGAATTGATTGAATTCGGTTATGTGATTGCGCGTTTACGGTTCTACAATAGTCAGGTTGCTCTGTTCCGCTTGCCGGACGAGTTATCGTGTCGGGGTGTGGCGCAGTGGTAGCGCACCCGCTTTGGGAGCGGGGGGTCGCAAGTTCGAACCTTGCCACCCCGACCAACCCAGAATCCGAACATAGACCCAGTCGCAAGGCTGGGTCTTTGAATTCAACTCGTCGTATTGATCGTTAGATTGCACTTTTTGCGATTTGGTGTCGGAGTTCGGACGGTTTGCGGGTCAATTAATTAGATACGCTGTGCCAATAGAATCCATGGGTGCATATGATGTGGTGCTCCGATTGGATAAAAGCGGACGCAATCTGGGTCACTAATGCTTGGTCGAGAAGAATATTGGAATGTTGGGTACCCAATGTTCGGCGCGCTGGTTAATTTTGCCGCCGGAATAGTTTTGGCTATGGCGGTCTATGCACTCTGGCGACGTACACGGATCTGGCGATTGGGGTCGTCCGTTGACAATCTGGAGCCATGGAGTGAAAGACTAAAGGCGTTCTCCAAATATCTATTGGACGATGTTTTGTTGCATCGAAAATTGATAAGGCACGAGCACTATCCCGGCGTGATGCACCTGTTCATTTTCTGGGGTTTCTTGATTTTGCTGGTGGCCACAGTTTTGACAGGACTCGAGTTTTACGCAAGCCGACATCTTGGTTGGACAATGCCGACGGTGAGTTACGTAGTTCAAACCGGATTTATGTGGGATGCTGGAGGATTGCTAGCAACAGTTGGGCTGGTGATGGCCGCTTACCGCCGCTACGTGATTCGTCCCAGCCGGATACCCACTAAGTTCAATGCGGGTGTGGTTATTGCCTTGCTGTTGCTGCTGATTCTTACCGGATACTTAGTTGAAGGTATGCGAATAGGTGCGACAGAACTAAATAGTTCTTCGGCGCTGTATAACCCGGAAGATTCTGTCTGGTCGCCGATCGGGTGGGGCGTAGCCAAAATGTTGATTTGGTTCGGAGGAACACCTGCGGTGCTTGAGACGTTGCACCTGGTGTTCTGGTGGATACACGCGATCATGTTCTTGTCGGGATTCGCCTACATGGCTGTTAGATTCGGGCGATTAACTCATATTGTGATAAGTCCACTCCACATCTTGCTCAGGCAGCGTGATTTACCGGTTACACCCGAGGATGCTGCCAGTTTCGAATCTGAACGAATAGCCGATCTGCCGGACATGACCTGGCGACAGTTGTTGAGTCTCGACGCCTGTACGAATTGCGGACGCTGTGAAGATCAATGTCCGGTAAGGGCGGACGGTAGTTCGCTATCACCACGCAGGGTCGTACAACATATGAAACGATTCATGCTCGAGCGGGCACCTGTCTTGCTCGGTACATCGGAAGGTGAGGTTCCGCCCCCACCAAAACGGACAACTATTGAGTCGATTGGCGGTGAGTCGGCATTGATGAGCTGTACGATGTGTGCGGCATGCGTGGCGATATGTCCGGTTTCGATCAACCAGATGGCGTTAATCGCGGGCGTCAGGAGCGGGTTGTCTTCGGGATCGTGATCATCCTCTTCCGGTCGCGTACAGGCCCCGACTGATAGGTCGAGGCCTGTTTCTTGATCAACTTGGCTGAGTTGGGATCAGACGGTCGCTGCTTCGGGCATTTCTTCAGCAGCCCATTCAATTCCGAGTTCACCGAGCTTCCAACGACTTGGCACTCCGGTATTCTCGTCCCATCCCATCATGCCATAAAATAACCCGATTGCATTGTTCATCTTGTCTTCGTCGATACCGCCGTTCTTGAGACCGCCTGTCGGAGTTGGTCCGAACATCCGTCTTGGTAGGACATCCTTGTCCATCAAGATGCCTTCTCGCATATTGAAGATCCTGCCGAGTGTGGCAACTCTCTCCGCCACTGCGAGTGCTTCGTGAATCGTGTAACCCCATCCTGTTACGGCAGCGATGGCTTCAACCTGTTGTGTAACAGTCCACGGTACGAAAGAGCAGACCGTTGCTGAATCACGGAACAGGCTGTGGAGGTGAGCAGCCTTCTGGCTGGCGACCTTCTCGGCACTGAGGTCATCGGCTGGTAGAGGCCGGGTAGCGCCCATACCTCGCATGTGCTCGAATCCTGCGCTGTCCTGAGTCATCGCAGTGTCGTGCATTCCGGCGCAGTGGTCTGCTCCATGTGCTTCGACAGAGTAGACGACACCGAGACCTTGCTTGACTCGTGGGTCGTGCATTGGCAGTTCGAGGCCTTTGACATGTATCGCGTACTCATCTGAACCCTGTCCGATTTTCTCGGAAGCGGCCCTGACACCTTCGGCAAGTAAGTCGCCGATACCTTCTCGTCTTGCAATGGCTTCCACCATTTGCAGCATCGCTTCGGCGTTACCGAAACGGAGATCGATTCCGCCGGTGTCTTCGAGCGTGAGAATTTCGTTTTCGAAGCATTCCATACCGAAAGCGATTGATACACCTAACGAGATGGTATCGAGCGAATACAGGTTTGCCAGTTCATTAGCTTTACAGATGGCAGCGAGATCACCGACGCCACACGTTGAACCCAGGGAACCCAGAGATTCGTATTCTGGTCCGCCGTTTCGCTTGTTGACATTCCATGGGGAGCCGATTTCGACCGTCTTCTTACAGCGAATAGCGCAGGCTGCACAAGCTTCCATGCCCGTGCCATAGGTTTCCATAGTTGTGGTGGCTGTGATTTTTTCCGTTTCCGGAAAATCGTTTCTGCCGAAGTTGTGGGACGGCATGTTTCCGACTTCGTTTCCACCCATCATCATGCTGTGTTCGCCGGTGCCAACGTCGTGCATTGCTTTCCCGAACAGTGGGAGGTCGTAGTAGTTCTGGTTCATGTACAGTGTGAGCTCGCGAATTTTCGCTGGATCGGCGACATCAGGATTCCATCGACCGAATGCTGCGATGGATTTCAGGTTCTTCGAACCCATTACGGCACCAACACCGCCACGACCTGCTGCGTCTTTCAAATCGTTAATGACGCAGGCGTACTTGACCATGTTTTCGCCACCGATGCCGATTGAGCAGGTGCGTAGGTTCTTGAGGCCGGTTTCTTCTTTGAGAGTGTCCTCGGTCTCCATTACCGTCTTACCCCAGAGGTGCTCTGCACTTCGGATTTCAACGGTCTTGTCGGTGACGAACAGGTATACGGGTTTTGGTGACTTGCCTTCGACGATGACGGCGTCGTAGCCGGCTTTCTTGAGGGCCATTGGCCAGAATCCGCCGACTTCGGTCTTCGCGTATCCACCGGTGAGTGGCGACTTGGCACCAACGCAGTTTCTTGATGCACCCGGCATCGGGAGCCCGGTCATAGGACCGAGCGCGAAAATGATCTTATTTTCTGGTGAAAGTGGATCTATGCCCTGTGGGACCTCTTTCAGCAAGAAGTACGAGACGAAGCCCGCACCGCCGAGATATTTTCGGTAGAACGACTCATCAGGGGTGTCGACAGTAGTCGTTCCTGCGGTCAGATTCACTCTAAGTATTTTTCCAGCTACGCCTTGCAAGTCATTCTCCTTATGTTTCGTCGAAAATATCGATGAATCAGCCACCTTGGATCGGTGTGAAAACCAAGATGCTATCACCATCACTCACCACAGTGTCGGCGTAAACCAACTCTCCGCTTATAGCGGCGTTCCACTGGGACGTGTCAGGCGTTCCCAGAGCTCTCATTGCATCACCAACAGTGCTACCTTCAGGGAGCTCAATAGTTGCCAACTTGCCACCCTCGGGCAGTATCTTGTCGGCTGAATTCAGTACTTCTACAGTGATGTGCATGGTCACAGCACCCGGCTAAGACTGTCGCTGTCAACCTCTGGTCGGTAGTGTTGACCACGGCATTCAGTTTTTTTCGCCGTTCAAATCATGTCTTTACGAACCGGGGCGGAAGCAAGTTTAGTCTTGTACGCAGCCGTGCGCTATTCCCTTTTGCAGTGTGACCCGCAACACCATTGTCCGACCACTGTCACGCTACAGTACTTTACACTTGACAGAAGAGCATGATTTGTGCCTGGAACACATGAAATTCCCGTAAGAAGTATTTCGATAAGGCTTATCGGTTTTCCACGTATGAAAACGACCTGATTCGCTCTTGAGAGGATTTCCTGCGCAGGCATCGGCTCGAGTACTGTTTCTCAACTACTCGGTTTTGCAGTTGCCCTTCGTGCGATTCTCACGAATTCGGCCCGTTGATTCGATACCCTTCGACGAACTTTCGATTGAATTCGTTCATAGTGAGAGATCGATCGATGTGGATTTACTAGATCAGGAGACCTGTTTTGGCGAACGGCTACATGGGCAAACTGCTGTTCATCGACCTGGCTAATGGGTTGATCAACGAGGAACCGTATCCGGACGATATTGGTCGGGACTTTATCGGGGGATATGGTCTCGGAGTACGGATTCTGTACGACCGTATGAAAACCTGTGTCGACCCACTCGGGCCCGATAATATGCTCGGATTCGTAGGAGGACCGTTGACCGGAACTCCGGCACTAACGAGTGGACGCTACACCGTTGTCGGCAAGTCGCCTCTTACCGGCACCTGGGGCGATTCAAGTTCCGGTGGTGATTTCGGCCCGTATATGAAATTCGCCGGGTACGACGGAATCTTTATTACCGGGATTTCACCTTCACCGGTCTATCTATATTTGAACGATGGCAATGCTGAACTAAAAGACGCAATCGATCTGTGGGGCAAGGATTCCCAGTACACCGATGATGTGTTGAGGGAACGATACGGCAAGCGTGACACTCGCGTTGCGTGTGTCGGGCCCGCGGGCGAGCGGCTCGTTAAGTTCGCTTGCATCATGAATGACAAAGGTCGAGCGGCTGGCAGGTCAGGTCTCGGTGCCGTAATGGGTTCAAAGAACCTGAAGGCGATCGCAGCAACCGGAACGTTGTCAGTTCCAGTGTCCAATATGGCTGCTGCAACCCGACTTCGTAAGAAATGGTCTCGGCGCATGAACGAAAGTGCCGAACTGTTCTACGAATACGGTACTGCCGGACTAACCGATTCTGCTGCTGAAACCGGGGATGGACCGATCAAGAACTGGAGTGGCTCTTTCGTCGACTTCCCTGAAGTAACGGATATCGATGGTGATCACGTCAATTCGGAACAGGCGCGACGATACGGGTGCTGGCGCTGCACTATTTCGTGTGGTGGTCGCATGAAACCAACGGCAGGACGGGCCGAAGACTCCCACAAGCCAGAGTACGAAACACTCAATATGGCAGGGTCAAATGTTCTCAACTCAGACCTTGAGTCGATCATCCAATTCAACGATCTTTGTAATGCCGAAGGTATGGATACTATTTCTGCTGGTGCTGCAGTTGCGTTTGCTGTGGAGTGCTATCAGAACGAAATTCTCGACCACCGCTACGTTGGCATGGACCTAAACTGGCGAAATGGCGAAGCGGTAGTTGAACTGGCCGGGAAGATCGCTCGGAGGGAAGGCATAGGCGACATTCTTGCCGAGGGTGTGCAAGTGGCAGCGGAACGGATTGGTAGCGGTTCAGAGGAATTCGCCGTTCATTCCGGTGGGCAGGAACTTCCTGCTCACGATCCGAAATTTGTGCCCGCACTCGCCGTTACATATCGAATGGATGCGACGCCTGGACGCCACACCCAGGGCGGAGCAGGCTGGATTATGGGGTCGAATTTCATGGATGACTCTAGAGAGAATAAGTACACGGCGGACGGATTTGGAGAGCTCCAGAGCAGGGCCACGAGCATGGTGCACCTCGTGAACGCTTCAGGTATCTGCTTGTTTGGGTACACGGGTTACGACATCGAGTTCATCCAGGAGTTTATGACGGAGATCACTGGACACTCGTATACGCTGGACGAATTGGTTGCGGTCGGCGAGCGAATTGGAACACTCCGCCACCTATTCAATCTTCGTGAAGGAATGAATCCGCTCGATCTACATATGAATCCGCGTGCGATCGGTGATCCACCACAATCGGAGGGTCCAAACGCTGGGATCACCATCGATGCAGAAGCTCTGACTGCGGACTATTTGCGGGCGATGGAATGGGATTCATCAACAACCCGACCGAGCGATGAAAAACTGAAACAACTCGGATTGTTCGAACTTGTTACGGCGCGTTAGATCTTGGATATCCACCTCTTGATGCCGTGTTTCCGGCAGAGGATTGAGCTGTGGCTAACGCCAGTAATTCCGAGTAGCCGTTGTATGCGGGTCAAATGATGGGCGTAGACCAGTCGAGCAGCATCACCGTTGCTTGGTCATCAGCCTTCAAACCGGGAGAATCTTCAGGGCAGATTGCCAAACCGTTGGCACGGGCCATAGTCGTGAGCAACCCAGATCCCTGTCCACCGCTGGGTCTGGCGCGGTAGCCACTTCCGTCTTCGCTTCGGTAAACAACAACTCTTGCGTAAACCCTGCGTCGATCGCGATTCGTGATTGGTCCGTCGAGCTTTGCTTGGACCGTACGTCGCTTTGATTCGCCACGACCCGACATCAAGTCCACCGCTGGTCGAGCAAAAAGTTCAAGAACCACGGCGACGGCGACGGGATTGCCGGGTAAGCCTAGATGTGGAACGGCGTGACCATCGGATGTTGGAAACGCACCGAACGCGAGTGGTCGTGCCGGTTTCATTCGGACCGAGTGGATTGCGATCTGTCCACGGGATACCAAGACCTCTTTCACCACATCGTAGTCACCACGGGACACCCCAGCAGACGTGAGGATCATGTCTGCATCCATCGAGGCATCCAGCATTTGGTTCAACGATTCGCTGGTGTCGAGTGCCACACCAATTAAACGTGGTATCGCACCGTATCGTTGGATCGCGGCTGCAATGGTGTAGGCATTCGAGTTGTATATCTTTCCTGCCTCGGGTTGCTCACCGGGTTCGATCAGTTCATCACCAGTGGAGATGATTGCTACAACTGGTTTCCTAATGACGGATACGCTGCTGATACCAAGTGATGCGATTACGCCGATATCTGCGAATCCCAAAACACTTCGCGCTGGAATTACAATTTCATCACGTTTTACGTCCTCACCGGGCATTCGAAGATTTGCTCCGGGTTTTGGGTTAACTCTGACCCCGATGGTCTCTTGGGTGGTTCCTTCTCGTCGTCGATCGGTCTCATCTGTATCTTCAAAAGGCACTACCGCGTCGGTACCTTCCGGGATTGGTGCTCCGGTCATTATTCGAATAGCCGCGCCTTCGATCAGCTGATGATCAGGAAGCTGACCGGCGGCAACAACCCCAGACACGTCTAGTTCGACGGGCGTTTCTGGAGTCGCAGTCTTTACGTCCGCAAGCCGGACTGCGTAGCCGTCCATCGCAGAGTTTGCGAATGGTGGAACATCAATCTCCGAGCGTAAATCTTCTGCGATCACACGGTCGATCGCATCCAGCAGAGGGATCGACTCGGCAGGCAGCACGCTGAAGAACGACAGAATTAATCTCAGTGCCTCCTCGACGCTCAGAGCGTCGGGATCGGGTGGGTGGTAGTGAGAGTCGTGGTCGTGCGTATCTGCCATCGGTTTATCGGTCACCCCATGTTGCTACGGTTTACTTGTGTCGGGCCGCGACGTGGGAGTGAGAGTTACACGTTGACGGCTGCGGTCGATTATATGCAATGCTGCCGTTTGAAACGTTGCCAAAACGGACATGCCAGGCGTGGCTCGCATTGCCATCAATGACTGCTGGGTGACGATGCTTACGAGTGGGAATCCGCAGTTAATGATGACCCGTGCCTGTCCGCCAAAAGGCATGATTGCTGTAATACGCCCTTGCAGTCGGTTCGTGGAGCCGAGGCGTGTATGTTCTCCTTTAACTGGTTCAATCTGCACGGTCTCAGGTCGAAGACCAAGTAGCACGTAGTCTCCCTGCTGCCATGATCCAACTAGCGTTATTTCGGCTCTCCCAACTCTGGCTGCGGCGAGTCCACCCGATTGCTCGATGATATGTGCCGAGAATATGTTCTCCATTCCGACAAACGTTGCGACTTCTTCAGAATTCGGACGGTAAAAGACATCGTACGAACTACCTGCTTGTCGCACATTTCCATCCATTAGAACAGCAAGTTCATCACTCAGAGTTTGCGCCTCAATTCTGTTGTGAGTCACGAACAATGTAGCGGTTTGCACCTTCTGCAGGATGTTCCGAAGATCATCGTGTAGTGCAAGCCTGGTAGGTTCATCCAGTGCTGCGAATGGTTCATCAAGCAACAGCAGATCCGGTTCCAGTACTAACCCCCGGGCGAGACTCGCACGCTGAGCTTCTCCTCCGGATAGCTCACGTGCGTTTCGGTCGGCGAGATGCGCGATGCCAAGACGATCTAGCCAATCCCCAACTCGCCTTTTCGCCTCGCTTCCACCGATACCTCGGAACTTCAGACCGGTCGCAACATTGTCCCATGTCGAGGCGTTTCTCATGAAGGGTCTCTGCATCACCACTGCCAGACGACGACGTAGGATCAAATCTTGCTTGCCGTCACCGGTAGCTTCGCCGTGGTGGAAAACTGTGCCATGTGTAGGTCGTTCCAACAGCCCCACAACTCGCAGCAATGTACTTTTGCCGGCACCGTTCGGGCCGATAACAGTCAGGGTTTTTCCTAACTCGAGCTGAAGGTGCTGAATGTCCAGTACGGTGCGCCCGTCGCGTTCAACCTTGACTTCGCGAAGTTCTACAACTGATGAAGTCATGTAATACGGTTTCTTTGCTGCAGTACCGTCAGGCCGACAATCACTCCGAACACAAGCAGTAAAAGTATTACGCTGAGCGCTATAGCTGTCCCAAATTCACCTTTTCCAGATTCGAGTACGGTGGCCGTCGTAAGGACACGTGTTTCGCCCTTGATGTTTCCTCCGACCATCATCACTGCACCAACTTCGGATATAGCACCTCCAAAACCGGCCATGATCGCGGTTAGCAGCGGCAATCTGGCTTCCTGCACGACTGCTCTCAACGCCTGAATCCGTGATGCTCCGAGTCCCAGGAGTTGCTGGCGTAATTGCGGATCAATCTGCGCAACAGCAGCCATACTGAACCCGGTGATGATTGGGAAGGCGATGATTGTTTGAGCCAGGATCATTGCCCATGGGGTGTATAGAAAGTTCAGCCCACCCAGTGGACCGCTACGCCAGAGCATGATCATCACAAACAGCCCAACGACAACCGGAGGAGCTCCCATGCCGGTATGGATGATGCTCAAAGCTGCGCTCCGGCCGGGGAAGCGCCAAGTACCCAGCAGCGCTCCTAGGGGTACACCAAGAAGCAGGCTGACAAGTGTGGCTGTGCCTGAGACACGGATGGTGACCCACAGGATATTCATCAACTCGGAATCAAGATGAAATATCAGCTTGAAAGCTTGGACAATACCGTTCCAGATTAATTCCATGGCTAGCGCACCAACTCCGATTCACTGGTACCAGCATCGAGGATGAAAAGTGGTTCGCCATATTTATCGACACCAAACGTTTCGATCAGCCGCTGTGCTCGAGGAGACAGCAGGTATTCGGCGAAATCTTTTCCGCCTGCCGAATTTACGTTGTTGAATCGATCTCCGTCGAGCTCCAACACCGAGTAGATGTTTAAAAGCGAGCGATCTTCGCCGAGAAGAGGTGTGAGATCTAGGTTTTCCTTGAGTGCCAGATATGTACCGTAATCGGTAAGCGTATATGCGGATTTTTCAGATGCTATGCGAAGTGTCGCACCCATACCCTGTCCAGACTCCTGATACCGACTGCCTTTCGGGGTGATGCCTGCGGCTTGCCAGAGTGCCAGTTCCATTTTGTGTGTCCCCGAGTCATCGCCCCGAGAAATAAACAAGGTATCAGTCTCGGAGATTGCCTTCAGCGCGTTTGTTGCGGAGACAGCGATTGCAACATGGGCAGGATCATTTTCAGGTCCCACTACCTGAAAAAAGTTGTGCATCACAAGAGAACGCCGTTTGATGACCCCAGACTCTACGAGGACCTTTTCCGCGGTGGGGGCATGAACTAGCAGCACATCGGCTTCACCCCGTTCAGCCATTGCCAGAGCTTTGCCGGTACCGACGGCAATCGGTTTGATGTTGAATTCTGAAATCGATTCGAAATCGGGTATCAGCACGTCGAGAAGGCCGGAATCGTTCGTGCTCGTTGTCGTGGCGAGAATGACATCAGTCTCGCGATCAGAACCACAGGCGGTGATGGCGACCAGCCCAACGACGATCGCGAAAATATCGAATATCCGCCAAAACGTGAAATCCCGAACTGTAGAATCCCGAAATCTGATTATGTTGTCGGCTGGATTTCCCATTACATCAGTTGTCGAATTCTGTGACTGGGGTACGGAGTTATTTCGGCTTGCAGTTTGTCGTTCTGGCCGACACGCGGCAATGCTGACGCTCCATATGCTACTTGAAACGGCTCGCCTCTTTAGCTCGTTTATGAGATGCGTCGACTCGTTTTGTGCGCGAGCAGATTCGTTCTAGACGAGACGACTCAGTGCGGCGTTTTTGCAACGACTAGCAGATGGTCGATCATTTGCCCCCGGCGATCGGAGGGAAAATGCCGACACGTTCGCCATCTTGGATCACGTAGTCGCCTTTTCTCTGCCTGCTCGATACGAATGCCTGCTTAGTTTGCTCGGCCGGGATGTTCATAATCGTCAGCACCTCGTCAATTGTGGTTCCGACGGGCACATCGAGCCATATAGCCCCTGTTTCGGGCTTATGCGGATGGTATTTCCGAAGGGTGGCAAAAAGTGCCACCTCGACTCTGATGAATCCGTCGGTTCCCAATTACTCGTTGCCTCCGTACTCGCAATTCGCGTACGCCACTGGTTTACATGGATCCGAATACGGCGTCCATCTCAGCATCGGGAACGTCTGCCACAACATTGTGCGGCGGAAGTTGTTCGTAGGCCATGAACTCAGGAAGTCGATCATCAGCATTCGTGAATCCAGCTCGTTCGTTGAACAGGCGCTCTGTTCGAAGGACGTTCATACCGATTTCGTTGATGTCGTCTGCGGTGTATTCCGTTCCGAGTACACCGTTTACCGATTCAACAATGCCATCGAGACCGCTCGGCAGATCGAGAATTGCGAAGGATACGAACAAGCAATAATCGAACGTGTCGATCCACGCAGACGCAGCCTGCGATGCCCTCGACAGATCGGCCTTGCCTTCAATAGAAAGTGGATCTGACTCGCCTCCGACACCGAGAATTTCCTGAGCGACGGTGTAGCCGGCAGTGTGATCAGCGCCCTGCGGGCTTGTTGCGTAGGTAACTCCGAGTCCTTTGACGGCCCGCGGTTCATACGCCGGCATAGCCTGACCTTTTACCGTTGGTACGCGGGTGACGCCAAACGCCTGCCCTGTGAACTCGGCACCATTTCCGAGTATTCGCCCTTGAGGCGTTGCCTTGCCTACATCGTGCAGCATCTGGATGGCAGCTTTCGAATCACCGAACTCGGCTGCTCCACCCTCCATTGCGACTCCAATCGTTACGCCTGCCTCGATCGTGTCTACTCCGTATTCGTTGCACAGGTTGATCATTTCAGCGATCTCATCGAGATCGTCGATACCGCAATTGGCACCTAACGCCCAGGCGGACTCGTACTCGACTACCGATACGTGCTCGGAACCGTCTTTCTTTGCCCACACATTGGAGCACATGATGACGCAGCCTTGGTGACATGAATGACCCGATTGGCCGGCGCCACCGCGCACGGCAATAGTCTCCTGAAGCGTCTCACCACCAATGTTGTTGGCGCCTTCGAAACTTCCGGTACTGAAGTTGCGTGTCGGCAAACCACCGGCTTCACTCATGACGTTGACAAGGGCATCGGTGCCGTAGGTGTTCAAAGTACCTTCGGGTTTTGTAATGTCGTGCTCTTGAAGTGCCGCAAGAAGTTTTCGTTCTCCCTCACGGAACAATTTTCGGTCGTTGATTTCCACACCGGGAGCACCCTTGGGGTCAACAACGATTGCCTTGAGGCGTTTACTGCCCATGACAGCACCGAGTCCACCCCTGCCTGCGTATCGGGTTGCACGGCCGTCTGCATCGTTGAAGCAGATGCCAGACATGGCCATCTTATTCTCACCGGCCGGACCGATCGTTACGACTCCAGACAGCTTGCCGTTTTCTTCGAACAGCGCCGATGCCGCTTTGGAAGTAACGGCAGCTTCCAGTTCATCGGCAGCAACCAGATTTGCTCCTTCGGAGTTGATCTTGAGCACCCACCAGCCATCTGCCGGTGCTTCACCTTCAACAATCACTGCTTTGATCCGCAGTCGACCGAGCATTTGCGCGACCGGGGTGCCAGCGTTGCTTTCTTTTATTCCACCGGTAAGAGGGGATTTGGCGCCAACTGAGATGCGCCCAGAACTCGCCGCAGCAGAACCTGTCACCACCCCGGGGGCAAATACGAGTTTGTTGTTTGGGCCAAGCGGATGGCAGGTTGGGGGCACTTCATCTAGAACAATATTCGAGGTAAGCCCGCGTCCTCCCAGCAACTTATATTTGGTCGGAACTTCCTCTTCGGTCACAGTTTGCTGTGACATGTTGATACGCAGTATTTTGGCCATTTTCAGTTCTCCCGATATCGAGGCCAGCCTGGCAAACGATATATCTGGTTTCAGATTGGCGGACGGTAATTCTGTGTCGCCGTGCGGTGATGCTACCCGCACTGTCAAGTTTTCGTGGGAACAATGTCCGAGCAGGCTTCAAGCTCTGCGACGAGTAGCGCGAAGTCGACAAAGACTCCTTGCTCATCGGTGAGCACACGCAGCACGTCCAGTGAATGGAATAGGGCGTCGGCCACAGCAAGGGTTACCGCACTTCACCGTTTCGGAGTTTGTCGAGCAGCCTCTCCATGGCGTGGGCTATTTCCGTCATCATTGCGTACCCCAGCATTGCGGAAGAATCTTTAGGGGTGTGATCGGCGCGGAAGATCGTTGCGAGGCTTTCCTCAGTCGTCTCTTTTTTTGAGTTCGAGAGGGATTACTTCATCGTCAAGAAGCTGGAACTGTTCTTCAGTTTCTTCGAGAAATACTTTTAGATCCTAAGAAGTGATGTCATTTGTAAGTTGCATTATTCAACGCTTTCAAATTGCTGATATCGCCACCGCGACTGACTGACGAGTTAGTGAATGCGATAGCTGCAGTTGACGTTCCCCCATGATGCTCCGGTCGGAATTTAACTGACATCTGCCCATGCCACACCAGACCCAATTGCATCACTGTTCAAGTAAATGTGTGCCCGAGCGTCGAAACATCAGGGAATGAGTGGGAGCACCTTGTGGGATTCTGCAAGTAAGTCGCCCAATTGAATGCTGGGTGATTCACACCAATAGACAGCATATGGGTTGATCTGGAACCGAGTCGACTCAACAATCTCAGTGATAATTTTGGGAGCGTGAGCGCATTTGAGCGCTGAGGTGCTGGCCAATAACTGGAACTGAGAATCGGTGCTTTACAGAGACCCGTCGATGATCATGTCGATCACGGCTGGCTTACCAGAATCGATTGCCGAATTGATCGCTGAATCGATATCGGCGGGGTCTTCTACTCGAACTCCCTGCATGCCGTAGGCTTGAGCCTGTACTGCAAAATCGATCGGATTCGGGAAGTCCATCGCGAAGTACGAATCAGGCTGTTCCAACTCGTTCAGACGGTGATAGTGATTCATATTCACTTTCAGCACCCGATACGAAGCGTTGTTGCAGATGACAAATACGGCCGGAATTTCCGAGTTCACCGCTGTCCAGAGCGCCTGAATGGTCATGATTGCACTACCGTCGCCGATAACTCCAACTACTGGTTGATCGGGACTGCCGAGCTTCACACCCATCACAGCACCCATTCCCCAACCAATAGCCTGGCCACGGCAACCGTAGTAGGTCCCTTTTCTCGAAGGTGCAAGCGCGTCGAATAGAAGGCCGCCGGTGCTTACGGAATCGTTGAACACCGCCGAGTTGTCGGGCAATGCCTTTGCGAGATGATCGACCATCATTGCGGGCGACATTGGCCTGCCTTTGGTCGTGGTTCCAGCGAGCGTTTGGAATGCTTCGATTCGCGCTGCACTCTCGGCTGCGGCTTCCTGCTTACGACCTGTCGCTGCCTCGACCTGTGAACCGTTTAGTCCGTCTTTAAGTGCCTCCGCAAGTTGTCCGAGCGCCTTTCCCGGTGATGCCAAGATTCCAAGATCGGTTGGTTCAGATTTGCCGATCGCTCCGGGATTGATATCGATGTGAACCAACTTTGAGTCGGCAGCAACGAACTGCCCGGACTGATAGAAGAAATCTTCGAACACGGGGCAACCGACCGCCACTAATACGTCGGCTGCTCGTACCGCATCGACCGACTCAGCGGTGCGCATATTTAGAGCACCCTGCCACAGCGGATGGTCGGCTGGGAAGTTCACGCTGGTAGAACCATGACCGTACGCTCGCATACCACCGGCTTCGGCTACTGCAACGGCTGCTGCCGTGCCGTTCGATTCGGCAACCCGATCACCAACAACGAGAATCGGGCGTTCGGCTCCTGCTACAAGACTGCATATCTGGTCGATCAGCTGAGGGTCGGCGGATGGTGATACATCAACGTGTGCCGATGGGATCAGATCCATTTCAGCTTCGTCGTCAAATGCGTTCGCCGACATTGCGACGAATGTTGGACCAGTCGGTGCGGTACGGGCTTCCTGGAATGCTCGGCGAATTACGGACGGAACTTGCTCGGCGTGGGTGATCTCAGCGCTCCACTTGGCATAGGGACGCGCCATATCAGCGAGGTCAGAGCGACCCGCCCCAAGCTTTCTGATGTCCTTGTTGCCAGCGGTCATGACCATCGGGGTTCCGCTATACAACTGGTCGATCATTAACGAGAGACCGTTCGACATTCCGTTATCGATGTGGAGGCTTACGAGCGGTACTTTCCCGATTGATCGTGCGTAGCCTTCAGCCAGCCCGACTGAGACGCCTTCTTGCAGCACCAGCACGTACTCGATCGACGAGTACTGATCCATGATCGCCATCATCGGAGCTTCGCTCGTTCCGGGGTTGCCGAACATGTATTCGACACCCTCTGCTTCGAACATTTTTAGGAGTGCGTGTTTACCAGCGATGTGTGCCAAGACTTCAATTCCTTTTGGCGTGCAGTGTTTGCGAAGTTCGCGTTTGGTCAGTTACCTGGAGCGGCATATATTAAGACATTCCTGAACTGATCGGCGACTATTTCTACTTCGTCTTCCTGAAGATTCAATGGGTCAATCCATATTTTGTCGGCCGATTTATGTGATCCACCGCTGCGTATATTCGGGATGTGTCCGATTTCATGCGGCCGGCAATTTCTTCGTATCCCTGACTTTCCAGTTTTCGGCGAACGTTACCACCGCATGAAGGATGTAGTGGTCGTAGTTGTGCACTACTTCGGTAGGTATACCGGGTATTTTTGCTATTTGATCGACGACAAAGTTCATTTGATCCTGGTAAGCCTTCGTTTCCGGCGAGTTCGGCGATTCGCTCGCCAACAGCAAGGAGTAGTTCGTCGATATCGACGAATACTTCACTCATAGCTTCCATCGTTTCGATGGCGTCGGGATGAGGGCGGGAGCTCGAGTGCTTGATGTTCGGTCCACCAGCGTTAATGAGAGATGTGACGCCGAGACGATCGGCTATTGAATTACCGCTGAGTTTGCTGGATTTAATTGCTGGTTGATCTTGAGTCACGAAACTAATCTCCACTTACTGGACTGGTTTCAATCTGTTGCTTGATCGGAGCAGGATTACCGGGCTGTTCTTCCATTTCGGGCCAGTTCGGAATCAACTGCTTGTGGGTGTTTTCGAGCAGGATTATCGAGACCGCTCCGGCAAGACTGAATGCACCGGAAAGCCCGATCGCCCACGAGTACCCGCCGGTGATATCGAACACCATGCCCGGTATTACGCCACCGAGTGCCATGCCAAGCCCGGCACCAAGCAATTGCCACCCGTATGTGGTGCCCATTGGTGTGTAGCCGTAGTACTTGCGAATTAAAACCGGGAATACTGTGCCTTCGCCGCCATACGGAATCGCCCAGACCACCGCGAAGATGTAGAAATCCAGAGTGGAATCGGCGGTGAACAGGAGCAACACGCCAACTCCCTGACCGAAGAACGCAATGAACATGACTGCTTTGGCACTGATTTTTTCGGACAGCACCGGTGCCAGAAATCTAGTCGCCATACTGACAATCGAAACCGTCGTCAAAACTCCCGCTGCTGTAAGTGGTCCGAGCCCTTTTGATATTCCTAACGGGATGATCCCGACCAGAATCACAGCGTGCCCAACACACCCGAGAAAGTGGATGTTAATCAGGTTCCAGAATGCGTTGGTTTTGTAGACGAATCTCTGGAATTCCTTCTGAGTTTTGACGTACACGTTGCCGCTTGTAACGAGTGGGTTGTCGGACGATTTCGTTCCGTAAGCACTTCGTCCAGCTTCTTCTGGAGTATTCCGGAAGAACAGCAAAATGATTAACAAAACCACAGTGCCAACGGTTCCAACTACCATGAACGCCTGGCTCCAACCGACCGTTGCGAACAGCACTGCCAAAGTCTGCACCACCAGTGCCGGACCTAGGCTCCACGAGACCATCATGATGCCGGTTCCAAGACCGAGATGCCGTCTGAACCATGCTGCAACCGCAGGGACGACCGGCACAAGGAGAAGTGCCTGCGAGATGCCTAAAACTATTCCGTAGGCAACATAGAGTTCCCATATTTCTTTCGTCTGGGATGTCCACATCATCCCGGTGAAAAATAGAATTGTGCCAACGGTCATTGTTTTTCGGGCACCGTAGCGGTTTCCAAGGTAGCCAGCTAACGGCGATGCCAGCGCCGTGATGATCGACATTAGGGCGTAGGCAAGACCGATCGAGCCGGGCGTCCATCCGAATGCCTCAACTAGTGGGTCGATGAGTACGCCAAACGCCATTCGAATCGCTGCACCGACCATCTGAACGATCCCGGCGATCGCCACGATGAGCCACGCGTAGTGGGCGATGGTGTGCTCTTCAAGGCCGAATTTTCTGTCGAGCCAGAGTGCTGCATTGCGCATGAGTTAGTTGATTAGTGAAGTGGGCAAGCGAATACCAGCCCTTCTTCCCACCATTCACCCTCGGCCTGAGATTCAGGAATCCCGGCTGCACTGGCGCGATTTTCGATCCTGTCGGATGACACCCACGCGCCAAAGTAAATCAGCACAGCAAGAGTGCCAATTAGGGTCGTCATCAAGAGCCCAAAACCCAGAAACGGGCGACCTTTAATTTCGAATCCTTCGAGATTCGGCGGACTGTTGTCGACGGGCTGAACCGGTGTGGTGACTTTCATCGCGAGATCATACGCCGCCTAGATCGTCTGAGGCAGGTAAAACAATCACGAAAGAGTTGCCACTTTGTGTGATGCGATCCACTCTTCGTCGAGTTCGATTCCAAGACCTGGTCCCATCGGAGCTTCCAGGTTGCCGTTATCGTTGATTTTCAGCTGTTCGGTCACACCCCACTGGTGCACTTCTTTGGGTAGCCAGTACTCAAAGTAAGTGCAGTTCACCGAAGATATGATGACGTGCAGGTTGGCGACGTTCATCGCCGAATTTCCGGCGAGGCCCACTTCGCAAACCTTGTGAAAGCCTTCGACCAGAGCCATCTGTTTCTTGAGTCCGGTAATTCCGATCTTTCTCACCGTCCCCCGAATGAGGCGTGTGGCATTCTGATGAAGGAAGTTGGCGGCTTCATGGAACAAGAAGCACGTAGTATCGCTCATGTTCAACGGAGTCTCGAGGCGATTCGTAAGTTCTTTGATGGACTCGATATCGTTGGCAGGAATCGGATCTTCGAACCAGAAATAATCATGGGCATCGAGGGCATGGCCGACATAGAGCGCCTCGCGGAAGGTGTAACCGTGGTTGCGATCGAGCATCAGCGTCATGCTATCGCCGACAGCTTCACGAACTTTCGCAGCTGTGATTGCCGCTTGTTTGTAGTAAAGCGGGCCCGGATGGATTTTGTACGCTGAAAAACCTTCGGATTTCAGTTGAAGTGCTTCCTCAACGAATCCCTCGGGTGTTTCGTGCCGAGGCGGATAGGTTGCGTAGAGCGGTACTTCGGTGCGGGCGGTGCCGAGCAACTTGTGGATCGGTTGTCCCGCTGATTTGCCTTCGATGTCCCAGAGTGCGACGTCGAGAGGTGCCCAGGCTGGTTGTATTGCCGAGCCGTGACCGGAAATCACCGCGAGTTGGTTCCACAGCCACTCACGATCTGAGGATTCGCGACCCATCATGGCAGGTTTCAACGTCTTGATTATCGTTTCCATCCGTTGAGACGAATCGGCAGCTTGGTCGCCTACGAACGCATGCCCTTCAATCCCCGCATCCGTCTGCACTCTGAGCACGCCCTGAGTGGTTGTGCCACCGAGGTCATTGCGTTCGTCCTGTACTCGTACGGAGGCGGTCTGTCGTTCGATTACATCAATCGTGATGTCAGTGATTTTCATATATTCGCCAGTGTTCGTTGTGAGAGTGGAAGTCGTTCTTATCGCACTACGGATCAGATAGGTACGGATACTACATGCGCTGTACCTCGACTGGGCATTTCTCCTAATCGAATTGGAACTTACACGATTACGCCGAGAACAGCATGTTAGAGAGAATGGAACTATCTATTTCTTGTCCGTAACTCAGATCAGTTACGTCAGTTGCGGATTACCCGCTGAGGCACGTGTACCCAATATGGAACACTGGACAGACGACCGAAGAATCCATTCGTGATGACCCATATCGGCAAGATCGGGAAGACGGGTAAACCCACTCGAGGTGCGTTTGTCGCCGAACAGGTCAGTCAAATCATGATCAAGGTCGAGCCGCGTGTTTCTGAATTGAGGTCGGTTAACAAGGAGCATGAAGGGCATCTCGAAACACTCGGCAAATATCAGGACTTAATCGAGAACAAGAAACGGCATGCTGACGCCTTCAATCAGGATCTCCGTATGGCGATACAGGATCTTGAAAAGGACTACCAGAATGCTCTTGCCAGTATCGATGGGGTGAAGCAGAGCATTCGAGTAAAACGCACGACAATGCGGGGAATAGAAGACTGCATGAAGATGTACAAGCAGCAGGTGTTCAAGCACATAGCGCAGTTTATGCCGGCATCCAAGCAAAGACCGATTCAGCAAAAATCGGCGTAACGCCAATCACACCGGTCTGCGAGATCGTTTCCAACCTGCTTCCGATGGAGTTAATCTAACGACACCTAATTTTGGTGTCGTTTTCTTTTGCTTCTTTTTGGGAGAGTCTTTTGGTGACTAGCTCTGAGTTGTTGGCTCTTGAACCGAAGATCGCGGAACTTGCTTCTGCTGCGATGAAACAAGACCGGGTGCCGGGTCTTTCTATTGGTGTCGTTCGAGGCGATTCGCTCGCCAGATATTTTTCGTTTGGTACGCAAACACTGGGTGAAGACAAGCCACCGACTGAGCAGACCATTTCACGTGTTGCATCGATTACGAAGACATTTACTGGAACGGCGATATTGCAACTGCGCGATCTTGGGCAGCTAGAACTCGATGATCCGTTACTGGTTCACATGCCCGATTTCACCGTGTCGAATGCTTTGCGGGGGACGCTGGAAGGTGTGACCATTCGGCGGATGATGACTCACTACTCGGGTCTACGAACCGAGCATCCGCTCACCGACTGGGATGCTCCTTCCTTCCCGACCGGTGAAGATCTTCTTGATGGTCTTGCCGAAATCAACATTGTGATTCCGCAAGACAGCCAGTGGAAGTATTCGAATCTAGCTGTTGGCCTGCTGGGTCATCTGATCGAGCAGATCAGCGGTGTTCCTTACGAACAGTACATCTACGAGGAAATTACTGGTCCGCTGGGTTTGCCTAACACCCGATTCGAACTCGATGCCGACCAAGCTACATTGAAAGCCAACGGTTACAGCCATCCGTTACCGGGGACGGATGAATTACGAGACGCGCCTTACGCCTCGCTGCGGGGTATATCGGCAGCGGGGCAACTCCATTCGAACGTTGAAGATCTGGCAAAGTGGGTGTCGTTCCAGTTCACGTCCGGACGCACGAATCATCCGAGCAAGGTGCTTTCGGCTTCGACACTCGCCGAGATGCATCGACCCGTTTACATGTCGAATGATTGGTCGAATGGGCAGGCGTTATCGTGGCGGATGAACCGACGGGACGATCTTGTGTTCCACAATCACGGAGGCGGCATTCAGGGGTTCGCCTCGAACGTGGTGTTCAGTGTTAAGGCGCAGACTGGGGTTGTTGTACTGGCGAACATTTGGCCGGCTCCAACGCCGTACGTACTCGCCGAAGATATCGCCGACCTTGTGATTCGAGAACTGGGTGAGGTAGTGGAGTTTATGGAGACCGATCTTGTGGCGGTGTCTGAGTCAGATTCAGAACCGTTCGTTGGCCGGTACTGGGCTGAACCGGGTGCGCTTGTCGACGTGGTGTTTGGAGCCTCTGGTTTCGGCTTGGGTGTACCTCGCAAGGGAGACTACACCCTGCACGGTCCGGCAGGGCTGGCGAGCGACCCGGCTGTGACCGACGGGAATTCGTTTCGCGTCGTAGGTGGCCGGGGTGCTGGTGAGTTGGCTGAGTTCTCTGTGAGTAAAACTGGAAAAACAGAATCGTTCAGACTCGGCGGATTCCTATACAGGCGTGTTGACTGACCAGATTATTGGAGATTGTTTGAATGGCTTCCGTTTTTGAGATTGCTGATGGATTCATCGATACCATGGCGAAGCACCACCCGTTGTCAGCGACCCACATGGGAGTTCCCGGTTTCGATCATCTGATGGCTGATTACTCGCCGGAGGCGACCGAGGCGTTCCATTCCGACGTGCTTTCTGCTCTACGAGAGATGCAGACGACCGATCCAACCAGTGACCGCGAGCGGATGTGCAAGGACACGTTTATCGACGAGATTTCACTCTCGATCGAGCAGTACGAGTCGCGTGAACACCTACGCGATATGAACGTTCTGTTTTCGCCTGTGCAGAGCGTCCGTTCGATTTTCGATCTTATGCCGCGGGGCTCGGTTGGCGCATGGGAGAACATCGCCTCTCGCATGGAGAAGATCGGTGAATCGCTTGCTGGTTATCGTCGAACTCTAGACATCGGACGATCTGAGGGATTGGTTACCTCGGAACGCCAGGTCAACGGTACGGCGGAGCAGTGTGAGGTTTGGGCTGGCGGTGGTGATAACTCGCCGTTTTTCGATTCGCTGGTGAACGCCCTTGCTGCTTCCGATATCAACGACGATTCACTCATCGCCCGTGTCGAAGAGGCCGCCGCTTCAGCTACTGAAGCCTACGATCATATGGGCGACTATTTACGCAACACATACCTACCCGATGCGACTCCGGTCGATGGGGTAGGGCGAGACCGATACGCCCTATCGGCGAAGGGTTATCTCGGTGCAGACATCGATCCCGAAGAAACTTACGACTGGGGTTGGGAACAGCTTGCGTGGGTGCGATCGGAGATGACGAAGACGGCTGAGCGAATCAAGCCGGGAGCGTCTATTGGTGAAGCGGTAGAGCTGCTCGAAACCGATCCTGAGAAGATGATCAAAGGTGAAGATGAGTTTCGGCAGTGGATGCAGGATCTACAGGACAAGACAATCGAAGAGATGGACGGCGTCCACTTCGATATCCTCGATCCGGTGCGCACAATCGAAGCGTTAATTGCACCGCCCGGCGGCGCGCTTGCGATGTATTACACAGGGCCATCGGAGGATTTTTCTCGACCGGGCAGGACGTGGTATCCGACCGGCGGAAAAACCGAGTTTCCGATCTGGCGCGAGGTGTCGATTGCTTATCACGAGGGTGTGCCGGGGCATCACTTCCAGATAGCAACGAACGTTGCGATGACTGACGATCTATCGAGGTTCCAGAGGTTGCTCGCTGGAACCTCTGGGCACGCGGAAGGTTGGGCGTTGTATGCCGAGCGGTTGATGGGTGAACTCGGATATCTCGAAAATCCCGATTACTACATGGGAATGCTCGACGCCCAGGCACTTCGCAGCGTTCGTGTAATTGTCGATATTGGGATGCATTTGGGGCTTGAAATTCCAAAGTATTCGGACTTCCATCCCGGTGAGATTTGGACGGGTGATCTGGCACTAGAATTCATGCAAGAGAGGGTACATTTTCCTGCTGATTTTATAGCTTCAGAGGTCGATCGGTATTTGGGAATTCCGGGACAGGCGATCAGCTACAAGGTCGGCGAACGCGTCTGGCTCGAAGCTCGTGAATCTGCCAAACAAGCGGCTGGTGCCGACTTTGATTTGAAGGAGTGGCACAACCGGGCACTTAAGATGGGTCCGATGGGACTGGCACAGATGAAGCAGGAACTGACGCAGGGTGCTCGGTTCTCGTCCTCTCTCCCTTGATGATAACGAGGGAGGACGAGATCTAGGTATCCCGAGTGGAGTGTTCGGAATCGAGGGATCTGGGGTGGTGTCGCGCGAACGCTGGGCTTGGGCAATACCCCGGCACCTCGCGTCTGCCGTAGATCTCTCCACATTGGGGGGATGTAGATGTGAGTGTGGATAAGCTATTCCAGTAGGCCAACTTTTCGCCAGTTGCGATCGTGTAGTGCTTGCTTTAGCTCGGTGAACTCCCGGGCGAAGTGAGTTGCGATTACGAGAACATTGATTAGGAGGCAGAGAGTGATGCATAGTCCTGGCGCTCCAAAGATGATGAAAACGGTGTTGATGGCGAATATTCCGCTACCGAATGCCCAGGCCCAGCTTCATGTGGCGAAGTAGATCGCAAATACAACCGGCCCTGTCATAACCGAGAGTATCGTGCCATCGCTAGTGATATGCCGAAGATTACGGCTACATCCTTGCCGCCTTTGAAACCGATGTAAGGCGACCAGTTGTGATCGACGGTCACGGCGATAGCAATGGCGAACAACGTGTAGTCGAAGACGCCCGCGATTCGACCAATGCCGATCACAGCTGCGCCTTTTGCGGCATCCGCTGCTAGTACCAGTAGGCCGGATCGTAGGCAAGTGTTCGAACCGTATTTACGGTGTCAACATTGCAGTTACCGTGCTAGCGAATATCGTCACCGCGTTGTAACTTACCGCCAAGATACGCGGCAGAAATTCCGCCAATCAGGTAAGAAACTGCCCTGAGAAGGGTAGCGATCATCACGTCAATAGTCATCGACTATTGGATGCACTGAGTCGAGATCAAATTTCGCCTAAAGAGAACGTGCCACTGGTACCTAAACGTCGATTGCCATCAGTTCTTCGGCATAGATGACCTGTCCGCCGTAGACCTCACGAATGTCGCCGAGTCCCTTTTCAAGCGGGCCATGCTGAGCGATGTGAGCACCCATGTGCACGAGGATCAGCTTTTTCACGCCTGCTTCTTCAGCCATGCGAGCAGCACCGGTAGTTCCGCACTGACCCGGAGCCTCGCCATCGGCCTCCATGCACTCCTGATCGTCCCAGCACATGCAGAGCATCACGTCGGCACCTTTTGCCAGATCGACGATCGACTGGCACGGCTGGGTATCGCCGGTGAACACAACCGATTTACCTGACTTCGTCTCGATCCGGTATGCCAGAGAATCGAGATACGGCTGCACGTGTTCCGCAGGTGCGGAGGCTACTTCCCAGTTATTGGCGGTGTGGACCGTTCCCACGCCTACGTCACGGGCCTTCACCTTCGGAGCTCGGCGAGGCATGACACCGCCTCGATTTTGATAGACCTTCTGGGAAAGCGGGTGATAGATGCGCGCTTTCCAGTCGTGCGAAAAGATGCCGTCCTCACCGATCACGCCTTCTGTAATCTTCTCGGTGAGAGTTGGGCCGAATACCTGAAGCTGGTTCTCCTTGCCGATCGACTGGTCGAAGCGGGTGAGAAGGAAGCAGGGGTAGTCAATATCGTGGTCGAAGTGGTGGTGGGTGAAGAATATGTAGTCGATATCGAGCGGCCAGAGTCCGGATTGCACGAGCTTGTGGGTCGTTGCCGGTCCGCAGTCGAACATGATTTTTTCGCCTTCGATGTCGAGAACGTACGCAGAGCCGAATCGGTTGGGGGTGGGAGTTGGTGTGCCTGCCCCGAGAACGTAAAGCCTTGCCATTCGTGAATGCCTCCGAATACCGGTAACCGATGCAATGACGCTCTGGCGACAGTAGCAGTCGGATAAATCTTCGTGGGTGTTCTTGGGTGAAGGATATTCCTGCCCCACTCTGTGTATCGCGATCGTGCGTTGCCGAGATACATCGGTTTTGAGTTCGACGAATTCGGGGAAATCGCAAAATTCGCCAAAACTCGTGCAAATCGTCAGTAGGAACGAATTAGCCGGTACCGGATAGGATGCCGCCCGTTCGAGCCAAGTGAACGAGTGTGTGAGTCACGGTGTCCGCCGTGAAAAATGGAGGCGTAACGGTGCTGTATTTCAAATCTTGCCTGCGATGTAAAGATGGGACCGTAGAATTCGGTTCCGATAATTTTGGTTCGTTCTTGAGCTGCCTAACTTGCGGATACACGATCAACTCTCGATCCATCCGAGCGAACAGTTCTATCGAAGAACCGAATAGTCTCGAAGAAGATGTCGTAATGGCTCCTCAGCTCGAGCCGGTGGCTGTTGCTGCTGAAACCGACGAACCTGTTTTCGAACCCGAAATCGAGTTGTTCGATGAAGACGCTGAAGCGATTGAGGCCGAGGTAATCGAGCTAGAAGAAGCCGCTATCTAGGTAGATTCCGTTGAAGCTCTCTCCCTTGAAGGGAGAGAGGGTAGTTACTTCCATTTGCCAACTATCGCCACAGACGTTCGAGCTTGAGGTCGTCGGTTGCGGAGTCGAACCACTCGACAACTTCGCGGTGCAGCGGAATGCCGCCTTTTTCGCGCAGTTCGGTTTCCTCGTGCTCGGGCAGACCCGCGTAGTAGACCCGATTATGCCCTGGTGCTGGTGGCGTATCGGCCAGATACGTCAGGAACTCATCCATCGAGCTTTTGAATTCGGCTACGTCGCGGAAAGCATCGATACTGAACGCCGCAACAAACTGAGCACCGTTTCCGGGTGGATTGCTGACACCGAAAAGCCCGGCGGAAAGAATTCCAGTAAACACCTGTCCGATGACCGCCATGCCGTAGCCCTTATGCGATCCAAGCTCGCGGGTTGAACCCCACGGCAGTAGACGTGTCACATCTGGAACCTTTTGTTCTTCCATCAACGGAGTACCGTCCTCGCCTGCCAGCAATCCGGGTAGCAGTGGAGCCCCCGTGCGTCTGAGCAGGTTGATTTTGTTCGCTGCGACAGCAGACGAAGAAATATCGAGAACGAATGGTGGCATCTTGCCGGTCGGAACAGCCCATGCATGAGGTACAGCTCCGACACGAGGTTCGGCTCCGAACGTTGGCACAGTAACGGCTCCGCCACCGGTGATTGCGTAGCCGATCATGTCGTGCGGCATCGCTCTCATCGCGTGGTATGCCATCATGCCAGCGTGGGTGCTGTTGTGGATGGTCACGGCCCCAATACCGACGTTCTTTGCCTTTTCGATCGCAATATCCATGGCTCTCGGGCAGATGACCAGACCGTGCGCTTTGTCGGCATCGATAGTTGCTACCGCAGATGTTTCGTGAGTGATCTTCCAGTTCGGTGTCGGGTTGATTTTGTTCTCTGAGAAAGCCTGAACGTATACCCGCAACATGTTCGAAACGCCGTGGGTTTCACAGCCACGAATGTCGGCGGTAACGAGTCCGTCGGCGGCCAGCTCTGCGTCTTCTCGTGGCATGCCCATCGCGTTAAAAACATCGGTCGTGGTTTTGAAAAGATCCTCACGACGGATCATCACTCGGTCTTCTTCGGGGACATGAAAATGTTCAAGCATTTTTGTTCAGATTCCTATCGTTCTAATGGTGAAAGACCGAATTCGGCGGTTGCTTGATCGAACCATTCGACCACTTCGTGGTGAAGCGGGATACCGCGTTCATGACGGTTGATCGATTCCTCGTGCTCGGGTAGTCCGGCGTAGTAGACGCGATCGTGCCCTGGCGCTGGTGGTGTCTCCCGCAGGTACTTCATGAAATCGTCCATCGAGGCTTTGAACCGCGAGACATCGGTGAATGCTTCGATCGAGTAGGCGGCGACGAAGTGCGACATGTGTCCGCTCTCATATGGGCCGAATGCTCCGTCGGAGAGAATTCCGCCGAACACTTGCGCAATCGCACTCAAGCCGTAGCCCTTGTGGGATCCGAGTTCGCGTGTGGCTCCATTGGGTAGGACGATGGTTTCTTCTGGAACCGGACGTTCGTCCATGATCGGTGTGCCGTCGGTTTCGGCCATCATTCCGGGGATAGTCATCGAGTTCATGCGCCTGAGAAGTTGAACTTTATTGGCGGCTACCGATGACGAAGAAATATCGAGAACGAAGGGTGGTTCCTTGTCGGCAGGTACCGCCCACGCGTGTGGGTTAGGTGCGAGTCTCGGTTCGGCTCCAAACGTCGGCGGCATGCTCTGTCCGCCGGCTGTGATGGCGTAACCGATCATGTCGTGCGGGAGAGCCATCATGGCGTGGTAGGCGATCATCCCGGCGTGTCGGCCGTTACCCATCGTGATTGCACCGATGCCGGTTTCCCGAGCCTTTTCGATAGCCAGCTTCATGATTTGCGGGATGATTGCGATGCCGAGTCCGCGGTCGCAATCGACGTTAGCGGTAGTCGGAGTTTCTCGGGTGATCGTCCAATTTGGGTTGGGGTTAATGAAGCCCTGAGAAACGCTTTCGATGTAGCGTCGCATCATGTTCGAAACGCCGTGAGTGTCGACGCCCCGGGTATCAGACAGCAGCAGTACATCGGTCGATTGCCAGGCGTCCTGCTCAGAAAAACCGATCTTCAGGAAAAGCTCGTTGACGGTCTTTCTGAGAGCGCCCGGCATGATCCGAACCTCGTCTTCTTCAGCAACATGAAAATGTTCGAGCATGTTTGGGCGTGTTCCTCATTGGTTGGAAAGTGATTGCTCGCGTGCGGCACACATTACGCCTGATTCGAGGGTGCGTAAATGAGCTACTGAGATTGGAAGCAGCATCGCATACTGGTCCTACAGAATTCTGTGCTATCCAAATGCTCATGTACGATTCAGCCTGATTTTGATTGTGAGCGAATTGACGAGGCACGACTTGCAGGACGTGACGATAGCGGCGATACAGATGACGGCGGTGGCGGGCGATATCGAGGGCAATCTTACCTCGATTGATCGGCTACTTGGCGATGCGATTGGGCAGGGCGCTGATATTGTACGTTTTACGGAGCTTTCGGTTTGTGGGTACAACACGCAACTTGTGATCTCACCAGACGGAATCGAGGGTAAATATCGCAAATCCCATGTGCATACGACCGAAATTAGCACGAGGCGGCACGGCGACGGTCTACCGATTTTCGATCATCCGAAGATTCGGTTCGGGGTCGAAATCTGTTATGGCACCCACTTTCCCGAAATATCGACAGCACTCGCCGACAAAGGTGCCGAGCGGATCTTCTTGTCTCACGCTTCGGAGGTCCCGAGCCCGCACCCGATAAGTAGGCGCGCTGGGAACGGTTTGTCCCCCTCGTGGGTGTACGACAACACGGTGTTCGCTGCAATTTGCAACCAGATGGGTGACAACCAAGCAGGCCACGTCTTTTTAGGAGTGACATTCGTGTGTGATCCGACTGGCAAGCTGATGATTCAGTCTAGTGATGGCTCTAGCGAAGAAATCGTTCTCGCGAACCTGAAAGCAAACGTGCTAGAAGATGCTTGTCACGTTCCAGAAACGTTCTTCAGGCATTTCCAGCGACCCGAAATATATGAAACAACGGAGAACGATTAGTGAATCCACAGGAACTTGCTCAGAAACTACACAGTGTCCCCGGGCGAGGGTGCGTCGTTGTCACAGGTGCTGGGATTCAGGCGATAGGCGATTTATTTGTCGAACCGGGGACATCGAGAACGATTCTCGAGGCTTCGGTTCCGTACGCGCGAAAAGCTCTTGATGAGTTCGTTGGTATCCGAGCGGAACAGCACGTTTCTGCGGAGGAAGCGATGCTGATTGCTCGTTCTGCGTTGAACCGAGCCCAACATCTGGCTGATGAGGAAGATGGTGCCCAACTGCTATTTGGAGTGGGATGTACGGCAGCTATTGCAACAGATAGAGTGCGTCGTGGCGAGGATCGAGCGCACGTTGCCTGGACTGATGGAGTTCGTTCAGGTGGCGCATCGATCTGGTTCGACAAGCAAGCCCGAACACGCGCAGATGAAGATGCGGTTATTTCGGCGATCGTTCTGAACTCGATCGCCGAGGCATTGGATATCGAAGAGCGGCTGGAACTGGGCGTTCTTGAAACGGAACGATTAGATGGATTCGATTGAACGGCTGTACGTAAAGGAAATTGGTGGACTCGTAGTTTCTCCTGATGGAACGACGAGTGAATCCTTGCCGGAACGGCCACTTGTGTTGGCGGGTTCGTTCAATCCATTACACGACGGGCACCGCAGCATGCTGAGCGCAGCACTGAAAGTGGTGGAGCGTCCGGCCTTCTACGAGATATCGATTACTAATGTCGACAAGCCGATGTTGCCCCGACTAGAACTCGAACGTCGTGCCGCCGGGATCACCGCCAATGGTAGTTCGCTGATCGTCACAAGTGCTCCAAGGTTCACGGAAAAATCGTCGATCCTTCCCGGTGCGACGTTTGTGATCGGGTTCGATACGTACATTCGGCTCATGGCCAAGCGGTACTATCCCGATCACGTCGCCGGACCACATTCATCGGTCGAGAACTCTCTTGATCTGATTCGCGAGAACAAGTGCCGGTTTGTCGTTGCCGGGCGAGTTGACGATCGGAAACAGTTCCGTGAACTGCACGACATCGAGTTTGAACTACCGTCTAGATTCAAGAATATGTTCATTGAGCTAAGGGAATCGTATTTCCGTTCGGATCTGTCGTCGACAGAGATTCGGAACCAGACTCGCTGACGTTCGATTTAGTACTTAGCAGCACCGAATTGTTGCGAATCTACATCTAACACTTTTGCCACCGCCTGTCGCGCGCTTCTGGGGGATGGCGTTCTTCGCACCGAGGAACAAAGCCTTGAGAAGCACGTCGAGTCCGTAGTCCCAGCCGTCCTCATCGACGGTCAGGACAGTCACCTAAATGATCGAAACACCGTCGATGACACCGAACGTGTTTTGGACGAGGATGCCGAGTCGAGCCCATTGATCGACCGTTTCGTTGACCATTCGGGCGATATCAGCCTCTGCGAAACGTCGATATGGCTTGCTGCCGCGGTTCCCCCGGTCTGGGTGATGCGGTCGACGTTCGTAGCTGCAGCTGTATCGTCGATGTCGGCGATGAAGACTTTTGTGCCCTCTGACGCGAGTTTCCTTGCGGTCGCTCCGCCGATACCCATCGCACCCACGGTGATGATCGCTACCTGTCCATCGAATCTGCTTATGTTTGTTGCCTCTTTAGACTTTGGAATCCCGGTTCGCGATTAACTACGTGGCGTTCTATTCTGTTTCTTGTGATGAGCGAAATAGTATCGGAAGATGTCCACTGAAACGAGCTTTCGGTGGACGTGCGGAGGTACAGGTGTGACACTGCCGGTATGTCATCAATTCCGATTCGCCGTGAAGAAATAACACCAGAGTGGTTGGAATCCATGCTCGAAGGGATTGGATTCTGCAAGATCGCTGACCTCACGTTTGAAAAAATAACGGGGTACAACCCGTTCCTTTCGCAACTGTTCCGCGTGCAAATTGCCTATTCAAAACAGATGCCTGATCACCCCGATGTCGTGATCGTAAAAATTCCACCGGTCGACAAGAAAATTCGTGTCAAAGAAGCCGGGTTTGGCCCATATGTGGGTGAGCTTGGGAGCTACCGACTACTTGATTCGTTCTATGGAGCGTCGATTGCTCGAATGTATGGTGCAGTTGAAGACCATGTTGAGCGGACGGTCGCTTTCGTATTCGAAGACATTGGCGTACTTCCGGAAGGACAAAAATACGCAAAGATTGATCTGGATATAGCCAGGGCGACGCTAGATTTTATGGCAGCGTTTCATGCTCGTTTCTGGGAGGACAGTGAACTCGAGAGAGCGACCTGGATTCGAGATGCCGATTGGTCGTTTCTGTTCAATCAGAACCCACTCGATTCTGCGCTCGGATGGCAGGTGATCAAGGATGATGATCAGTTCGAGAAAACGGGCGGTCTGGTTGTTGCTGGCGAGTACTTCGGGGCGCGGTTGAACAACTTACGTGCACCGATGGGTCGCCGACCCAACACATTGACCCACAACGATTTTCATCAGGGCAACGTGCTGCTTCGACAGACGCCGAATGGTCAACAGCCAGTGATTATCGACTGGCAGATGCCTGCTTTCGCTGGGGCGACCAATGATCTGGCGAAGTTCATGATGACTGCGGTTCCGTTTGAGATTCTCGCCAAGTACGAGGGTAATCTCGTGGCGCACTATGCCGATAATCTTCAAGCGAACGGCGTGGTGGCCTATTCATTCGATCGATGCTGGCGTGACTATCGTCAGGCGCAGGTTGTTACATTCGGCAATTATGCGACCAGTTGCTACGAAACCTCACCAGATGGCGGATTGATCGAGTCGTCGGGTGATTCAACGCACGCCGTGATCAAAGCTCTGACGCTCGCTGATCCGGTTGAGCTAAGAGAGATTCTGCCTTAGTTATCCGCACACGACGGATTTTCCGACGAAAGAGGGATCCGGTGGGGTGTCGCGAGGTCGTTTGCTGAGTCGATATTCGTTCTTGTCGGTCGTGCGCGCCCCAACCCCAGATCCCTCTACTCCGCTTCGCTGCGATCGGGAAATCGGTGGTGTCAGGTTGAGAGTGCAGGCTGCAACCGCGCCTAGCCGTCGTTTTTCGAGGGCTTACTGAATAGGGCGAAGCTTGCCGAGTAGCCGTGCAGGAACGTTTGATCGCCGATCGGACCGATCTCGCCGTTCGAGAAGAATCCGGCGATCGGGATGTCGGCCACCATATCGGTGAACATTGTCGTGTCGTGATCGGGTGAACCGTAGAGATACTGACCACGCCCTAGACAGCTAAACAGCAGGGCAGAAGCCGGGACATCGTTTTCGTCGAGATTGTCGATGTATTCCTCGAGCATCATGCGCAGGTCCTCGTCAGCTGCCTGCGCGTCTCTCACGAAGAACTGAACCACTTGTCCTTCCTGGACAAGCTCGCCAACCGCGAGGGTTCCGTCATTTTCATCGGCACCGAGAACGTTTCTGATAAGGAACTCACCTTCGCTTCGATCTTGCGCGAGGCGATCCATGATGATCCCGATCTGTAGCGACCGGCGGATCAATCGTTTTTCGCGTGTTTCGGCGGCTTCAAATAGATCGCGAAGAACCTCCAGTGGAGTTTGGTCACCGAGTTTTGAAATAACGTTGATCTCAGATTCAGTCACTACAAGCGGTTCACCGATAGGTCGGCACCCCTGTGCAACAACCGTTTCAACCACCAGATCACCCGTGAATGCGACTCCTACAGCACCCGACCGCACCAACTTATCGTTGATAAACAGTGCATTCTTACCGGGCTGACCGCCGCCACTAGCGAGCCCACCGATTTTGACGGCTGACGGGTATGCGAAATCGAGCCCTGCCAGAAGGTGATCGCTTCGGAGTGTGAAAGGATCGGGCAGCAACATGATTGCAGGGCAGTCTTCTGCGCGAATCCCAAGAAGGTCATGCCATGCTTCTGGTCCAGCATCGGGGCTGGGTAGTTCATCTTGATTCAGATGAAACGGAGATAACTCGACTCCCGGCAATACCGCCGCGGAAATTGCAATTCCCGGTCGGCGCTCGACTTCCTGTCCACCACCGATGACGCCCGCGGCTGAACAGCCGATTAACACCTTTGCTCCAAGCGCTTCGGCTAAAACTTCCGGTGCTGTGAAATACGATGGTGCGTGGTGAGACGAAATGAATACCACTGCTAGATCGGGATGTTGCCCATCCAGATTCGCAAGGATCTGTTCGGATGCCTGAGTAACTGCCTCAGTGAATGAGGCAGAGTCTGAAACGGCAGAACTCCATTGCAAGTTTTGCTTCTCCCGTCCCGGTTCGAGCAAAATGGCCCTGGCGGGATGTATCCAGTCACTCTGCATTGCCTGCGTTCTTCGACGCCGACAATGCAGAGTTGGAAATCTCTACAGGGTCGGTAGAACAGCTGCAGCAGCAGCGACAGTTTTGTCTATGTCTTCGTCTGTATGTGCAGAAGAAAGGTGAACTCGACCGTTTGAAGAGAGTCGAATACCTTGCTTTAGCATCTCTTTGGCGAACCTCGAATACTTGCCGTCATCGCAATTTCGAGCGTGGTCTCGCCAGTTGGTAATATCTTGTTTCGTGGTGAACGATATAGCGAATACCGAACCAACGCCTTGTACATGTAAGTCGGACTCTAGCGATTTTGCGACATCGCGAAGATCGTCCATTAAGCGTAGCCCTTTGCCATTTATATCGTCGTAGAACGCGCCACCCTGTTCCTCGATGTACTTGAGCGAGGCATAAGTAGCTGCGATTGACATTACGTTCGAGTTAAAGCTACCTCCGTGATATACGGTGCCATCGCCGATGAGATCCATCACATCACGGCGACCTGCGATCATGGCGATGGGAAAACCTCCCGCCATCGATTTTGCGTATGTCGCAAGATCGGGGGTGATACCGAGAAATTCCTGCGCACCACCACGAGCTACACGGAACCCGGTGATCACCTCATCGAACGCCAGTAATACTCCGTTTTCTTTGCAAAGCCGTTGCAGGCCTGCAAGGAACTCGGGAGTGGGAACGATGCAGTTGGTGTTGGCGAGAATCGGTTCCATGATCACACCGGCGATTTCTTCAGGGTGATCAGCAAACGCCTTCTCAAGGAGTGCCAGATCGTTCCACTGGCAAATCACGAGTCCATTAGCAGTTGCTTCGTCCATGCCTTCGGATTCGCCAACGTGAATCGGGGCATCTTCCGGACCTGCCTGATCGAGAGGGGGATGAACGCTCCAGTTAACCGAATCCATCCATCCGTGGTAGTGACCTTCGAATTTCAGGATCTTAGGACGACCTGTGAATCCGCGCATCGTGCGGAATAGGAGCTGGTCGATTTCGGTTCCCGAGGAAGCGAACCGTACCGTGGCGTCTTCCATTGGAATCATGTCGAGAACCATTTCGGCGACTTCAAGTTCACGTTCGAACTGTGCCGAAAAAATATAGCCCTTCTCCATATCTTCGTTTACCTGCTTGTTAATGAAGTCGGGAGAGTGACCGAAGAGGTTGGGACCCATACCCTGTATGTAGTCGATATATTCATTGCCATCGACATCCCACATTTTGGAGCCTTTGGCACGTGTGAAGAAAAGCGGAGTTCCTGCTGGCTCGTTGACCCTGATCTGGCTAGATACGCCACCGGCAACGAGTTCTTTGGCCTTCTCGAAAAGACGCGCAGAACGTTCGTGATTCATCGAGATTTCACCTTTGAAAATTTCTTTACTCGAACCGAGTGAGAAAATTCTATGCCTGCTTGAACCGAACCGGTTGCACTCAGACGGTTGATTTAGCGGGTGAACGCGGAGTCGATATTACGCGTGGCCAGAGCGACTCATCGTCGGTTTCGCTGGCACCGTTTCGATCACTCGAGGCTTCTTTGTCAAGTAGATCAAGACTTGAAGCTGGGAGTCGAAGTACGAACGTGCTACCAGTAGCTGAATCTTCAGATTTGTTTGGGTTGAGGGACTTTATGAAACGTCCGGATGTACGGGCTATTCCGGCCCTTCGTCACCTAAGTTGCTCGGTGGGGATGCCACAAATCGGCGCACCGCTGCTCCGAGCTCTTTCACCGTGTGGACATCAGCATGAGGCGCTTCGTTCCACGAGCGGGGTTGCTGGTTGACGTGGCGACCAGTCACGAATCGTATTGCTGTCATGCCAAGCGTCCTAGCGGGAACGATGTCGTTATCGATCCGGTCGCCGACCATTATGGCTTCTTGTGGCTCAACGCCAAGTCCCTCGCACGAGTGTAGCAATAGCCGGGGATCGGGCTTCCGCAGGTTGATCGAGCCTGAAACTTCCTGGTAGGTGAAGTGCTTCAGGATGCCGAGTCGATCCATGTTTTCCAGAGCGGCCGTTGGCTGATTGGCTGCGAGTCCGAGCTGCAATCCTTCGCTCGAAAGTTCACTGAGTAGCTCTGAAATGCCTTCGCGCAGTTCGAAATCGCCTCGTAACTTGTTGCGGCGGGGCACGGTTGCCATCAATTCGGCTTCAACTTTCAGGACCAAGTCCATATCGCCATTGCCAAGCTTCCAAATTATCGAGTGGTAGATCTTCGGTGAGAACGATTCGATCACCCATGCGTTTGCTGCAGCGAACTCGTTATCGGTGATTGGCAGGCCGTGATTTCGTAATGAAAGCTTGATTTGTGCATCGATTTCACGATCCATGATCATTTCGGTATCGAGCGGACCGCCGACGTCGAAGAGAACCGCTTTGATCTGGTTTGGCATAAATTGAGAGTACCGTATTCCAACGGCACTCCGGTATATACCTTAAGGACACCAACGTCCTCTCACCTTTCGCGGAAGGGAGCTAGAGAGTGGGTTCAATCGTGGAATTGAAGACTCGTTGTCGCAGCGTCGCAGCACGCTCCCGCAAGCCAGCCAGACTCCTTGGATGCACTCGGGAAATCGAACATCGTCGAGAGCCATGGTTCATTTGGTCCGGGTGTGCGATCGCACTTGGTGATACGTCGCATTTCACTTTCCCTCGCCCCGTTCCGTCAAGGAACGAGGGGGCGAACGATCTAAACCAGATACTTCTTGGCTACCTTTGCTACGTAGCTGTAGCTGGGATTTACGAACTGGGTTACTCGGGCTTCAAGGCACTGTGAGAGGAATATGTACGCTTCGCCCTGGCTCATGCCGTAGCTGGCTTCGAGCCAGAGGATCATCTCAGAAAGGGCGATCCTGAAGGCGTCTTCGGCTGGCTTCTCGCAGGCGGTGGTCATGATGTATTCATCATTTTCGATACGAGGCCAGGTCATCTCCTCCGGCTTTTCACTCAATGACACCTTCAGTGTCACAGTTCCGCCTGTTTCGATTCCACCACCACCGCAGATCTCGCCGTCCCCCTGTCGGGCGTGCATGTCGCCTACGTGAAGCAGAGCACCCTCGTGATGAATCGGGATGCGTAAGCAGGCGCCGTTGGTCACTTCCTGAATATCGAAGTTGCCGCCCCATTCACCAGCCCAGCCGTTGTGGCGAGCTTCGCGCTCGGGAGCGACGCCGATCACGCCCATCATGGGTTCGACCGGGAATCGGAGCTTGTCGCTCCAGATGATTTCGTCGTTTTCAATTCGGCAGATACGGAACTGCTCACCAATATTTGAGGGGCCGAGGTAGCCGGGCATTGCCCCGGTCGAGCCGCGATAGCGCGTCCACCCGATCGGGTGAACTTTGATTTCACCGATCTCGACGGTGAGTAGATCGCCCGGTTTAGCCCCTTCGACGTATATGCAGCCAGAGGCAGCGTTGCCACGGTCGTTCGGCTGGCTGTCGGATCGGTATTGGTTGTACAGATCACGAATATCGTCTGGCACACGATCAGCATCGGGTCCGCGGTTCATCTGGGTTTCGATTGCGAACCACTCGTCGGGCTTCACCGTCAGAGTGACTGGATTGTCGGCCGAGTGCTCGTAGTAAAGCGTTTCCGTCGTGGCTTTTAGCATTGGATGTTCACCGTTTTTCTGAAGGCATGAGTTTCGATGGATGGAAGTGTATTCCTTATAAACCGCTATGCAGCCAGGAATTTTGGATGACGGGGTTTCAGACAATTAAAAAACCCGGGGTAACCACTCCGGGTCTTTCGAATAGCTTAGACGAACGACGACTATGCAGCTTTTCGGGCGATGTCGATCTGGAAGTTCGCTTCTTCGGCACGGCGGTGAATTTGACAGTTGTGGCTCTGCAGGTTTCGCGTTCAGCCCAGCGGAGAATGCACGTACACGAGCGGTTTCTGTAAGTAGACGCTGGGCTTCCAGTTCGTCTTCCGCAGCGGCACGCGCAACTTCGATATCGGTGAGAATCTTTCGAATACCTTCAGCCGAATCACTCCACATCCGGTCCGCCAGTTCTTCGGCACCAGCGTGCTTTTTTTAGGGCGTCGGCTGCTGATCGAGCGCTGTCCTGAATTTCTTCAGAATATGTCTCTGCATATGCGTCGGCATTGCTTTTTACACGTTCAGCTTCACCGAGAGTGCTCTCGGTTTTCTGGAGCTTCATTCGTGACTGAGCCTGAGGTTCGGCACGAAGCTTTGGTGGCTGTAATAGCCTCGTTCTCCGCGTATTCCATGGCAGCTTCTGCCTCTGCCGATGCGTTGTCGGTAGGCAGTGAGATCAAGCTGGCAAGCAAAGAACCTTTTTTAGATCGCCGGGCCATGATTCTCCTCATTAACGTATTGGCATCCTTATGATGCCCAAGCCTGTGGTACCCCTGTTAGAGCTTTACTTGCACGGTTCGTTATTCACACCTGACGCTTAGTACCGTAGCCTTACTCTTGAGCTCGCGCCATGTTGCTAGCAAGGGGTGTCAGTGTGCACACACGTAAAAACAACCGGCAGCACAAGAATGCGCATCTGTAATTGCTAAAACACTCGGAATTTACTTACAGGGTGAAAATGGAAAACAGATTCGAAATATTGGCGGGGTCGTTTTCGTTGATTGGGAGCCAGATTTCTCATCTTGATGTGACGGCATCAACGATGGACGTTGCCTGGGATTCGGCACGCGATGGTGCACCTGATGGCTCGGTAATCATTGCGGACCATCAGTCGGCTGGTCGAGGACGGCACGATCGCGACTGGGTGTCGAAACAGGGCCAAGATATTTTGTGTTCGGTTGTTCTCCGACCGCGGGTGGCCCTGGCGGGAGAGCTGCTGATGATTGCCGCGCTTGCTGTGACCGATGTTGCCAATGGGTACGGCATCGAGACCGGTATTAAGTGGCCAAACGACGTGCAGGTTGCAGGCAAGAAGCTGGCAGGCGTAATTGCGGAGTCGAAGACTGGACCCGAACTAGGCAATTCGGATGGTGAATCCGACCGGATTTCTGCAGTAGTTGGTATCGGGTTAAACGTGAATTTCGATCCTTCGACTCATCACGATGTAGCACCGAACTCTACAAGCCTTTCGGTCGAGCTCGGACGTGATCTGGATAGACAAGAGGTGTTCGAGAAGCTGGTGAGTGCACTCGATAGTCGCTATTCGATTATTTTGGCGGGAGGTACCGTCGTGCCAGCGTGGCGAGAAAGGCTTTCGACGTTATGTCGAGAGGTGACGATCATTGGCGGCGTAGCGGGTGTTTCGATGGATTTACATGGGCTGGCGCACGATGTCGACTCGCTCGGACGTTTGATCGTACGCGATGAAAACGGCCGGGATTGGCCGGTTTCGGCAGGCGAAGTAACCGTGCGGGATATCAGCTAGCGGGATGCTGCCGGTAACTGCGTGAATTACTGTACGACTCCAACCAAGGGCTACTCGTGATGAAGTGCTGGACTGGACGAGGGTGCATTGCGAGTTCGTGTGAAGGCACCACCGGTGGACGGTGCGGTTAATGCAGCGTTGATTCAACTATTCGCAATTGCGGTTAGTGTTTCAAGGAGCAAGGTGTCACAGGGTTCGGACGCGACCGATCGCAACATGATAATCGAGGTCGAGGGTGTTTCAATCGACGAGCTTAGGAACCGCTTGCTTCTCCCATAAGGGCGCTCGAAATGGCGAACAGTACGAGAATCACGATCATGGGACTGATATCGATCATCCCAATGCGGGGGATCAGGCGTGATGCCGGAATCATGACAGGATCGGTCACTTGGTAGAGCAGCTGAATGATTGTGTGCCGCCTTGCGTCCGGGAACCAGGACGAGAAAGCACGGGCAACGATCAGATAAGCAAAAATCCGGAGCAGCCAACCGATATACGCCAGAAAGTCATCGCTCATTTGCCGCTAGCCAGTTCTTCACCACGCTCGAACGCCGTGCGTACCGCATCAGCGATCGCGGCTCTGAATCCACCGTTTTCAAGGGCTGCGAGCCCCGCTGCTGTCGTCCCCCCAGGAGAGGTGACCATATTGCGAAGCTCGGCAGGGTGTTTGCCTGATTCACGTTGAAGCGCAGCACTACCGTAAACGGTTTGCGATGCGAGATGGCGCGCAACGTGCACAGGCAAACCGAGTTCGACTCCTGCGTCGGTTAGCGCCTCGATGAATACAAATACGTAACCGGGACCGCTACCGCTCAGAGCCGTCGCGATATCAATGTTCTTTTCATCGCCGAATTTCAACTCATCGCCGATTGCATTGAGCATGCTGGCAACGAAGTCGAGAGTCGCCTGATCGACATCGTCTGCTGCTGTCCATGCCGAGATTCCCTTGCGAATTTGCGCCGGGGTGTTTGGCATGACTCGAATGAGTTTCTTGTGACCCAGTTTTAGGCCGATCGAGTGCATTTTCACGCCGGCCATAATCGATAGAACGGTCTGGTCGGCTTTCAAGGCGCTCTTGAGTTCGTCGGCAACCGCATCGAGCTGTTGAGGTTTGACTGCAAGCACCACGATATCGGCGCCAGCAACGGCTTCTTTGTTGCTCACTGTGGCTTCGACACTGAGGTTGTTCGTGAGTTTCTCGCGTTGAGCCTCGTAGGGCTCGCCAACGATGATGCTGGCGTCAAGCCCCGCATCTTTTATTCCGGCGATGATGGCCTGTGCCATCACTCCACCGCCAATAAATGCAATTCGCATGTTTTTTCTCTTGCCCTCAAGCGCGTTTCTGAAAGGTTGGAACTTCCCGACTTGAGTTCCGATTATACGTACGGCATTAGGTGATAAACCCGTTGAATCGATTGAATTTTAGGAACTGGAGCTTCGTGCGCCTATGTGGCCAGGCCTTTTCGTGATGCGAGAGAAGTGCCGAGTTTTATTGCTTCGATCATGCTGACCTCGCTCGCAATCCCGACTCCGGCGATATCGAAAGCAGTGCCGTGATCGACCGAAGTTCGAAGAAACGGAATGCCGAGGTTCACAGTTACTGATTCTTCGACTCCGTACACCTTGATCGGGATGTGACCCTGATCGTGGTACATCACCACAACAACGTCGTACTTACCTGCCGATGCGCTATTGAACACTGTGTCGGCGGGATGTGGGCCACTGGCGTCGATGCCTTCTGAAACTGCTTGAGCAACTGCGGGCGCAATTTCGTCGGCTTCCTCGCTGCCGATGAGACCGTTGTCAGAAGCGTGCGGATTTAGTGCTGCAACTGCAATTCTCGGATTCTCGGAACCCCATTCGTTGAACTTTTCGTTGGTGAGTCGAACGGCCGTCAGGATGTTTTCTGTGGTTACGTATTTAACCGCTTCACCGAGAGATTTGTGGGTGGAGAGGTGCATGCAGCGCATCGGGCCACTTACGAGCATTGTTGCGACGTATCTCGAGCCAGTGAGACGCCGGAAGACTTCCATGTGGCCGGTGTCCTTGCTGCCACCCATGTTCCACGACTCTTTGTTGACAGGAGCCGTGACCATACCGTCAACGTCGCCTGCGATGCACATCTTTGCTGCCTCTTCGACCCACAAATGGCTTGCAGAGCCGGATCCGGCGTCATGCTTGCCGACTGGGAAGTTCGTTCCCTCCCAGTCAGCGGGCGAAACGACTTCGATGGTTCCGGGTTCGCCTCTGGTCTGCAATGCGGAATCTATGCTGATGACGGTGTCTGACGAGCTGATCGCATTGAGGGCGTTTTTGATGGTGTTAACGGTGCCTACGAGAACGGGGCGCATGATGTCGTATATCGCTCGATTCTGGAGCGCTTTTGCGACAACTTCGGGGCCGACTCCTGAAGGATCACCAATAGTTACTGCGAGAAGAGGTTTGTTTGGCATGTAGGCGTGGGGGATTTTGTCTTGTTAAGGGCGGGCCGTGCTGACGAGAGCATTCAGGTTACCGTAGCAACTGCCATGCTGAACTTAATTCAGTTGCTATCCCGAGGGGTTCAAACTACGAATCAGCTAAATGTCTACTCCACTTTGCTGCGATCGGGGAATTGTTTCAGGCCTGAGCTTTGCGTCGATCCACGCTTAGAAATAATAAGTGCCGACTGGATTTCTCTAGCCGGCACTTTTCAAGATGTAGCTAGCTAGCGAACGAACGAACTAGCACTTGCTGTATCCGCAGGAGAAGCATTTGAGGCAACCTTCAACGTGAGCGACGGTTGATGAACACTCTGGGCAGAGTTCACCTGCCGCTGTTGCTCCGACCGAAACGGTTACGTTCTGCTCCTGACCCATCATTGGAACCGCCTGCGCCGTTGGCATGCCTAGTTCTTTCGGTGAAGGAGCTTGAAACATGTCAGCCTGGCTAGACTCCCTTTCGCTTAGTTCGTTCTGAGCTGGCAGGGCAGTCGCCTCGTTATTGATGCGGTCGAGTACCGACGCAATAGCGTCTGGAACTGACCTGATCATTTCGCCTTCATCCCATGCCGGAACATCGGTGATGCCTCGAAGCTGCTCGGAAACATCGACCGGGTCGATACCCGAACGCAACGCAAGCGAAGCCATACGAGAAACGGCCTCGGCCATCGCTGCGTCGTTACCGCCGGCCTTACCGTGGGTAGCGAATACCTCGAATGGTCGATTATCGGTCGCCATGTTCACTGTGACGAACAAGTTTCCTCGACCGGTACGTACCCGTCTAGTGATTCCGTTCAACACCGCAGGTCGTTCTGCTGGGGTGATGTACTGCGGAATGCCCTGGGACTCGAAATGCGCGGCATTTTCGGTCTGAGCACTGTCGGTCGTACCGGTTGCGAGAACTTCCTTCTCGCGGGAGCCAGCACGATAGACAGTGATGCCTTTACACGCTGATTCCCATGCGAGTAGGTAGGCGTCTTCAACATCTTCGACGGTTGCTTCGTTAGGGAAGTTGACCGTCTTGGAGATACCGGCATCGGTGCTTTCTTGGAAAGCAGCCTGCATCAGCACGTGATCTCGAGGTGAGATGTCGGAGGCGACGTGGAACAGCCGCTTCACGTCTTCCGGCACGTCTTCGCGATCCTGCAGCGAACCACCGTCGGAAAGATGTTCGAGAAGCTCTTCGCTGTAGAAACCGCGCTCCTTAGAGATTCGCTCAAAGTTCTTGTCGACGTAGAAAAGTGTCTTACCTTCGAGAATGTTCTGCTTGCGGAACGCCAGGGCGAAAATTGGCTCGATACCGCTGGATGCTCCGGCGATCATCGAGATCGTTCCTGTTGGAGCTACCGTTAGGCGGCAGGCGTTTCGGTACGACTTTTCGCCCTTCTTGGCTGCTTCCGACTCGTGCCACGCCGGGAACGGACCACGTTCTTCGGCCAACGCCAGAGATTCGATGTCGGCGTTTTCACGGATGAATGCCATGAGTTTGCGACCTAGCTCAACAGCTTCTTCGGTGTCATAAGGAATGCCAAGTTCAACAAGCATGTCGGCAAAGCCCATCACGCCAAGACCAAGCTTACGAGTCGACTGTGTCACCTCTTCGATGGCTTCGACGGCGTACTTGTTGGCGTCGATAACGTTGTCGAGCATGCGGGTAGCTGTGCGGACCGTCTGACCGAGTCGCTCCCAGTTGACATCGGTTAGACCAGCTTCGTCTTGCTCGAGAAACTTAGCAACGTCGATCGAGCCGAGGTTGCAGGATTCGTTCGGAAGAAGTGGCTGCTCACCACAAGGGTTCGTCGCCGTGATACGACCAAGGTGAAGCACCGGGCTATTCCGGTTTACTTCATCGAGGAAGATCATTCCTGGCTCGCCGTTTCTCCATGCACCGTAGACGATCTTGCTGAAAACTTCGCGAGCGTCGATTCGGTCGACTTCGACCACCCCGCTGTCTTTGTTGGACGGATCGGCAAGGGCACGTAGAGCGTACGTTGTACCGCCTTTGACCGCTTGCATGAACTCGTCGGACGCGCCGACGGAAATGTTGAAGTTGTGGATATCGCCCTCAACCTCTTTGCAGTCAATGAATTCGAGAATATCGGGATGGTGAACGTCCATGACCGCCATGTTTGCACCGTCACGCTTACCGCCCTGGGTAACGAGCGTCGATACCGATGAAAGATGGCGAAGTACGCCGATAGGGCCGCACGCCTTGCCGTGCGTCGTTGCAATGCCGGCACCCTTCGGTCGCAGCGCTGAAAGGGCGAATCCGGTTCCGCCGCCGAACTTTTGAACCATCGCGGCGGCGTGAGCTGCGTCCATGATGCCTTCCATGCTGTCTTCAAGAGGAAGCACGAAGCATGCGGAAAGCGTGCCTGCGCCCGTGCCTGCGTTCATGAGTGTAGGGGAGTTCGGCAGGTATTCGAGACTCGCCATCATCTTGAAGAAACTCTCTTCGATTTCAGCAACTTCCGAGGGAGTCTTCTCGTACTTGAATTCGGGGACGGAGAGAGCTTTGGCTACCCGTCGGAACATGCCTTCGGGAGTTTCGATGATGTCTCCGGCATCGTTCTTCTGCAAATAGCGTTTATCTAGGACAACACTGGCATTCTCTGAAATCACTGCTGGTGTGAATTCGTCTATGGATATGTTACCGGTCGTGCTCATTTGTGTGCCCTGCGTAATGGTCATCAATCTTCTTTTCGTGCGTTCGTTGTAGGTATGTTTAGTTGTCGCCAGCCTAGGCAGTTCTGCTGTAACCGCCGTCGATCAATCCGGAGTTTGAAGGCGAGGGTGTTAGCCCTGCCTTGTCCTCTGGCGACGGCCTCGTTGAGCCAGCCGGGGGACATCGTCCTCTATCAGCCGTAGTTGACTCTTTGTTCCACCCTCGTCGGCAGAATCGGCCAATGCCTCAACTTCTTTGGTAAAGGAATCGACATCCTGAAAATCCCTGTAGACCGAGGCGAACCTTATGTAGGCGACTCGATCGAGGATCTTCAGTCGTTCAATGCACATTTCTCCGAGCACTCTCGCTTCTATTTCTGCTTTCGAGAGTTTGTGCAGCTCGTTTTCTATATCGACAACCATCTTAGAAATGGCGCCGATCTCCAAGGGTCGTTTGGCACAGGCTGTTTGTAACGACCGTTCCAGCTTTTCGGTCGAAAACGCCTCGCGGCGGCCATCCCGCTTGGCGATCATAAACGGCATGGAGTGCACTCGCTCGTAAGTGGTGAAACGGAGTTCACACCGTATACATTCACGCCTGCGTCGTATGCCTTCAGGTGCCTCACGCGAATCGATTACGCGTGATTCATTGTTTCCACAGAAGGGACACTGCATTGCCTGAAACGTACCTTGCTCACTAAATCCGAAAATGCCGCGAGATACCCGTTCCGCTAGGGCGCAGATTTTATAATCCGGTGCCGTTGAACGGAGCAGAGTGTTGAACGAAATGTTGAACACGCCACTTTGCGGCTGCGGACACAGCCAAACCCCACATTTAGTGGTGTGCACCGGAGACTACCACTAGCCATAGGGGAGGTGTCAATCCTTAACGTCAACCGGTTTGGTCCAGTTCTTCGGTAAATTTGCGTCTTGCAGCTAGAGAAATATCATTTGAAATCTCGGATTATTATTACCCATTTTTTCTGACGTATTTCGTCGCAGAAGTTGCATCGCAGTTCAAGGAAGCCGTTTCCCTAAAAGTTGGGAATTCATTTCGTTGTACTGGTAGCGATAGAAAAATGGACGTTCGATTTGTGTCGAATCTGGTTAGCACTTTCGATTGCTCGCTTTTAGCGACCGTTTGGCAGCCTCCGTGACTACAAGAAAAAAGAAACGAAGCACGACAGAATGAAAAACGCTTGGGCTGTGAGAATTGCTACCGATGAAGTACTGGAAACATACGTCCAGTTGGGCGTAAAGAACATAATTTTTTATGGCTGACCCGGTATCGACCTGCTTCCTGCGCCAGACGACCCTCTTGGTAATGAAATCAGTTCGTCAACATCCAGAGAAACCACCGTGCCTAGCCCCCCGCTGTGTTCTAACTCAATCGCACGTGCCAACCCAACCAATCTTTCTCGTAACTAGGCTTGCTTTGTATATGGATGAAAATACTTTTCTTGCATGACAGTGCAGTTGTTCTCGCACACTGTAGTGCAAGAATGGTATTTCTAAGTAAGCGCGGTTACTAATCACCGGGTAACAAAAACCCCGAGAGAAGGCTGGTTCTCTCGGGGTTTTTGTTTTGACTCGTACCTCAGGTGCTTTTAAAGAACATCTGGGCAGAGCTATTTTGAAAGTGGTTTTACTTAGTTAGCGCTAGTCACTTGCTGCCAACTCTTGGGTAGACCGCCTTCGAGCTGAACGGTGGTGTCGTAGGAACGGTGGGAGGTCCAGAGCTTCTTCGTCGCCAAGCACGTCGCTGAGAGCGGCTGTAACAGCTGCTTCTTTCTCTGCTGATGCCTCGGCACTCGGGAAGCCAGTCGCGATGATCGTCATCTTGACTTCGTTCTCCATTCTGGGATCGGTGACCATACCGAAGATGATGTTGCAGTCTGGGTCGACCATATTCGACACGACTTCTGAAGCCTGTTGCACTTCCTGAAGCGTGAGGTCGGTTCCACCGGTGACGTTGAAGATCACGCCGCGTGCACCTGCGATTGATACCTCGAGTAGAGGGCTGTCGATTGCGGCTTCCGCTGCCATGATCGCTCGGTCTTCGCCGGTTCCCTGACCGATCGCCATCCATGCAGGACCTGCGTTCGACATGATCGCTTTGACATCGGCGAAGTCGAGGTTGATCTCACCGGGCGTAAGGATCAGTTCAGCGATCGACTGCACACCCTGTCGCAGAACATCGTCTGCCATCCGGAATGCCATATCCATCGAGAGATTCTCGGTCGACATGATCAGAAGTCGGTCGTTGGGAATAACGATAAGCGTGTCGACAACTTCGGAAAGCGCCTTGATGCCTTCGTCGGCCTGTCGTCGTCGTCGTGCACCTTCAAAATTGAAAGGCTTGGTTACAACACCAACAGTCAGTGCGCCGAGCTCCTGGGCGACTTCAGCAACAACTGGCGAACCACCTGTTCCTGTTCCGCCACCCATACCGGCTGCGATGAACACAAGGTCGGCACCTTCGAGTGCTCGTTTGATTTCGTCGCGATCTTCTTCGTGACACTCTCGACCCTTTGATGGATCTCCGCCAACGCCGAGTCCACGTGCGGTGCGGTCACCAACGCGGATTCGAATCGGAACGTCCGAGCGGGTTAGCGCTTGGGCGTCGGTATTTACTGTGATGTACTCAACTTCAGGAATGCGGTCCCGGTACATGCGTGAGACGGCGTTTGATCCACCTCCGCCTACACCGACGACTTTGATCGTCGCTGATCCGATGGTTCCTTCGATTGGTGTTTGAGTCTGGTCGACCATTACTTGTTTCTCCTGGGGATTGCCTGTTCACGGTTAGGTGAGCGTGGCAACCGCGGATGTTTGGATTGGCGCCGCTGGTTTTAGCGGCGATGTGAGTTTTATTAGCGCCCGAGAAGTTGGGTTGTTCGCACGTGTTCTACGCGCCAGCAGTCTCCTTCTCTTTTGTCTGCTCACGCTTGGGCAACCAGCCACGAATTACAGAGAGTGCCCCTGTTGGGGTGTCGGCAGTTGCATCCGATTCACTGGATACAGCTACACTCTTTTGCTCGCCTACATGATTTTCGGCAGGTAGATTGCGCATGCCCCAAAGGGCGATGCCGGCAGCAGCCGAGTAGGCAGGATCGTTGGTGCCTTCTGGCATGCCATCGAGTCCGCGTGGAGTTGCGAGTCTTACTTTTCGTTGGAAGATGTACTTTGCGATGTTCAAGAAACCGTCGAGCTTGGCGCCACCACCGGTGAAAACGATTCGGTCGGTGGGGATGTCGGCCAAGTGTGGCTCTTCGAGCTTGAGTTGGATCATCCGGAAGAGTTCGGACGTTCGTTCCTTGAGTACCTGTCCGATTTCACGTTTGGTAATCGTGAGTGGCTGGTCCATCGTCGACGGGTTGAGCGTGATCTCTTCTTGCATTCCGGCAAGTTCGGGAGCAGCCGTACCGTGCTCAATTTTGAGCTGCTCGGCTGAATCGAAATCTATGGCGAAGGCGATACTCAGATCGTTTGAGAACTGGAATCCACCAACCGGAATCACCGCGGTGTGAACGACGGTCCCGTCATGGTAAACGGCGATGTCAGATGTTCCGCCACCGACGTCGATCAGAACGGCGCCTTCTTCGCGCTCGTCGGCTGTCAGCACAGCATCAGCGCTGGCGACTGGCTCGACGACCATCGAAGAAACTCGCAAACCAGCGTCGGAAACGGCATTGTGAAGTTCTGTAATTTTCGAAATTGATCCCGTAATAACGTGGCTTTCAATGTGGAGCTCTCCGGTGTGCATTCCCAGCGGATTGCGAACACCGTGCAATCCATCGAGAGCGTAGCTACGAGGAATCACGTGAAGTAGTCGACGATCATCGGCAAGATCGATCGCACCGGCGGCTTTCTTGGCTGCCAAAAGATCGAGGTCGGTGACGGCGCGCATGCCTTCTGGACGTGGAACGTTGGCCCAGCGGTTCTTCGATTCGACATGGCTGCCAGTTAGGCCAGCGTAAACACTCTTTATGTCAACTCTGGCATCGGCAGCGGCGATCCCTGTTGATTCCTTTATTGCGGCGGTAACGGCGGCTGAGTCGGCGACCATTCCTTTGCTCATGCCGTTGCATGGCACGACGCTGATTCCGGCTACTTCAACGCGGTGATCGGCACGTTTTCGGGTGATGATCGTGCAAACCTTGGTGGTTCCGATATCGATAGCTACTCTGAAGTCGTCTTGCAACATGTTGGTCTCCTGTTGAGGGATAGAGGGGCGGGTGGGTTTAGTTGAGTGATCGTGATCTTGTCAGGGGCGTATCTGGTGGTTCAGCTGTTGTGGTTGTTCCAGTCGATACCGCTGATCGTACTCGGCGATAGGTAGTTCGGTTGTTCCGGATTTGAAAGATGCTCATATCCGCTCGGCCACCCTTAACTTTGCACTGCGTGCACGCGGATTCGATTCGATTTCGGAATCGGCCGGGATAAGAGGACGGCGAGTGATTATCTTCAGCGTAGCGAGGTGCTCACATCGGCAAACAGGCGTGCCTGGAGGGCAGATGCAGTCGGAAGCCTGTTTTCGGATGAAATTCTTCACAATCCGGTCTTCAAGCGAGTGGTATGAGATAACTGTGAGACGACCGCCCTGTCCAAGCAGGGACACGGCCTGCTCAAGAGCGGTCTCAAGTGCCGAGAGCTCGTCGTTCACGGCGATTCGAATCGCCTGGAATGTTCGTGTTGCAGGATTGGTGCGCTTTCCTCGGCGTGGGTTCACCTTCTCGATAATCTCGGCTAACTCAAGGGAAGTGTTGATGGGTCGACTGCGAACGATCTCTCTGGCGATTCGTCGGGCTGCACGGTCTTCGCCCAGGTGGAAAATGATGTCGGCCAGTTCAGATTCTGCGTAACCGTTAATGATGTCGGCAGCCGTTATCTGCTGGTCGAAGCTGAATCGCATATCGAGCGGGTCGGAGCGACGGAAGCTGAAACCGCGCGACTCTCGATCTAGCTGAAGCGACGAAACGCCAAGGTCAAGTAGCACACCGTGTACGGGCACGAATTCATACCGAAGCGCTGTGGCGCGAATGTCACGGAAGTTGGTATTGATGGCAAGAAACGCATCGCCGTGTTCGGCAAGTCGTCCAGTTGCAACAGATATTGCTTCGGCATCGGCGTCGAGACCCAACACTTGTCCGCCCGGATCGGCGGCACGGAGAATCTCTTTGGAGTGGCCGCCTTCACCTAGAGTTCCATCGATGTAACGCCCGCCGGGCTGAACGTTAAGTGCCTGCATGATTTCCGGCGTCATCACCGGAGTGTGGTGAAGTTCTAAACCCATGAGAATCACTCGTCCGTCTCCGCTTCGATTTGCCGGACAACGATCTGCGTCTGTTCGGATTGAGGTGCTACCGGTGGTGCGGCTTCGGCAATATCAGTGGCTTCGGTGTCGAGAGTTCGGCGCTCTTCGGTCCATGCTGCGGCTGACCAGATTTCGATAAACCTGCCAGTGCCGACGATGATTACGTCTTCGCCTAAACCGGCATACTCGCGAAGCTGAACTGGAACGACGACGCGTCCGCAGCGGTCGAGAGTTCCCGTGAAGGCACCAGAGAATGTGAGTCGAGCTAGCTTTCTTGAGCTGGTCGAAGTGTTTGGCTGCTGGGCAATATCACTGGCGGCTTGTTCCCACTCTTCCGGAGTGTAGACAACAACGCAGTTGTCGTAAGCCCGACCGAGGACGATGCCATCGACGAACGCCATTTTGAATCGAGCCGGAATAGCAACCCTGCCTTGAGGGTCGATTCTGTGCTCGTATTCGCCGGCAAAAATCATTATTTCTGAGTCTTCACTTGGTACTGGATCTTGATAGGAATGCTCAATTTTGCCCCATTTCGCCCTAATACGCGACAAATTGTGCCAGATCTCTACTTTCTCAAACAACTGTTTAGCGCGCACTTTTCACCGAAATATGATGCGACGAACGTACTCTGCGGCGTGGTAGCATCCGATGAATCGAACTTGTACATTTGTACTCCAAGTTCAAATCAGAGAACGTTGTTACCTTCGTACTCAAGCATCTTGTGATCGCTGATTCCGGTGCGCGCCGGGTGGAGAAATCGACATAGTTGCCTACGCAGTGCTAACCAGCAGTGACACAGGATCGGCCGGGAAACGGGTCGACACGAGCGGTGATGCCGTCATTGAGATTATGGATGGCGCAGGTTATCGACTGGCTGAACGCGTCATGCTTCCCGACGATTTTGAGCAGCTTTCGGAGCAGATAATTTCGTGGTGCGATTCCGGGAATGTTGATGTGGTTCTGACCACTGGTGGAACCGGTCTATCGTCTCGCGATGTGATGCCCGAGGTAACTCGCAGCCTGATCGACATTGAGATTCCTGGTCTCGCCGAGGCGATGCGCGCAGAATCGCTCAAAGTGATCAGGATGGCGATGATTTCACGAGCGATGGCGGGAGCTCGGGGTTCGGCTCTCGTTATCAACCTGCCTGGCAGTACGGGTGGGGTCCGAGACAATCTCGGTGTGGTTTTGCCTGTCATCGAACATGCCGTCGAGGTTCTTCAAGATCGGCAGTCAGGCGATCATCCGATTTAAGGGCGAAGCTATTCGCCGGTCGAGGCATCGCGTGTGCGAGCGCGCCGCGGGCCGTTAGCCTTAATTGGGCAGGATCGAGTGTATCGACACTGGCCTCAGTCATTCGCAGATGAAAATTTCCATAATCACATTATTTCCAGAGATGTTCGAAGGTCCGTTGGGCACGAGCATTGTTGATCGTGCCCAACGGACGGGGAAGGTGGAGATCGATCTGGTTCAACTGCGGGACTTCGCCCCCGATGATCGAGGGACAGTTGATGAACCACCGTTTGGTGGCGGTGCTGGAATGGTGCTTCAAGCCGGACCGTTAGTCGACGCTGTCGACTCAGTGATCGAAAAATCTTCTGCAGCCCAGAAGCCACATGTCGTGCTTATGTCGGCGCAGGGTGTTCCTCTGACTCACCGACATGCACAGGAGCTTTCGGAATTCGATGCGATCACGCTGGTCTGTGGGCATTACGAGGGTGTCGACGAGCGGTTCATCGAGTTACGAGTCGACGAGGAACTATCTATTGGCGACTTCGTAATGACTGGTGGTGAGATTCCGGCGATGGCACTTACCGACGCCGTTGTCAGATTGATTCCGGGCGTGCTTGGTGATGATGATTCTTCGAAGAATGAATCGTTTGCACCTAGTTCCGACTCACTGCTTGAAGGTCCGGCCTACACTCGGCCCGCCACATTTAGTGGACTCGAAGTACCGAAGATACTGCTTAGCGGCGACCATGCAAAGATCAAGGCGTGGAGACGTATTCAAGCGTTGCGACGTACTGAGGAACGACGTCCTGATCTTCTAAACGATTGGCCCGCGAGCGAGTAACTTTGCAGTCATAATTCTGTGGTTCCGTTTGTCCGGCGTGAAAAAAAGTCTTCACGGTGTTGCTCGTCGGCGCTTTTCGGTTGTAGGGTTAAGGTTCTGCACTGAAACACTTCGACGCCTTTGGGCGTCTTTTCGTGACGAAAGATTTTAGACATGGACGCCGCATCACTGGTCGAACGAAAGTCACTCGACCATATCGAAAACTTCCAGCCGGGTGACACCGTTACCGTGAACCTCCGCATTGTCGAAGGCGAACGACAGCGTATTCAGGCTTTTCAGGGAAACGTGATTTCCGGTAAGCACCGAATCGCCAAGGCTCCGCTTCCGGGCGACACGTTCATGGTCCGTCGTGTTTCTTACGGTGTTGGTGTTGAACGAATTGTTCCGTTCCACTCACCAAACGTTGAATCGGTGAAAGTAACCCGCCTGGGCAAAGTGCGACGATCCCGTCTGTACTACCTCCGTGGTCTCACGGGTCGTAAGGCTCGAATCAAGGAACGCCGATAATCGAAATTCGACCTAGCGGGTCGAGATCGAATCTGATTACCCTCTTACAGAATTTTGTAGAGGGTTTTTCTTTTAATGCCATTTACTGTTTGACCGCAGGAAGACTGCGCAGATAATTGCGTGAACTAAGCATACGATAATTTCATTCGGAGCAATAAGTGCAGTTTGCCGAGGTAGCCGTCGACTTTCCCGACGACCACTCGCGCACTTTTACCTACTCAGCTCCCGATGAAATTGCAGTTGTTGTCGGCGATCTTGTTTGGGTTCCATTTGGTCCGCGAACGGTGCAAGGTGTTGTGTTCGAGTTCACCGATGCCCCCGCTACTGAGCTCGATAAAATCCGACCGATAACGGCGCGAACTGTCGATGGACCGTTCATCGCGGAGCACCTGATCCGAGTCGCCCGTTGGGTGGCCGAGTACTACCGAACAACGCTTTTTACCGCTTGTTCGTTGCTGCTTCCGCCGGGTGCATCTTCGAGGTTACGCACGTGGCTGTCGCCGGGTATTGTCGATCGCGAGTTAGCGAAGCGGGAGCAGCAGGCAGTCGGTTACGTTCATGAGAGGGGGCGGGTGCCAAAATCACGTGTCGCTAGGCGATTGGGATTCGGTGGCTTGTCGATCGTCGAGCGCCTGATTCGCCAGCAGATCTTTCACGCTGAATCCGAGTGGGAGAAACCACGAGTAACCGCCGTCTTTTCGAACCGAATTGAGTTGGCCGCGAGCGAACCAACCATCACAGAAGCGATCGCCCAGTACGCTGACAGTCGTCGATCACACCGGCGTGCAGAACTGCTGGAATGGTTTCTATCAGGGAAGGTTGTCCAGACGAAATCTGCTCTCAACGAACAGTTCGGTGGCGCCGCTGTTAAGTGGGCGTTCGACGAACGATTGCTGAAAATACGCAAGATTCGAAGAGACCGTGATCCGCTTGCCGGCTACTTTTTTCAGCAAGAGTTCGCACACTCACCGACAGAAAAGCAGCACACGGCTATTGCTGCCATCGTTAAGCAGATTCTCTCTGCTCGACCTGTCTCAAATCCAGATGACCGGAAATTCTTGCTTCATGGAGTGACGGGATCTGGAAAAACCGAGGTGTACCTTCAGGCGATCGAAGCGTGTATCGCAGCCGGTAAACGAGCGATATTTCTCGTCCCAGAGATCTCACTTACACCCCAGACTCTACAACGCATCGCATCGCGCTTTCCGGGCAAGGTGGGGGTGCTTCATTCCGGTCTCACAATCGGGCAGCGTTACGATCAGTGGTGGCGAGTCAAGAACGGAGATTTCCTGATTGTTCTTGGCTCACGCGGAGCGGTGTTCGCCCCTATCGAGAATCCCGGTCTGATCGTCATTGATGAAGAGCATGAATGGACCTACAAACAGGGCGATCAGGCACCGCGCTATCACGCTCGTGCTGTGGCCGAAAAGATTTCTGAGGAGACGGGAGCGACACTTGTGCTCGGCAGCGCTACTCCGGATGTTTCTAGCTATCGAGCGGCGCAGGCAGACAGATATCAGCTAATCACCCTTCCCGAACGTGTCGGAGCCGGAGAAATTGAGGGTGCACCGAACGAATCACCGACGCTGGCAAAGGTCGAGATAGTGGACATGCGGGACGAGCGGGAAGAAGGGCATTTCGACATGCTCAGCCGCCGTTTGATTGATGCCATGCGGAATGCTCTTGCATCAGGCGGCAAGGTGATTCTGTTTCTCAATCGCCGTGGTTCGGCATCGTTCATTCAGTGTGTCGACTGCGGCAAAGTTCGCCAGTGTCGACGCTGCGATATGGCACTAACCTTTCACCGTGATTCGGATGATTCACGCGCCCAGAGCAGCCAAAAAGGAAAGCTTGTTTGCCACTACTGTAGTTACACCGTTCGAGCCGGATCTGCATGCCCGACCTGTGGTGGGAAACAGATGCGTCGATCCGCTCCGGGCACCCAGATGGCGACTGAAACAGTTCGCCAGCTCTTCTCTGGAATCGAGGTAGTTCGCTGGGACTCTGACAGCGCTCGAACGGCTGTAGATCACCAGCGGATATTGGACGAGTTTGTGAATAGCGAGGCCAGTGTTTTGGTCGGTACCCAGATGGTCGCTAAAGGCCTCGACATTCCAAGTGTGACGCTCGTTGGAGTTATTTCCGCCGATACGGGACTTGCCGTGCCCGATTTTCGAGCCGGTGAACGTGCGTTCCAGGTGTTGGCTCAGGTTGTTGGCAGGAGCGGTCGTGGTGCGTGGGACGGCCGAGCGGTTATTCAAACATTCAACCCCGAACACTACGCTGTTCAGGCAGCTGCTGATCAGGACTATGTGTTCTTCTATGACACTGAAATCCAGCTTCGAGCGTCGCAGGCAAATCCACCGTTCACCAGCATGATCAAGCTGATGCACTCGGCAGGGAACGCAGAGGTTGCGAAAGCCGAGGCCGATCGAATGGCTTCGGCTTTCGCGAACGCACGCGAATCGCACGGTGAAACAGGGGTTGAAGTGATCGGCCCCACCCCGGCTTACCCACTTCGAATCCGAAATATGTACCGGTGGCAAATATTGCTCAAGGGCGCTCATCCTGAGAGACTTCTTGAGCTTGTGCCGCCCAACTCGCTCTGGACCGTCGATATCGATCCGGCGACACTCGGTTAGGTGTGAGGCAGTTGTTCGAAGGATAAATAATGTCAATCAGGCGAATCAGGGTGTTCCCTGATCCTATTCTACGTAAGAAATGCAGAGTGGTTCGTCGCGTCGACGACAAAATTCGTGAGCTGGCGTACGACATGATCGAGACGATGGACGCGGCCAGTGGGGTGGGGCTTGCGGCGAATCAGGTTGGTGCGTTGCAGCGTGTGGTAACTCTGCACCTTCCGGGTGATGAGGATGCCATCATCCTGATTAATCCCGAAATCAGGGATACCGAGGGTGAGCGGGAAATTATTGAAGGCTGCCTGTCGTTTCCCGGTTATGAAGGAATGGTCAAGCGGTCAGTGAGTGTGAAGGCTCGATGGCTCGACGAAAACGGTTCGAAGATGAAGGTTACAACCGAGGATCTGTTTGCTCAGGTGCTTGAGCACGAAGTCTACCATCTGAACGGCATTTTGTACATCGATCATCTTCTTGAGCACGAGAAACTCGATGCCGCAGGCACGCATGTCGAAGAAGGCGAACCGCATATGCACGACATCGAGGTGGAAGTGCATGCCGACCACAGTGACGATGATGAAGTTGAACCTCAAGAATCTGACATCGAGGTAGTTCACACCACTATTAAGTTCAACGATCTCTATTCAGAATCGTTGGTCGATCAGATGCACTATGACCTTCGCAAGGCTGGCTACGCGCTACCGCCGTCGGAATCAAAAGCTGGAGATCGTGTTGAATCGGACGATCCACATCTCGATGGCGGTGTGATACTCGATCCTGAGCACAAGCACTAGCTTTCCTAACCGCGGGCGTGTGGTGTGTGATGTGCCCGTTTACAGCACTCAACGGATTTCCCCAGTGCAGCCGAAGGATCTGGTGTGCGGCCACGTTCGATCAGCTAGTTCGCGACCCCGCATCAAATCCCTCCTTCGTCGGGAAATCGGATGGAGTTTGAAGCTTTGAGTCATCGGATATTCCGACCAAAACCGGGGGTAAATCCCGAAGCGAATTTACGTTGCCGCGGTGCTATACTTTTTCCTTACCTGAAGCAAGTTGACGCAGTGCTTTGACGAGTTAGGGCTATTTTCAAGTTTTGATCGATACCGCGATTCGGAGTAAATCCGGGCGGTATCGGGAGTTCGTTGTAGCAACATGCTGACGGCACCAGATCGGTGATCAAGCGTCAGGATAAATCACATAGACACGCCGCCTTTGCGGCGCGTTTCGCGTAAGAGTCTTAGTAATTGAGTAGATTCAGAGGGTTAATCCTCGTAGCAATACTGGTTGTCACTTCGGTCGTTGTATTGGCGATTTCCGAAGTTAGTGTCCTCGGGTTTACCCGCGGCGGTGATAGCCCACTCGGCTTGACCCTCGGACTTGATCTGGAGGGTGGAACGCATCTCGTCTATAGCATCGTTCCCGAAGACGGTCGCGACCCAACGCGTGAAGACATGGAAGGTGTTCGAAACATCATCGACAAGCGTGTCAACGAGTTTGGTGTGAGCGAAGCTAGCGTTCAGTTACTCGGTGGTGGTGTCGACTCGATCGCAGATCGAGTACTGGTTCAGATACCAGGTCAGACCGGTGCTGCGATCACTCTCAACTTCGGAGCGGACACCGTATCTGCTGCGACTCTCGAAGCTTTCTTTCACAACGAACTCGGTCGAACCGATGCCACTGTGAATCAGAACGAAAACAGTTCGCTTACCGTGCAGCTTGACGATATTCAAGGCGAAGTTCTCGACGCCGACGGTAACGTCGTAATCGCAAACGAAGCCGATGCGTGGCGAGAGGCGATTATTGCCCAGTACCCCGTGGCTCTTCAGGTTGGATATGTAATTCCGCAGGTCGACCCGCCGGTGATCGGTGACGACACCACAGTAGACGCAGTCCCAACCGAACAGACTGACGCGCTACCAACCCTCGAAGAAGTTGAAATAGCATTCGCCTCCGTTGGCAGAAGTGACGCTGATGTCGATGCTGTGGACGGTGCCGAAGGCCTCTTCTCCGTATTGATGTACGGTCTGGATATTTCCTCGACCGATGACGACGGAAACCCGATTCTTGGTGAGGAACAGAAGATTATTGCTGCACTCCGTGAGCTTGGAGACATCCAGTTCACGTCCAGTCAGGGAACGCTCACACAGTGGACTCTTGGTGGTGGTGTACAGGAAGCTAAGAACCTGATTGGTAAGACGGCCCAGCTTGAATTCCGTTACCGAGAGTGTGGCGACGTTCTGCCTCCTTCAGACGATATTCCATGGCCGCCAGACGGTTTTTCTGAAGGCGTGTGGGCAGTCGAACGGTGTTCGAACCCCGCCTATTTCAACGAATCGGCGACTGAGATCGACGCCTCTGATCTTGACGATGCTTTCCCGGATGTTTCACAGGGAGCTATCTCACGGCCTATCGTTACGCTTGTCTTCAACGACAAGGGCGGGGACGCATTCTTCGATGTAACCGACCGAGTAGCCCGACAGGGCGACAGGCTCGCCATCTACCTCGACAACGAGGAACTTGTTGCGCCTAGCGCACAGGCTGGTATTGCCGGCGGTCGAGCCATAATCGAGGGTGGAGACTTCACGACTGAAGGCGTACGAACCATTGCCATTCAGCTCCGTTCGGGTGCACTCCCGGTTGGTCTCGAACTGATCCAGGAACGTAATGTTGATGCCGTACTCGGTAAGGACTCTCTTCGGAAGAGCCTTATCGCTGGTGGTGTTGGGCTCATCTTGCTTCTTATTTTCATGATCGCTTACTACAAGATCCCCGGTCTAGTAGCGTCGATCGCGCTGGTCGCTTATACAATCATGCTTCTCGGTGTGTTCAAGATGATTCCGGTAACACTGACTCTGTCGGGTGCGGCCGCGGTCATACTTTCACTCGGTTTCGCAGTCGATGCCAACGTTCTGATCGCAGAGCGTACGAAGGAAGAAATCCGGTCGGGGCGTAGCCTTTTGGCTGCCATTACCGCCGGATTCGACAGGGCATGGCCATCGATTCGAGATGGAAACACGTCGACGATTATTGTTGCAATAGTTCTTTTCTGGTTCGGTGACCGTTTTAGCACCAGCGTTATGCAGGGATTCGCCCTGACTCTCGCCATTGGTGTTCTATTGAGCATGTTCACCGCATTCTTTGCCAGCCGACTGCTGCTCCGATTGCTCGCCACCACCGGACTCGGTGACAAGCCGAACATGTTCGTGCCGGTGCGAGACCAATCTGATCTAGGTCAAACGAGTAATTCAGTGACTGGAGGCAACTCCTAATGGATATCGTCGCAACGCGTCGGATTTTCCTGACGATCTCGCTCGTGCTCGCCGCGCTCTCGGCCGTCGTTCTTGGAACTGAAGGTCTGAATCTTGGCATCGACTTCACGTCGGGTACGACAATCACTTACCAATTCGCCGACGGCGATCCTGGCACTGCCGACGTAACAAGTGCGTTGACGGCTTCGGGTCATTCTGAAGCTATTGTGCAGGCACTCGGGGACGACCAGTATTTCATTCGAACCGACGACCTTGGTGTGTCGGGTCTTGATGATGTGAACGCAGAGGTACTTCTGCTTGACCCGGGTGCTCGAGTGTTGGACACATCGACGGTTGGAGCCTCTGTGGCTGAAGACACGGTCCGCAATGCTATTACTGCGGTAATCGTTGCAGCAGTGTTCGTGATGCTCTACATCATGTATGCGTTCCGATCTGTTCCGTATTCATACAAGTACGCCTTCGCAGCGATCGTGGCACTGGCCCATGATGTTGTGATCGTGCTAGGGGCGTTCGCTGTGTTAGGAATTGCGATCAACGCAGAGGTAAACGCGATTTTCATCGTCGGCATCCTCACGGTGATCGGTTATTCGGTCAACGACACAATCGTGATTTTCGACCGTATTCGTGAGAACGTAAACCTTGCTCCTGGGCGAGATTTCCGTAGCACGGTAAATCTCTCGATCAACGAGTCGATTACCCGTTCACTGGGCACGAGTATCACGACTATGACGGTGATTCTCGCGATGCTGCTGTTCGGTGGAGCCTCACTACGAGACTTCCTGATCGTGCTTCTCGCCGGTGTACTCATCGGAACGTACAGCTCGATCTTCATCGCTGCGCAAGTTCTGGTCCTGTGGGAACGACGAGGATTCCTGCCGTGGCGAGAAACTGCCCCGACGAACTCCTAACTACCTAGCGTAGAAATCGCACCCTTTAAATTATTCAATTACCATGCGTCGGTGGCGTGGTAATTGGGCATGCCTGTTTGTGGCCTCAAAGAAACTCAGGGCCAAAAGGAACAATTTCGAATGCTGATTGGTGCGCATGTTTCTGCCGCAGGTGGCTCCAACAAAGCCGTTGCTCGTGCCGAGGAGATCGGAGCCGAGTGCATGCAGATATTTGCGTCCTCTCCAAGGATGTGGTCTGCAAAGCCGATCGCTGATGCCGTTGCTGAGAAATACACTTCGGAAATGGAACGGGCTGGTATGGGTCCAACCGTCCTTCATGGCAAGTATCTGATTGCTCTGGGTGCTGCCGATCCCGGGCTACTGGCGAAATCTGAAACAGCTCTCCGAGCCGATGTCGCTGCCGCCAACAAGCTTGGGGCATTGGGTGTGATATTTCATCCGGCGAGTCATCGTGGTCAGGGATTCGAAACAGTCGTGGATCAGTTCGCTAACTCGGTTCGAAAGATTCTCGATGCCGAACCAGGTAATTCGTTATTAATGCTCGAAACGAGCGCAGGTGCAGGCGATCACATCGGCTCGACGTTTGCCGAGCTTGGAACCCTGGTTAAGGCGATCGGAAACGACCGGGTGGCGGTGTGTCTTGATACGCAGCATGTGTGGGCTGCGGGGTACAACATCGCGGTTGCTGACACGCTCAACGAAACGATGGAGGAATTCGACAAAAAAATTGGTCTTGGACGATTACAATCGGTTCACGCCAACGACTCGATGCGAGAGTTGGGATCGTCGGTCGACCGTCACGAGAATATCGGCGATGGATTGATTGGATCGACCGGATTCGCAACGCTGATGGCACATGACGCTTTCAAAAACGTGCCGTTCTATCTTGAAGTTCCGGGCACTGGTAAAAGCGGACCCGACAGACCAAACATTGACCGCCTGAAAGCCATACGGGCAGAAGTCGACGTCGGGTAAGTTCGACTTGCGTGTAAGCAGAGAAAACTTTGAGGATCTCGTACGAAATGCCGTCTCGGCATTGCCTGAAAAATTCGTTTCGAACATGGGCAACGTCAGTATTGTCGTGTCCGATCACCCGACAGCCAAGCAGATGCTCGAGAACGGGTTGGGGGCACGTGACGTTCTGTATGGCTTATATGATGGCGTACCACTCCCCGAGCGTGGATCTTACGTTCCGCCGTTGCCGGATGTAATCACGATCTTTCATGAACCTATCGAATCGGACTGTCGAACACTTGAGGAGCTTGCCGAGCAGGTGCGAACCACGGTTTTTCACGAAGTTGCACACTACTTCGGATTCAGTGACGGTGAACTCGACCAGATGGGACTCGGATAGTGCCTAGAATCGTTATCGCCGCATTTGACGGACTCCAGCCATCGCAGATCACAGCTGAGCGCATGCCTGTTGTGGACAAAATTGCGACCGAAGGGGTCCGATTCCTTCACAACCACGCCGTATTTCCGACCGTTACCAGAGCGAATTCAGCGAGTCTGGTGACTGGTGTTACTCCCGGGAAGCACGGCCTGACTGCAAACAAAACGGTGTTCCCGGATTATTCCTCAACCGAGGTGGTCGATGCTCTGGTTCCAAAACTTTCTGAAATCAACCGATTGACTGATGGCGGATTGTTGTTTGTTCCGACGTTGGGTGAGTTAATTAGCGAGAAACAGCTCAGGTGGGTTTCGGTTGTAGGCGGTACGAGCGGCAACGCATATGTTCAGCATCCGAACGCTCCTGATTTCGGCGGTGTAGTTATACACCCTGAGTTCACGAATCCGTCACATCACCACCTGTCGATACTTCAAACATTCGGTGAGTGGCCAGCCAAAGAGGCACTGGCGGCAGAGTTGGTGAAACGAACCGCCGATGTGGCGATTGATTATGCCGTCGGTGAACTCGAACCAGATGTTCTCTTAGTCTGGTTCCCGGAGCCAGACACATCGCAGCACGCTTTTGGAATCGATAGCCCCGAAGCTCAGAAAATGTACTCACTTGCCGACGAACAACTGGGCCGGATACTTGGCGCGATCGAAGAGCGTGGGGATTCACCTGATGTCTTCGTTGTTTCGGATCATGGTTATTCGACAATCGATTCGGTGGTCGATATTCATGCTGAATTGAACAAAGATGGTTTTGGTCTGGATCGTGCAGACAGCTCGGTCATCGTCGCAGAAAACGGCGGTTCAGCTCTGTTGTATCTTCCAGAAAAAGACAGTGATGAACAGGTTGCCAGAGATTTACTGGGATGGCTTAGCGCGCAAGCATGGGTGGGGGCGATCGCTACTGATCTGGCGGTGTCCGGCACCGCGACCACGAGATTCGGATCGATCAACGATGTTGGGCTGGACGGCCCTCGCTCTCCCGATATAGCGATAACGTTACGTTCGGCGGATACCGGACAACCAGCTCCGCTCGCTCGGTCAGGCACAGCGACTGGTGGGGAAGTCGGTTTGGGTTCGCATGGAGGTGGAAGCCCTGCCGAACTGCACAATACCCTGATTGTGAGCGGTCCCTCATTCAGATCTGGGGCGAGGTCCGAACTCCCGAGTGGGAATATCGATATTGCACCGACCATTCTCGCTTTACTTGATATCTCCCCTCCGAGTCACTTCGATGGCCGAATACTTGATGAGGCACTTCGTGATGGCGGACCTGGCTCCCGTGCGGAGCTAAGTTCAAATAGATCGAATTCTTCTCCGGTTCTCCTGACTAAATACGACGAAGCCGAATATCTTTGTGAGTTCGGCTAGTTGCACGTAAACATAAGAGCCTTTACCGATTCCGCACCTTCGAGTCAATTTTTTGTGAAGTTGAAGTGCGAACGTAGTGCTACGAAAAATGGCAAGCAGACATGAACGGTACACAACTCGATAGCTCGAAAACCAAACTGCGAGTGGTGGTCAATTTTCTGAACAATGCGGCCAAGTACGCTGACGAAAATTCCGTGACGGTTGTGACTATTTCCGTCGATGGGCAGGAAGTTCGTGTTGATGTTGCCGATAAAAGCCCGACATCCAAATATCCAAGCTGAATACGGTGTTTGAAAGTTTTTGCCGCAGCAAAACTGCTCGAATCTCCCGGGTCTCTGGCTCAGGTCTGGGGCTGTCGATCGCGAAGGGTTTTGTTGAAGCGCAAGGCGGTTGTATCTGGGTTGAGAGTACGGTGGGAGAAGGCAGTGCATTCATCTTCGCGCACCTCTCATGATTAGCTGAATTTGCCTACCGGATGTATCGAGAATCACCTGTTCGTCGGGTGATTCCCAATTTATCCATGTACTCGAGCACTGCTAACGTGTACTTCCTGCTTGTGCCGAAGATTTCTCTTACGCTACTGATGGTGATCTCCTGACCGTCCGATCCGGATTCGACGATTTTCGTTTTCATCTCGTCGTAGGCTTCGGTGGGATAGACGATGTCACCGCTGATTCTGATGATGTCACCGCGCTCTGAAAGATGTTGGAGAATTTCGATGTCGATTGGGCGTTCTGTCGATGGACTGAACCGCTCCGCAGATATCAGTTTCAGGAAGTCCGCAGCTTCGGATTCTTGTTCGGAAGAAAGTTCTGGGGCATGATTTGTAGTACGAACAGTCGCTTCATCAGTTGCTATGAAATCTTCTGAAATGAGGGAAGCTGAGACCGCACCAAACGCCGCAGATTTGAGCTTTAGCTGACCTCGGAAGTCTTGCAGCGGCATGCCTAGTCGCAGCGGGTAGGTTGCATGGAAATTTGTTAGTGTGGCCGACGCGACTTCGGCAAGTTTCTGCCATCCGGAAATCGAAATGATATATCTGCTGTCGGAACCAATTCGCTTCACCCGTCCTTCCGATTCCAGGGATGCAACAGCGGCTTCTGCTTCTGCCGTATTTGAACCTGTTGCACCGACGATCTGGGCGACCGTTGCCGGTTCGATACCGACGAGAGCGTTGTATGTGACCTCCTCGCTTGAGCCAATGGCGATGGTTTCCAAGCGTGAAAGTGTTTCGGCATCATTGCGCTTTCGACGAGGCGCATTTGGCTCAAGCACCCTACCACCGCCGAGGGTGTTTTCGGTATTTCGTACGACGAACGAATCACCACGTATGACCGGAACTTTTTCCTGCGTGCGAATCTGAATCCATCCGGTTGCACCCGGGGCAATCTGATCACCCTCTAGAACCCGAATCGTCGCTGGAATTTCTCTGGTACCTGCGAACAGAGTTACTTTGTGGTTGTGGCGAACCGGGTGGAGAGCGTCCGGAATCATCCGGAATGTGGCATCGAACGCCCGCGACGATTCAAGCCAGCCTACGCTGGTTACGAGGTCACCACGTTCTATGTCAGAATGGTCGATTCCACTTAAGTTCACGGCAAGGCGGGTTCCGGGACCTACTTGATCGTGAGATATCTCATGGACCTGCAGGCTCCTGATTCGTGCCTTGAGTCCTGATGGCAGAATCTCGACTTCTTGACCGGTTTTGAGCGATCCGTCGGCAAGCGTGCCTGTAACGATAGCCCCGAATCCCGTGATTGTGAAAGATCGGTCGACGGGCAACCTTGGATTCCCTGTGTTTTCGTGGGTGGGCAGTCCGGCGATTAGCGTGTCGAGTGCTGCCCGGAGCTCGTCGAGTCCGTCGCCGTTTTCAGCTGATACCGCAATAACTTCGGCATCGGCGAGCGACGTACCTTCAAGCGATTCCTGAACATCGAGAGTTACAAGGTCGAGCCAGTCCTGATCGACCAAATCCTTCTTCGTCATCACGACAAGACCGGTGTCGATGCCGAGCAGGTCGAGAATTGCAACATGTTCTCGAGTTTGTGGCATTAATCCTTCGTCGGCAGCAACGATCAAGAGGGCGACATCAACGCCACCGGCACCCATGAGCATGTTCTTGATGAAGCGTTCGTGTCCGGGCACGTCAACGATGCTTATCTCGGCTCCTGAAGGCAAGTCGAGCCACGCAAAGCCCAGCTCAATCGTCATTCCACGGGTTTTCTCCTCGCGGAGGCGATCGGGATCGATTCCGGTCATAGCCTGAATCAATGTCGACTTTCCGTGATCTACGTGTCCTGCTGTACCAACAATAAACAAGCTTCGATTACCTTCTTTTTCCAATGTGATCGCGAGCGCGATCTTTCTGACGGCTTATTGCAGGTCGCGACCGAGTTACGGAGCACCCTGAAATTGACTACCGGATTTTAGATGCGATTGCTGCGGTTCGGTTACGCGCCGTCGTCGCATTGTGTTTTTTCTATTCTTAGTCGCCGGTGCCAAGAAATTCGGCAAATACCTCGTTGCCGAGTAAACGACCACGTTCACTTAGTTGTACGGCAGTGTCTGTTACCTCGATCAGTTCCAACTGCAGTAACCGCGCTATTTCCTCGGGGAACACGATGTCGATACCGACTCCAAAACGTTCCTCGAAACGTTGGTGAGTGACACCCTCGTTTAGCCGCATACCCATCATCATCGTCTCTGCGACATCGATGGCAGGTGTGGTGATGTCGACCTGCTCAACCGGTCCAGCAGGACTGGTCATGGTGGCGACCGGGTCGAGGCCCACGATTTCGTACTGCTTGCCGACTAAGGTGGTGTATCGGCGAGGTGATTTCAGGTTGGCGAATCGTTGGCCAGCGAGCCACGAATGAGCACCGGGCCCGACACCGAGGTACGGTTCATTCAGCCAGTAAATGAGATTGTGTTGCGATTCCATTCCGGCCTTTGCCCAGTTCGAAATCTCGTACTGCGTAAAGCCGTTCTCGTCCAGACGTTGTTGGGCGTGTTCATACATGTCGGCGGCGAGATCATCGTCGGGGACGGGATACCTGCCAGTGATGACGTCGACAGCTAAAGGCGTACCTTTCTCGATCTGTAGCGAGTAGAGCGAAATGTGTTCGGGTTCGAGCGATATTGCCTGATCCAAAGTGTCCGACCATTGTTCGATGGTCTGGTAGGGCAGGCCGTAGATCAGATCGATCGATTGATTCAAGAATCCGACGGATCGAAGCGCCCAAAAAGCCTGGTTTGCGTCGAGGGCAGTGTGCCGTCGACCAAGTAGAGATAATAGCCCGTCGTCGAAGCTTTGAATACCAAGCGAAATGCGGTTCACACCCGAGCTGATCCAACTTGTAGCTTTCTCGATGGTCACATCACCGGGATTGCACTCCAACGTGATCTCGGCCGAGCGACTAATCCTGAACGATGAACGGATCGTACGCAATATTGATTCGAGGGCATCGATAGGCAGGTACGAAGGTGTACCACCGCCGAGAAAGATGGTACGAACCGGCGGTTTGGAAAGTAGATTGCCCCAGCCGTTCAGTTCGCTGGTGAGCGCAGTGACATATAGAGGGATTTGATCTTCTATCCCTACATACGTGTTGAAGTCGCAGTACGGACATTTCGTCTGACAAAAGGGAACGTGAACGTATAGCCCAATCCCACGATCAAATGTGGGTGAGTTGTGCTCGATCTGTGCCAGATTAGGCATTCGTATCCCGTGCTTAGTTGTCTATCCAGATAACAGGATGATCAACCAGGAGTCCACAGTCCCGAGTCACTACTTCCGCCCTGATCGGTAGAACCCTGAGGTGCGGCAGATTCGCCTGCTGCTGCGCGTGCCTGCTCTTCGGCCATCTGTTGTCGAATTGCTTCGTTCGTCTGTTGGACCCACCGTTCGAGTTCGTCGAGTTCTGGTGGTGAGACCACGAACCGTTCGACACCTTCGGGAAGGTTGATGTTGGGATCACCGCCAAGCAACAGTGCTGCCTCGGATTCGAGAATTCCTTCAGCGAGTCGATTTTGCAGGTGAGTTATTCGTTTATCGGCTGCTTCGGTGTAGTGCGCCTGGATCGTGTCGGCAACAGTTCGATTGATCAAGCCGCTCTGGAGGCAACGTCCCCAGTCGATTACCTGACCGAATAGGTCGGCGTCTTCAAATTCTTCGAATACGGCGCCAGCAGATACTCGCTGCCGGATCAACTGAACCGCGCCAGGGTTTGACTGCTGAACCATGAGCATGGCGTCATCACCTCGACCAATAACGCCTTCTGCGAACACACGCATAACTATGCCGGCTTTCGCTTCGAGTTGCGAAACCTGCTGCTCGACAGCTTTCCAGTAGGCATTGTAACGCTCTTCGAAGCCATCGGGTGCGCCCGGAGATGGCTGAACCAACGTCACCATGTACACCTTGCGGCTGGTCAAAATGTCGCCAGCAGAGGATTTACCAATATTGCCCAGTTCTTCAGCAGCCATGAGATTCCTTTGATGTGCTCACTTCATGTAAGCGGTATTAGCTCGGATGAATTTACACCGAGAATAAGAAATTGACGATATCGCCATCTTGTACGACGTAGTCTCGACCTTCCTGTCGAAACAGCCCGCGATTGCGAGCTTCTGCTATGGTTCCGCACTCGATGAAATCGTTGTATGCCACCGTTTCTGCGCGGATGAATCCGCGTTCAATGTCAGAGTGGATAACCCCGGCGGCTTTTGGAGCCAGAGCTCCGATATTGATAGTCCATGCACGGGTTTCGTCTTCACCAACTGTGAGGAACGAATTGAGCCCAAGCACTTTATAAGAGAGTTTAATCATTCGGGAAAGTCCGGGTTCACCGGCGTCGAGGCCGGCTCGCATCTCGGCTTCCTCTTCTGCGGGCATGCCTACCAACTCTTCTTCAAGGCTTCCGCAGATTGCGGCACCACCGGTTGAACGCCCGTCGAGCAATTCCGCCAGTTCTTGTTCAAGTTCGGCGGTGTCGGCGATGTCGTCTTCACCTATGTTCAGAGCGACCAGCAAGGGCAGACTGCTGAGAGTGAACGTATCGGATATCGCCTTGGTTTCGGCAGGATCGAGATCACGATCCCTGAAGGCGGTTCCGTTCTCCAGATCTTCCTGAAGTCGCTTCAACGTGTCGATATTCTTTTCCGCTTCATCCCGATCGGCCGATTTGAGACCCTTGAGGCTTCCAGTCAGGCGCTCGATCCGGCGTTCGAGAAGTGCGATATCAGCGAAGAGAATGTCGAAGGCAACTTTTTCGATGTCACGCTTGTAATCGACGCTTCCTTGCCGATGAGGCACCGATCCGGCTTCGAAATCACGAACAACGTGCAGAATCGCATCGACCTGCTGGAGGTGCGCCATTGCCTCTCCCTCAAACAGATCGTCTGAACTGCTGCCGGGAAGATCGACGTAGGTCACTTCGGCATAGATTGTTTTCTTCGATTTGAACATCCTTGTGAGGATGTCGACTCGCTCGTCGGGAACGTGAGCAACACCAACGTTTGCTGAGCGGGCGGCACCGAATCCGCCGGTATCGGCTTTGCCGCGTGTGAGGGAGTTAAATATCGTGGTCTTGCCGCTTGCGGGCAGACCAATAATGCCGATCTTCATGAATGCTTGGTGCTGGCTAGTAAGGCTGTTGTGGGTATGAGCACGGTGGAAAGGCCCGTGCCAACGGGAAATTAAGTTACCCCGACTGTTAATCGTACCGCCGGATCAGCGCAATTACTCACTTATTTTTCTTGTTCGACTCGTCATCAGTTTCATCTGTGGCATTATCGACGTATCTGAACTCAGCATCGACGGTCTTGCCAGTGTCGTTATTGTCGTCGGCCGGCTCTCCAGAGCCCTGTTGGTTCTGAAGATCACGTAGCTTTCTGCCGATCGTTTGATCGGCAACAACGTGGCCGGGTGAAGCTGCAATGAATAACAGGAACAGAATGGTTGTAACGATCAGATCGTCGAACTGACCGAGCACCGGAATCCGGTCACCAATTAGGTCGTAAGGCGACACGATATAGATCACCGCGGTAAATGGGATAACTTTTGTAAACGCTGGAATGCGCTTGTCGAGAAGCAATCTCCACACCAATTTCAGGAACGGAATGACAAGTGAGCGTATCGGCAACAGTCTGAACATGTTAGAAAGTGTATCTACAGATCAGTCCGCCCACTCAGCCAGATTTTGACACCTGAAGATTTTTCATGATTAGAGTCCTGCACGGAGAAGACGAATACTCACGGTCGGAAGCCCTTGCGAAGATTCGCGAATCGGCAGGGCCCGCGGAAGTTCGTGATCCAAACACAACGGTTTTCGAAGGACAGGGCATCAAGCTGAACGACGTGATCGGTGCCGCTCAGGTGGTTCCTTTCATGGCCGACCGCCGGGTGATTGTCGTCCATGGAGTGCTGGGTCGCATGCAGAAACGCGACAAATCTCTCGGCAACGAATGGCGTGATCTGACTGAAGCATTTGGTGCAGTGCCCGCGACGACCGAGCTTATTTTTGTCGAAGAAGTCAGCCTGCGTGACAAAGGACTTGCCGTGAAATCGGTCGGTCCCAGTGCCCGTATTCAAGAGTATCGACCGAAGCGACGCGGGGAGCTTGAAACATGGATTCGAGATCGGTTCTCCCACTACGGTGCCCAGACAACACGTGACGCGGTTGCACGTCTTGCCTGGTTGTCGGGTTCAGATACGCGCCTGCTGGATCAGGAGATCAAGAAACTTACCCTCTATGCCGGTGATCGAGAAGTAACGCAAAGCGATGTCGAACTCATGGTTGCCGATGCGCACGAAACCAGCATTTTCGCTGCAGTCGATGCTGTGCTTGAACGTCGACCGGCGGTTGCGATGAAATTGCTGTATTCGCTACTCTCGGGTGGTTCGAGCGTTTCGACGATTCTATCGATGCTGGCTCGCCAGGTGCGGCTGCTCATCCTCACCATTGAACTGCAACAACAGGGCGTTCAGCAGGAAGAACTAGGCAAGCGAATTGGCCTGACGAATCGATACGCCCTTGAAAAGACGATGCGGCAATCGACTAGTTTTGGGACAGAGCACCTCGCCAATATCATGCGCCGGCTGCTCGCTGCCGACCTTGCCATCAAGCAGGGTCAAGTGGACGAGCGGTGGGCGGTAGAGATCCTCGTGGGAGAGCTTTCGGCGGCGTAACCGGAAATCCCGAACGTTGGCTTTTGACGTATTTGAGCAAAAGATGCCAAAGCAACGAAATCCAAAACCCCCGATAATTACCTGAATGCTCAGTCGACGCCCCATATATCTTTTTATCTTCGGTCTTGTCGCGATGTTTGCGATTGCGTGTTCAGGTAGCGATTCGGATTCGGACGAGGTTGCAACGACTGAGCCTGTGGCTACCGACGCAGCGGCGCCGACTGCAGAATCCGTTACCTCAGCTGAGCCGACAGCTACTACGCGACCACGGGCAACCGTTACGCCAACTCCTGAACCGAAGGGGACACCAGAATCTGAAACCGAGAGCATCAACTTCTATCTTCAGGGCTACAACTCGATTGGTCGCGGTGAATACATCGACGCGGAACGCACGTTCACCACGGTTATCGAGCTTGAGCCGGGTTTCGCTCGTGGGTGGGATGGTCGCGGACAGGCACTCATGCTTCAGGGCAAGTACGAAGAGGCGATGCTTGATTTCGATCGGGCAATCGAGTTAAAGCCGAACCTCGCAGATGCCTACGCCAATCGAGCGTTGACTCGGGTTGCTACGGACGATTTCGATGGAGCCGCTCGGGATTCACGCCGAGCGTACGAGCTTGACGATGAATCTGTGGCTGCCCACCTCGTACTAGGTCGTGTCTATGCTTATGAGGGTGATTCAACGACCGCGCTCGAGTGGTTCGACCTCGCGGTTGCTACCGACCCGGAGGACGCTTCGACGTTCTGGTGGCGGGGGCGCTTCTATCGAGATGTACTCGGTGCGGGCAATGCGGCGTTGGACGATTTCAATGCGGCGATCGAACTTGCACCAGCACAGGCAGCGCTGTACCTCGATCGGGCTCAGCTTTACATTCAGGCTGAAGTCGAACCCGAACTGGCAAGAGCCGATCTGGAGGAGGCGATTTCGCTTTCTCAGGACCCCAAGCTACCTTCGATTATTGCTCGTGCCGAAGAGCTGATCGAAGTTCTTGATGAACCGGCGGTCAAAGTTCAATAACTACCTACTATTAGATGTGGCCCGCTACCAGATCGTCGACGGAATCTCGTATTTCGGTTGCCGATTTGAATACAACTCAGGCAAACCAAAAGTGGTTGGTGTGAACTATCGGTTCCAATACTTCCCTGCCAGATCACTGCTGGTTGCGATTCCTGCGAAGTCCCACGTCGAGCTGGTCTCGATATCGGTGATTCCGCCATTCGTCGTCTCGAAAGTAAGCGTTCGCCCGTCGATTTGGCGAGAGAAAACCGCGACTGACCCTGCTGTCTGGTGGGTGTTTGTGGTGTCGTTAAACGCCGAAAACGTACCGTTGTCGAAAAATGCTTCACCGTGCTTTGATCCGTCGTTCCTCTTCCGCAGGCGACGATCAACATTGCCGCTCCCCCAATGGTTAAAAATCCAACAAGTCGACCGACCTATGATGTTGTTTTCTGAGCGTTTCTAAAAAAATCTAGACGCTGATCCATAAATTGCTACCCAATTCCACTGTGCAGACTCTGTTTGCGATAGTGCATTGGATATGTGATGCGCAGACGCACAGGTGGCGCGGCGAACCAGACCCTGAGGGCCCTTGAACGAATGAAACTTGCTATCGCGAGAGGTTAGTCGAACGTGAGCATACGAGTCGGATTGTCGACCAGAATTAATCGGATGACTTCCTCACTCATCCCACGTGCACGCATGCGGGGAATAACATGTGTGAGTATGTGGTCAAATCCGTGACCGCCATAAGTTTTCAGACGATGCTTCGAGCAGATGTCATGAGCAAGCAGGATATTGCCCCGCCTACCTTCAGCGACCATGTGCTCGACCATCTCGATACGTTCGTGGTCGGCTGGCATGTACGACTCGGGTGCCAGCGGGTAGAAGGATGATTCGTGGCCGAAAAGATCGAAGTTTAGGTAGGCACCAGTGGCGATCAACTCGTTTAGGATTCCTCGATCGTAGACCGTGCGTTCTACGTGACCCATCACTGTTCGATCGAGTCTGCCTCCCCACTTGTCGACGGCTTCCAGCAACTCAAGAGGTGCTCGCTCGCTTCGGCCGGGGTGGATCAGAAGGGGAGCGCCGGTTTCGCGCTGAGCGATTACGGCGGCTTCAAGAACCTTCTTTTCGGATTCGTGCCACGGCCAGGAGCAACCGATTTCGCCAATGATGCCGGAACGAATGCCGGAATCGCCGACGCCAAGATCGACGTCGTGAATGATCTGCCCGGCAATCTGTTCGACCGTCAGGTCGTCGAGCTCCGGCGGGTGTGTCATGTGGACGTAGTGGCCAGCGCCCATGACGACGTTTAGGCCGGTCGCTCTCGAGATACGCATGAGCGCCTGGGGATCTCGTGCCAGTCCGACAGACGTGACGTCGACGATGGTGCTGCCACCAGCGTTGAAATATTGTTGAGCTTCCCAGGTCGAAATCTCTTCGTCGAGAATCCGTAGATTGTCGCGGTTACTGTTCCAGTTGTAGCGAACCCAACCGAGGTTTTCGAGCGATACCTCTTCATCCATTAACTGTCGCTGGGACGCTGCCTGTGGCTCTTTGAAAACCACACCGAAGTCGATCAGCAGGTGTTCGTGGGTGGTTGTCATTCCCACTTTGGCGGGTTCGATCGGACCCAACACGGTCAGAACTTTTCGTGCTGCTCGATGTTTTGGGACCGGATGGGAAGGTGAGGTCAACTAACTAAAACCCCGCGGTTGTGCTGCTGTGAAATTTCAATCTGGCGAAAAGTCTATCGCAGTAATCGGGCTCAACGAACTTGATTAGGCGTCACGCCACGTGGCTTTTGGTTCCCACCCGAGCAGACGTTTCGCCTTTTCGACCGAAATTGCCGTTGAGTTCCCTGGCATTGGTGAACGAATTTCGGCTTCGGGGTAGACCTGTTTGACCAGATCCTCGGTTGACTCGTCGGCAGAAGTGTCTTCGCCGTTGATGAAGAACGCTTCGTGTCCGCCGAAGTCAGCTTCGATAGCCAGCACGCAGGCACGAGCCGCCTCGGTAAAATCAGTCCATCCCCAGAAGTGCTTGGCGTTTCCGTCGTAAGCGCCCCAGCGTTCGCTCTGCGCATTCATCTCGGCTTGTCGCTCGCGGGTCATCAGACCATGAAAACGCATTGAAGCGATCTGAACTTCACCGGGCCGACGGCGTACAAACGCTTCGCCCATCTGTTCACCAAGCCACTTGCCTTGCGAGTAAGCGTCTTCGGCAAACGTCGGGTGCTCTTCATCCATCGGGAAGTATGGTCGAGGGGTAATTCCCTTCGAGAAAACAGCTCCGACCGCGTTCACCGAAGAAGCCAGAACAACCTTGCTAATTCCGTGAACTTCGGCTGCTTCGAGGACGTTCCAGTTGCCCGTCATGTTGACTCGGAAAACCTCGTGTTCAGGAGCGATGATCGGGTTAGTAATCGCAGCCATGTGAATCACGGCATCGCAATTCTTCATAGCCGATAGGACCTGACCAAAATCTGTGACATCCACGAATTTGAATGTGAAGCCCGGAACGCGGTGCTGTCTGGTGTCGTTCTGTGAATTCATGTCGACACCGACAACGTCGTACCCGCTCTCTAATAGATCGTTAACGATGAATTGACCTGCGCGGCCGGTTGCTCCAGTTACGAAAACGGTTGTCATAATTCGATCGCGACTTTCTTGAGATGGATGAAGGGTGAAATTAGTTCCAGGCAACGCCCGTGTTTGAAATTACCAAATACAGGAGCTTACATGACCACGAATTGCAACCATGGGTAGCTGGTGCGGGCCTTAGACCCAGCGATTAGCAATTAGAAAGTTGGCTCCATACCGACATCGAGGAATCCGATTGGGCCGCGGTCGTCGGCGTACCAGAGTCGGTTGTCCTTGATGGTCATTCCGTGAACCTGAATAGGATCGTTCACCCTGAAGGCATCGTAGCAACGACCGTCTTCCAGACGATGTCGGCTAACCACACCGAAGGCAGTGTCGGCGATCCATACATGACCTTCCTCCTCGGCCCAGGCGAGACCGTGTACGCGGAATCCCGTAGCTTTCATGCGGTGAACTTCTTGCCAGTTCGAGGTGTCCATCACGTGTACGAATTGCGAGGGAGGTGAGGCGATGTAGAGTTTGCCGTCTTTCCACTCGAGACCGTGGTCGCCGGTTGGTTCGGACTTACGACCTGCTGCTGCATCTAAGTGCTCTCGTGTCGCGTTGATACCAGCTCCTGGTGAAGGGTATTTTTCGACCGTCTTGCCGGTTTCGATGTCGAGTTGGAAAATCTCGCAACTGTAGGTGGATGCGACCCAGAGGTATCCACCACCGAGCGTGATACCGCTTGAGTGGATAGTGTCGGTCGGGACGTCGTGCAACACATCGCCGGAAGCCCAGTCGACCTTGTAGACGTGATTATCGCTCTGGTCGATGATCCAGAGACCATCGTCGGCCGCCTGAAGTCCGTTTGGTTTCGGTCCCGGTGCGTTGAACTGGAATACCGGGTTTGCGACTTTGTGCGGCATGTGGTTTCTCGATTGCTGGATGCGATATCGGCTTGCGGCGGTAGTGTAGCGCGCGAGCGGGCGGTTCGGGCAACCGGACACACGATATCCCGACCCCTGCGGCGGGATCTTCGGCGGTTGAGGAAGAGGTAACTGGGGGAGGGTCGTTTGATGGGTTCACAGCAATGATTCCACCCTCACCAAAATACTCTCTCCCGGGAGAGAGTATTTTGTAGGAAGCAACTCGTGAGATTATTCCAGTGAGTGAGCTTTGATCGATTGCATGAGAGGCGGGATGTCCTCTTTGCCGTCGGGCATTTTCCACAGGCCTTTGCCTGCGGGTACCAACATCGGTATTGCCTCCAACCCAAAAAGTTTCGAGATCGACCGGGCTGACGCCTAGGGCCCTGTCCCATCGAACATCCAGAAAGGCTAACAAGGCAGATAGTGGTTGTGTGATTACCTAGCGCCGAATTTTCGAAAAGTTCAAAATTCAAGATCTTATGTCGTTCATTCAAGTAATCACCCTTGCGCTGGTGCAGGGCATCACGGAATTTCTGCCGATTAGCAGCAGCGGTCACCTGATCCTTGGATCGTGGCTATTCGACTGGCCTGATCAGGGCATCGTTTTCGACATTGCTGTGCATGTCGGTACGCTGGCTGCCGTGCTGGTGTATTTCCGACGCGAATGGATTCAGCTTTTGACGGGTCTGGCAGCTGACCAGCTGGTTGAAGTCGATGAATTGGGCGGAACGCTTCGTGCGAGAACGCTCGCGTTGCTGATCGTTGTCGGCACTGTGCCGATCGCTATTGGTGGCCTGTTGATGAAAGACAGTGTCGAGGCGAACTTCCGAACACCTGATGCTGTCGGTTGGTTGTTGATAGGCACTGCAGCTGCGTTGCTGGTAGGGGAATACGTCGGCAGCCGAGTGCGAACACTCCCGAACCTGAAATTACCGGATGTTGGGTTGATCGGGCTTGCTCAAATTCTCGCAGTATTCCCTGGAATATCACGTTCGGGTGTGACAATGGTCATTGGACTGGCTGTCGGTATGACGCGTGACTCGGCGGCACGTTTTTCGATGTTGCTCGCGACGCCGGCGATCGCTGGCGCAGGCTTACTCATTGCGATTGATGCACTCGATGGCACCGACGAAGACTGGGGTGCGGCGGCTCTTGGCGCGGTGATCTCGGCGATCACTGCCTACCTCGTGATCGCTGGTTTGATGAGGCTACTCAGAAACGGATCGTTCCGACCGTTCGCGGTGTATTGCGCCGTTGCTGGTGTCGGCGTGGTTGTTGCTCGCGCCCTGGGTGCGTAGGCTCTCACACGAATAGCCTGACCCGCGACCTAATCGCTCGGTGAGCGCTTCTCCCACGTTACGTCGCAGTTTTCGCATTCTTCCTGCCAGACGTGAACGGCCGGTGGCATGGCGACTGCGAAACGCATGCTCATCTCGTCTCCCTCTGTCACGATGTGATGCACGGTCCCACGAGGAATCCAGACGATATCGCCTTTCTGGGCGTGGATGATCTTCCCGCCGGTCAGTTCCCACTTGAGCTTGCCAGCCATTACGAACCACCACTCATCGAAGTCGCTGTGCCAGTGGGCATGATTGCCCTGACCGGGGGCCGATGCGATCAGCGTTCCGCGGTTCCGTTCGTCCTCGATCAGAAGTTTCGACCATGGTGGTGGTCCCATCGTGTCGACTATCTCCTGAATCTCGATGTGCATCAAACCTGGACCGAATAGATTGTCAACTTGCTCGACTCTCGGTGGAATCGGACCCTCAACCACATCGTTAATAGCGGCGACAACGCCTTCGTATTCAGTTCCCATAGTTGCTCTCCGAATATTCAGATGCCTAATATCCGCTTCTGAATTTGTTGCTGAAATTTCGTGCTGCCGCTAACGTAGCACGATCACGACGTCTGAGCAGCGACCAGGGCTGGAGAGGAACGTAATGCCTAAGATAATCGGCGAGATACGAGATGCCGCAACGGGTGAAGTCGTTCAGGCCCGTGTTCAGGTGCTGTCACCGACTGGCGAGAACGTTGCTCCCGCTGACGCTATGTGGAAGGTTGGATCGGGCGAACCTTTCTTCTACAGCGATGGTCAGTTTTCCCTCGAGACGACGCGCGGTTATCACCGGGTTCTCGTCGAGCGGGGAACCGAGTTCACTCCGTGGGAAGGCATGATCGAGGTCGATAGCTCTTCCGATTCGTCGGTTGATATCCAGTTAGAACGCTGGTCAGATCTTCCCGATCGTGGATGGCACCCCGGCAACACCCACATCCACTATGACGAAAAGGAAACCGACCCCGACCGTCGGCTTGCCTACGATTCGCGAGTAGAAGATCTGCGTATGACCGCGGTGTCGATTCTCAAACGCTGGGACCTCGACTACGCAACGAACAAGTATCCACCGGGTGTCCTGACCGAATACACCGACACGCACCACCACGTTCAAAGCGGTGAAGAGACCCGCCACAACCACGATCCGTCTGATCCGTTCAAGATCGGCTATGGACACGTAATGTTGCTAAACATCCGCAACCAGGTCGATCCGCTAAGCCGTGGCTTGATAGTCGATCAGTTCGATCCTGACTATCCGCCTCTCAGCTATGCCTGCGATCAGGCGAACGATCAGGGTGGTCTTGTGATCTGGTGCCACAACGGACAAGGCATGGAAGCGCCCGTTGCCGCTGCACTCGGCAAGGTCCATGCCATGAACCTGTTCGATCCGTTCTGGAATGACATCGAATACCTGTACTGGTATCACATGCTGAATACCGGTATCAAAATGCCGATTTCAACCGGTTCCGATTGGTTCGTCAGTTCCGCAAACAGAGTGTATTCCCATACGGAGGGTAATTTCTCGTACGAGAATTGGCTTGATGGCATTCGCAATGGGCGGACGTTTATCACTAACGGACCTGCGATCTTCATGATGGCTGCCGGACAGGAACCGGGTGAGATTATCGAGGTGGAAAAAGGCACTGTCGTACCGGTTCACGCCAACTGGAATTCGCACTATCCGGTCCATCGGGTTGAGATTGTCATGAACGGCAAGGTGGTTGCGGGTCGAGAGTTCTCGGAGGGAGTCAACACCGGTCAGATTGAGGCCGAATTGACTGCCGATGCTGACGGCTGGATCGCTGCACGGTTGGGATCTGGATCGCGTGATTCGTTCAATCAACCGGTATGGGCGCACACAAGCCCGGTGTATGTCACCGGAACAGGTACTCAGTCACAGGCCAGTAGAGATTCGGCGAAGTTCTACACCGATCAGATTGGCGACGGCATCAAATGGGTGAAAACCAAGGGGCGGTTCTACAACGACGCTCAACGCAAAGAAATCGTCGATCTGTTCAAGCAGGGGCAGGATTGGTATCGCAATCTGACTTGACGGTCGTGGGTGTGCAAGCGATGGTGCGATCCGACGAGTAAACTCGCTTGGGTTCGTTTTTATCGCAACAAATCCAACGTAAAAAATTCAGGTCCGAACAAGAATCATGTCAGTCGAATCGCTGTTTGATCGCTACTACGAGCGCGCCACGATCCCAATTCGCAACACCAAATACGGACGGGAACAACGTGGCTCGTTGGATATCCGACATGTTGTCGAAGATGACGAGTTTCGCCAACTGAACCATAAGATCATCTTGAAAGATGGTGTTGCTGCGAGCGTCTGGCGTGAGCAGGAGTGGGGGCTCGGTGAGAACTCCATCGATGTCACTCACTTCGCGAACGGCACCGTTAAGCACTTCAGTCTGCGTCACACCGGCGAAGCAGTGACAGGCCTCAAGATCAGCCTGACTCGCGACGAATGGTTGATGTCCGATCCCGATCTGCGGTTGCCGTATATTTTTGGTCGATCCGACATGGAAACGTGGTATCGAGCTCGAGATTTCAAAATGCGGATCGATCGAGTTCGTCTGGCCTGGGACTGGGAAAATAAGCACACATTCCCGATTCTCGAACGGGGGATCGATAAGAAGAAGGCCGAACATCTTTATCGGGGAGTAGAGTACCGGATTGAAATGGACGATGCGATACGCCTGACGATCGGTGGCAAGGCACATCAAAAGATCAACTGGCGCACCGAGTTGTCGGCTGAAGACGTGCGAGTGTTGTTCGAATACGCCAGCGGTGAATCGTGGATGAACGGCTGGGGGCCGATCGCCGATATTATCGAGAACGGAAAGTAGTTTTTTCGGGCTAGCTGTCGGCGTGTTCGTACCGAGCGTTGGGATCCAGAGGATATAGCGATTTGCGCACTCGCGTATATTCGAATGTCGCCATATCGGCTGAAGTCGCACCAGGCGTGTTAACAGTAATCATCTCGCTGGCGATTGGCTGATACGCCGGGCGGGGGGAGACGACACCCTTGGCGACGACGATATCGAAATCTTCGGGGCGATAACCTAGAGAGTAAAACTGCTCTCGGCTCATGTTGCCGACATGCGTAGTGACCAGTGCTACAGTCGGGCCTTCTTCGCATTCCAGAACAACGGTCGTTCCGGCATCAAAGAATCGCCAGCCAGCGTGAACGGTTCCCGTGTCCTCAAATCGTCCATCCGACATGCGGGTGATACGGCCCGTGAGTGACACTGGTATCCCGTGAAGCGAATCGGTCTTACCACCGACGTTCACGGTCACTGTCGATCCGATGCCTGCTGCAAGGCAAACGTCGATTGCCTTGACGTCGCGAACGGTCTGGAGCCATGATTTTGCTCCCTGTTTTACGGCCTCAGCGAGCAGAAATGTGCTGTCGCCTGAGCTTCCGGCGCCGATGTTGTCGCCGACATCGAGCAGCACTATTGGGCCAGAATTCTCAGCTTTGGTCGCTTGCTGTTTCAGAGCATATTCGACTGCCTTCGCGGGTGTCGGACCAACCGGTTCGTAGAGTTCTTTTCGATTCGCCCACGCCCTGGTTGTGATCCATCTTGCAGCCTTCCTGGCTTCTTCCTCCGAATCTTCGTGCAGGACGTAACAAGCGAGACCATTTTCGTAGACATCGGACCACGGGTAGCCCTCACCGATTGATCCGCCGACGATTCCGGGTTGGCCAAGCACGGTTTCGAGATCATCGATCACTGCCTTCATCGCCATGTCGCGGGTATCGTGTTGGAAGATTCCAACGACCATTGGCGGCTGTTCGAGCCACTTGGCGGGTCGCCAGTTCTCAGTTGCCATACGTACGACCAGATCACATGCGTCATGGGCCCGTGAGACGGCATCGGTGTGCGGGTTGGTCTTGTAGATCACCAAAGCATCGGTTTCGTCGGCCATCTGTTGCGAAACGTTGGCGTGCAAATCGAGCGTCATCACGACGGGCACGTTGGGTCCAACGATTTCCCGCACTCTGCGTGCCAGTTCACCGTCCATATCCGGGTACTCCTCGGACACCGCGGCACCCATCTGATTTAGCAGCACACCGTCGAACGATCCTTGCGCACTAAGCATGTTGAGTGCTTCACCGCCCAGCGTGTCGAACACCTCTTTACTGATCGTTCCTGCCGGATCAGTGGCGGCGAAGATCAGTGGGATCAGCTCGAAATCGAGTCGCTTGGACGCCTGGATGAATCCCGCCATCGACGTTTGTGACATCTCGTGCATGTCGTAATACTGCTGCCCTCGCTGGACGGCGTACGTCTGCATTCCGGATACCTTGAAGCTATCCATAGTGGTCTTGTTGCTGGCAAACGTGTTGGTTTCATGGTGGATACCGAGTGTGGCGATGCGAAGTTTTTTAGTCATGGTTCAGAGGATTGGGTGAAACGTTCGACGGATTATCGTTTCGGCACATAACAAAGGCAACAAAGAAAATGGGCGGAGCCTGAATGTTCAGACCCCGCCCATGTCGAATACAAACTGAGTCGAGTATTAGTCGCCGTGCCCGGTGATCAGTCCTGCTGAACCCGGCATTCGCGTCTTTTCATCCAGCTTCGAGGTTACCTCGGGATTCTGACCGGCACTCGGCCATTCGCCACGAAGTACCGCTGCGACTTGCTGTGATGCCCGTTGACGTGCAAGCCAGCCTGAGCGAGTTGAAGCGCCTGCGATGTGCATCGCTGTGATTACGTTTTCCATCTGAAGTAGCGGGTTGGCAGGATCGACCGGTTCCTGCTCGAACACATCGAGTCCGGCGCCACGGATCTTGCCTGCCTGCAGTGCTGCGATCATCGCTGGCTCGTCGGTCACTGAACCCCGGCAGACATTGATGTAGAACGCCGATTCCTTCATGTGATCGAACTGCTCGGCACCAACCATGTGGAAGGTTTCGGTGTTTAGAGGGACAACCACGATGATGTAGTCGGAGCGTTCGCAGAGTTCGTTGATTTCGAACACCTGCTCTACGCCATATTCGCTGATGATCCACGGAGCTACATAGGGGTCGTACACGAGGGTTTCCATGCGCCAACCCTGACCGAGTTTGCGCGCTACCTGCCGACCGATATTCCCGAATCCGATGATTCCGAGCGTCTGTTCGTCGATCGCCCCAATTGGCATGAAGGCTGAACGGTCCCAACTACCGGTGTTACGCAACTGGTTAGTCGTCTGTACAACCTGTCGGTTCAGTGCGAGCGCCATCGTTACAGCTTGATTAGATACCTCTTCCGCACACATGCCCGCGCCGTTTGTAACGATGATGCCCATATCGGTCGCGGCGTCGACATCGATGTGATTGAAGCCGTGCGAGTAGACCGCGAGGACCTGCGCCTGGTCGGCGGCACGAATCACCTGCTCGGTTCCCCATCCGCCCCGCATCATGATGGCGTCAGCACCTCGAACTGCCTCGATCGCCTCGCCTTCAGATTGTGGTGCTTCTTGAATGAACTCGACATCGAGATCGGCCATTTCGGCACGCTCGTGATGTAGCGGATCATCGGTTGTTGGACCGAGTACTACGACTCTCTGCTTTGCCATTACGTGATTCTCCAAGACTAGATGATTGATTCAGGAGCCAGAAACGACAGCCCCCGTAAGGTGAAAAGAGAATTTTGCCGAACTACTTGCCCAGTTCGGCAAGCATTACCTCCCAGCTGACGGCCAACTTGCGTGGCGCGACTGTGCTGCGGACATCAGGATTGATTAGCGACATCGGCCAGTAACCGAGGGCTATTCGCATCGCCTCTTCGCCCACCTGAGTTTTCGCCCTATCAAATGCCAGTTCGCTGTACGAGGCGTAGTGATTGGTTACAGAAACATTGTCCAATTTCAGCAATGGATTGTTCGGGTCGACCGGCTCTTGTTCGAATACATCGAGACCTGCTCCAGCAATCTCCTTGCTTTGCAGGGCGGCGATTAATGCTTTCTCATCAACCACCGGACCGCGTGAGCAGTTGATGAGATAAGCGGTTGGTTTCATTAGACCGAAGAACTCTGCGTTCACCATGTGGCGTGTCTCGTCGTTTAGGTACGTATGCAGCGTCACGTAGTCGGAGCGTTTTGCTACTTCCTTGGGAGTGCCGACTATTTCGACGTCATACTCCTTAGCGTCCCACGAGGAGATAAACGGGTCGTAGGCGATAACCTTCATTCCAAATGCAAGTGCTTTTCGAGCAACCGCTCGGCCGATGTTCCCGATGCCGATGATTCCCAACGTTTCACCTGAAATATGACCCATCGGTGCCAGATGCTCTCGGGTCCATGTGCCGTTCTTTACGAGCTTGTCGTGGAGTACGAATTTTCGTGAGCAAACCAGCAGGTGCATCATTGTCTGGTTGCTAACTTCTTCGGTACCGAACGAAGCAGCGTTCGACAGTATCGCGCCGTTCTTAACAGCGGCGTCGAGGTCCATTCCATCGTAGCCATGGCCGCCTGATGCGAGCCCTTTGCAACGCCCGTTGTTGCCGATGTGCTCAAACATCTTTGGATCCCAGCCGTGCCCATGATTAATTGCTACGTCCACATCTTTCAACGCTTCGATCAGCTCACCTTCGCTATTGCCTTCGTAGACAACAAACTCCGCTCCCATTTCTCTGGCAGCTTCGCTCTGTCGCTCACTATCAGCACCGAACGCACCGGAACCGCCTTTTGGACCTAGGAATAGAACTCGGACGTCTTTTACTTCTGGACTCATGTATCTCGATTTACAGGTTGATTAAGGGTGGATGATTGTAAAGACTGGTTATTCCGGATTCACGATGCTTTCAGGCCTTCCGCCGTCCCAGACATGTTTCATGTTTTCGAAGGCGAATCGTACTCTTCTCGGATAACTTTCGTAACTCTTGCCAGCAATATGTGGTGCGACTACGACGTTGTCTAGCTTGAGCAACGGGTTGTCGGGGTCGACGGGTTCTTGTTCGAACACGTCGAGGCCAGCGCCCCAAATTTCGTCATCTTTGAGTGCTTGATAGAGCGCCTTTTCGTCCACTACCGGGCCCCGGCATGTGTTGATGAGTACAGCCGTGTTTTTCATCAGGCTGAGTTCGCGTTCACTTATCAAGGCGCGTGTGCTGGAGTCGAGCGGAGTGTGAAGAGTGACGATATCGGAGCGTTTGAGTAGTTCGTCGAGTTCGACTCTTGTCGCACCGAAACTCTCTGCTTTTTCGCTTCGAATTTTGTCGGTATAGAGAGTTGTGGTCTCGAATCCGCGTAACATCCCTGCGACGGTGCTCCCGATCCGGCCTGCGCCGATGATTCCAACAGTGGCGCCGAAAAGCTCGTGGGAATCACGACCGTCGACTTCGGGTCGCATCCAGTCGCCCGCGCGAGTGTCGGCATCGGTGATGATCAGGTGGCGAATGGTCGATAGTGCCAATGTGATTGCGAACTCGGCAACGGGAATGGCATTCGCGCCGCCATTGTTGGCGACGGGAATTCCCAGCTCTCCCGCGAGACCCAGATTGATCCCGTCGAATCCGGCTGAACAGAGCTGCACCAGTTTGGTCTTTTTCGCCAGTCGTAGCACGTCATCAGAAACGCCGTGACCGAATACCAGGATGAAATCGGCGATTTCTGCCGTCTGTGCAATTTCAGCCTCCGGCGATTCGCTCGTGCGAATGTGGAGGTTCCAGTCATCGGGTTTCATGCTGTTTGCCATGTCGAGCAAGGGTAAGGCGGGACCGGAAAAGACGAGGATTTCGGGCATATTGATTGGATCTCGTATGGTTAGGATTTTCGGTGTGTAGGTGAGAACACGGGCATTGTAGAACTTGTGTGATGGAGGTGCACAATTCTGCAGTCAAGCCCGTATGCTTCTGTCTCACAAGATTTCCACCCGAATAATCCGGCAATCAAGCACGTATTGAGCACACCACATGAATCCTGATTCTGACTTGATCGAATCCGCCGCAATCGAAATACTCTCCAACCTAGGAGGTCTTCCTGCAACATCGTTCTGGGAAGACGGACCTGCCAGGTATCTCGTTGTTCGTGCTAAAGAAGCAGGACTCGTTGTAACAATCGATGAGTGGGGTAACGTCCTTGCAACAAAGGCGGGCACCAACCCCAAAGCTCCCGGTATTGCATTCGTTGCTCATACCGATCATCCCGGCTACGAAGTCGTAACTCAGGAAGGTCAGGAAATCACGCTTAACACTCGGGGTGGTGTAGGTCTAGCAGCAGGAAGAGAAGGCACGAAGATCGAAGTGATCGGCAGGCACGGTCGTCGAATTAAGGCGATAGTAACCGGGGCGGAACCAGCAGCAACTGAGTTCCTACAATCACGAGAAGCCGACGGTTGGCTGGGCACCGATACGGTCTACGCGAAGTTGAATAACGACGAAGATCTTGGCAAATTACCCAAACCAGTTGTTCCCGATCTCATCGATTTCGAGATCGAAGATGGCATGATCCGAATGCGTGCCGCAGATGATCTCGGTGGATGCGCAGCAATCCTCGCTGCTCTGGAATCGATCGTGGACGAGCCAACTGAGGGCAGCGTCTATGGTCTATTTACGAGAGCCGAGGAAGTTGGGCTGGTCGGTGCTCGAATTGCTGCCGAGAACGAACTTCTTCCGAAGAACACTGTGATCGTTTCTGTGGAAACCAGCTCGGTATTACCGGGAGCCGAAATCGGTGAAGGTGTTGTAATTCGGACGGGCGACCGGGCGGCGACATTCGACTACGAAGCCGAGGCGTATCTTGGTGAAGCCGCCCATCGGCTAAAGTCTGCGAATCCCAATTTCAAAATTCAGCGTCAGCTAATGAGTGCCGGAGGTTGTGAAGCCGCAGCCTTTAAGGCGTTCGGCTACAGCGTCACCGGAACCGCCTTCCCGCTCGGCGCATGGCACAATCGGGGTGAGAACGGTGTTGAGCCCGAGTTCATTTCAAAGGACGATTTTATTGGTGGTGCCCATTTGTTAGCGGAAGCGGCGCTACTCGCTGGAACGAGTCCGGCAGGTGTGCTCAGCCGTTTGTCAGATTTTCCATCCGAAGAAGCGGATCGCCTGAAGGCCGACCGACTTCGCCACGAGTACGTAAAGTATTGAGCGTATTCTGGTTTCGAATAGTTCTCGGGTATCGTGCCGAGCAGTTACAACGAGTTTTGAGAGCATTTTAAACATGGAAGTAGAAGGCAGTTATCTGGTAGCACGTACGCTCAAGGAAGAAGGGGTTGAGCATCTCTTTTTCCTGATGGGTGGACCGAACTACGAGATCATCAACAATTCTGAGGATCTTGGAATCAAGGCGATCGACTTTCGGCATGAACAGGCAGCTTCGATGGCGGCACACGGCTACGCCCGCGTCACCGGCAAGCCTGGTGTTACGACTGCCGCGTCTGGCCCAGGTACGCTCAATCTTCTTACCGGCCAATACACCGCATGGGTCGATTGTGCCCCGATGATTACGCTCGGTGGAGCCGGTCCGATTGAGGATTTCGGTCGGGACGGCTTTCAGGAAGTCGATCAGGTCAGTGTTTTCGAACCTGTATCGAAAGCGGTAATGCGCCCGACAGATCCAGCACGATATCCGGAGCATGTATCGACTGCGTTCCGACTGGCAACTTTGGGTCGTCCCGGTCCTGTCTATATCGACATGAATGAAGATACTGTCTACGGCAAGGTTGAAGAGTCGGACGCTGTATCGCCCTCAAGGGCAGTCGACAGAGCGCGACCAGCTGGTGATCCCGATTTGATCAAGCAGGCGGTCAAAATGCTGTCGGAAGCAAGCAGCCCGATGGTGTTCGCCGGCGGAGGGGTTTGGTGGTCGCAGGCATACGACGAGCTTCGTGTGCTGGTCGAGAGAATGGGTATTCCGTTCTACACATCTCCGATGTCGCGAGGACTTCTGCCCGACGACCACGAAATGTCGTTCCCGGCGGCTCGTTCAGGTGCGTTCAGGGCGGCTGACGTAGTTCTTGTTGTCGGCACGAGAATGAACTGGATGATGACCTTCGGCAAGCGAATCGCAGCCGAGTCGAAAATTATCCAGATCGATATTCATGGAGCCGAGCTTGGGCACAACCGTTCGATCGATATCGGTATTGAGGGTGATGCCAAGACCGTTCTTCAGCAGATGTTCAACGAAGTGGAACGAGCTGGATTCGAATCGAAAGCCAAGTCGAAGTGGATCGACGAGCTTCGAGAAGCCGATCTCTCCCGTCGTGAGCGCGTAGCGCCGATTGAGAATTCGGATCAACGACCGATTCATCCTCTTCGATTGTGCAAGGAACTTCGAGAGGTGATGGATCGCGATTCGATTCTCGCCGTCGATGGCAACGAGATCCTCCACTTCGGACGACAATCGATGCCGACCTATGTCCCTGGCCACCGGCTCAACTCAGGTCCTTCGGGATGTATGGGTGTGGGGCTGCCGTATGCACTCGGTGCCAAGATCGCCAAACCAAATAAGCAGGTTGTCGCTCTGCATGGTGATGGATCGCTGGGTTTGAATATTCAGGACTTTGATACTGCAGTGCGTCACAATCTGCCAATCGTCATTGTTGTGTCGAACAACGAGGGTTGGACAGCGAGGGTTGAAGGTATTCGCAAACCGGGTCGGGAACTCGGATTCACTCGATTCGACAAGGTCGCTGAAGCACTTGGCGGTCATGGTGAGTTGGTCGAAGATCCGAAAGATCTTCAACCCGCGTTCGAGCGTGCGTTCGACGCCGGGGTTCCGGCGATCGTCAACGTTCGAACCGATCCGACCGCTCGTGCGCTGTCACGATTTGTTGGATCGAAGATGGAGTAATGAAGGACTGAAACTAATAGCAGGGTCTCGACAACCTGGTGTCGAGAGTTGGAATGATTCGAGGATGAAAGTGTCGTACTACCTTGTGCTTTCAAAACTTACCGAGCGAGTGCGAGATCGGACCAAGCACGATCCCGATCGAATCATGCGGGTCAACCTTGAGATCGAAGATCAGGGCTGTAGCGTCGTATCCCAGTACGCCCTTCTGGGTCGGTACGACTTCGCCACACTGATCTAAGCACCCGACAACGCCCACATGAGCCGACTTTCTGTCGATATGGGTGCACGGGGGACGATCGAGACGGAAACACTGCCTGCTGAGCCGGTGGAATTGTTTATCGACGCTATGAAGGTTGAATAATTCCGTTCCCGCAGCACCAATGTACGACCGTAGCCCTTAGAATTCCGCCATTTCCATCAGGAAGATGGCATTGAGGAATGGGGCAGCATGACTTCAGATCGAGAACTCGGATTTGCACCGACGTACAGACTGCGTGAAATGATTGGATCGAAAGAGATTTCTCCAGTCGAATTAATTGAGTCGCACCTGAGGCGCGTCGACGAACTCGATCCTAAGCTTGGCATATTTATCACCCGAATCTCCGACCAGGCGATGGACGCTGCACGTGACGCGGAAGCTGCGGTGATGCGCGGCGATGAACTGGGGCCGCTGCACGGTATACCCGTGCCGTACAAGGACACCGAGCCGATGGCTGGTGTTGTCTGGACTCACGGTTCTTTGACTTATAAAGATAATATCGCTGAAGCAGACTCGATCCCACTTGCCCGTGTAAAAGCTGCCGGGGCGATTATCACCGGTAAGACCAACACCCCTGAGAACGGATTTGCTGGAACCACTGAAAACCGACTTGGTCCACCTGCTCGAAACCCCTGGAATCCCGACAAGACTCCGGGTGGATCGTCTGGTGGGGCGTCAGCTGCGGTTGCATCCGGACTTACCAGCTTTGCTCCCGGTGGTGACGGCGGTGGATCGATTCGTATTCCGGCTGCTTTTGCTGGAGTCTACGGAATCAAGGCAACTCAGGGCAGGGTGGCGCGTGCGGCGAATCCGACGCGAAACGCCGGGTGCAACATCATGAACAACGCCACGTCGGGTCCGCTGACCAGGACTGTGCGTGATGCCGCTGAAGCGCTGGCGATTTTCTCTGGACACGATCCGAGAAGCGAGTACGAAACGATCACCGATGATGTGCCCGACTATGTTGGTGCGTTAGCGAATGGCGTGAAGGGATTGAGGATCGGGTGGACGCCTGACATGGGAGGAAACCCCGTCGATCCTGAGGTTGTTCAGGTCGCAGAGAGTGCCGCCAAAGCGTTTGAGGATATTGGGGCAACAGTCGAAACGGTTGATTTTGGACCGTCGAATTACGAAGAGGTTTTCTGGACGTTCTTCGACTACTTCACGGTAAAGGGTTTGGATGCGGCACGTGAAGATTACGACAATCATCGCGACGAGATGACCGACTACTTTGGCGAGTACATGGACTATGCCGACACGCTTTCGGCCGAGCGGATGTGGAATATTTTCAGCAATATCGGCGCCTACCGTAAGTACGTCAACGAATACTTTGGGAAGTACGATCTACTGCTTTCGCCGACGCTTGCGGTGCCCGCGTTTGATATCGGCGATGAGCCAGATGTAATCGGCGGGAAAAAAGTTCCGCACCGACTCTGGGGATTCACGCCATTCACCTATCTCTTCAACCTGACGGGTAATCCCGGTGCTTCGGCTCCAGCAGGCTTTTCGTCCGAAGGTTTGCCGATCGGACTCCAGATAGTCGGTGACATGAAATATGAAGTCACCGTTCTAGCCGCTTCCGCCGCCTTCGAGGACGCCCGTCCCTGGGCCGACAAACGACCGCCGGTCAGTTAGTGGTGTCCCCCTCCCTGCGAGTGAGGGTGGATCCGTAGCTCCTACCCCGCGCGTACTTCTGGATTACGTTCCAGATTTCGGGTTCCATCGAGTTGTAGATGAAGTAGCAATAGCGGGTCGCACCTTGCGATTGCATCTCGGCAAGTAGTCGGTCGAGTTCGGATGCTGTGAGCCAGTTCGATCCAAAGTGTTCGAGTCCGACCCATGGCATGTAGCGTTCCGATCCTCCGCTGTTGGCGAGCATCTTAGTGGTCTGATCACGTACGCCTGTAGTGAACCACTCGTCGGTCGCCTCGCCGTTGTAGTCGCTGATCGGATATGAGGCTGCGAGCGGGTAGTCGAACATCGAGCTAAACAACTCTGAGGCGAGGTCGGTGTCCAGCCCGTCGTTCCAATCGACGAGTGTTTCGACCCAGTTGAAGATCGTTCCACGGAATCCGGCGACTCCGCCCGACCACCAGTACTGCTTCGGCTGTTGGAAATCGGTGTACTGCTGCTTGCGGATGGTGTTGTGCCCCGTTAGCGGTTCTGCGAACGGTAGTCGAGATGAGTTTCCAACCTGCATATCGGGCAGGTGCTTTTTCACACCGTTGTACGAACTGCTCACGCTCCACTCGACCGCGGCCTGCTTGAAGGAAAACCAGTCGGTAAATTTCGGGTGATCGCGCCACCAATCATGACTTGCCAGCGCACCGGGCGATTCAGAAATGAACTTTCTAGCATAGTCAGGGGTGAATCCGTGTAAAAACTCTTTGAAGTGCTCGCGACCGTCAAGGATTTTCTGGAAATCCATCCCGTTTTCCGAGGCGAACGATCGAAATTCCATAGTGTCGATCCGTTCCACCCACATGTCATCTCGATGGCCCGGCTTGATCTCCCATTTGAAGTCCGGTCCATCGAGCATTATTCCGGTTACCTGCGGGAAGTGTTTCGCTGTATCCCTTGCGCGGGCTATTGTCATCGCTGGCATTTCGGGGTTAGTGAAATTTGGTGGGCGCTTGGAAGTATCAAGCAGCCCTGTACCAAATCCACCGGAAAGGAAATAGCCCTTATCGTCGACGGCATAGATCTTGAAGCCTTTGGCGATTCCCATATCGAGGGCTGCTGACAGCTTTTTTCCTTGCTCTGCAAGGTGCGCAGGCATCATCGGAGGTTGCCATGTCAACCCCTCGTAGAACTCAGGAGTCGGATCGAACGCTGCTCTGGGCAATCGATTTACCCGTTTTCCACCCATCGCCGCAAGCCCGCGTGGATGCCCGTCTTCTTCCTGCGGATAGACGTTTCCAGTATCTCCCCCCCGATCTTCAAGCAGGCAAATCCACTGGAGAGCGACTTCGTTCACACCCGCATCCGCTAGTTCGTCCCAGAACGATTCTTCGAACATTATTTCGTTCGGCGGACGTAGACCCATGACGGGTTTCAGGGTCTGGTTGTCAGAGTTTGTATTGGTCATCGGGGGCTATCTTCGCGTGTTTGTGATTACACGCGGGCAATGTACACCCAATTTAGTTAGCAAGGTGGAAAGTGATCGACATCCCGACTCTTGTGGAGGGATTTTCGGCAGGGTGGGGCACTGAAGGGGTGCTCGTTGCACGCGCGCAGCCCTGCCAGATCCCTCGGTTGCACTCGAGATAACGATTGGTTTCAGGATCGTGAGTTTCAAAAGCCTACGAAAGAGACGGAATTACGGTGAACTGTTCTTCGTAGAGACGACGGTAGAACTCGGATCGCTCCAGAAACTCTTCGTTGGTACCGAGGTCGGCGATCCTGCCCCCGTCTATTACGAGGATCTGGTTCGTAGCGATGACCGTCGAGAAGACGTCCCAGACGGGCGGGTCGAACACCGTATCCACGAACCAACCGGGCTCTTTTTCAGGATGTTTCTTAGCTTGTTTATTTGAGCGGCAATCACGCGTTGACGACTTCACGCCAGAGTAATTTGTGCGCCGAAACAAGAAAGTAGCAAATAAAACGGTCGGCACAAGACGTGCCGACCGTTTTATTTGCTACGAATGGTAGCCCCAAGGGGATTTGAACCCCTGTTTCAGCCTTGAGAGGGCCGTGTCCTGGGCCACTAGACGATGGGGCCCCGCTGGCTGCCGATCCAGGGATCGAACCTGGGTTACCAGATTCAGAGTCTGGTGTCTTACCGCTAGACGAATCGGCATCTGCGAACAGCCAATAATACTAGCAAGACGATTTGCATTCGCCTAATGGATGCGCTGTCGTATTTTCCTGAATAGGCTGATCTTGAGTTAGATTCGTTGATCACCCGATTTCATCGAAAACGTGCCAGCCCAACATCCCAGCGTATTAAGAGCTAGACTGTCGCCTTCATGTAATAGAGGCGACCCCTCTGGAGGATTATCGAATGGCGACGATCGCAACTGCTGCCGAAAGAGCGCAGGCTTCTGGCAAAGGACTCGAGTGGAAGGGCGTATTCCCGGCGAACCCAACACCGGTCAGTGCCGATGGAAGCATCAACGAACAGGCACTTCGAGCAATTTTCGAGGACAATCTCTCGTACGGCGTTGGCGGATTTTGGGTTGCAGGCTCGACAGGCGAAGGTCCGGTGATGAGCGAGCAACAGCGAGAGACCACCGCTCGAATCGCTGGTGAAACCATTTCCGGCAAAGGGCTTTCGATCATGCACGTCGGTGCGGTCAGCACCGAAAGTGCTGCCAAAGGTGCTAAGGCTGCTGCTGAATCGGGTTGCGACGCCATCAGCTGCGTGCCCCCGTTCTTCTTCAAAGGCAACGATCAAATGACGATCGACCACTACAAGCGTGTCGCCGCCGCTGCTGATGGACTGCCCTTCTTTGTGTATAACCTGCCGCAGCTAACTCAAGTGGAATTCACGCCTGAATTTATGGAAAAGGTGGTTGATGCCGTTCCGTCTGTGATCGGTCTAAAGCACTCTGCTTTTACGTTCATGAACATTCGAGCTTTCGCCGATATGGAACTCAAGTGCTTTTCGGGTAATGGAGCCATTCCGCTACCAGCACTAACCATGGGCGCTGTTGGAACCGTCGATGCTCCATTGTCGGTTGCTCCGTGGCACTACGCTGAGTTGCACGACGCATGGGAACGTGGCGATATGGAGACTGCACAGCGATTGCAGGACGGGGCGAAGAAGATCGTTGATGTTGTGCGAATGTTTGGTGCTCCGGCTGCCGTCACCAAGATGATTCTCTCCGAGCGTCTTGGTGTGGACAGCGGTCGTCCAATTCCGCCTGTAATGGATTTGACCGATGAACAGCGACCACTAGTAATGGCTGCGGCAAAAGAAGCAGGATTGCTTTCGAATCCGTAGGTCACGAGAGTTCCTACGACCGTTCGAAATCCAGACTCCTGTGGAGGGATCTTCGGTCGGGTGGTGAGTCGGGCATTGGTTCTGGCGAATTGGAAGACGGTGGTCAACGTCGACATTCCTCCTCAACCTAGTCTTCTCCCCCGGAGAGAAGGAATGAAGAGAGTGCGAGTGTCAACTTGGATCTCTCTACGGAGGAGAGGGAATGACTCCCGGTGGATCGTCTGGTTAGTCCGAGCCCCTTGAAATTGCTTCGCTGCCATAGCGTTCTCTGATGGCATCGACTGCCTCGCTGGTGTCGGAATCGGCCATCGGGTTCTGATCGAGCAGAGATAGCTGTGCCGCCTGTTCACCGAGACCAGTGAGCGCCACACCAAGAAGTCGAATCGCATCCCCACGCTGTCGCATTGCCGTTACGAGCAACGCATGTGCCGTTTCCTGGATCAGCTGATCACCATCCCCGGGAGCCGGAAACGTCCGTTGGCGGGTAATGGTCGTGAAGTCGCCGTATCGCAGCTTGATACTAACCCCGCGTGCTCGCTTGCCCGATTTTCGCAATCGAGCGCCCACTCCCTCGCTCAGCCGTTTGAGAACCTTTTCAAGCTTGGCACGGCTAGCAACATTGGTCGAAAAAGTCGTTTCTGAGCTGATCGATTTCGATTTGGCATGTTCTCTCAGTGGGGCGCTGTCGATCCCTCGTGCTCGACGTCGAACGTGGTCGGCAAGATTCGGACCCAGTGCCCTGCGCAAAGGTCCCGTTGGAGCAGCGGCGATTTCGCCAAGTGTTGAAATATTCAGTGCTGCCAGTGATTCGGCGGCTTTGGGTCCGATACCAGGCAGGTTTCGAACTGGTTGCGGAGCGAAAAACGCTTCAGCCTCCTGCTCTCGAACTTGAAATACTCCGTCGGGTTTGGCGTGCTCGGTCGATACTTTTGCAACGAGTTTGCTGGGGCCGATGCCGATTGATGCGGGTAACCCCAACTCGTCCCTAACTGCTTTTCTGATCACATCCGCCACTTCAATCGGTTGACCATAGAGCCGTTCGGTACCGCTCATATCCAGATACGCTTCGTCGACACTTACGGGCACGACTTCAGGTGAATACTGGCGAAGAATGTTCATGAACTTCTTCGAAACGTCACGATACAAACTGTGATTCCCGCGCATGTAGATCGCCTGCGGGCAGAGTCGGCGAGCCACTGCGGTTGGCATCGCAGAATGGACACCGAACTTACGCGCTTCGTACGATGCCGTTGAAACTACGCCACGTGGTCCGATTCCACCGATTACTACCGGTTCGCCTCGAAGCGACGGATCGGCCTGACGCTCAACTTCAACGTAGAACGCGTCAAGATCAACGTGGAAAATTACGCGCTCTTGGTCGTGTTTTCGTGAATCGCCCAGCATAGACGCAGGTTAGCAGGCGCGATGGGGTATTTCGAAGACTTGAATGACTTATGGAAGGTCGTGGATTTGGCGTATGGTGTTGGCCATTTCCACTGCGGCTTCGGCGTAACCAGCAGCGTGTCCGATTCTAGCAACTGCCTGGTCGGTAGCATCGGTTGTCAGTACACCAAAAATCACGGGTTTGCCGGTGTATTCACTCGCACTGGCGACACCCTCGGTGGCGGCTCTCGCAACGAATTCGTAGTGATCGGTATCACCTTTGATGACAACGCCAAGACAGATCACGGCGTCGATATCGCCCCGATCAGCCAGTCGCCGAGCGGCCAGCGATAGTTCAAATGCCCCCGGTGTGCGTACAACGACAATATCGTCATCGGTCACGCCCAGAGTCTTCAGCCGATCGACGGCTATATCAGTCATCTGGTCGGTAAGGTAGCTATTGAATCGTGCAGAAACGACTGCGATTCCCAGACCTTTACCATCGAGATTCTGATCAATGGTGCGTGGTGACATTATTCTGCCGATCTGCCAGAGCCAGACGAACCATCGACATCCATCTCAAGATCATGTCCCATCTTTTCGACCTTCGTTTTCATGTAGAAGCGATTCTCGTCGTTAATCGGCGCCTCAAGCGGAATCTGTTCGACCATGTCGAGTCCGAATCCCTCAAGTCCGATGACCTTCTTCGGGTTGTTCGTGAGGAGTTTGAAGCGTCGAACTCCGAGGTCGTTCAATATTTGTGCCCCGACACCGTAGCGTCGTAGATCCATCGGAAAGCCCAATCGCAGATTCGCCTCAACAGTATCGAGACCTTGATCCTGTAGCTCGTACGCTTTCAGTTTATTCAGGAGACCGATACCTCGACCCTCCTGACGCATGTAAACCAGCACACCACGACCGGCCGCTGCGATCTGCCTTAGTGCCATGTTTACCTGATCACCGCAGTCGCAGCGAATGCTGCCAAAAACATGACCGGTTAGGCACTCGGATTCGACACGCACCAGCACTGGTTCCGAGTCATCGAGTTCACCCATGAACACCGCAATGTGTTCCGAGGGATCGACAAAGCTCTTGTAGACAGCCGCCGTGAATACTCCGTGTTCGGTTGGGAGTCGCGCTTCGGCACCACGTTCGACAAGCTTCTCATGGCTCATCCGGTAGGCGATAACGTTTGCAATAGTTACGATCGGGAAGTTGTATTTTTTTGCAGTTTCTTCAAGCTGTGGACGGCGCGCCATGGTGCCGTCTTCGTTCAATATTTCGCAAACAACCGCGGCAGGATGCTTGCCTGCCGATCGGATCAGATCTACCGATCCTTCGGTGTGACCCGCCCTCACCAGGACGCCACCTTCTTCGTATCGAAGCGGGAACACGTGACCCGGTTGCACGAAGTTGGCGGGAGAAGTTTCTTCTTCGGCGAGTAGTTGAATCGTGTGCGCCCTGTCTGCTGACGAAATACCAGTCGTAATTCCAAACTTGGCGTCCACAGTCACCGTGAATGCCGTACCGTGCTCGGAGGTGTTTTTGTTCACCTGCATCGGCAAGTTGAGTCGATCGAGATCTTGTCCGAGCATCGGGGTGCAAATAAGCCCACGAGCCTCGTTTGCCATGAGCGTAATGTTCTCCGGCGTCGCATCTTGCGCCGCCATCACCATGTCGCCTTCGTTCTCGCGATCCTCGTCATCGACAAGAATCACTATTCCACCCGTTTTTATCTGCTCGATCGCACGTTCGACCGATTCGATTGCTTGATCGTCGACAGCGTCGGGGATGTGTGGATTGGTCGTCATGTTGTTCACAGTGTTATTTCAGGAGATTGTCCAGATATGGCTCGACGAGGTTCGCCACGTACTTTGCTGTGACATCGGCTTCGAGATTGACCTTCGAGCCTTCGGGCCGCTCGTTTAGCGTTGTGTGATCGAGTGTGAAGGGAATAATTGCGATGCTAAAACTATCGGGATTGCGATCGACAACCGTCAGGCTGGTTCCATCGACCGTGATGAATCCTTTCTCGACGATGTTCTCAATTATATTCGCGGGAGCTTCAATAACGATTATTCGTGAGTTGCCATCTTCGGTGACCGAGCGAATGCTGCCAACACCATCGACATGGCCCTGCACCATGTGACCACCAACGCGATCGCCAAATCGGAGCGACCGTTCGAGATTCACTTTATTTCCAGCAACCAGATCGCCGAAGTTCGTCCGCGTGCGGGTTTCGGGAACGGTGTCGACGGTAAATGTCGAATCGGCTTTTGAGAGCGCAGTGACAGTCAGGCAGGCTCCTGCAACCATGATCGATTCAGATATCTTCAGATCGTCCAGCACCTGATTGGCGCGGATGACCAGTATTTCACCGTCGTATGACTCGACGGTTCCGACTTCTTCGATTATTCCTGAAAACATTTTTCGTTTGTGCCTGTGCGATCGAGTGATCCGTTCTTGCGTGAACAGTGGTTACTCGACCTTCGAAACGTAGCCCTCAACCAGAATATCGCCGTCAATGACCGTGTGGGTGAGATTTTTGAGAGTTAGTGCGTTCTTTAGCGATGCCGCACCGGAGCCCGAAAGCGGACCCGGGGCGTCGTCACCACCGATGATTTTCGGGGCGATAAACGTCGCTACTTTGTCTACCAATTCGGCTTCGACAAACGCTCCCGCAAGACCCGCGCCTGCCTCGATCATCGCATTGTGCAGTCCGCGTGATCCCAGAAGTTCTACTACCTCATTGAGATCGATTTTTCCGCCGACCAGACCGGCATTATGAATCGATACTAAGTCGGTCGGTGGACTGGCATCAACACCTTCGCCAACAATCCACAGCACCTCGCCGGGCTCTTGCAGCATCGGCGCATCGGCAGGTAAACGTCCGTGTGTGTCGACGACAACCCGTAAAAGGGGATGGCCGGTTGCATTCCCACTCGAGTCCCTGGCGGTGAGTCTTGGTTTATCTGAAAGGACTGTTCCGATACCGGTTACCAGAGCATCGGTGCGATGACGCATCTGGTGAACTCTTGCTCGTGACGACTCGTTCGTGATCCACTGGGATTCACCTGTTCGAGTAGCGATCTTGCCGTCCAGGCTCGATGCCAGTTTTAGCGCTACCAACGGACGTCTGGTTTTCAGATGATGAGCGAAACCTTCTATGAGTAGCTCGGCGTGTTTGAGTTGGTCAGTGGAAGATTCTCGCACTACGTCGATGCCCGCCGCCTTTAGCTGGCGAAATCCGTTCCCCGAGACGCTTGGATTGGGATCTTCGAGAGGCGACACGAGTTTGGCGATACCAGCTTCGATAATTGCATCGGTGCAGGGTGGGGCAACGCCCTGAAACGCGTGAGGCTCGAGCGTAGAGTAGAGCGTTGCGCCCTTCGAACGAGCACCTGCCTGAGCGAGTGCGATCGGTTCGGCGTGTCGACCCGGTCGTGGCTCTACCGTACCCTCACCCATGATTTCGCCATCTCGAACGACAACCGCTCCTACGGGTGGTCGCGGCGCAACACCACCCATAGCTTGCTCTGCAAGTTCGAATGCGCGTTCGAGCGGATTGCTGAGTGAGTTAGGAATTGCGATACCTCAAGAGTGGTTAAGAACGCTTGATGTGATTATCGAAATCGAGATGTGCTCGGCTTGCAGTTGGTGATTCTTGACCCTGGTATCTGCTGCTGAGTTCTTTCGATCCGTACGGTCGATCGACCTCGGTGGTCATCTGCTGGAAGGAAATCTGGCCGATACGCATTCCGAAATGTAGGGTAATGGGCAGGCGAGAGACATTTGCCAATTCAAGAGTGAGATTGCCTGACCATCCAGGGTCGATAAATCCCGCGGTGGAGTGGATCATGAGCCCGAGTCTGCCGAGGGAGCTCTTGCCTTCGATCCGGGCGACCAGATCGTTCGCCAGGCTCAGCTTTTCGAGCGTGCTACCAAGTACGAATTCGCCCGGATGCAGCATGAACGGTTCATCGTCTTTGATGATCACTTCATCGGTGAGATTCGGGACTTCCTTCCTAAGATCGATGTATGGCAATGTGGAGTTACGAAATACCAAAATCTTGTTCGCTAGGTGGAAGTCGACACTTGCCGGCTGAACGTCCCGGTCGGAATAGGGTTCGATCCCGATTTTTCCGGATTCAATAGCTTCCCTTATCGATCGGTCACTAAGGACCATGCGAACTTTCCTTGCACTGCTGTAGTTGGCTGACTACGAGATTGTAAGGGCTGGGCGGGGAGTGCGGGCGTTGATCGCGCAGGGTTTACGAAAAAAGAGCGGACCCTCCTCCAGGGGAAGAGAAATCCGCTCTTTATCGTGTGATAGAGAATCTGGTCTATCCGGCGATTGCGAAGACTGCCTGTACTGTGACAGAGAGATTCACGTCGCCAACCGAGATCGGCGAGGACTTGAATCCACCGTCCATTGCGGCGGATTCCATCATCATGTCGTTCGATCGTGCCATCGGAACCGAGCTACCGATTTCTGTCAGGTAGATCAGTTGACCGAGGGTTACACCCATCGCTCTGGCGTAGATATCAGCTTTCACCAGTGCGTCGGCTGCAGCCTGCTGTCGAATCTGCTCACCAAAAACCGATGAATCGTCGACTGTGAACTGGATCGAGTTGATCCTGATCAGGTCGCCACCGGCTGTGGCTGCGTTGTCGATCACCGGGCTCAGGTTGTCGATATCATGAACGGTAACTTGAACAGTGTTGGTGACCGTGTATCCCGTAATGCGGGGTTCACTGTGTCGACCGAGCGAGTCAGAAACCTCAATCCAGACCGTTTGCGGGTAGATGTTGAAGTTTGTGGTCACGATGTCATCTTCAGAAACACCGTGTTCCTTGATTGCGTTCAGCACACTCTCCATCACCTCTGCTGCGCTCTGCCTTGCTTCGGCAACTGTGGTTTCGCGTGATTCCACACCGATCGAGACCTGTGCAATATCGGCAGGGATTTCCATTGTCGATTGACCGGTTACCCAGATACCTGAATTCGTGGCACCTACCTGCGGGTTGTATGACTGTGAGTAGCCGTAATCTTGGCCTGAGCTAACCGGATACGCTTCGATCGCCGGAACACCGGACCCGGAAGCAGCAATCTCGCTGTTGCCTGCTGGGAACGACTGTGTTGAGCTTTCACCAACGTTGCCTATTACGTGGGCGGGTGCGCCGATGGCGGGCGTGTCAGTGTTGCCATCAACCTGATCTTCGGTCTTGATTTCGGCGCATGCGACTGTTGCTAACGAAAAAATACCGGCGACTGCCACAAGCAGCCATGTGGTGGGCTTTCGAATCTTGATATTGCTCATGACTATTTCCTTTTGCTTATTGGGGCGGGATTCACTGTTGAATTCCACCTTTTCGGAGCTACCTTTTCGACGAACCATTGATTGGTTTACCGTTGTTATAAGTATTGACGTAAGCAGGCGTGGATTTGTTCCATCGGAATATGGCGAAGTGCGTAATCTTCAAAAACCAACGACACAAAAATGACATCCTGAGACACTCGAAGGACGGCAGGTCAGCGCAGGACTTTCGATGCATCCGACTGCGATCTTCTAAATCGAAAGTTCTGGAGAGGTTGGAATTGATCCTGAATCGAGTTCAGGACGACAATGTGGGTGGGTTGGGGTGGCGGCTTGGGAGTGAGCGGTGGCTATTCGCCGCGAGTTCGACGTAGGCTGACCCAGGAGCCGATTGCGATGACTGCGAGTGCGGCGAGTGCAAGTTGAAGTTGCCAGAGCGGTAGTGATATGCCGTCATCTTCAGCTTCGGGTGACAAATGATCTGGGCTGCCCACTGCGGTATTCGCGACCTCGTCGACAGGCTCGTTTTCGGTTCGTACCGCGCCCTCATCCTTAGATTCATCGAGAACACCAGATTTAGGGGCACTTGAGCGACGGCTTTCTGTCGCAAGCTCTTTTTCTGGCGAAACAAGAGACGAGGCAGTATCGGTGCTGCCATCATCATAAGCGCCGGGTGCAGCGGGAGCTTCGGCCGCAAGACTCGGTGCTGCAACAGCATAACTCGTATCAGCGGCTATTTCTGTGCCACCTGAATCACCCGCAAGGGTATCCGCTTTCAGAACCATCTCTGGTGCTGGTGCAGATTGCGCATCTGTTGCTGCCGCACCACCACCGACCGAAGCCGATTCACTGGTGAAAGCCCGTGATGCCCCTGCGGCACTTGATTCAGCTACTACAGTAGCGACACCTGAATCATCGCTACCAGAACTAGATTGATCGACAACACCTGTGATGTCGCCAAGTGTAAGAAGAGCCACGCTGAGTGCGGCGATTCCGGCGATGATCGCCGGTGCGAGTGCGAGTTTCCTTTGAGGAGCGAACAGTTCAGCTATTCGGAACAATCCCGATTCGGAACCTTCAGCTACTGCGACCATTTCTGGTGTGATGGCAAATGATCTTGGTGCTTCAATGCTATCGATCCTGGTAAGAATTTCTCGTAGTCCCTGTTGAGTAGTGAGGTCTTTTTCGAGCGCGGAATCTTCTCGCATCATCCTTTCGACGAGCTGTATTTCGTCGGGAGACGCGAGCCCATCGACGTAAGCGTTTACTGCTTCGTCAACACTCGAATCTGTACGGCCAAAGAGCCGATTTAGAAGCCTGAGAACCACTCTGTTTTGTTTCTCCTTGTCTTATAGACGCAAAGAGGTGGGTAAAAGTTCCGGTTCCTGTTGAACACAGTCACGCATTCGTGCTCTGGCACGGTTTAATCGTGACTTCACCGTGCCGATCGAGACCCTAGCCGACTCGGCGGCTTCGTCGTACTGATAGCCCTCGACATCGATCATCACCATTGCGAACCGATGATCCTCAGATAAGCCACCCATACAATGCTCGATAAGCCGTGCTAATTCGGAATTCAGGGCATCGGCCACCGGATCCTGGGTATCGTCCTTGACGATTTCGGCGAAGTACACGATGTCTTCGTCTATCGATTTCTCGGACCGACGCGCCACTTTTCTCAGGTAGTCGAGTGAAGAATTTTTGGCAATTCGGAAAAGCCACGCTCTGAATATCCCACCGCGATAACTCGAAATCTTTCGAAATGCTGAAATGAAGGCGTCCTGAGTAATGTCCTCGGCGGCAGCCCGGTTTCTTACCGTACGCAGCACAACTGCGAACACCGCGTCCTGATATTCGATTACGAGTCGATTAAACGCGTCATAGTCGCCATCACGGGTGAGTTGTATGAGTCGCTGTTCGTCGTAGCTGGTCAATTTGAATTGCTGCCTTCAATACGAGCGGTTCAATGCTACTCGCAGCCCACAATTTCGGCATTGCAGAGCCGAAACATTACTTGGCGATTACGGGGAACTGAGACCGGTTTTGCTATATTTGTAAGAGGGTGATTTGCGATATTCGCTGCGAGCGAAAATTCACCAATCGGTAACGACAGATTCCCACCCAGATACCAGAGAAATATGCGGGCAGCACTTCGAGATACGGGTGAGACAATCATCACAGCAGTGGTGATATTTCTTGTAGTTCAAGGAACCACACAGAGTTTCTGGATCGAGGGATCTTCGATGGAGCCGACGTTGCTTCAGAACGAACGGTTGCTCGTGAATCGATTCGTCTATACCCAGTCTTCGTTTAGTCTGTACGGTACCGAGGAATACCTGTTTGGTGGACCAAAGCGAGGCGACATTGTTGTCTTCCACCCTCCGACCGGATCTGAGACCGATTTCGTGAAGCGAATCGTGGGAGTGCCGGGTGATTGGATCGATCTCGATGGAGCCTGGGTTTTCGTCAATGGTGAACAGACTAATTGGGTTGATGTGAAAACTGCTCGACGCAAAGACGACTACCCGGTGCAGGTACCACCCGGCGAGTATTTCGTTTTGGGCGACAACAGGCGAGTTTCGGTCGACTCCCGCAACTGGGGATTTGTGGACGCCGATTCGTTCGTCGGGCGCGCCTGGACGGTCTACTGGCCTATCACAGAATTCAAGCTGTTTTCGTAGTTTTATCTCTGCCGTAACGAGAACAGGGCACTGATAAGGAGTTGGTGACGTCGTACGAGTTCGGATTGACGCATTTAGAGCCCGGTTGAGATCGATCATGTAATCGGCGGATCGATCAATGATTTTTGATAGAACGTCCGTATACTATCCCCACCACAAACGGTTTCGAGAGGACTCATTTAATGGTGACGAAGGCGTCGAGAAGCAAACCCACTCCGGATCATCTACTTGATCTTTCCGCAAGAGTGGCTGAGACGGCAAACGATCCTAGATACGTTGGATTGAAGAACATGTGGACTCGCCACAATCGACTCGAAAAAGTCGAAAAGACGCCGGTGTACGTGTGCCTGAAACGTGGCGACGGAGCGAACGCTAATCCGGTTACTTGGACTGAATTAATCCCGCAGGAAACCCGTATTTCGAGTGACCCTCTTGAAGCTGATATCGAGTTGCAGCTTCGGCAAAAACTGTACAAGCACGATCATATCCCTGATGACGAAGTGCTTGTTCCAACTGTCTGGATCAATCCTGTTAGGCCCACAACCGATGGCGACGACTCGGAGGCTGGCGGCGGTGGTGGTGATTTCGAGGGACTCGACGCTAAATCGGCGGCGAGGCTCTGGGGGCTTGGATTCAACGAACGGCGTACAGGTGGCCCGGGCAATGCATACGCAGTCGAGCCAACCGTCATTACAGAGGACGATCTGGAAAAACTGAAACGACCTCGATACCAGGTCGATGAAGAAGCAACGCTCGAACGTATTGAACAGGCGAAAGAGCTAGTGGGTGATCGGCTGCCAATCAAGCTGCGTTACGACGAAATCTCGTACGCTCCGACTGAAACGATGATCAGTTTGATGGGCATGGAGCAGGTGTTATTCGGCGTTTACGACCGGCCTGATTTCATGCACCGCATAATGAACTTCATCACCGATGCTACGATCGAGTATCACCTCGAACGCGAAGCGATGGGAGCCATTGATTCGGAACAGACGTGGGGCTACCGCATGCCTTATGAAGAAGTTCCTGAAGGCACCAATACGAATAGCCTGGCACTGGGTTGGGCAACGATTGCCGCGCAGAGCATGTGTGGACTTTCTCCCGCCATGTACGAAGAGTTCGTTCAGCCGTACCACGAACGAATGGCAAAGGTCATAAGCGAGAACCGTATCTACTATCACGGATGCGAAGACCTGACGGCGAAAATTCCAATCATCAGCCAGCTTTCGAATTTGAGGCGGTTCCACATTTCGCCGTGGACGAACGTGAAGATTGCGAGTGAGTTGCTTGAACGTAATTTCGTTATGGAAATAGTCGGTCATCCCGACACTCTCCACGTTCAGACTGAACAGGAGATGCGAGACTGGCTGACACAGACGATGGACATTGCAGGCGACAATATACTCGATCTAAATCTTGGCGAAATTGAAACAACATTCAACAACCCGGCTGTACTGACAACTTGGTCGGAAATCGCTCAGGACGTTGCCGAGCAATACGCATGAGTCAGTACGTCGCATTGACATGCTCGGCACTTGCCCGTCCGATCTACTCGATCGCTGCAACAGTGCCGTCTGCGATTTCAGTGCAGATGCTCGATCAGGGGCTGCATCGGTTCTCTGGTACGCTTCGCAAGCAGTTGCAGAACCACATCGACTCGATTAAGCCCGACGACTTCGATGCGATTCTCCTGGTGTATGGAATTTGCGGTACTTCGACGCTCGATCTTGTCGCCCGAGATATTCCTCTCGTGATTTCGAGAGTTCACGATTGCATTGGGCTGTATCTCGGGTCACACAAGCGATATCTGGAGGAGTTCAACGCCCATCCGGGTACGTATTGGTACAGCGTGGACTACATGGAGCGGAAGGGCGATGGCGGTAGCCTCGGTGCAAGTTTTGCGACCGATATTGACGATCGCTACGATGAGTACGTCGAAAAATACGGCAAAGACAACGCCGAGTATCTGATGGAGGTGATGGGAGAATGGGGCGCTCATTACACTCGGGCAGCATTTATCGAAACCGGTGCACCCGATGGCGAGCGCTACGAACAGATGGCGAAAGATCAGGCCGAACGTCGTGGCTGGGAGTACGAGAAAAAATTAGGTAACCAGCGAATGTTGCAGATGCTACTGAGTGGCAACTGGCCCGAAGACGAGTTCTTGGTCGTGCCGCCCGGTCACCAGATCAAGCAATCGTACGAAGACGGCTTGATCAAAGCCATTCCAACTAAAGAGGCATCGAGCGCGTAGAACCGACTGGTCTCTCGACCGGAGTGGCGAAACCTTCGGATAGGCGGACTGGCAGGATACCCGGGATCTACGCTGAGATTAGCTCGGTTGCCGTTTCGACAGCTGCAGCTGCGTCAGGTGCATAGGCGTCAGCGCCGATCTTCTGGGCGAATGCGTCGCTCAAGGGTGCTCCACCTACCATGACTTTCGTCGTAGTGCGCAGTTCCGCATCTTCAAGCGCTTTGACGATCACGTCCATCGAATCCATCGTTGTCGTCAGCAGCGCCGAAAGGCATACGAGGTCGGTGGGCTTTTCTTCAACGGCTTTCACGAATGCTTCGGCTGTAACGTCGACTCCAAGGTCTCGGACGTCGTAACCAGCACCTTCGAACATCATGCGAACCAGATTCTTGCCGATGTCGTGAAGGTCACCATGTACAGTACCGATCACTACGCGTCCTCGTGAAGTCGTGTCGGACGCGGCGATGAGGGGGCGAACAATGTTCATCGAAGTGGTCATTGCACGGGCCGAAATGAGTACCTCAGGCATGTAGTACTCCTCGGCCTTGAACCGACGGCCGACTTCGTCCATTCCCACGATCAATCCGAGATCGATGATGTCTTTAGCCGAAATTCCGGCTTCTAGCGCTTCATTGGTCCAGCTCTCTGCACCTTTTGCGTCGCCAGTAATCACCATATTTTGAATATCTTCGAAATTCATCGATTGAGTTCTCCCTCGAATACGAGTCGGGGCTGCCAGCCCATATTGCATACCAAATAATCAGAATTCGATTAACCTGAATATCACCACTGGAACCTCATGTTGCCTATGGTTTGGCGGAACTACCATGACGCTTGCGTGAAGGTTATTGGATGAAAATACGGAGAGTTTATGATGGCTAGTTACGATTTGCAGGCTGTTCTGAAGAAGCACAAAGGCTTCTGGGATCGAACCGAAGGTCCTCTGCTGAATATTTCCGAAGCAGAGGATTCTTTGTTTTCGCCGCTGCATGGAATCAGTATCACCCTCGCCGATGGCTCGGTGCTCTCTGAAGGAACCGAGATCCTCACGCCTGAAATGCTCGATCCCTCCACAATTCTCGATGTCGAAGAGTTCCCGCTACGGACGAAACCACCCGTTAAGGGTGAGCCGATGATGGAAGGCGATCTGTTCGTAACTCGTTCTCCAATAGGAAAATTCGTGTGGGTTGAGGCGGTACTCGGTTGTGACGTCGTTCCCCGACTCGACACCGGATCGGTCTACTCGGCTCCATTTTTGAAAAGTTCATCCCAGCACACGGAAATCATCAAACCAGAAGATAGCCCGTGGTTGGCTGTTCTTGCTGAGTACACCCGCCAGCTCATCGAAGATTCCGACGGCGACTACCAGGTTACACAGTGTCTCCAGCGTGGTCCGATTGACCTGGCATCGGCGGTTCTCGGGCATTCTCGAATGTGCATGGCGATCTACGACGATCCCGACAACCTTCAGGATTTGATCGAAACCACGACTCATTCCTTCATTGTTGCAGCAAAAGCCCAGCAGGATCAGGTTCCTCAGCTCGAGGGTGGCTACACCAACTGCTTTGGCATATGGAGTCCCGGCACTGTAGTGCGTACGCAGGCTGACGTTGTTTCCTCGGTTTCGGCAAAAACCTATAAAGATGTGTTCTTCCCGTGGGACAGGTACATCTGTGAGCAGTTCGACTATTCGATAATTCACACCCACTCCGGGTATCTGCACCACATGGAAGTCGTTCTCGAAGAAGAGCACCCGACAGCAATTCAGGTTTCATTGGATACTGGTTCCACGCCGTATCAGGTGCGCGACCTACTCCCGATTTTCAAGCGAGTGCTTGAGGTAAAGCCGCTAATCATTCAGGGTGACATGACCAAGGACGAAATGGACCTGCTGCTCGACGAATTGCCACACAAGGGTCTTTGCATTTCGCCATGGGCGTTCCCGATGGACTAGGCTGCACCGATGGTGTTGATGAGGTTTGATTCGACCGAACTTCGGTGAGTCAGATTCGAAACAGTTAGTAAATATGGAGAGCATTTGATGTCCGATCCCGATCTGAAAGCTGTATTGAAAAAACACACTGGCTTCTGGGATCGAACTGAAGGTCCGTTGCTGAACGTAGCCGACGCGCGTGCTTCGTTGTTTGCGCCGTTGCACGGAATCAGCATCACCCTCGCCGATGGTTCGGTGCTCTCAGACGGAACCGATGTCCTCACGCCCGAAATGATCGATCCCTCGACCATCCTCGACGTGACGGAGTTCCCGATGCGGACGAAGCCACCCGTCAAAGGTGAACCAATGATGGAGGGCGATCTGTTCGTCACTCGCGCTCCGCTTGGGAAATTTGTTTGGGTTGAAGCGGTACTTGGTTGCGATGTCGTTCCCCGACTCGATACCGGGTCGATCTACTCGGCACCATTTATGAAAAGTGCATCCCAGCACACGGGAATTGGAAAGCCTGAAGACAGCGCGTGGTTAGCGGTTCTGGTGGAATACACGCGACAGCTCGTCGAAGATTCTGACGGTGACTATCAGGTTACCCAGTGTCTTCAACGCGGCCCGATTGATCTGGCGTCCGCTGTTCTCGGACATTCGAGGATGTGCATGGCGATCTATGACGATCCCGATAATCTGCGCGACTTGATTGAGGTTTCTGCTAACGCGTTTATCGCAGTTGCCAAGGCGCAACAGAACCAGGTTCCTCAGCTCGAAGGTGGCTATGTCAATCCGTTTGGGATTTGGAGCCCCGGCACCGTGGTCCGCACACAGGCCGACGTTGTTTCATCGATTTCTGCACAGACCTACAAAGATGTTTTCTTCCCATGGGACAGGTACATCTGTGAGCAGTTTGACTATTCGGTGATACACACCCACTCCGGATATCTGCACCATATGGAGGTTGTGCTCGAAGAAAAGCACCCGACAGCGATTCAGGTTTCACTAGACACGGGTTCCACACCGCACCAAGTGCGTGATCTCCTCCCGATTTTCAAGCGGGTGCTTGAGGTGAAGCCGCTGATCGTTCAGGGCGACATGACTCTGGACGAAATGAACTTGCTTCTCGATGAGTTGCCGCATAAAGGGCTTTGCATCTCGCCGTGGCCGTTCCCGATGGACTAGCTCGCTTCGCAGCACCCAAGGTCAACTAACAACATCCTCATTCCTCCCGTAGCGACAGCGGAGTGGAGGAACCTTGGTCGACCTGTGTACCGAGAACGTTCGAATCAGAATTGACTCTTGCCGTATGACCGTTGTTCCGTACTACCAGAGCCCAAATCACTCCGCTGCGCTATCGCTTCGGTCGAGACGAGGGGTGCTGGCCAGAGCCTTGAACGCTATGCGTAGTCCTGTGTGACTTCCTGTGCGATCTCGGCCCAGCGGGTAAGTTTGCGTGGGTCGCCGAAAGTGGTCTCGACGTCAGTAACGTTGATGTCGGTGACTGCGTCGCCCGCGACATCCATGATGCCTTTCAACGAGCTTCGCATGTCGTCCTCGGTGTAGACCGACCACGTGTCGGGTCCGTGGACGTTCGATTCAAGGACGAACTCACGTCCAAGTTGATCGACAGCACTTTCGAGGTTAGTCCACGCCGAAATATGGAATCGACGCAGGTTAGGCAATTTCCGAATGATCGGAATCTTCTTCGTGAGATCTTCGCAGCCGTGATAGTACGCTCGGTCTTCCCCCAACACAGCCGACATTCGCTCGTGATACGGCTGGAGGAATTCTTCGTACATTCCGGGAGAAAGGCCACACAAACTTTGGGCACTTATGTAGGTCCAGTGGTTCTTCAACTCACCAGGATCAGCACCTTCGGGCAGATGTTCAAAATGGGTTCGGTAGCTCCAGCTTTCCTCGGAATCGACGGCACCAGCAGCTTCACGTGACTGCTGATATGCGATCGTTCCGTCTGTGATGAAATCCATCATCTTGTGGAGCAGCTCAGGCTGGTCGTAAACGCCGTAGAGAATGGCATCCATACCCATGAGACTTACCACCGTTTCCGACGGGCTGGCGCGCACTTCGTCGGAAGCGATCTTCACCGGCAAACGACTATTAATTAGCTCGCTAGCTCGGTCGACCAGATCCTGCGTTGCCTGCTGATCGATCACGTACTTGGCGTGTCGAAGATCGGCCATATCGCCTTCATTGTGGATGACCGGTTCGACCTTATAGGCGCCGCCGCTGGTATTAGTCTCGGTTATCTTGAAGGGCATGCCCCAGAGCTGTGCCATCTCGTTAAGGCCCGAGTGCTCAGCACCCTCGGCAGCCGATATCTCGTGACCACCGGTGGCACGCACTTCCAGAAAAACGCCTTCGATCGCCGCACTGGGTTTGATCGGATTTAGCCAGATGGTCGGCAGCAGCACGTTGTCATCGGGGATGAAATTGTGGCGATAGAGTTTTTGACGAAGCTGCAGCTCGATCGCCTTCGCAAGAGGATCTGTGCACACCAGTTGGTCGGCGGGAATCAGCTCCTGCCAGATAACCGGGTAACCGCCGTGAAGGTGGATGCTGACCGGAACTTTTTCGACTTTTTCCAGCCGGTTGTGGCGGGTCCACATGTCCTTGAGGGCTTCGTAGCGCGGGTGAGCGCATGCTTCCAGCACCTGGTCGACAAGTTTCGTTATGACATCGCGTTCGTTACTAGTGACCATGAGTTTGCGCCAGCCCCTGATTGTGTGATCCGTCAGATAGCAAGCGTAATGGTTCGCTAGCTGAGGGAACGTGATTTCAAATGATATTCTTGTGTGGTGTGAACGACTAGGTTGCTGGGTTGGTCGGCGGCGTCGAGGACCAGTCATCACGAGAAAGGCCGTTCTTGTCCCACACAACCTGCCCGCTCTTAACCGTCATTTCGCAAACGATTCGCTTGTCGGCTTTGTATACGCGATTGCCCGTTCCGTTGTCGACAAGACCGAACTCGCCTTCGGTGACATTCAACACCGCGATATCGGCGGGAACGGTCTGCCCCAGATTCCCGAGCTCTGGATGGCCAATCGCAACTGCCGGGTCCCATGTCGAACGTTTGACGATGTCAGGGAGTTCCAAACCAAGTGCCAGCAACTTCGTCATGGTTTCGGGCATCGTCGCCTGATTCACCATGATGCTTGCCCGGTGCATGTCGGTTGAAATGGTATCGGGAAGGAATCCTTGTTCGATCGCAGCCTTTGCGATACGGAACGAGAAGCTACCCGCCCCGTGTCCTACATCGAACTGCACACCGCGTTCGCGGGCTTCGAAGAAGTATGGCTTCACCCGGTCATCTATATCGGTCATTGGCTTACTGACGGCGTAGCAGTGCGTCACCATGTCACCGGGCCGGAGGTGCTCCAGCATCATTTCATTCATGGGTCGAGTGTGGATCGGTGATTGGTCGACCATCAGGAAAACGCCGTTGTCTTCGGCGGCTTGGATACCGCGATCGAGCGGCTCCCATCCGGGGCCCATGTAGTGTGCGACCTTCACACCAACGATAAGGTCGGGGCGCTGGGCGATTTTCGCCGCTGTGAGTTCGGCGTCCATCCCATCGAGATCCTGCTCGGGTTCACCGACCATTCCCTCACCGGAAATATTGAGTAGGGCGAACACGTTGGTCGTTGCGGGAGCGATGACCTGATCGTTGAAATCGTCGAATGTCAGATGACCTGCTCCACCAGCGTCGACTGCCGTCGTCGTGCCTTCCGGCAGGCAGTGGGCATCGGGGAAGATCGCACCAAAGTAGCCGTAGAAGTGGGCGTGGAGATCGACGAGACCAGGCGTAACGACCATGCCGGAAACGTCGGCGACAGTGCGAGCGAGGGCAGGGGAGATGTCTTTGTCGACAAGAGCAATATACCCGCCGGAAGTTGCGACATCGAAGTTGCCATCGATGTTGTTGGCGGGGTCGATAACCCGCCCGCCCTTGAGTAGTAGATCGTACTTGCGAGTCGCCGCGTCTGAAGTTGTCACCGTAGCCTCCGTAGCCATGCCAAATTGCTTACGGCATGGAGTTGATCAATCTATGGGCGACATCTTAGCGCGGGCAAACCGGTTTGGTACAAATCAGCACTCCCTAATCTGCCGATGCTGTCGTAACCTAGTTAGTCGAGTTTGAGAGGGCCTTTAGCTCAGCGGTAGAGCATCGGACTTTTAATCCGCAGGTCGTGGGTTCGATCCCCACAGGGCCCACCAAACTCGTATTTTCCTAATGCTGGTCGCCGGGAATTCCACCGTGAACGAAATACTTAAATTCGATGTCGACGGGCATCTTGCGACCATTATGCTGAATCGCCCTGAGGC
>PVBE010054356.1_pt1 | contig 125751 bp, 125 predicted proteins | sample 1631181 | NCBI WGS metagenome assembly PVBE01 (sample SAMN08397723, study PRJNA350692) | Marine metagenome, whole genome shotgun sequencing project. | isolation source: water | place: Pacific Ocean | collected 2012-04 | reverse complement strand
TGCGTTTGACCTCTTTAACCACAGATTCTGAACTTTTACGGGTTTTAGGTGTCATCGGTGTCTCCTTTCTCGATTTCGATTATAACCTAAAACCGTCCCTTATTTCATCCCTAAATCTGTCCGCTTTCCTTTGCAACGCTACAATCATCAATGATAAATACAAAATTGATGGCAATCATCTTGTAATCATATTTTTCTGCCAGATGAGAAAGAACCGCCTGCGCAAATTCGTGGGCCATCCAGGGATTTGGCACAATATCACAGATCTGGCGGGTCATAAAAACCGGATCAACACGAATGCCGCCTTCCTTCAGCTTTATCGCTTCTTTTTCCTTCAATACTTCCTTTATGTCCTCAGAAAGCGTGGCAATATGCTCAATATACTTTTCCTCAGACATGGATAGACGAGTCGATACCCAGCTGTCGATATACCTCAGGCCATTCGGAAGCATGTGGCCACTCTCTTCGGCCCGTCTGTACACCTTCCTCGGTTTACCTTCCTTGAAATGTCCGACTACCATGAACAGCATCGTTTTATATGCCTGCGCTTTTCTTAAGTTTATCCTTCATCTTTTGGTTAAATTTCTTAGCATTAATTAGAAAGCGTTCATGTTTACCCCTGCTTATGGTATCTATTCCATCATGTACTTCCACATCAAAAACTAAACGTCGCCCGTTTACTTCGATAAGTTTAACTTTGGCGCATACTTCGAGGCTAGGAGGCGTTGCAGCGAGGTGATTGACATTGATATGTGTGCCGACGGTTTGTTCCTCTGGCCAGTCGAGGTGTGGTTTTATTGCAAGGAGACATGCCCATTCGATAAAGCCAACCATGAAGCCGGTAGCAAACACTTTAGGCATTTCCTGGAATTCAGGTGATTCCGGATAAAGTGCATGCACGGTTTTGGTATCTGGAACTCGAAACTTGAATTCATGCTCAATACCTGGTTTTAATGTTTCTTTCATTGCATCTCCTTTCATAACGGCGCAGAGGGCAGGTCTTCATGGGATCAAAGGTGGGAAACTTGAATTCTACAATGATGAAAAGAATACCTTTACTCTGTCCCTAAAACCACTTTATTTGTTACCGAATGTTGTTATAGTCGAGCGTAGATCTTGTATAATCTGGGTTGTCGGAGTCTTCAATCCTTTGGCACCCGGCCCATAATATAGAACTCGTCGTTCAGCCGCATGTTGGTCAGGTTGGCCATGCGGTTGGAGAGGGCAAAAAGTGCACTGATGGCGCCGATATCCCAGATATCCTCGTCGGAAAAGCCGTATTTGTGCAGGATCCCAAAATCGATGTCCCCAACCTTTGATGCGTTCATGGCCACCTTCACGGCGAAGTCGAGCACTGCCTTCTGGCGCGCCGTGATATCCCCTTTCCGGTAATTGGCCGCCACCTGATCCGCGATTAGCGGGTTCTTGGCGCGGATATGGACTGTGGCGCCATGGGCGATAACACAGTAGAGACGGTTGTTTGCGCTTGAGGTTGCGACGACTATCATCTCACGCTCCGCCTTGGTGAGCCCTCCTTCCTTCTCTATCAGTGCATCGCAGTAGGCGAAGAAGGCGCGAAACTCTTCCGGCCGGTATGCGAATGAGAGGAACACATTTGGCACGAATCCCGCTTTGTCCTGTACTTTCGGGATGCGGTCTCTTATATCCAGGAGCAGCTCATCTATCTCCGGCACCGGGTAGCGGTTTATCGGTTTTTGGGTCCATGAATTGTCCTCTTGATTTAGGTTTTATGAAAAACTGAATTTCTGTTTATCGATAAACGATTGATTTAAGGTTTTTCCATTACAATTCGGCTTGCCAAACGGTCGAAGAAGTGATACCCGGAACCACCGGCAGCAAGTACATCCAGTAAATCATCTGGTTTTTTGACCCAAACACCCCCGACGACTCGAACTCCGCGCTCAAACATCGGCTCTGGCAAAAACCCGGCCGTGGGACCCATCACGACAATTTCAGCCCCCGGCATTGCAGAAGCAAGGATCCCTTCCAGGGTGTGGTTCACAAGGGTTACACCGGTGATGATCAGGACTTCAGCCCGCTTGATGATTTCCGCCGACTTCTCCACTGTCACGAAGTGTTCCAATTCTTTACCCTTGAGCGTTCTCGAGTCCTGTTCGATTACCCACCATGACCCTCCACGATTCTCCAGTGCCCTGAGTGTCGGAACAAACGCACCCACTAGGGCCACAGACTTTTGGACCGGCATTTGAACCGTCTCCTGAGCATCGATGTTCATCTTGATCTCATAATTGCCGGTCAGTCCACGGTTCCAGCAGGTGGCGCTAAAGGCATTTAAAGTGGCGATGGCAACCGCCGTTTTTATCGGTTCACCGAAGGATAAAGCAGTTAACAAATCTTTGGCCTTCATTTTCTTGATTTTTTTCGGATTAAAGATTGTCCCCGCGGAACTCGGGCAACAAACCGCTCGGGGGATATCCTTAATCGGGGTATAGCAGACCCCCCCGGCATTGCCGGACAGCTTCACACCGGTGAAAAACAGACCGATCACCACCCGTTCGATGGTAATGTCGTCAAAATCGCTACCGAGCTTTTGTTTGGCCAACTGCGCCGTTTCCTCAAGAATATTCAACTTTTCATTCCTCTTTTTCCTCGGGCATTTCAATAAGGATGAAATGGGCTTTATCGGAGGCGAGCGTATATTCAAGATCGGCTTGACCATATCTTTTCAAGGCATCACGCTCTCCAAGACCGGAATAATTATTTATATTGAAGCATTACAAAGAACCGAAGTAGAGAACGAATTATAAAATTATCGATTTAACCGTAGGGAGATTTCCTGACCGCCTCAAGCGTACTAAACGGAACCATAACCATTCTCAATTTGTGGACTGCGGCGAAATATCGGTTTGTAAACTGACGGATTATTTCCCACAGCATTTTTTATATTTATTCCCGCTTCCACATGGGCAGGATTCATTACGGCCAATTTTTTTTTCGGCTATCTTTGGTTTTGGTGGATTCAGTAGTATTTCTAAATCGGTAATATCTTCCGGTTTATCCGGTGCCAATTCAACTGTAAAGTTCCAACCCTTTTCTTCAAATTGTGATGTTATTTCTTTTAATCTCTCTTCTGTTTGCACGTTAACCCTGGCAGGTCTTTTTTCAGTAGCTAATTTCGTTATCTTTTTACCATCAAAAATTTTTTTCATTTTTTCACTAATTAAATTATAATAGTGGACATGAAAATATAAGGTTTAGTGATTCATGGGCGAAAAGAAAAATTAATTGTTGAAATAATTATTATAAATTTAGCAGGGCTGTCAATAAGTTGTATGGTATTAAACGAATCGGGAAATGTAATTCTTGCAGCTCACACCGTGGAATCGGCCGTTTGAAATCCACTCGATTCCCTTTAACCCTGTTTTCGCAGCACTTGCAAGGCATTTACGATTTGGGGAGGGTAAAAAAGCGTGTCAGCAAAAAATCCTGCTACCATCAGAGGGTATACCAAACATTTTCAATAGAAAAACTCCGGTCCTCTTTTGATGGCACCGCCAATGGATCCAAAAGATCAATCAAGGAGTTTGTAGATGAACCGGGCGACCTGGTCAGCGCCATTGGGTGTGATCGGTTTTTTAGGGGATATTCTTAAAATTTCTCTGAGGATCGTTAGCCAGTCTCCTTTTCGGAAAATCGATTCCTCGATTACAAAACCAACCATGTTTTGCTTAATAAATTCCACGAGCCGGGGTGCCTCAGGAGAATTTGGCCGTGGAATATACCCAAAAGGAGTGCCTGCATTATAAACTTCGGCGACCGTGCTGTAACCGACTTTGCCGATAACCGCATCGGCAGCCTTGACCAGATCCGGGTGAAAGTAATCCGAGCGGTGGGGTATCAGGATCAGATTTTTCTCAATTTTGAACGAATCGGTGCCCCCGGCGACAACAAACCGAACATCCTCTAATGTTGTTAGCCGGTCAAAAAAGGTGATCTGCTCCGGTATTCCTCCAAAGGATATCAACACCATTTTGCTCTCGGCAGCTATCCCTAGCATATTCCGGATTTTCTGTCCTGGCATTTTCCACTTTCTGCTGACCGGAAAGGTGGTAAGATCGGAATTTCGATTGTTGCATATCGGTTCTGTTTGAATGTGATAATCAGCGATTTCAAAAAGGGACCTTAAATAATCGATGTGGTTTTGAATCTGCTGGTTGAAATTCGGATATCGTTGATAAATCCAATCCCAGGTAAAATTTTCCACCAAAACAGATGGCATCCCCGCTTCATGGGCGACCTGAATTCCCATGGGCGCAATATCGCAGATAACAAGTTTGCATTTGAGACGCTTGACCAATCGAGACAAGCGTTCAATTTGTGAACGACCAAATGGAAGAAACGCATTCAGACGTTTTTTTGTTTTGAGAAAATTTTCACGAAACGGTGTTTCCTGTACAAACCCGATATCAGTTTCCAGCGGATGGTAAGAAAAGGCCTTTGAAAGGGAGTTTTTGAAAAACCAGGGCGGGATTTTGATAAATATTTCATACTGAATGGAAGGATCGATTTCGTACAGGGATTCCAAGACGCCGGCCGCCCGGGCTGCGTGTCCGAATCCGTGGGGTGAAACAAAAACCGCCACCGCACTTGTGTCTTCATCTTTTATGTTCTGGAGCATGGCCATCGAAAGAGATCATCCCCAAAAAGGGGGTTTAGGATTTGTGCTCTGGCAAATGATTTTCCGGATTTATTTATCGGGCATTCAACAGCGGTTCCAGGCCCCTTAGGGCGTCGTCATCCATGATACCGAGTCTTTTTGAGATCTGGGGCGATAAAAGGGCAAAGATTCCATTTGATTTGGCACAGAGCTCCTCCTTTTTGTTGTAGAGAAACCCGCTGACAACAGTTTCATGACGGCTGACAATTTCTAAAATTTTTCCTTCGACCCTTAACGCCTGTTCCGTATAAACCGGTTTGATAAAATCAATGGTCATCGATTTTGTCAGTGTAATCTTTTTCAACAGGTAGATCGCAGACCAGCTCATTATTTCATCCAGCATGGTCGATATCACACCTCCGTGAACCAGATGGTTCCAGCCACCCAGATGATCCGGAACGCTCAAGTATGAAACAATCAATTGGTCATTTGTAAAAAAATTCATTTTGAGCCCGGAAGGGTTGCTGGGGCTGCATCCAAAACAATTGTGGTCCCCGCTGTTTGGAAGCTTCTTGTATTTTATATCATTATTCATACTTGTCCTGGACGGTTAAAATTATTCCACAGTTTTTTAAAATATGGCACAAGCTCTATGTCAGTGATCGGGATCTGCCATCTTGTTGAAAATCATTCGGTAACAGTTTGGGGGATTCTTAGGCACTTTTTTCATATTAATCAACAGAATTTTATCGATTTCTCAAATAGTCGGTTTTGCCGTGATAGTTTCCTATCGTCCTCTTTTTGAAAGAAATCTTTCCATGTTCATCTCAAAATTTATTTTCCATTCAAACCGAGAATCTTTGTCAAGCGATATTTCTTGACAAACCCAAATGCCATCGTCAACATCGGACGATCATCAACATCGCGACCAAAGGTTTTTATTTCCGAAATGGACTTTAGCCTATACGTTTTGCCGGTTCTGAGCATCCTTTTCCTTGCCACTTTGGTGCGTTCTACCTTCGGGTTCGGAGAAGCGCTGATCGCAATGCCCCTTCTGGTCAATATTGTAGATTTTAAAACAGCCACTCCTCTCATTGCCATGGTTGCTTGTACGATTTCTGTTGCAATCATTATCTTCAACCGACAAAATATTCAGTTCAACAGTGCCTGGCGCCTAGCGGTCTCTTCATTTGTCGGAATTCCACTTGGATTACTCCTCTTAAAAGCAGTTGATGTTCCGCTGATGAAGGTCATTCTGGCACTCGTTATTATCGGTTTTTCCGCTTACCGCCTGCGAAAACCGCAACTGCTGACACTGGATAACGAAAAGTTCTCATTTGCTTTTGGTTTTCTGGGCGGTGCGTACAATATCGCAGAGCCGCCGGTTGTCATCTATGGTGCGATGCGCAGGTGGTCTCCGAAGGCCTTCAGGGCAACACTTCAGGGCTATTTCCTGCCCACCTGGATTTTTATCGTATCCGGTCATGGAGTTATCGGTTTCTGGACCCCTTTAGTGTTGAAGCTATATTTTTTTTCTTTACCGCTTCTTTTTTTGGCGTATGTGATCGGGAGCCGTATCAATCGATCGATACCTCAAGAAAGGTTTGAAAAATATATCCACTGCCTGTTGATAGGAGTCGGTACGTTTTTATTGGTCCGAACCGTATACGGAATTTTAGCTTCATAATTGTCACGGCGCATAAAAATGGAAGAAAGACCTGCTAAAATTGACTGGTGGCTTTTTGGCATCTGCTGCTCCCGGGTCCTTACTTACCTTGTGTTTATGGCCTATGCGGCGGCCCTTCCGGTTTTGCAAAGAGAATGGGGAATGTCGGCAGCTGCCGCGGGGTCTATTTCCGGTGGATTCCAAATCAGTTATGCATTCTCTCTGTTTATTTTTTCGATTTTAGCGGATACCATGGGGGCGAAACGGGTTTTTCTCCTATCAAATTTTCTCTGTGCCATTGCCGCGTTGCTGTTTACAACTTTTGCCCGAAATTATATTTCCGGTCTGCTCCTCTATGCCCTGATCGGCCTATCGCTTGGTGGGGTATATACGCCGGGTCTGATGATGGTTACAAACCGTTACTCTTCAGAACGCCGTGGACTCGCCACCGGTTTTTTTATTGCAAGCACTTCATTAAGTTATGCCCTGTCCCTTGCCATCAGTGGTGTGGCATTGCCAAAGGGCGGGTATCAGCTTTCTTTTTTACTGACATGTCTGGGACCGGTGGCCGGCTTTATGCTGGCATGGGTCACCTTGGGTTCGACATTTAACAAAATTTATCCCCATCGAAGGGGGCAAAAGTTTTCTACCGGGGTTTTAAAAAATAGACCGGCTGTTCTGTTGATTGCCGGCTATACCTTTCACAGTTGGGAACTGTTGGGAATGTGGACCTGGGCACCCGCCTTTTTATCCGCCTGTCTGATGGTCGGCGGGGCTGATATCCGGTTCGCGGTCGGTAGAGGAGCGCACGTGGTATCGCTGTTCCATTTCATGGGGATGATGGCATCTCTTTTAATGGGTACACTTTCGGACAGGGTCGGGCGGGCCAGGGTCATCCTATTTGTGGCAAGCACCAGCGCTTTTTGCTCCTTTTTCATGGGATGGCTGATCGGCCTACCGACGATTCTGATTACCGCCGTCGGGATGCTATATGCCTTCTCTGCCCTAGGCGATTCTCCGATTCTTTCCGCCGGATTATCAGAGAGTGTTGATCCCGCCTATCTGGGTATGGCTTTCGCCCTGAGAAGTTTCATGGGTTTTGCAGCAGGTGCAATTTCGCCCTTTGCCTTCGGGGCCATTTTGGATTGGACGAACAAGGGGCTGCCGGATACCGGTTTTTATACGACCTGGGGATGGGCCTATTCTGTGCTGGGACTGGGTGGACTGGGTGCTGCGTTGGCGGCGTTTGTTCTTCTTAATCTGGAAAACAGACCGGCTCAATAGCCATTGAGTTTTATAACCCCGTTTTTTTGGCTCCCGGATGCCATCTAGACCGGTTGAACTGCAACTTTTTCTCTTCATTTAAACAGATTCCTTCGGCTTCAAGGAGGAGACGCTGCTTTTCTTCGGAAGCGGGTTCGGATCGACTGCTGATCATCCCCTTTGCATTGATGACACGATGCCACGGGATCTCTGTTCCTTCCGGGAGTGAGTGAAGAGCGTAACCCACCTGGCGTGCATGACCCGCCGTTCCGGCCAGGGAAACGACCTGTCCGTAAGTGGCGACCCGACCTTTGGGGATGCGCTTTACGACTCTGTATATCCGAGTATAGATTCCGGTGTTCTTCATTACTGACGCCTTTTTTCCTTGGAAAATCTCTTTTCTACATTCGGTTTTAGTTATCTGTTTCAGGCGAGGATTCAATGGTGTTTATTTTATATTGGATCAAGGATCGGTTCAGTCTTTTTTCAAACCACCGGTTGGCGGTTTTGAGAATATACAATATGTTGTTATTTTTTTCTCTTGACACACAATATATATTATTTTATGGACATTTAAAGATAATCGTTTTTATCACAGGACAGGAGAATTCTTGGAGCTTGACGCAGGAATTCTTCATTTATAATCGAAGCGAATTGACTTTATACGAATTTTCATTTGCTTTGGGACATCAACTCTATTTTCAATGACAATGGGGGGAGAAGAATCATGGCGAAAATGACAGTGGACAGATTGCATGAATTGTTTAACGAAAATGTTGGGAGTGAAATCCTATCGTGGCAGGGAGTTTGTCATGATTGTGAATGCAGTGTGGAGATCACGGCGACGGCCAAGGAGGACGGCATACATATTGAAGGCGGAGGTATATATGAACCAGAGCAGAAAAGATTTTTCCTAAAGTGCAATTCATGTTTTCAAAAGAATTCTATATTAAAAAACTACCAGCCCTGTGAAGTTTATAGCCGGGTAGTGGGCTATTTACGCCCCGTGGCCCAATGGAACGATGCGAAGCAGTCCGAATTCAAAGACAGAAAATTGTTTGACCGTAATATCAGCGGAAAAAATTACAGGGTAGAAAACCAAAATACGGATAACCTCAGAACCAATGCCGCTTAAAAGGGGTTAAATGGCGCCATTCGTCTATCATGAGATGTTTTCCCTCGGTGAAGATACCACCGAGTACCGCCTGCTCACAAAAGATTATATTAACCTCAAATTCTTTGAAAACACTGAGATTTTAACGGTTGAACCCGAAGGACTGGTCCACCTTTCGGAGCAGGCATTGAAAGATGTCTCCCATCTCCTGAGACCATCGCATCTCAAACAACTGAGCAGGATTTTGGATGATTCGGAGAGCTCAGAAAACGATAAGGTAGTGGCACTCGAAATGTTGAAAAACGCGGTTATTTCTTCCCAAGGCGTATTCCCGATGTGTCAGGATACCGGAACGGCCATTGTTATCGGAAAAAAAGGACATAAGATCTGGACCGATTTTAGGGATGAAGAAGCCTTATCAAAGGGGATCTTTAATGCATATACCCAAAACAATTTCCGTTATTCTCAGAATACCCCGCTGACCATGTACGATGAAAAAAACACCGGTTGCAACCTGCCGGCCCAGATCGAATTGTACGCCGCGAAAGGGAATACATATCAATTTCTCTTTATTGCCAAGGGGGGCGGTTCTGCCAATAAGACCTATTTGTACCAGGAAACCAAGGGCATATTAAATCGGAAAGTCCTTCTCGATTTCATGAAGCAAAAATTAAGGAGTCTTGGAACAGCAGCGTGCCCGCCGTACCATCTCACATTTGTTGTGGGTGGGGCATCGGCTGAAATTGCTTTAAAAACGGTGAAACTCGCCACTACGGGATATCTGGACGGTCTTCCTACAAAGGGGGCTGAATCGGCAGTTGCTTTCAGGGATCTTGAGCTTGAAGCTGAATTGTTAAAAATATCCGGTGAACTGGGAATAGGCGCCCAGTTCGGTGGAAAATATTTCTGCCTTGACACCCGTGTCATACGTCTCCCACGCCATGGAGCATCCTGCCCGATAGGCCTCGGAGTTAGCTGCAGCGCTCATCGCAATATAAAGGCAAAAATTTCCAAAAAAGGAATTTTTCTGGAGAGGCTGGAAACGAATCCTTCCAAATATTTACCGGAATCACCACGACCCGAAAAAGAGGCATACCATATAAACCTCAACAAACCAATGGATGAGATCCGAAGCCTTTTGACACAATACCCCGTCGCTACACGTCTACTCCTGACCGGAAAGATTGTCGTGACAAGGGATATGGCACATGCCAAACTGAATGAACGCCTTGATCGGGGTGAAGATCTTCCAACCTACTTCAAAGATCATATCATCTATTATGCCGGTCCGGCGAAAACACCCGAAGGGTATCCTTCCGGATCTTTTGGCCCAACCACCGCCGGAAGAATGGATCCGTATGTGCCCCGTTTTCAGGAAAGGGGCGGATCTTTGGTGATGCTGGCAAAAGGAAACCGCTCAAAACAGGTTTCAGCATCGTGTAAAAGATACGGGGGGTTCTATCTCGGGTCTATTGGCGGCTCTGCGGCGCGTTTGGGGAAGGAATGCATCAGAGCCATCAAAACCCTTGAGTATCCTGAACTTGGTATGGAAGCCATCATGATGATCACCGTAAAAGATTTTCCGGCCTTTATCCTCATCGATGATAAGGGAAACGATTTTTTTGGAAAATTCCTCTAGTATCCTGAAACCTATGAGGTCAACCTTTAGTGATTATTCAACAGATTGAGATGGACTTTTCGCGTTCTGGGCCCGTCAAATTCACAGAAGAATATTCCCTGCCATGTCCCCAGCACCAGCCGGCCATTATCGATGGCGATCAGTTCCGAAGCACCGACAAGTGTTGATTTAACATGGGCAGGCGAATTCCCTTCAAGATGGCGATAGGCGGCTTCCCAGGGAACAATTTTGTTTAAGACCATTTGGATATCAGTTTGAACACTCGGGTCCGCACTCTCATTTATGGTTATGGCGGCCGTGGTATGCGACACAAAAAGCATACAGAGTCCCCTGAATAAATCAGCAGATTTAGCGATCTGGTCAAGTTGCTCCTGAACCTGTAATGTGATATCGATGAATTCTGTTTTTGATCTGGTTTTAACTGTAAAAATCATTTTACCCCCCAAAAAATAAAAAAGGCTCTGTTTCCCAACCAGAGCCCTTTTTTGATTTAAAAAGTAAAATCGATCACATAGTTTTTATTTAGACACAACCGGTCGGTTTTGGAAGACCGGCCATTTTACAGGCTCCCCTTCCGGGGCTGGACGGGAATAGTCCATAGATATGTTTTAGCTTAAAGCCGGTCACTTTTGTAAGGATACGGACCATCGGAGCAATTTCATTCTTCTTATAATAGTCCTGTGACACTTCAATCACTTTTCTGTGTTAATAAGAGATCTCATCGATGCCTTCTTCTTTTTTGACATACATCACCCACTCTTCGCACCAGTTGTCAAAAGAATCAATGAAACCGTCTTCATCTACATTAAAGGTTTGATCTCCAAATTCTACAACAGACATTTACAAACCCTCTTTTTGATTAAAATAGTTTTTTTTTGGCATACGGCCTTTGGGTTCATTTATCTAAGTGCAACCCGTAAATCCTATTTTAACAATTCGATTCTGTCAATAAGAAAAATTTATCTAAAACTCCTCGATCCCCTCTCTCCGGCGCCCGTTTTCTATGGTCTAATATTCCTTCGGCAAGTCGGTAAGCTGGGCCAGTGTAAAAACCGGTCCATCTTTGCATACAAATTCTTTTCCGATATTGCATCTACCACACATGCCAATACCACATTTCATACGGTTTTCAAGGGACATGATGATGTGATCCTGAGCATACCCAAGATCATCAAGAATCGGTTGTGTAAATTTTATCATGATGGGCGGACCGCAGATGATTGCGTAGGTATCATCATCACCAGCGGGAGCTTTCTGCTCGGTGATGGTCGGCACAAACCCGACATTGTACGCCCAGTCCGGGTCGTCTGTGGCATCGACGGTGATGTGCATATGAATGTCTTTGCGTTTTTCCCATTGCGCCACCTCGTCCCTATAAAGAAGCATCCCGGGTGTGCGGGCACCGTATATCACGTGAATATCTTTAAATTTTGATCGATTTTCCGGATCGAGCATGTAAACAATCGATGACCGGAGTGTGGTAAACGCAAAACCGCCTCCGATAATCACAATATTTTTCCCCTCCAGTATTTCCCACGGATACGCATTGCCGAGTGGCCCCCTGACTCCCATGGTATCATTGACCTTCATGGAATGCAGATGGGTGGTCACTTGTCCGACCCTATTGACCGTGAAAGATATAAATCCTTTTTCCGTAGGAGAGGACGCAATTCCGATCGGTATTTCACCCTTCCCGGCTATGGACAGTTCCGCAAACTGACCCGCTTGATAAACGAATTCTTTCTGATCACCTGGGTTTAAGAAGACGCACTTGAATGTTCTAAGGTTCTTATCTTCGGTTTCAGTTACAATTTCATCGATGCGAACAGGGTATGGCAAGTACGGGTTTTTCACTTTACGATTCTTTTTTCAATTTTTCGGACATTTTCAGGCAATGGGTTTATAGTTGTTCATCAATTCACCCACCCTGCGGATATCAATATTCACCGGACAACGGCGGATGCATCGACCGCAACCCACGCATTGAATCCCGTTGTTATATTTGTCCACGTAATATTTCAATTTATGCATAAACCGCTGCCGGACTCTCTGAATCTTCATTCCTCTGGGATTATGGCCCGAAGCGTGGAGGGTAAACAACGGGTACATGCAGCTGTCCCAATTGCGCATACGTCTGCCGGATTTTCCACGGGTTTCATCTTGTATATCAAAACACCAGCATGTCGGGCAGACATATGTGCAGATACCACAGTTGATGCACGAAAATGCCACGTCTTCCCAGAAAGGTGCATCGTAGAGATCGATCGTTACTTTTTCCTTCAAATGATCGGTGCTTATAAAAGAGGTTATGCGTTTCTCAGCCGCCAGCTTTCTGGCTTCTATCTCTTTTTCTGCGACACCCGGGGCGGTTTCAGTATCCCAATCCACCGCTTTCAAAAGATGTTTCCCTTTTTCGGTAATCGCTTTTGCCAGATAGTGATCGTCCGCCTGGACCAAAAGCACATCCAGCCCCTCTTCGTGATAGGGGCCACACCCGGCACTCGTACAAAAGCACGTACTACAGGGTGTATCACATGCCAGTCCGACCAGTGTAATCGCTCCATAGGCCTGTTTCCAGTATGGGTCCTCGTGCTCGGGAGTGTCGAAGTTCGGTTTGACCAGCAAAAAAGCAAATGCATCGCAGGGCCTGATGCCGAAAACTACACATTGCGTGGGATTCCTTTTGACTTCCTTTAAAATATGGTAATCTTCCCGGCTTTGATCCAATGAGTATTCAAACATATTCTCGGACTGGGGAAGAACCAGAGATTTAAGAGAAAGGCGCGTGTTTAAAAAATTAAAATCTGGGAATTCCCCCTCCCCCAGCGTCTTGAAGAGATAATCCTGATCCGCTTTGACCGGCCCGATAAGTCTAAAAGACCGACGAAGCTTTTGAAGGTCTCTCCCCCAATTTTCTTTGTCAATTCGTATAAATTTCATTACAGGTGCCATTATTTGATAAAATTATCCGGATCGCCTGGTTTATAAGTATCGAGGGGCGGGCGGATATCGATGGTCATACCCGCCTCCCATTGAAAGAGTTCCAAACAGTCTTTTTCCAGTTTTTTGGTCAACAAGCGAACCGGAATGCCGACCGGACAGGCCCTTTCACAAGCGCCGCAGTCGGTGCAGCGGCCGGCGCAATGGTAAGCTCTCAGAAAATGAAATATGCGAATATCCGTCGAATCCTGACTTTTTCCGACCCACTGGGGACGGTGTTCATCCACAAAACAGGTGGGGCAATAGCAGAGCGGACACGCATTTCTGCATGCGTAGCACCGAATACAGGATTCTAAAATTTTGTCAAAAAAATCCAGCTTCTCTTTGGGGTCCATAGTTTCAATAGGGCGAATATCTTCATACCGATCCATATCTGCTTTCTCTTCGACCTTATCAGCCACCAGTTTATCGTATAAAATCGGGTTTCGATGAATGCAGATTTCGCAATTTTTCTGCAACACTTCTGTTTTTCGAAAATGTTTTTCAAACCCATGGCCCCTGACGATGATGTTGTCATCGTCTTCCAGGGCCTCTAAAACTTCGCCTTCTGACCGATTCATAATTAGTTGTCTGTCAACCATTCCTTTGCATGGAACACCGATAATTACCAGTTGCTCCCGTTGGATCTTGTTTTCGATGATATGGGTGACAATGTTACGGGAGTCGCAACCCTTGGCAATGATAGCTATCCTTTCTTTCCGGTTCGGGAGATAATTCGCGAGATTGATGCCGCAATGGCTGTCCCACGCCAATGCGGTGATATCTTCAGGCCGGTTGACAAAAGTCGGTTCATTCATCATCGGCACGGTTCCCTTGCGGAATCCGATCACCATTTCAACCTCTTTTTTCTCTAACAGATCCGCTGCTATTTCTCTTATTTTATGGATATATTCCAGCATAACAAGCTACTCTGTCCCCATAGTCTGAAGATCTTTATCAACACCCTCAAAGGGTTTTTCCGCAAAATGGGTATTCGGCCCGAGACCTTTTATGACCGATGTCACTTCCTTGACAACATCGACAAATTTAATCGATTCGGCGGAAGATACCCAGGAAAACTGAAGCCGTCCGGGTTCAAGCCCCATATATTCAATCAGATTTTGAAAGAGTGCAAATTTTCGTCTGGCATAATAATTACCTTCCAGGTAATAACATTCCCCGGGATGTCACCCGGATACCCAGACACCATCCGCCCCTTCTCGCAGAGCGGAGAGAAAAAACTTGGGACTCATCTGTGCGGTGCAGGGGATACGAATCACCCGAATGTTGGTCGGGTATTCCAGCCTACCCACCCCCGCCAGATCCGCAGCACCATAACTGCAATAGTTGCATAAAAAACTGACGATTTTAGGTTCCCACTCGGGCATGGTAATGATCTCCTTTGTTTAAGTCATAAATATCGGATTTAATATACACCGATGATCCAGGCTCTTTTACGATAGCGTCTCGTTCATGGCAAAGATTTGTGAAAAAATCTGGTCATTATCAAATCCTTTTAGATGAATGGCACCAGACCGGCAGGATGCGACACAAAGACCGCACCCTTTACAGAGGACCGGATTAATTTCGGCTTTGTCGGCAAACAGCCCTTTTTCGGTAAAAAGAGGCGCTGAAAAGGGACAAATAGCCACACAAACACCACAGGAACTGCAATTAAGCGGATCGGTCATGGCAACCGTTCCGCTCATCTGGATCGTTTTCTTGGCGAGGAGGGTTATGCCCCGGGTTGCGGCCGCAACCGCCTGCGCGATCGACTCGTCAACCGGTTTAGGGGCGTGGGCCAACCCGCAGATAAAGACCCCGTCGGTCGCACAATCGACCGGCCTGAGTTTCACATGGGCCTCCATGAAAAATCCGTCATCATTCTGTGTGATTTTGTAAAGACGGGCCAGAGGATTCTCTTTTTCCGGGACGATGGCGGTTGCCAGCATCAGGAGATCTGGTAAGATTTCCATCCGCCGCCTGATGGAAGAGTCGGTAAACTCGATCTGAAGATTCCCATTTTTCACGGATACATTTAGTCCTTTTTCAAAATCGTATCGAAGAATATGGATGCCCTGTCTTCGGGCTTCCCGGTAAAGGTCCTCCCGGAGTCCATAACTACGCATATCCCTGTACAGAATAAAGATATCCATTTCCGGGTTCATCTCTTTGAGTTTCAGGGCATTTTTTAAGGAATGGGTGCAGCAAACCTTAGAACAATATGGTCGCTCTGGTATTCGAGAACCGACGCACTGAATAAAGACGATGGTTTTTTGTTTCCCAATTGATGGATCATTTTCGATCAGTTTCCTGTCCAATTCCAGGCCGGTAATGACCCGGGGGTCACCCCCATACAGATACGCATCCGGTTTTAGCTCTGAAGCCCCGGATGCGACGATAGTGATTCCATGTGCTAAGGTCAGCTCTTCCTCTTTGGTTTGAATGGTTGTCTCGAAATTGCCTACGAAACCGTCAACCGCTTTAATTGTCGTTCCCAGATGGATATCAATGTTATCGTTTGTCTTTGTTGATTCAATCAGCTTTGTCAAATTTTGCTGGATATCCTCACCCCGCCATGTTTCGTGTAAACAAAGGGCCTGTCCCCCTAGGTCTTTCTCTTTTTCCACAATGAAAGTGTGATATCCTTGATCAGTCAATGCTTTTGCCGCAGTCATTCCCGCAATGCCGCCACCGATGATCAAGGCAGACTGGTTGATCTCCAGTGATGGTTCTGGAAGCGGCTGGTGCAGCGCAACCTTGGCCACGGCCATCCGAACCAGGTCGATCGCCTTTTTTGTCGCATCCTCAGGGTGTTTCCGATGCACCCAAGAACACTGATTCCGGATATTGGCCATCTCAAAAAGATACTTATTTATCCCGGCGTTTATCAAGGTTTCTTGAAAAAGCGGTTCATGCGTCTTGGGTGTACAGGCGGAGACAACCACTCGATTCAATCCTTTTTCTTTGATCAACACGGCCAAATTGTCCTGTGTATCCTGGGAACAACTGAACATGTGTTCATCCGCGTAGACAACATGGGGAAAGGTTTTGGCGGCTTCCACCACCGCAGGAACATCAACCACGCTCGCGATGTTTGTCCCACAGCGGCAAATAAACACACCGATCCGCGGTGGTTCTCCGGCTATATCGATTTCCGGTTGTATTTCTTTTGTCTTCGTTTGCGTCCATCTGAATTCAGACAGGCTACGACCCGTCATCCCGGCGGCTGCGCTCGATTCGATAACCGATTGGGGAATATCCTTCGGAGCCTCAAGGGTACCGCAGATATAAACGCCGGGCCTTGAAGCCTTCACCGGTTCAAAGCTTGTTGTGGATATAAAATCGTAATGATTCAACTCAACGCCCACCCTGCGGGCCAAATCGATTGTGGATTTATCTGTACCGAAACCGACGGAGAGAACGACAATATCGAATGTCTCGTTGACCCGCTTGCCCGTTTCGTCAATGTATTGTATGAACAGCGAGTCATCATCGGCAACCGGGATGATGCGGGTGATTTTTGATTTGATAAACCGAATCCCTGATTCTTCTTTGCCTCTGTTGAAATATTTTTCACAATCTTTACCGTGGGTACGGATATCCATATAGAAGATGACGGTATCCAGTGGCGCCGCACTGTGCTCTTTGGCCAGCATCGCCTCCTTGATGGCATACGTACAGCACACAGCGGAGCAGTACCCCTTTGCACCGATATGCTCATCCCTCGAGCCGACGCACTGGAGCCAGGCTATTTTTTTCGGTTCTTTTTTGTCTGAAGGCCGTACGAGATGGCCGCCATAAGGTCCGGAAGAGGAGAGCATCCGTTCAAATTCCAGGCTGGTTACAATGTTTTTAGATTTTGCATAGCCATAGTTATCATGGCGTTCCGGATTGCAGGTTTCAGATCCGCTGGAAAGGATAACCGCCCCGACGTTAATCGTGATCTCCTTTTGTTGATCATCAAATTTGATGGCATCGGTTGGACAAAACTTTTCACAGGCCCTGCACTTTCCCTTTTGTATATAGATGCATTGAGAAGGGTCTAAGGCGTATTTAAGGGGAACGGCCTGGGCATATTGGATATAAGCGGCTTTACGCTTGATAAGGCCTGCGTCATATTCACTCGCGACCTTTTTCGGGCATTTTTCTGCACAAAGGCCACAGGCGATACATTTTTCCATGTCAACATAACGCGGATTCTGGGTAACTTTGATATGAAAATTTCCCTCTACGCCGGATATGTCCTTCACCTCTGAAAGGGTGAGTATCTCTATGTTGATGTGCCGGCCGACCTCGACCAGTTTGGGGGAGATAACTCACATAGCACAATCGTTGGTGGGGAATGTCTTATCCAATTGCGACATGAGGCCACCAACGGAGGCTGATTTTTCGATGAGATAGACGTAGTAACCTGAATCGGCGACATCGAGCGCGGCCTGCATCCCAGCAATCCCGCCACCGACGACCATGACCGATCCAATCTTCGGATGTGACATTTTTTCTCCTAAGATAAAAAGGCCTTTATGCCGGTAATTTCCATTTGGTTCATTTTAATTCCCAGCAACCTGCCTTTTATTCCCATTCCAAGTCCAAGAAGCTGAGGGTACAAAATAGACGGGAGATGATGGTCTGTTTTTCGCCGGGTGTTCAGCATCTGTTGAACCGAGTCGAATTGCTGTTGGCACCACGGGCAGGCAGCGCAAAGATAATCTGCCCCTGCCCCCTTTGCATTTATCAGCTTCTTTTCCGTTAAATCCATTGAAAGATCATCATTGACTCCCAGCAGCGGTGCCCCGCAACACTCCAGCTTCAATGGCCAGTCAATGCTTTGGGCGCCTGTGGTTTTAACCAGGGTATCAAAGAGAACCGGTGCCACCGGATCATCAAACTGCATGATGTCACTGGGACGCAATGCGTGGCATCCGTGATGGGTAGCGATTTTAAGATCTTTAAAAGGGTGGATTACATTTTTCTTTATCTTTTCCTGGCCGACATCGTGATAAAGAACAGACAAAAAATGGGTGACTTTCCGATCTCCATTAAACGTCAAATGCTCTTTTCCCAGCCAGGAATTGATCTCTTGCCGCAGAGGTTTGTCTTCTTTCAATACGTGGTTTGCCTTTTTCAAACTGCTGAAACAGCACATACACAGGGTCATGATATCTAGACCCTGTTTTTCAGCAAGCGCCAGATTTCGGGCCGAAAAAAGGATGTAGGCCTTATAATCCACATTTCTCATCGGGTAGCCGCAACAATTAAATTCGCGTATATCGACTACATCGACTTTCAGTTTATCCAACACCGCTCTTGCTGAACGGTCAAACTGTTGGACACGGGCGGGGATAGTGCAGCCCAAAAATAAGGCAAACTTCTTTTTTTTCATTCGGTTAACCCCCATCCCTTTCCAGTTTGACAGCGTTTGTCGCCCCTTCAGCATTAACCTCCGCCACTGCCTGATTTTTAAGTTCATAGAGTACATCGGTTACTTTTACCCCCTGTGGACAGTGTTCCTGGCACTGGTAGCAAGTGACGCAATCCCACAACATATTGGAACCTAAGGCCAGATCTTTCAAACCGAGTCCGATTGAGCGCATGATTTGATGTGGCAGCAGACCGAGAACTTCCTGGGGGTTTTCGTAGTTTTCGACTACCGGACATACAGTGCTGCAGTTTTCACAGGAAAAACAGTTGCTGTATGTACTGGCCTGTGTGGAATGGTCAGAAGCGACCTTAAATTCCCTGTCAACCGGGGTTAAAGGAATGATTTTTTCCGGTTGCTTCAGCAGTTCCCGGTTTTTTGAAATTGCTTCTCTAGCTGTTTTCAGCGGTTTCGGATAGGCTTTGTCCGACAGGTATTGACGATTGAGTCCCCGGTAAAATGAGAAGGGGGAAAGAATCAGTGGAACCGGCGTCCCTTTTTGAATGAGTTCTTCCCTGACGTTAAGCCACATATCTCTCAACTGGATGCCGGCCGGGCACACGACCGTACATCGATCACAATTGGTGCAGAGATAGATCCCCTCTAAAATGGCCCTGAGTTCGTTTTTGGTAATTGGTTTATTTGCAATATAGGCTTTTAGAAACAGCAGCTTTTCAGATGGAAGAATGTTGATATTTCCAATTTTATCAAATGCAACAGCGACGGAACACCGTCTACTACAGGTTCCACAGTGCATACAGGCGTCTAACTCCACAGCCTGCCGGGTGACGATATTTGCCGGATCTGACGTGGCTTTATCCATAACAGCACCAGCGAGCAAACTGATGGGGCTGGCGATAATATGGAACATTTTGCTGAAAGGAAGATATGCCAGACCCAAAAAAGAGGTGATGATATGGAGATAATAGAAAAAAGTGGTGCTGTCCATCCTGTCCAGCATTAAAGCAATGGGATGTATCATGACGGCTGTGGCATATCCGGCAAAGGCTGACTTGATGGGAGAATGACAATCGGCGCAGTATGATTCGTCAAGATCTTTACCCTCTTCCAAAAGTTCCTCGGTGAAAGGAGGCTCAACATTCGGAGAAACAACCCCAAAATATTTTACCCAGTAACTTTCCAGTGCCTCTATTTCATCTTCGTCATCCGGATCCGCATAGTCTTCCACCATGGTCTGGAATACGGTGTAAGAGGTTATTTTCACCCCATCTAAAAACACCCCTGAAATCATGACCGCAGAGAGAATAATGATGGCATATCGATCCATGGCGTTGGTCTTCAAGCGCGGGACCTTGAGTATAAGCCGTCGATATACCGCAATTCCAAGACCAATGATAACCATAACACCAAAAAAATTTCTCAAGAAAAAAAACGGATTGATCGTTGAATAGTAGTCGGTAAATATATTTTCATAAAACGGGGGCCCAAGGCCATGCACTAGCAAAAGGAGCATAAAACCGGCATAGATAAACATATGCATCAGCCAGCGCAGAAAATTCTCCCTAAGAATCCGCATCTGCAATATCACATCAAGGATGAAAACCCGTAAAAGGATGAGAATTTTTTTACTGAAGATGACACTGATGATTCCCCTAACAGCTGAAAGGACTCTATCGCGGGTCGTCAAGTCATCTGCCGGGACTCCGATTCTCCGTGAGAACCATCTCGAAATTTTATAGATCAAACCAAGGATAAAAATAATCAGAGAGGTATAAAAAAGTGAGTTAAATGCCATATCATGAACCTATAACTCTAACCCGGACAAACTGGAACCCAATAATCTTTCAGACCCGTACGACCTTCCGGACCTAGAGGGTAAAAACCGTGAGCAAAAAACACTAAGAATTTTCTCCTGTTTTTACTTTGGGCGCTTTGGGGGTCTTTGTAAGATCCAAAATGGATAACTTGTGTACCCATAAAAAGAGAGAAAGTCGCTGGGCATTAATAGTGAAAGCGACCCCCTGCGACTTTTTGTACATCCGATCTGAAAGGAGACCCAATTTGATTTCAAAAGGTTGAAAAAATTGAAACCAAAGGCAATGCAAAACGCTTTGAACATAAAATGAAATTCTTAATCAGTACGAATTCATATACGGTGGCATAAAGCTTGTCAACAGGTTTTTCCTGCGATAGCATCAAACGATGAGCGTGTTGCGAGATAGAAACATTTGCAATCTCGATGATTTTATCGCTTAAGTTTCTTATTTCTTTTCAAGGCATGGATGTTTGACAAAAAATCAAAAGTAGTGGTTATTTGTGGGCCGACGGGGATTGGGAAGACCACTGTGTCGCTCGAAATAGCCGATCGGTTTTGTGGTGAAATTATCGGTGCCGATTCCATGCAGATTTACCGATATATGGATATTGGTACCGCCAAACCGACTCGAGGCGAACGTGCCCGAATTCCCCACCATATGATCGATTTGATTAACCCGGACGAGTCAATGGATGTTGCCCGGTTTGCGACCCTGGCACGTCAAGAGATCAACCGTCTTTTTGCGAAAGGGGTTACGCCGTTTGTTGTTGGCGGAACAGGACTTTACATTAAGGGATTGGTCTATGGTCTTTTTAGGGCTAAATTTAGTAGCCCATCGGTTCGGAGGCAATTAGAGGAAGAAGCAGCACTGTATGGGGTTGGTGCGCTCCATCGGCAGTTAAAGGTAAGTGACCCGCAAGCAGCCGATAAAATACATCCAAATGATCGATACAGAATCATAAGGGCACTCGAGGTATTTGAAACAACAGGAAAGACTATCACGCAACACCACCGAGAACATCGGTTTTCAGACCGACCATTTGAATTTTTGAAAATCGGTCTCCACATGGATCGGGAGGAACTTTACCATCGGATTAACGACAGGTGCGATACAATGATAAGCGGAGGCCTTGTCGACGAGGTCAAAGGACTTCTGCAAATGGGTTACAACAAAAATCTTAAATCGATGCAAGCCATCGGCTATCGGCACATGATTGATTTTATGAATGACCACATGTCGTGGGATGAAAGCCTCCACACCTTCAAGCGTGATACCCGCAGGTATGCAAAGCGTCAATTGACCTGGTTCAAAGCGGATACCGAAACCGTTTGGATCGATCCGGGGCAGATAGGGGATGTACAACTTTTAGTCAAACGGTTTTTGCAAAATTGACGGCAGGGATCGGTATCGGACAATGAAGCTCCCCGCCGCAAACGGGCGGGGTATTAAAAACCATAATAAAAATTGGCAATTGCAGTCAACTTTTGGCATATTGACAACTATCAAAATTATATAGTAGTTTTTACCTTTTTTGGAACGCCTATCCGGGCGATGTCTACCGACACTTTTGAAGCTCTGTTTGGATGGATTATGAAAATTGCAATTGCACAAATAAATCCCATTATTGGTGATTTTGAGTACAATTTCGACCGAATAAAAGATTTTAGCGAAAAGGCTGTGGCGCTTTCATGCGACTTGGTTGTCTTCCCAGAACTGGTTGTATCGGGATATCCGCCAAGGGACCTGCTTGAAAGAAACGATTTTATTGAAGCCAATCTTGCTTGTTTAAATAGACTGGTGGATTCGATCCGCGGCATCGGGGTCATATGCGGTTTTGTGGAAAAAAATCCTCCAGGTAAAGGGAAATCTCTATATAATGCGGCGGTTCTTTTTGAAGATGGAAAGATAGTGCATCGGGCATTTAAACGACTCCTTCCAACATATGATGTTTTCGATGAAAGGAGATATTTTGAACCGGGTATCGAATGTGCCCCCTTTTCATACAAAGGCCATTCCCTGGGGCTCGCCATTTGTGAAGATGTCTGGAATGATAAGGATATTTTTCAAAAAAGAATCTACTCGATCGATCCGGTGAGCCTGATGGTCGAAAAAGGAGCTGATCTGATTATTAACATATCCGCCTCCCCGTTTTATATGGGAAAAGAGGTTTTCAGGCAGGAAATGCTCCGGTCCATTGCTCGGAAATACTGCGTTCCATTGGTATTCGCCAACCAGGTGGGTGGCAATGACGGCCTCCTTTTCGACGGCATCAGTACCGCTTTTAATCGGCAGGGAAATATTGCGGTCAGGGCTCGGGAATTTGAGGAAGACTTGGTGGTATTTGATTCAGAATCGCCGGTATCTACCGAAGATAATCCACAGGCCGTTCTAAGGACGGGCGCAACAATGGTCCTTAAGGCACTGGTGCTTGGAACACGCGACTATGCAATAAAATGTGGGTTTTCAAAAGCAATTTTGGGGCTGAGCGGCGGGATCGACTCTGCTCTCACCGCCGCCATCGCATCTTTGGCACTGGGCCGGAAAAATGTTCTGGCGGTGTTTATGCCGTCACGTTACACTTCAAAAGATAACTATCAGGACACGAAAAAACTGGCGGACAACCTGGGTATCGATCTCATTCAAATACCGATTGATGGTATGTTCAAGGAGTTTTTGCGGTTTCTCTCGCCTTCGTTCAAAACGGGAGAACCGGGTGTGACCGAACAAAATATTCAGGCGAGAATCAGGGCAACGATTCTCATGGGGTTCTCAAACAGAGATGGGTTGCTTCTCCTTTCCACCGGAAACAAATCGGAGGCCAGCGTTGGGTATTGCACGCTCTATGGTGACATGAGCGGCGGTTTGGCGGTTATTTCCGATGTCCCAAAGACGATGGTGTATAAGTTGAGTGGTCTTGTCAATGCAGAAAAAGAGTGGATACCGAAACGGATTATCGAGAAAGCCCCCTCGGCTGAACTCAAGCCCAACCAAAAAGACCAGGATGACCTGCCGCCTTATGAAATTCTCGATGCAGTTTTAAAGGGGTATATCGAAGATCTGAAAAGTCCAGATGAGCTAGTTCAGATGGGATTTGACAAAAAACTCATGGAAAATGTTATTTCAAAAGTCATCCGAAGTGAATACAAACGTCAGCAGGCCGCCCCCGGCCTAAAGGTGACGTCCAAGGCTTTTGGTTATGGCAGACGGTATCCCATCGCTCAACGATACATGGCCGAGTCGACCTAAAAATGATAAGATTTTAAGAAGTTTTTATTCTCAAGAGGATTTGAGTGTGGGCATAAGACGGTATCTCCTTTTTGCAATTTCTGTGGTTATTATTGGAGGGGGGGTTTTCATAATCTTTTATTTGGTCTTCCAAAAACCATCGGCGCCGGAAAAAGCAAACGGGGAAATAGAGACTTTGGATCCTCAATTTTCGGAAAAGTCGGTCGTGCACCTCTATTTTACGGATCAAGAAAACGTCTATCTGATGGCAGAAGACAGGGTTCTTCTTCGTCCGATAGACCCTGCGGCGTTTGGAAACATTGTAATCAAAGCCTTAATCAAAGGGCCCCAGGGCGAGCTGATGCGAACCATCCCCGAGGGTACCGGGCTCAGGGCCCTTTATGTTACACCCAAAGGAACCGCCCATGTGGATTTATCAGAGGTCATTAGGGCAGACTATCCCGGTGGGGCTCAATCGGAACTGATGACCATATTTTCAATCGTAAATTCTTTAATTTTAAACATTCCTGAAGTTGATGCGGTCAAAATACTGATAGAAGGACGTGAATCGATAACGCTGGCAGGACATATCGACCTCCGTTTTTCGTTTAAGGCAAACCTGCTTTTGATAAGATAAAACATATGAAAAAGATAAGCGCCATACGCAATATCGGTATTATTGCGCATATTGATGCGGGAAAGACAACGATAACGGAGAGGATGCTGTACTATTCGGGTCGTTCCCATAAAATGGGAGAGGTCCACAATGGTGAAACGGTGATGGATTGGATGCCTGATGAACAGGAGCGAGGCATCACGATTACCGCGGCCGTCACCACCTGCCAATGGATGGGGAGCGAGATTCAGATCATAGATACACCGGGGCATGTCGATTTTACAATCGAAGTCGAACGTTCGTTGAGGGTTCTCGACAGCGCCATTGGTGTATTCTGCGCTGTCGGCGGCGTGGAACCACAATCTGAAACCGTATGGCGTCAGGCGGATAAATATCATGTCCCAAAAATTGCTTTCATTAACAAATTGGACCGGGTGGGTGCCAGTTTCTTTGGAACAGTGGCGTTGATGAAAGAAAGACTCAATGTAAAACCGCTGATCCTCCAGCTACCGGCGGGCTCGGAGGAAGACTTTTCAGGTGTTGTTGATTTAATAAACATGAAGCAGATCAAATGGGATGAGGATACGCTGGGTGCTACCTTCACCATTGACAATATTTCCAAAGAACTTCTCGAAATTGCAGACAGATATCGTGAGGAACTTATCGAGGCGGTCGCTGAAGTCGACGATGAAATTATGGAAGCATATCTGTCCGATTCTCCGTCAGCCGAAATCAGTTCGAAAAAACTACTGGGTGCAATCAGAAAAGCAACAATCAACTTGAAACTGGTTCCGGTTCTTTGTGGCAGTGCTTTGAAAAATAAAGGAATCCAGCCACTCCTTGACGCTATAGCTCAATTTCTTCCCAGTCCCTTGGATGTTCCACCCATAAAGGGAGTGGACCCTGAAACCATGGAAGTTATTAAATGCCAAGCCAAAAACTCAGAACCGTTGGCTGCCCTGATATTCAAGGTTTCCATAATGGAAGGGCGGAAGCTTTCCTTTGTAAGGATTTACAGCGGGAAAATGACCACCGGAGAGGATTTATACAACTCTTCTCGTGGGAAAAGGGAAAAAATCTCTCGGATATTGGGGATGCATGCTAACAGGAAAGAGCGAATCGTTACCGCGGGTTCAGGAAGTATCATGGGTATCGTTGGATTAAAGGAATCTTTCACAGGAGATACGCTCTGTTCGACAGACCGGCCTGTTTTGTTGGAAAAGATGGAATTCTATGAACCGGTCATTTCAGTTGCCGTGGAGCCAAAAACCCTCGCTGATCAGGAAAAACTCGACCAGGTGCTTCAGAAATTTGTGTCGGAAGACCCCACGCTGAAACTTCGCCATGATGAAGAAACTGGGCAGACAATTTTATCGGGAATGGGTGAACTCCACCTCGAAGTGATTGTCAGTCGTATGATGCGTGAATTTATGACACGTGTCAATGTGGGAAAACCCCAGGTGGTCTACCGGGAAACCATAAATCGTCAGAACGAGGCGTCCGCAATTTTTGACAAAGAGGTTGCCGGCCAGCGACATTTTGGGGAAGTCAGCATAAAATTATCACCATTGCCCAGGGGAAGTGGGAATCGGTTCAGATCGGAAATTTCAGCTGAAATAATACCCGACGTTTTTATCCCATCGATTGAGAAAGGTGTAATGGAGTCTTTTGAAAGTGGTGTTTTGCTGGGGTATCCGGTGGTTGATATTGAAGCTCTCCTCAACGGTGGTGCATACAAGGAGTCTCTGGGCACTGGGATAGCCTTCACCGTCAGTGCCTCGATGGCATGCAAAGAGGCGCTCGCTAACGGAGAGCCGTTTCTCCTTGATCCGATCATGGCGGTTGAAATCCTTATCCCGGAGTCATTTATGGGTGATGTGATCGGCGACATCAATTCCCGAAACGGGAAAATAGAATCGATAAAGCCAAAAACCGGGATACAGGCCATAAAGGCGATCGTTCCCCTCTCAAAAATGTTCGGCTACTCAACGTCATTAAGATCCGCAACCCAAGGGAGAGGTACCTATTCCATGCGGTTCTCCCATTTTGGTCAAGCAGGCGGTAATTAACCCTGCATGGGACTCCACGGTGGATTGGGGTGCGAAACTGGAGCAGGTAAATAAACTTTGTGCTCGATCAGCTTTTTTTCGTATCTATCGCTTCGATCTCTTTTAACATTTTTTTGATCTTCAGTTTTCTCTCCGGATCATCTGTTTTTTCTCGAGCCCTATTCAAATGGAAGGTCGCGTTTTTCAGATTACCTGTTTTTTTAAAATAGATGCCAAGATAATAGTGGGCTTCGGAAGGTTTTCCTTGGCGACTATAGACTTCGCTTAAGAAAAAAAATGCCCGGTTGTTTGCGGTTTCTTTTTGTATCAGGGCGGCAAAAACCATTTCAGCATCCTTTAACCGTCCAAGCGCCAGCAGCGTTCGGCCGTAAAAGAAATCTCCGATCGGGTTGTTATGTTCGGCACCCATCGTCGATTGAAGGGTGGTTAAGGCTTTGGTGTATTGACCGTTAAGAAAATAGATCCTCCCCAGATCGATTAAAACATCCGGGTTAAACGGATTTTTTTCCAATGTTTTTTTAAGGTGAACGATCGCACCTTTGTGGTTGCCAGCTCTGGAAAGAGTCAAACCGTATCCATAGTGTCCCATCGGATTTTCGGGATCATTCTTCACTGCGGTTTCAAATTTCGTCACCGCCGAATCCTTGTCTGAATAAAGGGCGACAAGCCGGATATGGGCCTTTTGAAAATCTGTAGGGTTGGTGCGGCTTTCAACCTTGGGTTGGCTCGCCACCCAGGTCGCCACATAGGCCACGCGGTCCTCTGAGGCGGGATGGGTCATCAGGTAGGTGGGAATCTGGTCTGACCCGAACCATTGCTTGTTTCGTATTTTTTTCAGCATGGCCAACAGGCCTTTACCACCGTACTTGGCCTTCTTAAGGTACTCAAGACCAATCTGGTCCGCCTGCATTTCATCTTCCCGGCTGTAAGCCAATGTAATCGATTGGTTGGCTGCAACCGATCCCATCGTTACTGCTGTTGCCGCCTTGGATGCACCGCTAGAGCCAAGGAAAATTCCGGCAACAATACCGGCGAGGGTCGCGATCAGGATTTTTTTCGATCTTTCTATCTTTTGTGAAATATGCCGCGAAACAACATGGGCGATTTCATGGGCGAGGATGCCCGCCAGCTCATTTTCACTCTCCATAGCTTCGAACAAGCCACTGTTTAGAAAAATATGACCCGCTGGACCGGCAAAAGCATTATAGACATCCTCTTGAACGACATAAAAGTGGTAAGGAAATGCCTGGGTCGGAACAACCGAGAGAATCTTTTTACCTATTTTATTTACATACCCCATGATTAAAGGGTCTTTTACAAACTTATAGTGTTGAAGCACCACGTTAATGAATTCTTTTGCCAGCTCTTCTTCCTGTGCCACGGTGATAGGGAAGCACTCTACCGGGAGCATGACGCCCAAAATCAGGATGAAAGAAAGGCATGAAAAGATTATTTTTTTTCTAAACTTCACGAATACCTCATACAAACACAATTCTATTATGCTTTTCAAACATGAAGATTTATGTTAATGTTTGAATTATGGCACAAATTATTTGCATTGCCAATCAGAAAGGCGGTGTGGGCAAAACAACGACCGCCATCAACCTTTCGGCGGCATTGGCTGTTTTAGAGAAGAGAACCCTTTTGGTAGATTGCGATCCCCAGGCGAATGCGACAACTGGAGTCGGAATTGATAAAAGCGCAATCGATAAAACATTATACCATGGTATAATTCATGAAACCGGGGCCAAAAGACTTGTTGTCGACAGCGACATCGAAACTTTGAAAATTATCCCTTCGCGTGTGGAACTGATCGGTTTTGAAGTGGAAATGATGTCAAATCCCGACCGTGAGATGGCGCTAAAACATCTGCTGGATGAATTGGAGACTTCATTCGATTACATTATACTCGACTGCCCGCCGTCGTTGAGCCTTCTGACCATCAATGCCATGACCGCCGCCCACTCACTTTTGATTCCGGTTCAGTGTGAATTTTATGCATTGGAAGGTCTCGGCCAGCTTTTACGAACGGTGAAACGCATCAAGCAACGCCTGAATCCAAAGCTCAAGATAAGTGGCATTCTTTTGACCATGCTCGACACACGGACGAATCTGTCCCATCAGGTGGCTGAAAACGCTGAAAAATATTTTAAGCATTTATTATTCAAGACAATTGTCCCCAGAAACGTCAAGTTGGGGGAGGCTCCCAGTTTTGGAAAGCCGATTTTGCTCTATGATCCCGACTCTTTGGGTGCATTAAGCTATTTTTCATTGGCAAAAGAAATAATCAATAAATACAGCAGGCCGAATTAAAACGGATCTGAACCGAAACAGCGAGGGCGTTCCCCATATCTTGCCGAATCAAAGCGAAGATCCCGACATTCGGGGCTGTGGGATTCTATATTTTTCCAAGCAGTCGGAAGCAAAGGCTTCGATCGTTTGTGTGAAGGTATTTCATGAAAAAGAAGACAAAAAAGGATCTGAACCGGTGGTGAAAAAACGAAAGAAAATGGCTTTGGGAAGAGGACTCGATGCGCTGATACCCGACATAGAATCGATTCGAGATGTTCAAAGAGAGTTTTTCAATTGTGATATTGGGATGATTCGGCCCAACCGGTACCAGCCCCGGCGCCGGTTTTCCGAAGAGGAATTAAAGGAGTTGTCCCATTCAATTAAAATGCAGGGGGTCATTCAACCGCTTTTGGTCAGAAAAGATACCAGTGGTTATGAACTGGTAACCGGTGAAAGACGTCTGCGGGCGGCAAAGCTTGCCGGCCTGAAGCAGGTCCCGGTTGTTTTGAAGGAGGTAACAGATTCGAAGCTGTTGGAGATATCGATTATTGAAAACGTTCAACGGGAAGATTTGAACCCCATTGAGGAGTCTGAAGGTTACCGCCGGCTGATGACGGAATTCAATCTTAAACAGAATGAGGTTGCAAAGCGGGTGGGGAAGAGCCGCTCTGCTGTTGCCAATTGTTTGAGGCTTCGACAATTACCCGATAGCATCAAGGCCCTAATATTAGATGGGACCTTGAGCATGGGGCATGCTCGGGCTTTGCTGGGCGCTGATACCACGGCCCAGCAAAACAGTGCATCGCGTATAGTCGTATCAAAAGGGCTCTCCGTAAGAGAAACAGAGCGGTTGGTCAAGCGCATGCAATCCCAAAAGAAAGCTTACAAGGGGCCTTCAAAAGGGTTTGAGGAGATATATATTTCTGATCTCGCAGATGAGCTTTCGCAACATCTTGGCACACGGGTTCAGATCAAGCGGAAAGGCCGGAAGGGGAAAGTTGAGATCGAATTTTACAATGATGATGATCTGGACAGACTTATTCGCCTCCTGAGAGAGACCTGATTGACAAAGTGAAATCCTATTTTATTTTTTTATCGCACACCGATTAATTGCCTATAACCCAACCATGTCTTTACATATCATCATCGATGGCTATAATTTGATTCGGCAATCCGCATTTTTAAGCGCCTTTGAACAGCTCGATATGCAAAAAGGAAGGGAACGGTTGCTGAGCCTTCTTTCAGAATATAAGAAAATAAAACATTACAGCATTACCGTTGTTTTTGACGGCGCAAATGCTCCTCCATCTTCGCTGCGGACCGATCATTTTGTTGGAATTGGGGTGAAATTTTCTCAAAGTGGAGAATCGGCGGATGATGTGATAAAACGGATGGCAACAGAAGAGAGAGAGCAAGCCCTGGTAGTCAGCTCTGACCAGGAGGTGGTGAACTTTGCCTTTGCACAAGGGGCTGCGACAATTAGCTCATCCATGTTTGAAGAAAAGATGGCTTTGGCCGCATATATTAAGACCGATGCCGGTGATGAAGATGAGGATGCAGGTTGGACGCCGACGACAAAAAAGCGTGGACCGCGAAGGCGTCTCTCAAAAAGGTTGCGAAGAAGCAAAACTAAAATACAAAAGCTCTGATTTTACGAAAATCTAAAACGTTTTTGATTTAGGTTTACAAAACAAATAACTGATAAGGAATAACATCCCATCGTGTTTTGACTCGATTAGGGTAAGAAGGAACCGATATAATGTGCGAAGCCAATGTTTATCTGGTTGAAGGTGAGGAGCCAAAACTGATAATGGAGGCCGTTGACACGGTCGAACCTGAAGATGGCGGTTTAAGGTTGATCAGCATATTCGGGGATCAGAAATTTATAAAAGCGCAAATTCATTCACTTTCACTTGTTGACCACAATATTTTTCTCACAACATGAGTTCATCAAAACCTGCATAGATTGAATGAAAATATTTCTCGCTAAGACAGCAGGTTTTTGCATGGGTGTTCGGAGAGCGGTCGAAATGGTCCTGGAGGCACCCAATGAACACGCTCAACCGATCTTTACCTTTGGTCCCCTCATACACAACCCACAGGTCCTAAGGCTTTTAGAAGAAAAAGGAATAACTGTTCTAAAAGAAATCCCCGATCACGGATCCGGCACCGTCTTGATCAGGGCTCACGGTGTTCCTCCCCAAGCAAAGGAAGAACTTGAAAGGGCAGGTTTTTCCGTTATCGATGCAACCTGCCCTCGCGTCATCAGGGTCCAGACCATCATCAAAAAGCACGCTGGGAAAGGGTTCGCATCTATCATCATCGGGGACCGGGATCATCCAGAGGTTACCGGATTGCTCGGTTATGCAAAGGGAAAAGGGTATGTGGTTGACAGCCATAAAGATCTGGATAGCCTTCCGTCTTTTGATCAGGCGATTATTGTGGCCCAAACCACCCAAAACACTTTTTTATTTGAAAAAGTAAAGTCGTGGGCAACACACAACTACCCGCATTATAAGGTTTTTAGTACAATCTGCGATTCCACTGAGAGAAGACAGATAGAAGTACGTCGTTTTGCAGATTCGGTCGATGCCATAGTTGTTGTCGGCGGTCACACCAGTGGAAATACCCGGAGGCTGGTCGAGATCGCAAAAGAGACCGGAAAACCTGCCTATCACGTGGAAAAAGAGTCAGATCTTGATGAAGCCCTGACAAAATGCCAATCGGTCGGAATAACAGCGGGTGCCTCTACGCCGAATTGGGTTTTAAAAAGAATTTACCGAGCGATTGAGTCATTACCGATAACCAGAGGAAAAAGCTGGCGCAGATTTTTGTTTACGCTTCAGCGAAATTTACTTCTGACCAGTACCTATGTGGCCCTCGGCGCTGGAAGCCTAAGCTATGCCTGTGCGAAACTTCAGGGTGTTCAACATTATTTCTCCCACATATTGATTTCTATCCTCTATATTCAATCCATGCACATTCTTAATAATCTGACCGGACGAAAAGCCGATCGGTACAATGAACCTGATCGGGCTTCCTTTTATGAAGACCATAAAATTTTCCTGATCTTTCTTGCCGTCGTTTCAGAGGGTTTGGGCCTCATCGTTGCCTATACCATGGGGTTGATCACCTTTTTTATCCTCCTTATCATGAGTATCCTCGGGCTTTCATACAATTTACGGCTATTTCCCGTCAGCTTCACAAGCGGCAGGTATAAAGGCATAAGGGACATCCCCGGTTCAAAGACCGTCTTAATCGCGGTGGCCTGGGGAATCGTCACTGCTATATTTCCAGCGTTGTCTGTATCAAATTATATAGATTTCGGAGCTGTTTTGGTGTTTCTGTGGATAACCGGAATGGTATTTGTCAGAACCGCTTTCTTCGATATTCTCGATATGCAGGGAGACCAAATTGTGGGAAAGGAAACGATTCCCATAATCTTGGGGGAAAAGAAAACCATGCGCCTGTTGAAATTGATGTTGATCATCAGTTTTATTATATTACTCCTATCGAACATATTGCATCTAACAACGAATCTCGGGTTTGTTTTCCTTGCTTATCCTGTTATTTTATTTATTGTTTTTTCATCCCACGAACAGGGATATATGCTTCCGGGTATAAGATTGGAGTTTTTGGTAGATACCCATTTTGTTTTATCGGGTATCCTATCTTTTGCTTGGTCGATGGCCACCGGTTTGTAGATAAAAAAAGTGTGAAAAAATTGTATTCGCTCCGCACCGGATAGGAATCTTCATTAAAATCAACGGTGTGAAACGAAAGTTAGTGTTTAAAACTCCTTTGTCCGGTATAGACCATGGTTACATTTGCTTCGTTGCTTGCCTCAATGGATTGATAATCATTTTCTGAACCACCCGGCTGGACGATGGATGTAATACCCTCCAGAATACCCACTTCCACACCATCTCTAAAGGGGAAAAATGCGTCGCTGACCATGGCGGAACCGATCAGGCTTCCTTTTTCAATGCGCACCCGCCGGTCGATATCTTTTTTCTTTTCGGTATCTTTCAGATCGTTGTATGGTATGCCATGGATTTCAAAACAGTATCGGTCGGAAAGTTTTCGATATGCCTTGTCCCGTGCAATCTCTGCCACCCCAACCCGGTCTTGTTCGCCGGTACCGATGCCAACCGTAATCTGGTTCTTCACATAAATAACGGAGTTTGAGGTGATTCCCGACTCCACAAGCCATCCAAACAACATATCTTCATACTCTTGTTTGGAGGGTTCACGGTTGATTCTATATTTTTCCCCTTTGTATTCACATTCTGCCAGACGGAGATCCGCTACTGACCGGGCGGATGGAACAAAAGACCATTGGGCGACAATACCTCCGTCGATTAAATTCTTGAATTCCACATATTTCTTCCCCACAAAGGTTTGCAGCCGGTCGATATTTTTAATTCGAATCACCCGCAAATTTTTTTTCCGTTCGAAGATGTCCATCACACCTTCTTCGTAATCAGGCGCAATCACCACTTCGGCATAATGCTTAAATATGGCCTCGGCCGTCGCCTTGTCCACAGGGTGGTTAACGGCAATACACCCCCCAAAAGCAGCGACCCGGTCTGCCAAATTCGCTTTGGTATATGCATCTTCAAGTGAACCGGATCGGGCCACCCCGCAGGGGTTGTTGTGCTTTACGATAACCGCCGTTGGCCTATCGGTAAAATACCTTAAGATATTCAGGGCATTGTCAGCATCGGTCAAATTGGTTTTTCCGGGGTGTTTTCCCGACTGGAGGAGCTCAATATCGGATGTCAGATATTGGCCCGGTAGTATGGTCTCGGTTTCTCCCAACACCAGATTCCCATTGATCAGCCGATAGAGAGCGGCTTCCTGGCCAGGGTTTTCCCCATATCTCAACCCTTTCTGGATGTTATCGATGGTCCATGAGACCTTTTCATAATAGAGGGTTTGTCTTTTGTCTTCACCCACAAAAGCGATCTCCATCCGGGGTGGAAAGTGGTCATCCATTATGGTCTTGTAAATTTTTTTTAAATCTTGTGCCATGTGATCTCCTTTTTCGGTCTGCGTATATCATACGCCTGCTGAAGAAATACCGGAAATGAGACCACTATGTTCGATAACATTTCCTCGCATCTGCAAAAGATTGAGCATCCAAAAAATCTGCAATGGTCCGATCATAGATCGCTGTATGATCAAAGGACTTTTGGGCAAGTTGAAAACGTAGTTGAAGGGATATTGATCCATTATTCGTCTTCATATCGGATAAAATCGTATCATAATCCAGGGGGTCGACCACCGAGGCAACCCGAATGTAGTTTTTGGCAGCAGCTCGGATCATACAGGGCCCACCGATATCAATATTTCCCCTAGCCTCTTCAACCGTCACACCCTCCTTTGAAATCGTCTCCTTAAACGGATAAAGGTTTCCAATTACCATATCTATGGATACGGCGCCGGTTCTGAGCAGATCCGCCTGGTGATCGTCATTGTACGTCTCGGTTAACAATCCGAGATATATCTTAAAATCGAGTGTCTTGACCAATCCACCCTGGGTTTCTGGTTGACCGGTGTACTGGGAAACTTGCCGCAGACATGTTGTCGCTGCTTCCCCCAATATCGACTTTATTTTGTTGTATGAACCACCGGTCGAGTAAATGAATATCCCAGGATTTATCTTGAGCAAGCGGGGTATAAAATCGTCAAGTCCCCTTTTATCTGAAACACTGATCAGGATATGTCTGACATCCACGAGGTCATCAATTTTTCCAACGATATTCTTATCCATGATGTCTACCTCACCCCTTCATATTCCACTTTAAAACGTTTAAAGAACGCATCCATGAATGCGTGGCGTTTTTCTGCCAGTTTTTTCCCCTCTCTGGTTAATATCCTGTCTCTGATCTTTGAGAGTTTGACTTTGAATTCCCTGAAGCCGGTATCTTCTCTGGAATAGGGTTCAACTCTCTCAACGTCGATGTCCGGATTATGGAGCCTCGCTCCCACTTCTCCGGCAAATAAGTATGCCCGGGCCACCCCAACAGCACCGATGGCGTCGAGTTTATCTGCATCAAACAGTACCTTTGCTTCCCGGGTTTTAGGCAAACAGGTGCTGCGAAACCGGTGGGATCTTATCGCGTGCAGAATATTTTGTTCCTGTTTTTTATCAAGAGGAAGCGCTTTGATAATGTACCGGGCGATCTCAGCCCCTTTTTTTGCATGGCACATTTTCCCGTTTGAACTGTCCTGATGGTCTCTCCCGATATCATGCAAAAGAGCTGAAATGAGCAACACTTCCATATCGACGTCTTCAGCTTTGCCAATATGTTCACACAGCCTGTATACCCGGAGGGTGTGGTCCCAGTCATGGCTTCCCTTCGACGATTCAAACCGTTTTTGAGCGATCGCTTTTACCCGGCCCACAGAAGACATCACTGCGTCAAACGTATCTTTTTCCCCACCAGCTGTTTCCATTTTTTAAACCGACACCGTCGTATCCTGGCCTAACAGGCCAGAGAATCCCTATCGCTGCAAAAGTTGAGGATGCCGCAGATCCAAGGCGTTCAAATCGCTAAGAAATGTTACCCTATAACCGCAGTCGAAATCATACTGGCTCTTTTCAGTTATCCAATGATTTGTCATGCCACCGGCGAAGGTGGCATGAAACCGGGGGGTGTCCCTGTTCATACGGGTTGATAAAATCAGTGAAAATTTTTCAGGCTTCACCATGTCGATGATTTCTTTAATCAGGGGCAAATAATCATCCTGGATGATATTTGTCTCAAAGCTGGCATAAGATCCGTTTGATTGTGGGGTGATATGAACCGTTAAATAATTGCTTTTTGAGAGTCCATTGAGGGAGTACCCGTAGGGAGAAAAAAAATGGCTGTCTCGCTCCGTTAGAGGAAAAAATTTTTCAAAAGCGGAAAACTTCACATCCAGGTCCATCGCCCTTTTTTCCTCTGTACAAAATGATGCCATGAAACAAGGATCGAGGTCATGCATCAGCAGTTGCAGGGTCATATTCTTTTCGGGCTTTGCATCTGGATGGGCCCAAAAGAAAACGTGGACATAGTCATGGTTGGCCGATCCGAGCCTGTAGCTCTTCCCCGGAAACAATCTAGTGAGGCGATTGACCTCGTCTTTGAAGCTGAAGGGCTGTTCTTGTGGAAAATTCGATTTTTTTCGTTCATAGAAAACAATCGCCACCCGTGTCCTATCAACCAGATCAAGGATTTCCGAAAGCGCATTTATCAGAGAGGTTTTTCCGCAGGTGATCATAAGGATGCGGTTATTCCACACGAAAAGACTCGATTCAGACAGGAGGTAGGCATCGAGATCATCCGTTGATATGGAACTGAGGATCCGAGATCCGCTCGAATTTACCACCTTTTGCCACTTGCCGTCACTATTGGAACGGAGATCGGAACGGGGGGAGAAAAGTATGATATCGAGCTTCTTTTCAGGGCCTTCAAATTTTTCAATATTCAAATTCAATGGGTGGTTTTTTGAATAGATTACGAGTTCTCAAAAGGTTTTCCACATTCTTTGCACCGGCCGTCAGTACCGATCACACCGATACAGCTTTCATCGCAGCAAAGCGTGCGATTTCCCCAATCAATGTCTGTCAATACCGCCGAATTTTCGTCCATAGATGAAAATTCGTCCTCGAAAGGCCGATCTTCATCATCGAATTCTTCCGGCGTTTCCTGACCCTTTTCCTCCGGTTCCTGGTTTAACGGTTTTCCACATTCTTTACACCGGCCGTCAGTACCGATCACACCGATACAGTTCCCGTCGCTGCAAAGCACGCGATCTCCCCAATCAATGTCCAATTGTGATTTGGTCTGCTCGTCTTTTTTCATAATTCCTTCTCTATGGCTAAATCCAGGGCTAAATCTAACCCATAAACGTTATCGACCCCAACCGATTCCCCCTGTTATGAAAATCAATGTTTCACAAAAAGCAGGCAAGATCAACATGGAAGTTCATTCTCTATCTTTATATTCCTCCACATTATTCCACCATTCATAAAATTATCTTGACTCCCTTAACTTTTATTAATTATTATAAAAAACAAAAAAATATTATATTTTTTTCTTGACACTGCTAAAAAATTGTAATTAAATTCAGAAATAGTGGAGTAAAGTGGAATTAAAAAAATGATGTTTAGAGGAACTTCATTCCATACAATTGATCCGAAAGGCCGATTTGTTATTCCATCCCGGTTTCGCGATATGATCAGAACCGACGGGATTGACAGAATTATGATTTCCAGGCTGGACAGGGGTCTTTCTGCCTATACGTTTGAAGAATGGAAAAAGATTGAAACAAAGGTCATATCGATGGCCGAGAAAAGCGGAAACATACGCCGTTTTAGAAGGGTTTTTATCGGTGGTGCTTTTGAATGTTCCTGCGACAAGCAGGGTCGGGTTCTCATTCCCCGGGCCCTGCGGCTCTATGCGGAGATTGAAAAAGAAGTCGTGCTCGTCGGCGTACTCGATCATTTTGAAATCTGGTCGCGCGAAAACTGGGAAAAAGAGAATATGAGTATGGAAAAAGATATGAAAGAGGAGGATGTCAGGAACGAAATTGCAAGAATAGGACTCTGATCCGATGTCTTTCAAACACATCCCTGTCATGGTCAATGAGGTCTTGCGCCACATGGATTGTAAGAGGGGGAAAATCTATGTTGACTGCACGCTTGGCGGAGCAGGTCACGCAAAGGCGATTCTGGGAAAAATTATTCCAGACGGCATGCTGATCGGTATTGATCAAGATGAAGATGCAATCGAAAATGGAAAAAATGTTTTAAAACCGTTTGCGGCAAATACCCATCTTTTCCATGCTAATTTTATCCATTTTTCAGATGTTCTTTCACAATTGAATATTCCGGCGGTTGACGGAATTCTGCTCGATCTCGGCATTTCTCTCCATCAACTCGAATTTAGTGGTCGGGGGTTCAGTTTTAAAAGGGACGAACCACTCGATATGCGTATGGATAAGGACTCGAACCCGCCGGCGGAAGAAATCATCAACCGATTGGAGGAGGGCGCTCTGAAAAAAATTTTTCATGAACATGGGGAAGAACGCTGGGCGCGTCGAATTGCGAAACAGATTGTTAAGGCAAGGAAATCGGAAAGAATTCGATCGAGCAGACAATTGGCCCGGATCGTGGTCGATGCCATTCCAAGCGGATCGTCTTCCCAACGGATTCACCCTGCCACTCGAGTGTTCATGGCGATCAGAATTGAGGTAAATCGGGAGTTGGAAAACCTTGATCGGTTCATGAAGAATGCCGTGGACTATCTCAACGACAAGGGCCGGCTCTGCATCCTGTCTTTTCATTCCCTGGAGGATCGTATTGTAAAACGCCGGATCAAAACGCTGGAGAAAGGGTGTGTATGCCCGCCGGATTTCCCGAAGTGTGTTTGTGATAAAAAGCAGCTTGCAATTTCACTATCCCGAAAAGCGGTCCGACCCTCCGGGGCCGAAGTTCGAGCAAATCCAATGGCCAGAAGTGCGAAGTTGAGGGTGATGGAAAAAATATCGATTTGAAGGAGGCAGGATCGTAGTTTTAATCTGTTTTGGATAACAAGCCACAAACTCCATGGCCAGAAACGTAAAGAAAAGAAACCGCAAACCGCGCGCTACAGGCATCTGGATTCTTCTGATGTCCATCTTTATCGCTGAGCTCTTTTTTTACACATGGTGCCGGGTTCAAAACGTCAGGGTCGGATATGAGATCTCGAAGAAACGGGATAAACATCAAAATCTCTTAACCTTGCAAAATAATCTAGAGGTTGAGCTCGCCAGTCTGAGATCTCCTGAACGGCTTTCGGAAATTGCAAAGCATCGATTCAATTTAACCGTTCCCACGCCAGAACAAATCATCGTGGTCCATGAAAAATAAACAGAAACATCGGATGAAATTACGCATCGCAACGATCGGACTGATATTCGGCCTTTGCATTTCTGCCATTATGGCCCGGGCGGTCTATCTTCAGGTTTTCTACGGAACAAAGCTCTCCCAAAGAGCGGCGCAGCAATATGAAAAATCGTTCATTTCCAGTGGCATGCGGGGAACCGTATACGACCGCAAGTTCAGAACCATGGCGGTTAGCATTGATGTACCATCTATTGCAGCCTACCCCAGGCAGATTGAAAAAACCGGTCAAATCGCAAAAGCCCTTGCCAGGGAGCTGCAGGTTGACAGAAAGGCGCTCTACCAGAAACTGAAATCAAAAAAATCGTTTGTCTGGGTCACGCGCAAGGTCTCCCCGAAGCAGACCCTCCGCGTAAAGAATCTCAAATTCAAAGGCGTAGGTTTTATTCCCGAGCGCCGTCGTTTTTATCCCAACAAAACGTTGGCAGGTCAGATCCTCGGATTTTCAGGTATAGATGGACGTGGTCTGGAGGGCCTCGAATTTTACTACAACTCGTATCTTGAAGGAAGTCGAGGGACGTTTAAGACCGTTAGAGATGCTCTCGGTCGTGAATTCGGCGGCGAAAATGGAGCCCATGCCCGTTATACCGGTGGTAACCTTATCCTTACGATTGACCAGACAATTCAATACATCACCGAAAGCGCTTTAGCTGAATCGGTCGAAAAATATTCAGCAAAATCCGGGATCGCCATCGTCATGGCCCCTGAAACCGGAGGTGTATTGGCTATGGCACACTATCCTTTTTTCAACCCGAACTCATTCAAAGAGTTTAATAAGATGACATGGAGAAACCGGGCCATCACCGATACATTTGAACCCGGTTCAACCCTGAAAATGTTTACGGTGGCCGGCGCCCTCGAGACCGGAGAAATTACGCCGAACAGCATCTTTTTTTGTGAAAACGGGGCATACAGGATCGGGCGAAACACTGTACACGATACCCATCCATATGGATGGCTCACGCTGCAGGATATCGTTAAGTATTCGAGCAATATTGGTGCTGTCAAGGTAAGCCAAAGCCTCGGACCGGAAAGGCTTTACAACAACTTAAAGGCGTTTGGTTTTGGGAAAAGGACCGGAATCGACTTTCCCGGGGAGACCCCCGGTCGGTTGAGCCACTTTAAACGATGGTCGAAAATAGATGCCGGCGCCATTGCGTTTGGCCAGGGAATTTCGGTTTCAGCCATACAGCTGATCACCGCTGTTTCAGCAATTGCAAATGAAGGACAGCTTATGGCACCTTTCGTCGTCCAGGGCATCACCAATTCTCAGGGTCGGATCGTAAAAAGTTTTCATCCTCGAAAAGTTAGACAAGTCATTACAAAAGAAAACGCAATGCATTTGAAAAAGATGATGCAGATGGTAGTCGAACCCGGTGGAACCGGTGTCAAAGCTGCGGTGGGTAGCTTTTCGGTCGGTGGGAAAACAGGGACGGCCCAGAAAGTCGGGAAAAATGGCACCTATGCCAAGGGGAAATATATCGCATCTTTTGTTGGATTTGCCCCAATAGAGAAACCGAAAATTGCGGTTCTATTTGTGGTTGATGAGCCGAAAAAAAAACATTACGGGGGAACGGTGGCGGCACCTGCGTTCAGAAAAATTACCCAAGAAACCCTCAGCTATCTGAATATCACACCTGAAAACAAAACCGACACCCTGACCGCACGGTTGGAAAATGGGGCTGCGGGTTGAAACTTTCGGATTTGCTCGAAACGATTACACCAATTCGAGTGACTGGATGGACCCAGGATAAGGCTAAATCACCTGAAATAGGCTCCATTCACTACAGAGCACAGGACGTTCTCCCCGGCGGGTTATTCGTGGCAATAAAAGGCCTCAAGGCTGACGGTCATGATTTTATCGACGATGCACTGGCCAGGGGGGCATCTGCGATTGTAACAGAAAAACCGGTGGTAGCGGATTCGATATGTATCGAGGTTTCAAATATCCGAAGGGTGCTGGCCTCGATGGCCAGTCGATTTTATAAAAATCCGTCAGAAACACTGAACATCATCGGAATCACCGGTACAAATGGAAAGACTACCACGGCGTTTTTGATAGAAAGTATCCTGTCAACAGCGGGGTTTCATGTCGGTGTCATCGGGACAATCAATTACAGATACTCTGGAAAAATATTTCCCAACCCCGTGACAACGCCGGAATCTTTAGACCTTCAGAGAATTTTAAAGGACATGTGTAAAGACCGCATCACCCACGTAGTCATGGAGGTTTCATCCCATGCCTTGGATCTTTTTCGTGTCGACAATTGTTGGATGGATGTGGGTGTGTTTACCAATTTTAGTCAGGATCATCTCGATTACCACAAAGACATGGCAGGATACTGGATGGCGAAGCAGCGTCTCTTTTCAGAAATACTGAAAATCGGCCCCAAAAAGGGGCGTGCCCTGGCTGTTCTCAACTGCAATGATGAAAAGGGCAAAGCTCTGCTGGAGATATTTTCAGATACCGGCGTAACCGTCGGTCATTCACCCAATAATTTGATCCGGGACAAAACGTTCAAAACCGATTTAAGCGGCATTAAGGGAGAAATTATTACACCACAGGGCCTGTTTCATTTTGAATCTCCGCTGACCGGGGCGTATAACCTTGAGAATATTCTCTGTGCCGTTGGTGTCGGTATTGCGTTCAAGCTGCCACTGGATACCATTAAAAATGGAATTGAAACCATGGTATCGGTGCCGGGCCGATTTGAACGGATTCCAAATGAATCGGGGAAGTTTGTATTTATCGATTACGCCCATACCCCGGGTGCCCTGAAAAATGTGCTCTCTGCATTGAAATCGATGGCCCGCGGCAGAATCATCTGCATCTTCGGTTGTGGTGGTGATCGGGACAGGGAGAAACGGCCCCAAATGGGCGAAACCGCCGGAAACCTGTGCGACCTGGCTGTAATTACATCTGATAACCCCCGCAGCGAGGAACCGATGGAGATTATCCGGCAGATTTGTATCGGCACCCAAAAAGCATGTCGTCACCATTACGACCAATCAGATTTAAAGAAAGGCTTTGAGAAAAAAGGGTACGTCATCGAACCCGACCGCAGAAAGGCTATCCACCTCGGGATTTCAGCAGCCCGCACCGGGGATATGGTGCTAATCGCAGGAAAAGGGCATGAGAATTATCAAATTGTCGGGAACAGAACCATTTGCTTTGATGACAGATTGGAGGCAGAGAAAATCTTATTAAATTAGCAATTCAATCGGAAATAAATACCATGCAGGCAACCCAAAAAATACCGTGGACAACCACTGAAATATTGGAAGCCACAGGTGGCGATCTATTATCAGGAGATCTGGATCGTATTTTCGCCGGGATTTCTATCGATTCAAGACGTATCACACTGCCTGAGATTTTCATCGGCATCAAGGGAAACACCTACGATGGCCACAGTTTTGTTTCCGACGTCCTGGACAAGGGTGTCGGTGGTCTGGTGATAAACGGGGTTAAGTTCGGCGATCTGCCTCGCCCCCAAAGGATGAAAAAAGGAATTGTTTGTGTAGGGGTACAGGACACCATCAAAGCTTTGGGTGATCTTGCGTTGTTTCATCGAAGGCGTTCAAACGCTTCGGTGATTGCCATCACAGGGTCAAACGGAAAAACAACAACCCGAAAAATGACCGCAGACGTGGTGGGACAACGCTTTGTCACTTTGTCGAGCCAGGGAAGTTACAACAACGTAATCGGGCTTCCCCTCACCCTGTTAAACCTTGAGAAATGTCATCAATGGGCTGTTCTGGAACTCGGGATGAACCGCCCGGGGGAGATTGAACGCCTATCGGAAATCTGCGTGCCGGATGTGGGTATTATTACCAACATCGGTCCTGCCCATCTTAAAGGGGTCGGTTCGATGTCTGGCGTCACCTCTGCAAAAGGGGAACTTGTAAAAAAGATCAAGGCAGATGGAACGGCCCTTTTGAATGCAGATGACTGGCGTGTGATGCGATTGGCTGAACACATCCTGATTAAGGTTCTCTTTTTTGGCTTTTCCGGAAAAGCCGACATTTCAGCCCGGTCAGTAAAGGAAAAAAATCAGGGGATCGATTTTACGCTCCGCCTCCCCAAAGAAACCGTTCCCATCCATCTTAGAACCCCGGGACGGTTTATGGTATCAAATGCCCTTTCGGCAGCGGCTGCTGGCTACCGACTCGGATTATCTGCCGAAGAGATTAAGGCGGGCCTCGAAAATTTTCAGCCGGTTCAGGGAAGGATGAATGTCTTTCGTACGGCACGGGGTATTCAAATCATTGACGATACCTACAATGCCAACCCGGATTCGATGAAAGCAGCCATGGATACCCTTAGATTCTTAAAGGGGAAAAAAAGAGGCGTTTTTGTGGCAGGCGATATGTTGGAACTGGGTGAATTCGCTGAATCGATGCACAGGATGGTCGGCACTTTGTTAGCGGAATCAGATACAGCGAAGCTCTATATCACAGGAGATTTTGCCGAAGTTGTTGCGGCAGGTGCAACGAATGAAGGTATGGAGACTAACCATATCTTCATCGGAAGCGAAAAAGATATCGTCGAAGATCTGACACATTTTTTAGAGCCGGGGGACTGGGTAATGGTTAAAGGCTCACGGGGCATGGCAATGGAAAAGATTGTGGAAAAGCTTATGAAATGGGGCGGAACTCGATAATGGGTAAATAGAAATGTTATATCACCTACTCTATCCACTACATACCCATATATCTGTTTTTAATGTCTTCAGGTATATTACCTTCCGGACGATCTATGCCAGTCTCACCGCGTTTTTAATCTGCTTTTTATTGGGGCCCTGGGTCATTCGAAAGTTAGACTCCATGCGGATCGGACAGTATATCAGGGAAGACGGGCCAAAAAATCACCACAAAAAGACGGGAACACCGACCATGGGCGGCACCTTGATCATATTCGCAATCGTCGTGTCGGTCCTCCTTTGGACAAATTTGACCAATAGTTATATTTGGATCATTCTTTTTGTCACTGTTGGTTATGGGGTGATCGGCTTTATTGATGATTACCTCATGCAGGTAAAAAAACTCAACAAGGGGTTGGGCATTCAGAGCAAGCTGTTGGTGCAGACCATCATTGGAGTCATCACCGGAATTCTTGTTTACACCGATCCGGATTTCAATACCCGTGTCACCATCCCGTTTTTTAAAAATATTTCACCAGATTTTGGGTGGGGATACATTCTATTCGCCTGTCTGGTTATCGTAGGAACGTCCAATGCCGTCAATTTGACGGACGGCCTCGATGGTCTGGCCATAGGCCCGGTCATCATCGTAGCGGGAACATATATGTTTTTTGCCTATGTGACAGGCCATGCCAAAATTGCCCAGTATCTGCAGATCAATTACATCATCGGAAGCGGTGAGATCACCATCTTTTGTGGCGCACTGGTTGGGGCCGGCCTTGGTTTTTTGTGGTTTAATACATACCCGGCACAGATTTTCATGGGCGATGTCGGCTCACTACCTCTCGGTGGTGCGCTCGGGACGATGGCAGTGATTACCAAACATGAAATTCTGCTGGTACTTGTGGGTGGTCTTTTTGTCATCGAGGCGGTTTCCGTTATTTTCCAGGTCGGTTTTTTTAAGATGACAAACGGCAGAAGAATTTTCAGAATGGCACCCCTTCATCATCATTTTGAGTTGAAAGGATGGGCCGAACCCAAAGTAATCGTGCGGTTTTGGATTATTGCGATCGCTCTTGCTCTGATTTCCATGAGCACATTGAAACTGAGATAGTCAATCGGGTCACCCTTGTTCAAGGATTGTGGATATTGATGGCTGGCCGGAAAGAAATGTATATTTTGCCAAAGCGTGTTTTAGTCGTCGGACTCGGTATCACAGGGATTGCAGTGGCTCGGTTTTTAAGGAATAGGGACGTATCTGTCATCATAACCGATATTTCAACCGATAAAGCGTTGGGCGGCTTTGCGAATGAAGCCCGTGAAATCGGAGTGGATATCCTGCTCGGCGCGCACGAAGTTGAAACATTTCAAAATACAGATCTGATCGTGCTCAGTCCGGGCGTGCCCCACACCATCGAGCCGGTTCAAAGGGCAAAAGAAAAAGGAATTCCTGTATGGGGAGAAATTGAACTTGCCTTTCGATTTATACAAGAACCGATCGTGGCCGTGAGCGGTACCAATGGAAAAACCACCACGACCGCCTTGCTGGGAAAAATGTTAGCCGGTTCCGGCTTCAAGGTTTTTGTGGGAGGAAATATCGGTGATCCATTGATCGGTTATGTAGACTGCAAGGAGAAGGCAGAGCTGCTTGTGGTGGAAGTGAGCAGCTTTCAGCTTGATACCATAGAAACCTTCAGAGCAAAGGTCGGTGTTTTACTGAACATTGACAAGGACCATATGGATCGTTATCCGAATTTTAATGCATATGCCAGATCAAAAGCCAGAATGTTTGAAAACCAGCTGGCCGGAGATATTGCGGTCTTGAACGGTGCCGATCAACAGGTCCGTTTGATCGGCGAGAAATTAAACATCACGAAGTTATTTTTCAACGCCCGTTCTCGGCATGAAAAAGGCGCAACGATCAACGGCAAACATCTATTCATTCACTCATTTGAGACATCGCAAACGTCTTTCGATTTTTCAGGGATGAAACTCATCGGCAGACATAATATGGAAAATGCTTCTGCAGCCTGTCTTGCGGCCTGTGCAGCCGGCGGAACCGCTGAAGGGATCCAGACGGCATTGAACACGTTTGAGGGGCTTGCCCACCGCCTGGAATGGGTCGCAGCCGTCAATGATGTCACCTATATCAACGACTCAAAGGCGACCAATGTGGATTCGGTGTCCCGTGCCCTAGAAACGTTCAACAAACCGGTTATCCTTATTTTGGGGGGTCGGGAGAAAGGGGCCGATTTTTATGCATTAAAAAGACCGGTACATGACCGGGTCAAAACGCTCATTGTCATGGGTGAAACAAGCAGCCGTTTAAAGTCTATATTTGAGAGGTTAACACCCACCGTCGAAGTTTGCACAATGAAGGGGGCGGTCCATTCTGCCCATCAGGCAGCGGCGCCGGGAGATGTTGTTCTTTTGTCTCCGGCATGTTCGTCCTTCGATATGTTTAGGGACTATGCCGAGCGGGGAGATCTATTTTGCCAAGAAGTTCGACAACTGAGATAAAGGAAAAGAAAATTTCAACCCAACACCGACAGCCCGTGTATGATGTTCATCTTCTTTTTCCGGTCCTTTTTTTGGTCGGGATAGGGATCGTCATGGTCTACAGTGCGAGTTCCGCCGTTGCCTTAAAGCGATTTGGAACCGATTATTTTTTTCTAAAGAAGCAGGGTCTTTTTGCGCTCTTAGGTATTGTCGCATTGGTGATATGCCGTCATGTTCCATATCGAATTTACGGTTTTGTGACATATCCGCTTCTTATTTTAGCTTTACTTTCCCTATTGGCAATTCAGGCGACGGGGTTCGGATATTCTGCCGGCGGTTCTACCCGGTGGCTTCGTTTCGGAGCGTTTACCTTTCAACCTTCTGAGTTTGTCCGAATTGCGGTGATCATATATCTTGCTTACTCTTTGAATAAAAAAATGGGTCATCTCAGGAGTTATAGCGTCGGTGTCCTGCCCCACATGATCGTTTTTGGCACTTTTTCCGGTCTGATGATCCTTCAACCCGATTTCGGTTCGGTTGTTATTTTCGGGGCATTGACATGGATAATGCTTTTTGCCGGGGGTGTGCGTTTCTTACACCTTTTTTCGTCCTTCGTTCTGGCGGTCCCCATAGCTTATTTTTTGATGTTTAATGCAGCATATCGGATCCGGCGAATCATGGCTTTTGTCAATCCATGGCAGTTTCCTAGCGATGAGGGATATCAGATGATTCATTCCTTTATGGCATTTGGGACTGGAGGCATATGGGGTTCGGGAATCGGAAAAGGTTATCAAAAACTGTTTTATCTTCCTGAACCCCACACCGATTTTATTTTTTCGGTGATTGGAGAGGAACTCGGGTTTTTGGGTGTTCTCTCTATTTTGGGGCTATATGGTCTCATTTTATGGCGGGGATTTAACATTGCCATTAATGTGCAGGACATTTTCGGATCACTGGTTGCAACCGGCCTGACCACAGCGCTGGGGCTCCAGGTATGCATCAATGTGGGAGTGACCCTGGGACTCCTCCCGACCAAAGGGCTTGCCCTGCCATTTTTGAGTTACGGCGGGTCGTCGCTTTTGTCGAACATGGCTTCCATGGGCATCCTGATGAACATCGGGGCAACCGGCCGGAAAAAGCCGAAGTGACCACAGAGGAAGAATAGGGTGAAATCCTAGCATTTCGGGTTTAAATATGCAATGGAAGCAAGTCGTAGGAAATCATGCGGGTAATCATTGCAGGCGGGGGAACAGGTGGCCATCTGTTTCCTGGAATTGCCATTGCTCAGGAATTTATGACCAGGGATAAAAAAAATACGGTTCTTTTTGTCAATACCGGAAGATCTTTTGAAAAATCGATTTTATCTAAGACCGATTTCCGACAAAAAAGTATCACAGCAGAAGGCATCAAAGGGCGCTCTTTATGGCAGCAGATCTTTTCGGTTTTAAAAATTCCAAAGGGGATATACGAATCGATTCAAATTATTAATGACTTCAGGCCTGAAATAGTCATCGGCATCGGCAGTTATGCATCTGGTGTGGTTGTTTTCGGGGCCTGGCTCAAAGGCCTCAAGGTGGTTCTCCATGAACAGAACATTGTACCCGGTATCACCAACCGGATACTCTCTCATTTTGCCGGCCGGATATATGTTTCGTTCGAAAAGACTAAAGATCGCCTAAACCCAAACCGCGTGCGCGTGACAGGGAATCCGGTCAGAAAAGAAATTCTGAAATGTGCAACCGGGAATGTGGAAAAAGAAAGTGTGGATGAAACGCCCAAAGGATGGTTGACGGTCCTCATCGTCGGGGGGAGTCAGGGCGCACACAGCATAAACATGGCTGTTTTGGAGGCGTTAAAAAAAATAAAAAAGAAAGAGAAGTTTTACTTTATACACCAGACCGGGACGCAAGACTTTGCACAGGTTCGAAATAGTTATGCGAATCTGGGCATCATGGCCCGGGTTGACTCCTTTTTTGACAACATGGCTTCACTTTACCAACAGGCCGATTTAATCATTTGTCGATCCGGCGCAACGACGGTTGCGGAAATTACTGCCGTTGGAAAAGGTGTGATTTTTATCCCCTATCCCTTTGCCACAGATGATCATCAATCGATCAATGCAGGGGCACTTGAACATGCGGGAGCAGCGGAGATGATCCTCCAAAAAGATTTAACCGGCGCAATTCTTTCAGATCGAATAGAACACTATGCTTCTAATCGAGTGGCTTTACATCAGATGGCCTCCAGGGCAAAGGCATTTGGCAGGCCTAGGGCCGCAGCTTCGATTGTGGATGACTGTTACCGATTGGTCGTAAACCAGTGATCAACGATAGCTGGGTAAAAGATGTATCTTAAAAAATACCATATCCATTTTGTAGGCATCGGCGGTATTGGGATGAGCGGAATTGCAGAACTTCTTCTCAACCTGGGCTACACGGTGTCGGGATCAGATTTGAAATCAACAGACATTATCCGGCGCTTGAAAGGGTTCGGAGGTAAAATATTTAAAGGCCATATGGAAGACCAGATCGCCGGGGCGGATGTTGTGGTCACCTCCTCTGCGGTTTCGGCCGATAATCCCGAGGTTGTCGCAGCTGAAAAGGCATCAATCCCGGTCATACCTCGGGCGGAAATGCTCGCAGAGCTGATGCGGTTAAAATACAGCGTGGCCATTGCTGGTGCGCATGGGAAAACATCGACGACCTCGATCGTCGCCGCCGTGATGGAAGAAGGCGGACTTGATCCGACAGTTGTAATCGGCGGAAAACTGAAAAGCATCGGTTTCAACGCGAGACTTGGGCAGGGAGAACATATCGTTGCAGAAACAGATGAGAGTGATGGATCATTTTTAAAAATGTCGCCGACAATCGCTGTGGTGACCAACATCGACCGGGAGCATCTCGATTTTTATACTGATTTAGATGCGATTAAAGACGCCTTTTTGTCTTTTATCGATCGAATACCGTTTTACGGCCTCGCAGTTCTTTGTCTTGACAATGAGCCGCTACAGGACCTCATTCCCAAAATTAAAAGACGATTGACCACTTACGGGATGGGCATCCAAGCTGATTTTCAGGCCAAAGAAGTGGTTTTAGATGGATTCAAAAGCATGTTCAGCATCTATCATTTTGAAAAAAATCTCGGAAAAGTTGTTTTGAATCTCCCGGGAATCCACAATGTCTATAATGCGCTGGCAGGCGTTGTAGTGGGAATGGAGCTCGGTATCCCATTTGATAAGATTCGGCAAGGCTTGGAAACGGTTGAAGGTGTTCAGCGCCGGTTAGAGATCAAAGGTGAAGTGCGTGGGGTGATTGTTGTAGATGATTACGGACACCATCCGACAGAGATAAAGTTGACCTTGCAAACCGTTAAAAAGATTTGGCCGGGGCGGCGTATTGTTGTGGCCTTTCAGCCCCATCGATATACGAGGATAAACGCACTTTTCGATGATTTTGCGCAGGCATTTTATCAATCGGATGTGCTTGTGGTGCTGCCCATTTATTCGGCAGGGGAGAAGAGCATAGAAGGCATCGATGGTCACGGCATTTGCAAAGCAATCAGGGCCCACGGTCACAGGGAAGTTGTCTTCAGTGAAGGGTCTGAAGCAGTCTTATACCTTCAGAAAAAATTAAAAAAGGAAGATATCCTCCTGACGCTCGGTGCGGGAGATGTCTGGAAAGTGGGAGAAGAGGTGCTCAAAAAGATGAAATCGGATTGAACGGGACGTTGATGACCCGACTGGAAACCATTTATGCGCATTGATGCGGTTTCAAGAAACTGGCTGACCAAAAAGTTTGGTGCGAATGTTTGCTTCGACGAACCGATGGCCAGACATACTTCTTTGCGGGTGGGCGGACCGGCCGAGGCATTTATCGCACCGAACTCCTTTGAGCGCCTTGTGGAACTCGTTGAATGGTCCTTTAAAAAAAAAAATTCCATATGTGGTTGTGGGACATGGCACCAATCTTCTCGTAAAGGATAGCGGCATCAAAGGCCTGGTAATTGTGTTGATGGATTGTCTATGTACTATCGAGCGGAAAGAAGGAGAAAAAGAGGGTGTAATGGTGACCGCCATGGCAGGCGCCCGGATCCAAAGCCTCTGTTCTTACGCCCTCGCCAATGGATTGAATGGGATGAATTTCGCCTTAGGCATTCCGGGAACCGTCGGCGGGGGGATTATGATGAATGCCGGCACCGCACTAGGCTCAATGGAAAGCGTCCTGAAGGCCATTCATGTATTACAACCTTGGGGTGCGGTCAAAAGAGTAGGAATAGAAAACCTGGCTTTTTCATACCGTGGGCTTCCGTGGAAAGAAAATCAATTAAGCAATGGACCTTCGCTCTCTTTTATCATCGATGGTTCATTTTTGTTGCATCCTTCAGACCCCCACGAACTTAAAAAAGAGGCGGTAAAAATACAGGGAGCGCGTAAAAAAAGCCAACCTTTCGGCAGATTGAGTGCGGGATGTTTTTTTAAAAACCCCAGAACCGGTAAAACAGCAGGAGAGCTCATCGAGCTCGCCGGTCTGAAGGAAATATCGATCGGCGGGGCAGGGGTTTCACCCATACACGCCAATTTTATCATAAACAACGGCAATGCCACCGCTGCCGATATACTCGCTTTGATGGAGACCATTCAAGAGAAGGTTTTGCAGACCTTTAACATTTATCTTGAGGAAGAGGTAAAGATTATTGGGTCATAGACAGGCCAGAAATCATTACTACAAAAAAAATCCGCAACCCCGGTCGACAAAATGGGTCCGATACGGGGCTTTTGGCATAAAAGCAGCGGCAGGGATCGGTATGTTGTTATTGATCAGCTACACATTTATCTTAGCCCATGACATGATCACACAGAGTGACTTTTTCAGGGCGAAAAATATCAGTGTTCAAGGAAACTACAGACTTTCCGACTCAGAGATACTGAGACAGGCCCAGGTAAACACCGAGTCAAATATCCTTTCGGTAAACCTGCAGGTGACCCGCAAAAGGCTTTTGGCCCACCCCTGGATTGCAGAGGCGGAGATAAGGAGAGAATTACCCAATGCTATGGCGATTAAAATAACAGAGCATAAATCCCTCGCCATCGTCGATCTTGGCAGAAAATTTATCGTCAGCACTAGGGGAGAAATATTCAAAACATGGAGTCCCATGGATGATGACACGCTTCCGGTCATCAACGGGCTGGAATTTTTTGATTTCGATGCACCCGGTAAGCCCAGAAGCCTGCCGTTTGGCGCGGTCATGGAGGTATTTCAGCTGGGTTCAAAATTAAATAGCATTCTGCCGACCCGATTCATTAACAGAGTTTTTGTCGATCGGGAGATCGGAATCACGATCTGCGCATTTGAAAAAAATCAAACCATAAAGTTAGGGTTTCATGACTATCCTGAAAAATATGAACGGCTTGAAGAAATTCTAATTCAAATGAAAAACCTGAAAGATATCAAGGATTTTGATTCGATTGACCTCAATAGCCTGGAACGAATTGTTGTTAGTCCGATACGGATCAAATCCTCGGCCAAAGATAACAAGGAGGTTTAAATGCAACGCCAGAAGGACATCATCGTTGGTCTGGATATTGGTACAACCAAAATCTGTTCTGTTGTCGGAGAGGTCGAAAGAAACGAGATCAATATCATCGGTATTGGATGTCATCCCTCTATCGGACTCAGAAAAGGTGTGGTGGTAAATATCGAATCAACGGTCGATTCAATCAAAAAAGCAATCGAAGAGGCTGAACTGATGGCCGGATGCGAGATTTCATCAGCATATGCCGGGATTGCCGGCGGACATATCACCGGTTTCAACAGCCGTGGCATTGTTGCCATCAAAGGGCCTGAAATCACCCAGCATGATGTAGAACGCGTCATCGACGCAGCTCGTGCGGTGGCCATCCCCATGGATCGAGAAGTCATACACGTGATTCCCCAGGAATTTATCGTCGATGACCAAGATGGTATTCAAAATCCCCTCAGCATGGCAGGCGTCCGACTGGAGGCGAAAATCCATATCGTAACAGGTGCAGTGACATCAGCGCAGAACATTGTGAAATGCGCCAACCGTTCCGGACTGGATGTCTGTGATATTGTCCTGGAGCCGCTGGCTTCCGGAGAAGCTGTTCTGACCGATGAAGAAAGAGAGTTGGGAACCGCTCTGCTCGATCTTGGTGGCGGAACCACGGATCTCGCCATATTTTCGGGTAAGAACATCAAGCATACATTTGTACTCTCCCTGGGTGGAACTAACCTTACCAACGACATCGCCGTCGGACTGCGATCACCTCTCGGTGAAGCGGAAAAGATCAAAAAAAAGTACGGGACATGTCTGAGCAAAAGTATCGGCAACGATGAATCGATCGAAGTCCCTGATACCGGAGGTCGAAAGCCAAGGAAACTGTCACGGCAGATCCTTGGAGAAATTTTGGAGCCACGGATGGAAGAAATATTTACTCTGATCAAGCGGGAAATCTACAGGGCGAAGATGGAAAGAGTTATTTCGTCTGGAATAGTGGTTTCCGGCGGGACCGCCCTTTTGGATGGTGTTGTAGATGTTGCGGAAGCGATTTTTAATCTACCGACCCGCCTTGGAAGGCCCCGGGGGATCAGCGGCCTTGTCGACGTGGTGAACAATCCGATGTATGCGACCGCGGTAGGCCTTGTGATGTACGGTGCAAAGCATGAGACTTCAAAGAAGTTCAGAATAAGAGATAAAAATATCTTTAATCGTGTGATGAGTCGGATGAAACGGTGGTTCAAGGAAATAATTTGAAACAGAGGTCTTAAATAGATTAAGGAGGTGGGAAAACGATGTTTACTTTAGTAGAAAACGAAAAGTCAGCAAAGATCAATGTCATTGGTGTCGGGGGGGCCGGCGGAAACGCGATCAACAATATGATCGATTCCAATCTCAGCGGGGTAAAGTTCATTGCAGCCAATACCGATGCCCAGGCGCTTGAAGTCTCCAGGGCCCCTGTTAAGATTCAGCTTGGAGAAAAACTCACTCAGGGGCTTGGTGCCGGGGCAAATCCGCAGCTGGGACGGGAAGCGGCCCTCGAAAATTGGGAAGCCATTAAAAATGCTATGGTCGATAGCCATATGGTCTTTATCACCGCAGGATTTGGCGGCGGAACCGGCACCGGTGCTGCACCTGTGATTGCCGAAATCTGCAAAGAGGTGGGGGCCCTGACCGTTGCCGTGGTGACAAAACCTTTTTCGTTTGAGGGTAAAAAACGCAGCGCCCTGGCAGAGGAAGGGATCGATCGATTAAAAGATGTGGCTGATACGGTAATCACCATAACCAATGACAGATTGAGAGGGATTGCAACAAAAAATACAACGATGGTCGAAATGTTCAAGAAGGCAGATGAAATCCTTCTCCATTCGGTTAAGGGCATCACCGATCTAATCATGATGCCCGGCCTGGTCAATCTCGATTTTGCCGATGTGAAGGCAACTATGTCCAAAGCAGGCATGGCGATCATGGGTATCGGTATTGCCAGTGGTGACAACCGAGCGATTTTGGCTGCTGAAAGCGCCATATCCCACCCTTTGCTGGAAGACATTTCAATTTCCGGCGCCAGAGGGGTTTTGATGAACATCACCTCATCCACCAGTTTGACGATGGAGGAGATGACAGAAGCATCGGAACGAATATACAATGAGGTGGGAGAGAACGCAGAAATCATTTGGGGCGCGGTGGTGGACGACAGCCTCGGCGATGAGATGTGCGTGACGGTAATTGCCACCGGAATCGGTTCCGATACCGAACCTATCGTTTCAGAAGGATTTGACGAGGAGCCGCTCAGAGGGAAAGTGAGGAATGTCACAGAGGCTGACTTGCAAAATGTGGTCGACTACGATGAGCCGACATTTATCCGCGTAAAAGAAGCGGCCGGCGAATCGACCGGTGCCACCTACAGGGGATATAAAGGGATGGTTATCGATAACAATGACCTGGATATCCCCACATTTTTGAGAAAGAAAGCGGATTAAGGATCGAGGGTTTCGATTGACGATTGATGGTTGACCAGGGTATAAAAAAAGGGTTCCCCTATTTTGTCAACCGTCAAAAGTCTATCTGAAATGCCAAGAAAGACCGGATCGTTATCAAAACAATTTGCTGAAACAGAGATCGGTGCACTGCGAAAGGACTTGCGGGGGCGCATCAAAGTCGCTCTGGTCTACCCGAACAGATATCACATCGGCATGTCGAATCTGGGCTTTCAGACCGTTTACCGCCTTTTCAACAACCTTGAACCGGTCGCGTGTGAAAGGGCTTTCCTTCAGGAACCGGATAAAACTGCATCCGGGAATATCCGAACCGTAGAGTCCAACCGTCTTCTCAGCGAATTTGATATCATCGCCTTTTCCATTTCATTTGAAAATGACTACCCCAACCTACTTCAGATTCTCAAAAAAGCAGGCCTCCCGCTGCAATCCTGCGAGAGGAAATTCCCCCACCCCCTGATCATCGCAGGGGGAGTCGCCTGCTTTCTCAACCCCGAGCCGATTTCCCCTTTTATCGATTGCTTTCTGATCGGTGAGGCAGAAGGTATTCTTCCCGGTTTTTTTTCTCAATTTCTTAAAACCAATATGGGCATCGATGATGATCGCCCTCGGTTTTTGAAAATCCTTGCCCAAAATGTGCCCGGGATCTATGTTCCACAATTTTTCAAACCCAGCTATCACACCGATGGGACGCTCCGTTCCTTTGAACCCACCTGTGATGTGCCGGAAAAGATAGAGCGCGTTTTCATTAAAGATCTTTCGCAGTTTGCAACCACAAGTACCATCTTGACCCCCCATGCGGCTTTCAACCAATCCTTCTTGGTCGAGGTCGGCCGGGGCTGTCCACGTGGATGCCGGTTTTGCAGCAGCGGGTATGTTTACAGACCGCCAAGATTCAGACCGTATCAAGTTCTTGAAAAGAGCCTCAAAGAGGCCGATTTGCTGACCGATAAAATCGGCCTGATCGGTACCGGCATTTCAGATTTCCCGGAAATCGGGGAGTTGTGCGACCGCCTGCTGCAAAAGGATGCCAGGATATCTTTTAGCTCCTTAAGAGCCGATGCCCTTTCCCCCGGGCTGTTATCTGTTCTAAAAAAAAGCAAAACAAAAACCGCAACCATCGCTCCGGACGCGGGGTCAGAACGTCTTCGCCGGGTCATCAACAAGAATATGACCGAAGACGAAATACTTCAGGCCACCGAGACCCTCGTTGGAATCGGTGTTTTAAACCTAAAGCTCTATTTTATGATTGGACTTCCCACGGAAACAATGGATGATGTCGATGAGATGATTAAATTGTGCAAACAGATCAAACACCGGTTTCTCATGGTCGGCAGAGCGAAGAAACATGTGGGTCTCATCACGATCAGTCTGAATTCTTTTGTTCCAAAACCGTTTACACCCTTTCAGTGGGCTGGTTTGGATGACTTAAAGGTGTTGAAAAATAAGATCAAACGGGTTAAAAATGGACTGAAAAAAGTTGCCAACCTGCGTGTTCATGCAGATGTCCCCCGATGGGCCTTTATTCAGGCCCTCTTTTCGCTGGGGGACCGCCGGGTTGCGAATATTTTAACCTTGGTCAACCATAACAAGGGGAATTGGGCAAAAACACTTAAAGCATCGCCGGTAAATCCATACTTCTATGTGTACAGGGACCGCGGTCTGGACGAAATGCTCCCCTGGGATTTCATCGATCATGGCATCGATAAGGCGTTTCTTGCAACAGAATATAAACAGGCGATGGAAGGGAGGGTATCTCCACCCTGTCCCATGGTCTCGTGTAATATATGTAGTGTTTGCGGAGGCGGCGGCGCATAAAAAAGCAAGGGGCCTATGTTTGGATCAACCACGACCTTCTTATATCAACATCAACAAAAAAGGGGGATATTCAGATGGGACACGTTGTTCACCAATCACAGATTACGATCACAAGAGAGAAGGGGCCCACCCGCAAAGCAGAAATAAAAGGGTTTGGTGAGCCGATTTTTTATGGTGTCCATGGCGGCATCAAGAAGTTTTACCAGGTTGAACCCGAGGAGGAGCACGCAGCGACTTTGGATCACATCGTGGGTGCGGTTGGAGGGTGAATGATGGGGACACTGGCCGCGGTGCTGGCCGGCAAAAAGATTCGAACCTTCCAAGATCGTTATAGGGCCGACGTCACCGGTGATATTGAAGATGCCGAAGGGGTGCTGAAAATCACGCGGATTAATGTTCGTTATCAGTTAAAGCTGCCGGAGGAACAAAGAGAAGATGCCCGCCAGGCGCTGGACTCTTATCTTCATTTATGCCCAGCGGCGCAAAGCGTTATCGGATGCATCGAAATCAACCATGAATTGGACATGGAGGATTTGCCTGAATAAACCAGCGGTTTACTTTCTGCCCTTGTACCCTAATCGAGCCGAAAAAAGCACTGGGGTTTTGCCTTCCTTTAAAATTCGAGGTGCCTGGGCGTTCGAGGGAAGGGGATTACGTCGCGAATGTTGGTAACCCCGGACACCATCATGAGAAAGCGTTCGAATCCCAAACCGAACCCTGAATGGGGCGCAGTACCAAAGCGGCGGATATCCAAATACCACCAATAATCATCTCGGTTCAGACCGGATTCGTCGATGCGCTGTTTCAGTACAGCAAGACGTTCCTCACGCTGGCTGCCACCGATCAGCTCACCGATCCTCGGCACCAGCAGATCCATTGCGGCAACGGTGGTGTTGTCATCGTTCAAGCGCATGTAAAACGGTTTAATCTGTCTCGGATAATTGTAAACAATCACCGGCTTTTTAAAGTGTTTCTCACATAAAAAACGTTCGTGTTCGGTCTGAAGATCGGTCCCGAAATCGACCGGAAACTCAAAAATGTCACCCGATGCTTTTAAAATCTCGATCGCTTCACCGTACGGCAACCGGACATAGGATTCTTTGGCAATAATTTCAAGCTGTGTCACGAGGTTCTTATCAACAAACCGGGAGAACAGTTCCAGATCTGATCCGCAATGGTCAATCACATGGGCGGTCAGATTCTTTACGAGTTCTTCGCTCAGGTCCATGTTGTCCTTTAGGTCTGCGAAAGCCATCTCCGGCTCGATCATCCAAAATTCCGCTGAATGTCGTGGTGTGTTGGAGTTTTCTGCCCTGAATGTCGGACCGAAGGTATAGACATTTCCGAGGGCACAGGCAAACATCTCGGCCTCCAATTGACCTGAGACCGTCAGACTGGCCTCCTTACCGAAAAAATCGGCTTCGAAGAGATGGTCTGCTTCTTTTGGCTCCGCTGAAACGGGTGGGAGGGTGGTCACCCGGAACAATTCACCCGCCCCTTCACAGTCTAAACCGGTGATAATCGGGGTATGGAGATAATAAAATCCTCGGTTACGGAAAAATTGATGAACGGCAAACGCACTTTCAGAACGGATGCGAAACAATGCGCCGTATTTGTTTGTACGGGGTCTCAGATGGGCGATTGTTCGAAGAAATTCGTCGGAATGGCGTTTTTTTTGTAGCGGATACGATTCTGCATCGGCATGGCCAATCACGCGTATATCGTTGGCTCGAACTTCCCATTTCTGCGCTTTGCCGGGTGACGGCACCAGTGCGCCTGTCACTTCTACGGCCGCCCCTGTATTCACTTCACCGAGGATTTCATAAGCAGGATTGGAAGCGTCCACAATAATCTGAATATTTTTCAGACACGATCCATCATTGACCTCTAAAAACGAAAATCCCTTGGCATCGCGTTTGGTGCGAACCCAGCCTTTGATGAGAATTCGGCTGTTATCGTTTTTGCTATCTAGAGCCTGTGCGATAAGTGTGCGTTTCATCGGAATTAAATTCAACAGCGGTTTAAAGTCATTTAATAGCTCAAATTTCGCATCTTTGACTTAATAATTAGCAGTACTTTTTTTCTATATCAACGGTTTTTCCAAATATGAAATCACAACCTCAAAAAGGTAAAATCTTATTCCGCGGCAGGCATCACAGTTTGCCCTTGCAAAAAAACCGATGACGGAGTTAAATCTGGTTTATATGGGATCCATCTTAGAAAGGAAAGATCAACTCGGTTCAAAACGAATGCCCCGGTCAATGAGGTTGATATGAAGCTTTGCAAAACCTGCGTTCAGTCATTGTCCGAAGATATCGTCACCTGTCCCAGCTGCGGCAATGAGGTCGGGGAGGGGATAGAATACATCGACGATTACCGGATCCTGGAGATCCTTCACGAAACCCATTCCAGCATCCGTTGCCGAGCCATAAAGGATGGTGCCGACACGCCTGTAATAATCCGTCTCTTTACACCCCGTTCCGGTGTCGATGAGACAGTGGCTGCCCGCTTGAAACAAGAACTGGAGGAGCTCAAAAGACTGCCGGAGGCCTATTTTGTGCAGCATTATGAGATCAAACGTTCTTCCGACGGTTTATGGTACAGGGTCAGCGAATGGATTAATGTGGAAAGCTGGGGAGTTTTGTTGGCTTCAGGGCGTCTTCAGGATCTCCGGGTCGCCCTTGATCTGTTTTACAGAATCGCCTCTATCCTTGAGGGACTCCACCAGATCGGTCATATTATTCCCCATCTGATCCTGGACGACATCATCGTGATCGAAGGGGAAAAGGGAATGCTGGACGTCAAAATCGATTACAAGCTCTCCCGATTCCTCGATGCCCAGATGGACCAGCCCGGCCCCATGTTAAAAAAACTTCTGACCTGCCACCCGGATATCCTCAATCAGCAGCCTCTCGATATCAGAAGTGACATCTGGTCATTGGGCAAGATTTTTGTAGAACTCCTCTCAGGTGACCTGGAAACATATGATTTGACGGTGATCCCCGAAGAACTGGCGTTGCCCCGTGAAGTCGCAACCCTGATCAAGGTCATGTTGGCGAAAGATCCCAATCTGCGTCCCCGTTCCATGGCAGAAGTGGCGGAAATCCTCTCCAAGGTGAAGGATGAAGATATCGAAGCCGCAAAAAAGAGTCGGATCGAGTCAATCCCTGTGCCGGTAAAAGAAGTCAGAGGGCTAAAGCGAAGGATCAGTTTCCTGGCGGCTGCAGTGGCAGTATTGATTATTGTTGCCGGCCTGGGTTGGTATTACTTCAGTTTTAAGAAGAAAGATCAGCAGGCTGTCTTTCTGGATTTCGCCAATCAATACGCAGGTTCCGTCGCTTTTGTCGTGGTTGAATACCATTTGAAGAAAGGCGAAAGGTCCATCTATCAAAGCCGAACGGAAGGTACGGTCTTTTTGGTCAGTGAAGACGGATACATGTTAACCAATCGTCATGTCGCCTGTCCCTGGTTAGAAGACAGACGACTGCGGGCCATCGCCAACCGATATCGACTGGCTCAACGACCGCTTCGTTTTGATTATCGTATGTTTTTATGGTTTGAAGGGGAAAGAGCCTTCAAGCGTTTGCCGGTATCGGCCGGCAGTGTTGATCTGAATAACGCCTATTTTCTTGAATCGGCTTTCAGGTCGGACCAACCCCCTGGGGTGAAAATTGCCGGCGTTGCCAGGCCGCCGGTGAAAACCCGGCAACTGCTTCGATCCCCCTTGAAGAATGATTTTGCTGTTCTCAAAATCGATCGGGTGCCGGACGGGCTGATACCGCTTCCCCTGGACGATCAGATGAAGGCCCCGGAAATTCAGAAACTTTCACCGGTGATGACCCTGGGATTTCCACTCGGCAGCCAGACCCAGGAGCGGACGGTTAACGTCAGCGTAACCACAGGGCATGTCCGTCGTTCGTTTGAAAATATGATCCAGGTGGATACCTCCATTTATAAAGGGAACAGCGGCGGTCCGATCATTGACCTCGGAGGAAAGGTCATCGGGATCGCATCTGCAGTCGCGGTAGATATGGCACCCGCCCCGGTGCCGGTGCTCACTCTATTGTCGGACATCGGAATGGTTCTGCCGATCACCAAGGCAGCAGCGTTCCTTAAGGACTTGAAAGACGGCCAAGTCAAATGGAATGGTGTCCTCGATCTATCCGTTAAAACCAAAATAAAGAAGATCACCGAACTCGCCACCCAGAAACGATGGACAGAAGCCCAGGATCGGGCGGATAAGGAACTGGAGCAGAGTTTTGATCCTCTGCTGGTCATGGCAGCTGGAATCATGCACTTTTGTGCCGGGGATGATGAAGGGGCCAGGCGTCTTTTTAATCAGGCCCTGTCGATGAACGATCAGAATGATCGGGCAAAGTTTATGCTCTATCTTAGTGATTGGATGGCCGATCAACCGGATCAGAACCCCCACCAACAGGAACTGCTGTCCATGGATTGGCGATCACCCTCTGAATTTTTTGGTCACCTGGCCCGGATTCTTGAAGAACGCGTCGATGTAACAATCGCGACAAAAGACGGGTATTCTGAGGAAGAAATCAGTTGGCTTTATTACGTGGCCGGGCTCATGATGGAAAAACAGGGGAAACCGATCGACTCGGAGCAGTTGATGAGAGAAGCCGTCCTTGCGGCCGATAGGGAAGACTGGCTCTTTTTTATGGCCCTTTCTCGGCTGGACCGAATTCAGCGTCAACGACTTGCCGGCTTTAAAGGCGTTGAGGAAAAAGCAGTTTTTCAATCGGAACTAGTGGCTTTTATGGAGTCATTTCAGCAAAGTCAAACCGAAAAAACAAAGCAAAAAGCCGAGCTTTTACCGCTGATGAACAGAATTAAACAGACCGCCATCGACCTGGGAGAAAAACAGGCGATTCTAAAAGAGATTCTCAAAAAAGTTACCACCAAGGGGAATATCTTGGCCGAATTGGTTTACTGCAGTGCGCTGAATGAATCATGGGACGAAGCCCTCCAGTATGCCCGGTCATTTCTTGAGATAAACGGCCGAGAAAATGTGGATCGATTAAGCATTGGATTGCTCGAACCCGAGATCCTCTATCACATCGGGCGGCAGGAGGAGGCAATGGAGACCCTATCGCAGTTCACCCGTCGAACAAAGGATCCATGGTACCGGAGAATTAGCGAATCTCTTGTGACGGGGGAGAAAAAACCAACACTGACAGATCAAGCCGGGGAGAGCCCCGAATATCTGTTGACCGTCCATGTTGCTCTCGGTTTTTGGGCAGAAGGATCGAAGGAAAAAGAGAAAGCCATTAATCACTACCAAGAGGCGCTGGAGACCTATATGGACGATCGATTTGAATACCAGTATGCCCGGGAGCGAATCCAGCGATTGAGATAAAGGGAATTTTCAACCGAATAAAATCGATGGAAAAAAGTTATATCGGCCATCTCCAAATACCCGTGAAACGTGTCCATTTGGAGTTGACGAACATTTGTGAATTCAATTGTCAATTTTGTCCGAAATCGAACATGGCACGCGCTTTCGGATCGATGGAAACCGGGTTTGCCAAGCAGATTATTTCTGAACTGGGTGAAGGGGGGGTTTGCGAAAAAATAACCCTGCATGTAATGGGTGAACCCACACTCCATCCCGATTTTTTTCAAATCCTCGACCACGCGCAAAAAGAAAACGTCAAAATAGGCTTGACGACCAACGCTGCCAGTTTGGGGCGCGATATCGGCCTGCGTCTCATGGATTATGATCTTCACCAGTTGGACATTTCTCTTCAAACACCGGATAAAAATTCGTATGCTTTAAGGAAGGCGGGATTTTTAGACTTTAATCATTATCTTAAAGGAATTTTTGATTTTTTCTCATCCTATCGACAGGAATATCCGAATACGATTATTAAATTTCGTTTTCTGGTCACCCGTTTCCGCCAAAAGGATATGAAAAATAAAATCGGAGCGATCAAAGCGATCTCTTCAACAGAGGAGCTCCGGAAAACATTTCAAAACTGGGCAGACCGGATTTATGACCTTTTGAGCATACCCGAGGCGCAGCGGACCTATGCAATGGAGCGTCTTGGGAAAATTGTCAGCTACAAGTGGAATGTAATTGAAATCGCTCCCAATCTGTTTTTTGAGACCTATCTTTTAAATAACTGGGGGCATGCTTTTAGTGACGAGAAGATACACAATGCCTGGGCCGGTCACTGTTTTGGAATGAGGGATCACTTTGGGATCCTCTATAACGGTGATCTGATTTTGTGCTGTATCGACTATGACGGGCAAACAGTCCTGGGCAACCTTAGTAATACCTCACTGGAGGATATTCTTTCCTCAGATAAATTAGGGGAAATAATCGCCGGGTTTAAAAGGTATCGGCTCGTCCATCCCTATTGCAAACAATGCCTGGGGAGCCAATCGGTTGCTGCTTGGCTATTTAAACCGATCATTTCAGTGATAGGCCTGAATTTGCTCAAACCGTTTTTCTACCATCAAACCCGTGTTTTCAGATAAACACTTAATCCCGGATGCGTGTCTTTGTAAAATCTAAGGTGAGAAATCTGAATGAATATTTAAGGAATTCTGATAGTTAAATAAAAATTATATTTAATCTGTTTCCGGCTCAAGAATCTTTACCCCGTATTCCATCAAAGACAAAATGGATTGGATGCTTTTTTTTGTTTGATCTACCAAATTGATGATGGATCTGTTCTGTGTTTCTTTGAAAAGCATGTCTATTGTATTCTGTTCAGTTGTAATCCCATCTATTGTTTGAAGGAGGCGCTTGCTTCTCCGCTGATAGTATTTGGGTTTAAATGCCTTTTTTAATTTTGGTGCAATTTCCAATATCTCATATTCGTAGCCGCACAGGATATATATTCGATCTATACTATCCATCAGTGAATAGTAAGACAAAGGCTGTTCATCAAAAATAGCGGCGGTGTTGTTTTTCTCCACCACCTGAGATCTCAATATTTTAAGATTTGCTTTTTCTTGAAACAATTTGAAAGCAATCGTTTGGAGCTGGCTGTCTTTTTTACTCTCTTGCGCGTACAAGGGGTGTGGGATCCATACCACAATCAAAATGCTGACAAAAGCGATGAGTACCGCATGTCTTCGGCCGTAAAAATAAGCGGAAAGCTGGTGTTTCAATGATAATTTCATTCAGAAATCTTCCCCTTTTTTCCAGAGAGAGCGGTCGTATGGACTATATTCCTTGTATAGATGAGATACAATTTTGATTTAAATTTTAACAAGCCCAATAACTGATAACAAATAACATCTAATCGAGTTTTGACCCGGTTAGGGTATTAAAAAAACCGCATGAATGCAACCCTTTTCGCTTGTAAGGAATAGGGGAGGCGCAACTTGAGTCAAACGAAAACACCGACAGGGAGAGAAATCGGCCGGGCTTAATGAAACGCATTATTTGTCAACAGACAGTGTCTGTCTATTCTCAGCCGCAACTGTGTACGGCTTCAAATTTCTTATCAGGCACGCCTTCCGGAAACCTCCGTAAAAGAAGACTTGAAGACCCAATGACAATAAAATAATATCCCGGACAATCCAGTGTCCGGTCGAAGAGGCGAAACTCGTCTTTAGGCTTGAAAAACAGCCGCAATCAAATTCATGGCCCCTGATAAGATTAATGGACAAGGCGAGGATAAACGCCAAAAGTATCCCGTTTGGAATCAGTGCTGCAGATCGGAAAAAGATACCAATAACAAGGGCAAGTCCAAAACAGAGTTCCACAAACGGCAAAACAATGGCCATCAGATTAATAAAAGCAAGGGGAAAAAGGTCGTATCCGTAGATGATTTTTGCAAAATCCGAGGGGAAAAGGATTTTTTGATAACTGGCACAGATAAATACCAGGCCAAGAAGCCAGCGGGAAAAAAGCTCCAACCAGATGTTGTCCAGTATCATCGTTTTATACTTATTCAATCTGAAAACCTTCTGCTTCCCATCCTGGAAAACCGTCTATGAACACCGATACATTTTCAAATCCGTGCTCAAAAAGAAGCTGTGCCAACCGGTGGCTGTCCCCACATGTTCTGCCTGAACAATAAGTTACAATCGGCTGGGATCGACCGTATCTTTTTTGAAAAGATTTGATCATCGAAGCAAATCGAATGACCGGTAGGGATACAGCTCCTTTAATGTGGCCGTCTTCATAACTTTCCTGGGAGCGGGCATCGACAAAAAGAGATTGTTTTTTGTCAAAAATTTGTTTGGCGACAGTTACATCCTCGATTTCCAGATCAGGTACCACCGCCTCGTCTTTGCCCCTGGTGGAAATAACACCCCTGGAATCGTTCCACTGGCCGGTTAAGGCGATGCCGACCGGCGAAAAATAATTTACCACAAAGGCAGCAACGACCGAAATGCCCAAAAGGATGATGACTTCACTGGTGGTCTGCTTAAAATGCATGGAAGCGATTTAAAAACCAAGTGCAAGGGAGTATATTCCATCAAAGGATGAATGATATAACATAGCACAGATTACACATTTTTACCCTTTTTAATCAAGGGTTTCCATATTAGCATCTTTGTTGAGGAAAAATACAACCAGCGGGTGACCATCGCAGGAAAAGTGAAAATTCCTGGAACAATAACCTTCACCCCGGCAAATTTAAAATACGAATTCCGCATATCACATCGAGTGTCACCCCGACTGAGCGTCAAAAGGCTCAACCGGTGGGTTATCAGTTAATTGTCAATCGTTATTGGCTTTAATCTCGTTCAATAGGCTATACTCTTTGTATAGATGAGGTACATCTATCGCATCTTGAACGCGGAGAGATAGATCTCATCACCTTTACCAGTTCATCCTCTGTAAAAAATTTTAGGGCACTCATACCCTCTGAAAAATTTCAAGCTTTGATCAAACATGTAACCATTGCCAGCATCGGGCCTATTACTACAGACACAGCCAGGGACTTCTGTATGGATGTTCACCGGCAGGGACTTCTACAATCCCAGGGCTGAGTAAGGCAATTGAACAGCATTTTTGTAGGATCACCTGAGCGCTGTCCAACGTCATATGCGGATCTTTGTAAAATCAAAGGTGTGAAACTTGAGTTAGGATCTTAGTGTAGCGATCAGGCGCAGTGGATTCGACAGCAGTTCAAGAGCTGAAAAAATACTGGAACAGACGACATCGGCCGCTGTCACGCATTCCGTTGCTGTTCCCTCACCTATAATCACGGCAATGCCGAGGACCGCTTCTTCGAGCATCAAGCGATCGTTCCGACCATTTCCGATGCATACGGTATGCCGTTTGTCAAGGCGCTCAATAACCTCCAGCTTGTCGATATCCTGACTATTGAGCGGGAGAATTTAAAGATCACAGGGGATACCATTGAGTTCTGATCGGACCTTACCAAAAGTGGCGGCGGTCAGCACATGAATGTCGAGTTCCTCTGCCAATTTCGTCAAACATGCCTTTACACCGGGGAGCATCTATCCATCACAAGCCAGGGTTCCGTTGTAGTCCAAAACCAGATTCTTTAGCTGGAGTTTCTTATATCCCGGAATATTGATCTCGATCATGTTCTCTCCTTGCTATTTAAAAATACCGTGCATAAAGGATTTAATTTGAAATTTTTGCGGGATGACCGGTGTTTGCTTATAGAAATTAAGATTCGTCTATGATAAAAAGATGGTATGGATAGAGCAAAGGAAAGAAATATTGCGTTTGGGCGCTCCCCACAGCCGACTGCAGGAAATGCGCCTCCAGTTTTGGTTCCAACCGATCTCAGAATCTTTTTATGGAAGGGCGATGCCTTGCAACAGATTTAAGCGCCATCTATCAATACTACAGGTCACCCAATAGTCTTTCAAAAGTATATTTAGCAGGTTGAAGGATCAGTTTCTAATACGCAGCTTCCGTGTTTCCACCTGCCGCGGAAAAAAGGAAGGATATGACAAAGACCGCTATGCCCAAAGCAGTAGCTATCAACCCCAAGGGTCTGGCGACCAACACGTCCACAGTCATCTTTTCCGCGCTGACATCTTCATCTTGCCATCGGTCTTGCGCAAAAGCTGACGCGCCAAAGGGAACAAGAATCAAGGTTCCCACCACAAAAAAGATGATAATTTTTTTTGCGATTTTAAATATATATCCCTCCCCCTGAAACAAATGATGCAAGCTGATTTTGAACCCATGCGGTTTACAAAATCGAAACCACAAATTGAAACGATGAACCACAACATAAAAAAAATGGGGCGAAGAGTCAAAAAAAAAGAAAAGCCCCTTGATCTGTCATACATAGAAGTCGCGGTCGCGCTTCCGGTATTCCATACGTTTACCTATTCGATCCCTGAAACCTTTGCCCAATTCATTTCACCGGGAAAGAGGGTTTTGGTCCCATTTGGTCGTCGGGTGGTAACCGGATATATTCTGGGACCATCCAAGGCAATTCAAGGGAAAAAAATTAAGCGAATTCTCGATGTATTGGATGATATTCCGCTTTTTCCGGCAGGGATGATCCCGTTTTTTAAATGGATTTCAAATTATTATATATATCCCCTTGGAGAAACCATAAAGAGCACCCTTCCCGGTGGACTCAATCTTTATGATTTTACCACCCTTTCCATAACGCAAACAGGTCAAAATGCAACCGTCAAACATTGGGTTAACCCTTTTGAAAAGGAAATCTTGAGCTGCCTGAAACAGGGGTCCTGCCGCCTGAAAGATCTTCGAAAAAATTTAAAGAAAGAGATCCCGAATGCCCTCATACAAACCTTGGAAGATAGCGGTTGGCTCATAAAGAAAAAGGGGCTCAAAGGTGGGCGGACCCGGCCGAGGCTGAAACGGTTTGTTTCGATTACAGGGTCGGACGTCCCTTCGGACCAGTTTGTCGGAGCAAAAAAAAGGATCATCGATATCGTTAGGAATGAGGGCGAAATCTCTGTAAAAAGTTTAACAAAAGCAGTCCCATCTGCTTCAAAACTGATCAGCGCCCTTGAGACTGAACAGGTTATTTCAATTTTTAAAAAACAGGTGTATCGCGATCCGTTTGGTGAGCATATTAAACCCGATATCCCCCCCAACCTCACCAATGAACAGAACAGGGTGATTTCGAGGGTGACAGGTGCTCTTGGCAAGGGATTTTCAACCTTTCTCCTGGCAGGTGTAACAGGGAGCGGGAAAACAGAGGTTTACATGCAGCTGGTGGCGGCGGTTTTACAGCAAGGTCTCTCCGCCCTGGTCCTGGTTCCTGAAATTACACTGATCTCCCAAATAGAAAGGCGATTTAGGGCCCGTTTCGGCGATTGTGTTGCTTTACTCCATAGCGGGCTTTCTTCCGGAGAGCGCTATGACCAGTGGATACGAATCGTTTCCGGAAAAGCCACCATCGCCATCGGTGCCAGATCAGCGGTTTTTGCACCTTTCACCGGTATTGGAATCGTCATTGTGGATGAAGAACATGATACATCTTACAAGCAAGATCATCATTTTCGGTATCATGCCAGAGATATTGCCGTGGTAAGAGCGATGCTTCACGGCTGTGTTGTACTTCTTGGGTCTGCAACTCCTTCAATTCAATCCTATTACCATGTAACACAATCAAAGTTTAAAGAGGTCAGCCTGAAAGTACGCGTTGAAAAACGGCCGCTGCCAGAGGTCACCATTGTTGATCTGGGTAAAAACAGGAATCTGAGGGGAATCCGGCGCTTTATTACCCCCGAACTTTATAAAGCCATGGAAGAAACATTGGGTTCGGGGGAGCAGGTTCTTCTTTTTCTCAATCGAAGGGGTTTCGCCGGATTTCCGGTCTGTTCGGCCTGCGGTGCGGCCGTTCGGTGCAAAAACTGTGACATTTCCCTCACATTCCATCAGAGTTCAAAGGCATACCTGTGTCATTACTGTGGTTATACCCGATTTTCTGCTTCAAACTGTGCTGCATGTGGATCGTCCCAAATAAAAAATATCGGGTGGGGAACGGAGAAGGTCGAATCCGCGGTAAAAACCCTTTTTCCGAATGCGAGGGTGGCAAGGATGGATCACGACACGACTCAACGAAAGGGGGCCATTTTATCCTTCCTGAAGGGCCTAAAAAATCAAACCATCGACGTTCTTGTGGGTACCCAGATTGTCGCAAAAGGACACGATTTCCCCAATATTACACTGGTTGGCATCATCTGTGCGGATCTTTCCCTCAGCTTCCCGGATTTTCGAGCCGGAGAACGCACTTTTCAGCTTTTGGCGCAAGTATCCGGGAGATCTGGCCGTGGCTCAGTGCCGGGCAAGGTAATCCTCCAAACCTTCAACCCGGATCATTTCAGCATTTTATCAGCCAGAAAGCAGGATTTCAAAGCATTTTTCAGCCAAGAGATCGGTTTTCGAAAATCACTCAACTACCCGCCTTTCTCGCGAATGATCCAGTTGAAAATTTCGGGGAAGAATAAGCAAATTACCCGGGCGCATGCAATGGCTGTCGGAAGTTTTTGCAACCGTTTAAGAAAAAGAAATACAATTTTTTTAAAATCTGTCGAAATGCTCGGTCCGATTGAAGCTCCGCTTCCAAAAATTGCGAAACGGTTTAGATGGCAGATCCTTTTCAAGGGTTCCCAGACAAAAATACTGCATCGGTTTGCCCGCCAGCTGTTATTTCAAAACACTTTTAAACTGAACACGCAAAATGTCAGGGTCGTAATCGATGTCGATCCATATATGATGATGTGATTATTAGTGGTTAAATACCTTTGGCTGGTTTTCCTTGATTTTTTATTTTTTATGATGTAATCACAAAAAACCTTGAGGGCGAAAGGGGGTGAGTCGATAGAAAATTTCGATTTGGATGACTTCGATTAAGGTAAAATCGCAACATTGTTCCTTTAATAACACTTTCTTTATATTGAAATGAGGGTGATATTATGAGTAACGGAAACAAAAGACCTTCCGCGTTTCAAAACGAGGACTGGTGGGCATGCTTTATCGGCTGGTTTATCTTGCTCTTGGCATTAATCGGGTGGCTTCCAAGTCCTCCCAAAATTGCTACCTGGACGAGTCTGGGTGCAGCCTTCCCAAAAGGGGCCAGTACCCTTGGAACCACGATCGGTTTGTGTATTACCATGGGTGTTCTTACGTTTATCGGTGGCATATTCATGAAATATGACCTAAAGCGATATATTCCTGGTTTCATCGTGATCTTTGCCATCACTTTCATCGCCATGGTTATCTCCAAGCAGGCTTTTATCAAAAAGTGGGGGATATCCTATGTCCTTTTTGCACTGATTTTCGGTTTGATAATCAGCAATTTTTTCAAAGTTCCTAAGATCCTTAAAGCGGCTGGGCAGACGGAGTTTTTTATTAAAATCGGACTGGTCTGTATGGGGCGACGATCATGTTCTCCGTGGTGCTCAAGGCTGGGGCCATCGGTGTGGCCCAGGCAATTTTAGTCGCAACGGTCGTTTGGTTCGGGACATATTGGATTTGCAGAAAATTTGAGGTATCTCAACGTTTCAGTAGCATCATTGCCACTGCCAACTCCATCTGCGGTGTTTCCGCAACCATTGCCGCCGGTGGTGCCATCCAGGGGGATCCCAAGGAGGTCAGCTACATGGTGGCATGGGTGCTGGTTTGCGCGGTGGTGTTGATATTAGTGATGCCGCCGATTGCGCTCTGGTTGAATCTTCCGACCCAATGGGCTGGCGCCTGGCTGGGCGGGGTGATTGACAATACCGGAGCGGTGATTGCGGCAGGAGAGGTCCTACGAAATGCCCAAGGGGAAGCGAGCAAGGCTGCGGTAAACGCAGCCGCAATGGTCAAGATGGCCCAGAATGTGATGATCGGTCTGGTGGCCTTTTTATTGGCAATATGGGCGACTATGACGCTTGAGCGCAAGGAAGGGGCTGAAAAACCATCATTTATGGAGGTCTGGTACCGTTTTCCCAAGTTCGTGCTGGGGTTTATGGTCGCTTCACTGGTTGTATCCTTTATTTTTGAACCGGCATTGGGCAACAAAGCGGCCAAGGGGATTGCAAAGGCGGCGAAGAATTATCGCAGCTGGTATTTTGCCCTCTGTTTTGTGGCCATCGGCCTGGAAACCAATTTTAAAGAGTTGGTAACGGTCGGCGGGGGCAGACCGGCGATCGCCTACTGGATCTCCCAGGCTGCAAATGCCGTCTGGACGTTGTTTATTTCCTGGATTCTATGGTCCGGCACATTCTTCACACCCGCTATTTTACCCGATTAATGGTACTCTGCATAGGGGTGGCGTTTGTTAAAACGCCACCCCTATAACGGTTCTTTAAACTTCGATTTACATGTTTTGCCGGATTATTTTGTCCAACATTCGTATTCCTTTCTCCAGATCATCGCATCCTAAATAGGGGTTGCCCCTGAAAAATCATCAAAACCTGTTTTGTATCTTCTGTCACTTTTGTTCTATCACATTGCTTTATATCCATTCTGCATAGAATGCCTTTTTCATCGATATAGCCGTATTCACCTTTTCTGGCGACCCCATCTTTTCCACCCCCAATCATCTTAAACTGCATGTCCTGTTTTATGATATCAAGTTTTGGGGTCCCTTCCAGCTTATCAATATCGTAGGCACCGATGGAAATGCCTGTAAAAGATGAAACCACATCGTATATATCCACGAAAGTGTTGATTTTCGGTACAGACCCCTTTTCCAAGATAAAATCAATCAATCCGGCACTTGATGAAGGGATTCCCTTTTTCTCCGTATACCGGTCATGCATTGGTGGCTTGAACGGTAGGGCGGACCTACGAGTCCGCCAATAAACGGTAGGGCGAGGCTATGACCCCGCCAAAATACTATGAATCGTTAATTTTTTCCATCAAGTCCACCGCTGCCTGGGGTAATGTATCGACAGTTGGTTTGAGTTATGCACTAGGCAAAGGCCACCCAGACTCAAGGGGTGGCCTTTTTTAGATGAATCCTCATCGCCCAACGCGGATGATTACTTAATCGATGCCAATTATCCTATGGAAACCTACCTTTAAAAAATCCAACTGTGAGCAAACCGGTGAGCTATGCCCGGATTTACCCAAATTCTCAATTCCACCTCCAAAATTCGATATTGACAACAGACCTTGCTTTCGTTATCCGGTCGGATATCTCTTTCGTTACATTGATGCCTCAATATATGGGAAGGCAGCTGAAGCCGATACACATTTCACCATTCTCGCTTGATACGTACTGAAAAAGCAATGCCTTATCTTTATCTTTTTTTATCTTTCTTATCTTTTGAAAGAGAATGAACAGGTGAAACAAGCCTACTTGGGTGGTTAGCCCCCTAACGCAAAAAAACCGGTTCTTACGGATTGCCTCATTGACAGTCTCGTAAAAAGTCATTTGCGAACGACTTTGAGCATTTTGGGATAAAGTGTTTTGATAGGTGGTGCGTTAAGAATTTCAAGCTGTTTGAGGAGGTTACGATGAGTTCTTGAAATTTAGTATCACCTATCTAAACGCTCCAAAATGGTCATTTAGAGAGCAATATGGTCTTTTTACGAGTCCATCCTTATTGTTTTTCCAAAAAATTTACCCTACCCCCAATGCGGCACCATGCCTATCAGGGAAATGTGACTATCTCCTGTACTAGACCAAAGTAATATACCGCTCGACCTCCCAGCCTGTCACATGCATCATGAACTGGCCCCATTCGGCTCTCTTGAGTCTGATGTAATCGTCAGCGATGGCCCCCAGACCGGATTTGACCACTTCGTCTTTTTCAAGAGCGTCACATGCCCATTCCAGATCCTGTGGCAGCGGTGTCATCCCGCGTTCTCGCCGTTCTTCATAGGGCATATCCCACACGCTTTCTCCAATCACCGGTTCACCCGGATCGATCTCTCTTTTGATCCCGTCCAGCCCCGCTGCAATGAACACGGCAGCCACAAGGTATGGGTTGGCCATTACCGGATATGGATCTGTCCTCAAAGCGGTTGTTGGCCGGCGACCGGAACATCTGGGTGCGATTGTTGTCCCCGAAAGAGTTTCAGACCGGCGTCCAAGTGTACTGGGATCCTGAAGAATAGACGGCTTCACCGCTTTGTATGCTACGGTAACAGTTAACTGTTGGAGAAGTTACGGCACAAATGGCGTCCTTATGCTTTTGCAAACCGCCAATAAAGTGATACGCCAGTTTAGAGTATCCCAAGCGATCATCTTTCCAGTCTTTTTCTCCCTTTTTGAGGGGAAAAAAGTTTTCGCCTGCTTTGACGTCAGCAACTTGAAAATGCAGGTGGTTTCCTGTACCGGTCTTGCCTTCGAATGGTTTGGCCATAAAGGTAACGTTAAACCCGTGCCTAGCAGCCACCTGTGGAGCCATCGTATGAAAAAAACACACATGTCGGAGGAGGATAACATGTCGGCCCACTGCCAGTTGACCTCGTACTACCAATTGGCATCCTCATGGTCGCATTGGTAGATGTACATTCCTACCTCCGCACTGTATTTCATGATATCCTGAAGATAATCAACCGCCAGCATATTGATTCCCTGGGGATCCCAACCGGCGATGGACCCATCTGGATTTTTTACTACCAGAAAATGTTCAGGCTCAAATCCCCCGTTAAGTATATAGCCCTCCTTCGCAAACAGGTCAGTCATTCGTATCAAATTGGTTCGGGAACTTGCCGGCCACGGTTCATCATCTACAAAAAGATTGGAGTTGACCATAGCCGTGTTGGGCTGCCACGGCAATTGGCGAAATGTTTCAAAATCGGCCCGGGGGGGGGCATCAGGTCATGGCTGTGAGGCCCTTGATTCAACCCCCAAACCGCGCCACCGACAAATTCGGCCCCCTCATCGATGATATCGTCAAAGACAGCAAAAGGAACCTGCTTGACCTTGGCAGCCCCGTTCATGTCCACGAATTGTGCCCAAAGATATTCGACACCGGCTTCTTTTAGCCTGGCTCTAATCTCTTCCCTGCTCTCGCCCTTGTTTGCATATACCCCCATACCTTAATTCCTCCTTTTCAGTCTCTATGTTTCTATTATCTATCTTTGCTTCTTTTAATGTACCGGTTGAGATGTTCAGCGATAGGAACAAGGATGATACAAGACCCTATTCCTCGCTAAAGCGGGAATAGGCAATCACCGATAGAAACCGAATCGGCAACTTTTTCAGCTCCTCCGGACCGTGGGGGGCGTCGGCGTCAAAAAAAAGCGAGTCCCCCGGGGTGAGGGGATAGGTCTCATTCCCATGCCTGTAGCCCACCTTACCCTCGATCATGTAGATAAACTCCATGCCGGAATGTTGAAAAATCGGGAAAATATCGGATTCCCTGGTGAGGGTAATCATATATGGCTCAACAGCGGTGGTTTTACCGATGCTGTGGCCCAGAAGCTGATATTGGTGCCCGGAACGGGTACCGCGGCGCTCGATAATGAGTCCCTCGCCGGCGCGGACGAAGCTGACGTCTCTTTCCTCTTCGTATTTACGGAAAAAGGCGGTGAACGGTATGTGAAGGACTGCTGCCAGCGACTGAAGCGTAGCCAATGAGGGAGAAGCAACGCCGTTTTCAATTTTTGACAACATGCCGTTGGAAAGGCCGGTCAATTTAGCCAGTTCGGCAATGGTCAGCTCTATCTTTTTGCGAAAGGCACGTACCTGTCGGCCGATTGAAACTTCCAGTTTATTATCACGTGCACCCGATATGCTGTGTGCATTCTGTTGGTCCATTTAATTCTCGAAACAGCCATTTTGGGGCCGGCAGTTTATCTTATCGCCGAAAGTGCCTCCGATATCGATGCCAAACCCGACTGCGCGCAGATGATGACGACCTTTTGTACTATAAATGGGTCCGGCTAACTCGCAATTTTCCCGTCACGCATGGCATCGATAAAGTTGCCGCAGTATTCATCCCTACCAAGAATCATCTCAGCGGTCAGGAGGTTGGTCATGATTTTTTTGTCCAGGGGATCGATGATCGCTGAATCAAGTCCCTTGTCCATGGCACAAACTAGAAAGGTTCGGTTGATGAGGTAGCGTTCAGGTAAACCGTAAGAAACATTGCTTAGTCCACAGGTGGTGTGGACTCCTGAAAGCGATTCCATAATCGTTGTGATGGAAGCTAACGCAGTATTACCATTTTCCGTATCGGTGCTCAAGGGCTGAATCAGCGGATCGAGATAGATGCTTGAACGCTTTAATCCCAATGCCTCTAGTTTTTTCACCAACCCGACTGCGTTTTCGAATGTTTTTTCCGTTGTATTTGGAATCCCGGTTTCGTCCATGCAGAGGCCGATCACATCGGCCACATCGCCTTCCAGAATAGGGGCCACTTCATCAAAACGATCCGGTTCAAGGGTGATGGAATTAATCAGCGGTCTTTGCTCAACCTGTTTCAATCCGGCTGCCAGCACCTTCGGATCCGGGCTATCCAGGCAGAGGGGCATCGAAACAGCCTCTTGTATCAGGTCCAGCAGCCAAAGGAAATCATCGCACTCGGATTTCAACCTCGATCCACAATTTACATCGATAAAGGCAGCCCCTGCTGCTTCCTGTTTGCGGGCTTCATCCTGTAAAAAAGCCCGGTCCCGTTTATCGACGGCCTCATCAATGGACTTTCGACTTGTATTAATCCTTTCTCCAATAATAATCATAGCTTATGCCTTTCTAATATAGAGTCAAAACTCTGTTTTGAAATAGCCCCTAGGGATTGAGGCTGTTTAATTGATCAATACACTGGGCCGCTTCTATGCAATAAAAGTCGGCTCCGATCTCATCGGCAAACTCCTGGGTCACCGGCGCCCCTCCTATCCAGATCTTACACTTCTGTCTAAGTCCCGCTTCTTCAAGGGAGTCGATTATGATTTTCATCTGGGGTATCGTTGTAGTCAAAAGTGCAGACATGCCTATGAGGGATACTCCTTTTTCTACCTGCTCCACAAAAACACCGGGATCCAGATCAGTCCCCAGATTGATCACCTGATAACCCACACTTTCCAACATCATGGCTACCAGGTTCTTACCGATATCGTACAGATCTCACTTGACCGTTCCAATAGCAAAAACGCCCTTCGGTTTCAATGCACCCTCTCCCAGAATTAGTTTTAGAATATTCATGCCCAATTGCATGGTTTTGGCGGATCGAAGGACCTAAGGACCTCCGGCACGAAAACTTCGCCTTCTCTCCACTTTTGTGCCACTACATCCATTCCCCTGACTAAGCCATCGTCCGAAATTTGGTTGGCATTAACCCCTTCATCTAAAACTTCCTGAACCAGATCTTGAATTTCCTTGAGTTTACCTTTGAAAACTCCATTGATAATGTCTGTAAAATCTGCCGTCGGTCATTTCCTCCTTGGTGAAAAAACTGATTATCTTTCTATGCTATGCATTTATATCTATATTTCTATTACACAAAATTCTTGAATTTTGTCCGGAAAGCGTTTTTTTAATTTTTAGGATCTCCTCCTCCGAACCCCCATTTTGGGGTATAAAGAAGCGCAAACGGATCTCGCCTTCATGGATATTTTTATATAAAGCCCACCTGGCTGAATCGGGACCACGGTGCACCTGTGCATGCAGCATTTCAGTCAGTGCTTAGCCGGTGGTCAAGCCGAGATCCGAACGCTTATAGTGTTTAAAAAGGATTCCTGCGATGCAACACATTGCTGCCTCCCTCGCTATTCGATTAAAAAGTTTGTGATGTTCGACTTCTTTTTCGGATACCCAAACCGATCCTTCCTGTCAAGAATTATAATGAAAAAAAGTTTCATTCTATGAAAAATATCTTAGCCATCTTTGATAAACAATTGAAAATAAAATTACATGGAATAAGGACCGGAGGATTGCGTCTCATTTCTCCTGTTTTCCTTTAGGCGATAAGCGGCTTTTGGACGAGCACAATGTCTTTCCTATCTTGCCTTTGGCTCCTCCATCTGCTAAAGATAGAAAAACATGGCTTGCCAGAATTTTCTCCGGTTGATAGGAATATATTAAAATTTAAAATGGGAAATCCAATTGAAAAGGGGTTTTGAAAATGAAGCGCTATTTTATCTTCGCTTTAATTTGTGGCCTGTTTGTCGCAGCTTCTGTTGTTTCAGGCGGCCAAAAAGGAGCCCGAAAATCACCATCAGCTTTTTTGCCAATCAAAAAGTTTGAGTTTGCACCGGTTTTGGATGGTGTTCAAATTCAACATACCTTTGCCATACAAAACAAAGGTACACTACCGCTTGATATTTTAAAGGTCCGTACGGGATGAGGGTGTACAGCTGTCTCCTATTCGAGGCAGATCCCTCCCGGCGGAGAGGGTGCAATTACCATAAAGATTGATACGGCCGGTTATGGTGGAAGAAAACTGCAAAAAAAAGCGGTGATCCATACCAATGATAAAAAGCAACCGCCTCTCAGGCTCCATATTTTTGGAAAGGTTGAAAAATTTGCCACCATAAGTCCTAAGCGGGTAAAACTGACCGGCGAGGCTGGAAAGGAAATAAAGGGCTATGTGCGGATTATTCCGGAAAAAAAATATCCGTTCAAACTCGTTGAGCAAAAGGAAGGCCAAGGAAAAAATATCAGCTACACGATTGAACGAGTCGTTGCAGAAACCGGTGAGGAATACCTTTTAACGGTTAAAAACCTAAAACAGACAAAAGATCGTTATTTTGAGACGATCACCATAAAAACAGACACCATGATACAGCCAGAAATTAAAATCAGGATATATGGAAATATCACCGAACCAAAATAACACGGCTTTGACCAGACCGAATCAATGAACGATATCCGTGTAATTGCTTTTGACTGTGACGGCGTCTTATTCGATACGAAAAAGGCGAACATGACATTCTATAATCGGATCCTGAATCAATTCGGCATGCCGGATTTGACATCCAAACAGTTTGCATATGTCCAAATGCATACAATCGACGCATCATTGAGGTATCTGTTTGATGATGAGAGTCTATGCAAAAGCGCACATGCCTATCGAAAAAAAATGGGTTATTTCCCATTTATCAAATTAATGGAAATCGAACCGGATTTAAAACCGTTGCTCAAAAAATTGAGACCCGAATACAAAACCGCCATTGCCACCAACCGGACAGACACCATCGGTTCCGTCCTTGCCGAGCACAACCTCGAGGGATATTTTGACCTGGTTGTCAGCGCTCGTGATGTGGCGCGCCCTAAACCCCATCCCGATCTGCTGATGAAGATTTTGACACATTTTGAAATCGAGCCTTCTCAAGCGGTCTACATCGGTGATTCAGAATTGGATGAAACAGCATCAAAGGCGGCTGGGGTATTACTGATTGCCTATAACAATCCGTGCCTTTCTGCGGATTTTCATATCCGGAGCTTAAAAGAGCTCGAAGTGATACTCAAAGATAAGACGAATGATCAACAGAAAGACGGATCAAAATAAATTATTTTCACTCCTCATCTTAATGGTGGTCTTCCTTTTTTTATTATCAGGCTTTACCCCCGTAAAAACAATCACACTTCCATTAACGATCGATTATCCGCTGCTCAGGTCGCTGGTTATTTACAATGCGTTCACCGAACCTGATCAGACGGTTGCCGTGTTGAATGAAAACGATGGCTGCATATATGTCGTTCTGTCTGAGCCGAACTTCTTCGAGGAGAGTTCCCAAATCCGGTTTGAAACGAAAGTTCAGGTTAGCGTTGGTACACCGGTTAAAGAAAAGTGCTTTATGCCGATCAAATGGGAAGGTTATGCAGTCTTTTTTCAAAAACCAAAAATTGACAGTCAAACCATGATACTGTCATTTGATACAATGGATTCGATCCTATACAACAAGCACCGTAAACCGGCGAAAATTGTTGGCGTAGTTTGGGAGCTTGTGAAAACATGGGCTTACGATTATTTGGACAGTATCAGCGTCAATCTTGCGCCACCTCTTTCGGAGTTAAAGTCATTCTTGTTGCCGCTCTTTCCAGAAGATACGCGCGGGCAGGCAGAAAAAATGCTGAGCAGTTTGAGACCGGAAAGGGTCCTTGTAACCCCTGATGCGGTTCAGATCAATATAGATGTGAATGTTGAGGAAATCTATGAAACCCCAGAGGATCTTGAACCACTTCCGATCTCCGATGAAGAACTTGAAGCCATTACCGAGGCATGGGAATTTTGGGATGCGTTTCTCGTGAGTATCATCACTTCCCTGGTAAAAGAGCCTTTATTGGAAAATGACCGACAAATTTTATTCGATACTCTGCTCGAAACCCGATATCGCTTTATTACCGAGCTTTCTGAAAGAACCTTGGAGCGCGACCTGGTCAGAGAACAGTTTGTAATGGCCTGGAAAAACCTGTCTACCATTTTTCGAATGCATCTTGGTAATGAGGTGTCCAAATATACCCTCGGCTATCTCGCCTTTTTCACTGCTTCCGATGCACTTACCGCATTTGACGAACTCGGTCCCACTTTGGGAATCAAAATCAGTCGGAACGGTCTCATTCGTTTAGCGGGCCTGTTAAGCAAAGATAAACCGGTTCTCTTCGATTATGATACAAACGTCGATACAGACCTGCGGAAGATTCTTGACCTGGGTGCGCCGTTGGTGACTTCGACACCGGCTTATGGCCCAGACGAGTTGGATCTCGATAAGACAGGATACAATAAAAATGACGGGAATCATTTATGGTACGGGCTTAAACAGTTTTTGGCCGCCCCGGCATGGGCAAAAACGCCAAACAGTGAAATTGAGTTCAGAGATATTGTAAAATGGCTCGTCCTGAAGGATGATCTTGACACGTATATGAAGCGAGTCAAACAATTGTTAAAAAGTTCGACAAGCAATCTGCTCAAAAGAAACAAACTACCTGAAAAGTACCATCAAATTTTCCTGGAGATCATTTTTTCCACGGCCTGGCAAGAGAGTTGCTTTCAGCAGTTTAAAGTGAAGAAGGGGAAAATCACTTATCTCCGGTCGTATAACAAGACCTCGATCGGTTTGATGCAGGTGAATGAACGCGTATGGCGGGGTATATATAATTTAAAACACTTGAAATGGAATATACGCTATAACGCCATGGCGGGAGGCGAAATCATAGATCTATATTTTCAACGATACGCGCTCAAAAAATTAAAGATTAAAGGCCCCATCGACAGCGACACCCTTGCAGGCGTCACTTATGCCATGTATAATGGTGGACCAAGGCATTTTTACCAATTTCTTAAACGAAAGGAACAAGGAAAATACTACTTGAGCGACAGGCTTTTTTTTAAAAAATATCGCTGGGTTCAAAATGATCAATGGGCCTATATCGATGACTGCCTGGTCGGCTGGTGAGATCTCGGAAATTTGTTGATCGCAAAACAAATACTGATTATGAGGCAAAATTGTAATATTATTTTGCCACCCATTATTTAAAAGGAGACAATTCAGATGAATGGAATCGATATCGTTGCACAGCTGATGTCAATATCGGCAACCACCGCTCCAAAAAGCAAGGGTGAAAATTTTGTTCAAACCAAAATCCTTCAGGACGATGTTATTCAAGAGCTGTCAACCGCAATGGCATCCTAACCGATCCTCTGATTGAACCGGGTCTTCATTGATTTTATTTGGATATGAATAAAGAAAACAAATTATACCTGATCGACGGAACCGCGTATATTCATCGGGCTTTTCATGCAATCCGGGCACTTTCCAATTCAAAGGGGATGCCGACAAACGCAATTTTCGGATTCACCCGAATGGTTTTAAAATTATTGGAGGCACAGACCCCGCAATACGCTGTCATGCTGTTTGATACAAAGGGCCCCACCTTCAGACACGAAATCTATGACAGTTATAAAGCGAATCGACCCCCCATGCCGGCTGATTTGGCAGTTCAAATTCCATACATAAAAGAGATAACAAAGGGGTTCAACATATCGATGATCGAAAAGCCGGGTTATGAGGCAGATGATCTCATCGGTACCCTGGCCAAAAAGGCGGCCAGTGACGACATTTCCGTCGTCATGATCACAAGCGATAAAGATTTTTTGCAACTGGTCACCGATAAAATCATTGTCTGGGATCCGATGAAGGATAATATCATGGATGCAGATGCGGTCAGGAAAAGATTTGAAGTTGAGCCCTATCAGTTGATTGATGTAATGGGTCTCTCCGGGGATGTATCGGACAACGTCCCGGGGGTACCGGGAGTCGGCGAAAAGACAGCCCTAGACCTGATAAAACGTTTTGGGAGTATCGAACAAGTGTATGAACAAATCGATAAAATTACCAGAAAAAAGCTACATGAAAATCTTATAAAATATAAAGATCAGGCCCTTCTGAGCAGAACGCTTGTGACTATCGACACCCAGGTGCCACTGACATTTGATATGGAAGCATTCAAACTCAAGTCAACCAACGCCGAACAGCTCTCGCGGTTATTCAAAGAACTCGAATTCAGACGGTTGCAAATGGATTTTCCGGAATCAACCGATCTGAGCAAAAAGAATTATCAGGCCATTTTAGATATTCGCTCCCTGTTTGCCCTTGTCTCCCGCTTGGCCAATGAAGGGTCATTTGCACTCGATACAGAAACCACATCGAAAGACCCCATGCAGGCAAAAATTGTTGGCCTCTCTTTTTCAGTCTCTCCCCATGAAGCATTTTATATCCCCTGTGCACATGATAACCTTGATCGGTTGAGTCAGATCAATATCGATGATGTCTTAAACCAATTGAAACCCGTTTTAGAGAATCCTGGAATTAAAAAAATAGGCCAAAATATAAAATATTACTGGATTGTCCTTGCACGTCACGGCATAAAACTCGCTGGGGTATTTTTCGATACCATGCTGGCATCCTATCTCATCAATCCCTCAAAACGGGCCCATAATCTTGATCAGATTGCCCTCGATTTTCTGGGCCATCGAAAGATTACCTACCAGGAGGTAACCGGTAAGGGAAAAACCGCATTGAGTTTTTCCCAGATACCCATTGAAAAAGCCGTGCCCTATGCTTGTGAAGACGCGGATATCACCCTTATGGCCTATAGGATGTTGGCGCCAAAGCTCGATGAGATCGACCTCACCACACTTTTGCAGACAATTGAGATGCCCCTCGTACCGGTCTTAACAAAGATGGAGATGCGGGGGATCTGTGTCGACAGGGAAAGACTCAACCGGCTCTCAAAATCGTTCGAGCATCAGCTCAATACCTTGGAGCAAATGATATACGGAGTCGCAGATGAGAAATTCAACATAAAGTCCTCACAACAGCTCGGATATATTTTATTTGAAAAGCTCAAACTACCGGTACAGAAAAAGACAAAAAAAAGGACCGGTTATTCTACAGATGTGGACGTCTTAACACATCTGGCATCCCATCATGAACTGCCCGCTTTGATTTTGAGGTACCGGACCCTGGCAAAGCTAAAATCGACTTACGCGGACGCACTCCTTGTCCTTGTTCACCCGGAAACAGGGCGCATTCATACATCCTATAATCAAACGGTGACCGCCACCGGTCGTCTGAGCAGTTCCGATCCGAACCTTCAGAACATACCCGTCCGCACAGAGGAAGGGAAAAAAATTCGCAGCGCCTTTATCCCCAAAAAAGGCTGGCACATGGTTTCAGCCGATTATTCACAGATTGAGCTTCGAATACTTACCCATTATTCAAATGATCCCATTTTGATAGAGGCATTCAATAATGATGAAGACATCCATGCCCGCACCGCAGCTGAAATTTTCCAGACCCTTCCATCCTCTATTACACCTGAACTGAGAAGACAGGCAAAAGTTATCAACTTTGGCATCATTTACGGGATGAGCGCTTACGGACTTTCAAAGGAACTCGGTATCAGCCAGAAGATGGCAAAGACCTATATCACCAATTATTTTTCAAAATACAAAGGGGTTAAGCAATTTATTGATCAGACAATCGAAGATGCAAAAAAAACAAAACAGATAAGCACCCTTCTTGGGCGTATCCGCCTCCTCCCAGATATCAACAGCGATAATACAAATGTGCGCCAATTTGCTGAACGAACAGCTGTCAATACGCCTATCCAAGGGACAGCAGCAGACCTGATAAAATCCGCCATGTTAAAAACAGACACTGCCTTTGAATCTCAGGGGCTAAAATCCGCAATGCTTCTTTCAGTCCATGATGAACTTGTTTTTGAGGTACCACCCGAAGAACTTGATTTAGTAAAAAATTTATTGAAAGAAACGATGGAAGGGATCTGGAAACTGAATGTGCCGCTAAAGGTTAATGTTTCAAACGGGCAGAGCTGGGCTGAAGCCCACTAGATACGCTGGGAATTGACATCCGGATTTTTATTTTTCATTAATTGATCCCAATTCAGTTTCGTCTATCATTTCTTTAGCCAAGTGAAAATGGGGAGTCAAATGAAAGAAATAAATAAGAAAAACCTCGGTTATAAAATCATCGACCCAAATAGAGTTAAGGCCGGGTTTCTCGATGCTGTCGAGTATAATTATAAAGGGCAACGGGACATCGATATTACCATTGAACAGCCTGAGTTCACCTCTGTGTGCCCTATGACCGGACTCCCGGATTTCGGGCGGATCATTATAGAATACATTCCAAACACAAAAATCGTGGAATTAAAATCATTGAAATTTTATCTGCTGCAATACAGAAATGTCGGTATCTTTTACGAGCATGTGGTCAACCAGATTCTGAATCACTTGGTTGCTGTCGTCGGTCCAAAACAGATGAAAGTAACCGGGGATTTCACCCCTCGGGGCGGCATAACCACCCGGGTTACAGCCCGGTATGAGGGAACAAATGAATTTTGAAAAAATCAGATTGCTCAACCCTCGAATTTGCACTGTAAACGTTCTTCTTACCGTTTCGCTTCTCATTGCTTCTAGCACAGGATGTACAGGCGTCTCCAATTCCAACAAAACCGCCACTGAAATGGCCGGGGGCTTTGAGTTTTTTAAAGGAAACCTGAAAAAAAGGGTGGGTGTTGCAAGCTTTGAAAACAAGACTCTGGCTGAGGGGCAAAGGTTCGAACTGTTTTTACAAACAAACCTTTCCCAAACAATACAAAAAGACTGCCCTGAAATTATTCTTGAAACACCAGGTGATGCGAAATACCAAAATATTCTGGGAACTCCACCCAAAATGGGCACCGGGCGGATCGATAGCTTTGCCCTTTCGATGGCCGGAAGAGAGCTGGGACTTAATGCCATTGTGACCGGTGCGCTGGCGGATATAAGTGGAATAAAAGAAAAGCGCGGTATTCTCTGGTTTAAAAACAGTCGAAACTTTCTCCAAATACAAATCGCAGTAGAGGTATACGATACAGAAACCGGGGCTAAAATTCTTGATGAGGTTCTGATTCACCAAACAGAGGTTGATGAATCAGATTTTCAGTTGATCCAATCAAAAAATATCCCCCGTATGTCCCTGATTAACGATGAGATTGTAGATATCGCGACCGAAATGGGGGAGAAAGTCTGTGATGCGGTGGCAGATCTAGCGTGGAGCGGATATATCTCTTCGGTCAATGGGAGAAAAATAGTGATATCCTCTGGAAGCAACATCGGAGTCATGCCTGGAAATGTTTTTGAAGTTCGCGCCATTGGAAAAATCATCAAAGGCGTAAATGGCCATCATTTTGTCATGACCGGAAAAAAAAGCGGAAAAATACAGATTGTGTCAGTTTATCCTGACCGGTCGGAAGCTGTTTTACTTTCCGGAAATGAAATCCGTGTTGGAAGCCCTATTAGGCGATCGAATAAATAAAAAACAGATCCGGGATGTGAAGGGTTTTGTTTATGGCCCTACCCCTTTGGGGGTCGAACCTTAGACTTTTTTTCTGATCTCGCAGGCATGAACGACGCCTTGACAGCGACAGGCGGTGCCCACCAGAACCCTACCCTCTTTTTCGGCAATTTCTTTGCGGGCGCTTAAAAGGGCACTTGGAGAATACCCACCTACACCAGGGGCAAGTTGATGACTCCGGATGACGATCGATCTGTATTCGGGCAATTTCAACTGTTCCAAATTTCGATATATCTCAGTTTTTCTGGGTTTTCCGGTTACAAAACATCTGTCAAACGGTTCAGGACAATTATCCGGACAGATAAAATCGGCCTGGCTGACATAAAGTTCACCATTCTTCCCCCACATGGGATTTGGCAAAAGCAAAAACAGATTTTCCGGTACAGGGAGAGGCAAAACCTCATGGTCACTCAGCGTGCCACGTATCCACTCGAATGCCACGTGTACCGGTATGGTGGAGACAATCCAGTCAGGTCTGCTTTTACCATCGAGATGATGCTCAAGAAAAGCGATACCGTCTTCCGCGACCGTATCAACCTGTTCCTTTGATTCGCGAAACACTTCAGGGTCTGAGTCGACAAGCGTAATATGGGCGTCCGGCTCTCTTTTTCTCAAACGGCGGGCAGCGATGGATCCAAATTTGCCTCCGCCTAAAATCCAAAATACCATAATTTCTAAGCCGTCAGATTAAATTTTCTCTTCATAAACAGAAACGAAAAAAATCATTGCAAGGGACTGTGTAAAAAGCAGTCCAATAAAAATAGAGCTCCCGATGGCCGTGATCCCCCCAAACAAAATGATTGCGACCAAATGGTCTAATTTGTTCCCCTCCATGGACATTGCATAACTTTTCTTGATGGCTTCAATTAAACCCAATTTCTGATCCGTCATAAGGGGTATCATATAAAAGCAGAAGAACAATACCGCAAAAATAAAAAGAACACCCGGCAAAACAAAAAGTACAAAACCGATGAGTGTGAGCAAAAAGACGACAATTCCAAATCCAAATAGAGGGAAAAACAATCTCATCTGTGAAAATATGTCCTGAATTTTTGGCTCACGGCCATCTCTTAGAATCAAAAGTATGGACTGGATATACCCTGTGCCATCGCCACAGGGGCTAGAATTCCCAGAGTCAAGGAACTGACAACAAACATCACCAATGTCATGAAAATCAATGGCGCAATAAACTGCAGCGTTTGATTCCAGGCAGTTTCAAGGTGGTTTTTAAAATTCATCGTTCCTTCCTCCGTCGGATTTTATAGACCATTGAAACTTAATCGTAATATAGCCATGCAAGGGATCTCAGTCAAATAAAGACGCTTTGCCACCGCTATTGAGCTGGATCTTCATTCTGCCTTGACAAACTGTGGGGAATCCGCCCGCCTCAGGATTACGACAAAGGAACGGAAGCTGTTTGAAAAATGCCGAAAATTTCTGTATGATCCTATTCGGTTTTCCAGATGCAAAAAGGGGTGTCAATTTTTTTAAATTGTGTTGTGTGAGCGTCTCTAGGTGGGACACCACTGCCCCTTCATGGAATCCGGTTAGTAAACCTGTATTGACAGCATCGCCGGTTCTTTATATATCGTGCTTCGGCCATTGCAGGTTCTGGTATAAAATTTTTAACACCAAAAAGGAGCTTTTTATGGTAGATCGATCAATTCCTGACAATTGGGCTGAGCTCGCGGCAAAAGAACTAAGGGGGAAGCCCGTCGACTCCCTTTGCTGGAAAACACCGGAAGGGATAAAAGTAAAGCCGCTTTATACCGCCAAAGATACGGAAGATTTAGCTCATCTGGGAACCCTCCCGGGGTTTGAACCGTATACCAGAGGTCCCCGAGCCACCATGTACACCGCCAGGCCGTGGACCATCCGACAGTACGCCGGTTTTTCAACCGCAAAAGAATCCAACGCATTTTACCGAAGAAATCTAGCGGCCGGCCAAAAAGGTCTCTCAATCGCTTTTGATCTCGCCACACACAGGGGCTACGACTCGAATCACCCCAGGGTGGGCGGCGATATTGGGAAGGCGGGTGTTGCAATAGACTCGGTGGAGGATATGAAAATCCTGTTTGATCAGATTCCGCTTGATCAGATGTCTGTTTCCATGACGATGAACGGTGCTGTCCTTCCGATTCTTGCCGGCTATATTGTTGCTGCCGAAGAGCAAGGAGTTAAAAAAGCACAGCTGACCGGAACCATTCAAAACGACATTTTGAAGGAATATCTGACCCGAAATACATATATCTATCCTCCGGAGCCTTCCATGCGGATTGTATCCGACATCATCGGATACGCTTCAAAACAGATGCCCAAATATAATACGGTCAGTATCAGTGGGTATCATATGATGGAAGCAGGGGCCGACTCGGTTCTTCAGACAGCGTTCACACTGGCGGACGGCCTGGAATACGTGAGAGCCGCCCTTGCTGCCGGTCTCAATATTGACGAATTTGCTCCTCGGCTTTCCTTTTTCTTTGGTGTAGGAATGAACTTCTTTATGGAAATTGCCATGTTAAGAGCCGCCCGCTTTCTGTGGCATGAAATTATCAGTCGCTTCAATCCGAAAGACTCTAGATCTTCGATGCTGCGAACACACGTCCAGACTTCGGGGTGGAGCCTTACACAACAGGATCCGTACAACAATATTATCCGGACTACCCTCGAGTGTCTGGCTGCGGCCCTGGGTGGGACACAATCTCTGCACACCAATTCCTTTGATGAGGCGGTCGGTCTTCCCACTGATTTTTCTGCCAGGATATCCAGAAACACCCAGATTATTGTCCAGGAAGAATCCCAGATCTGTCATGTGGTCGATCCGCTCGGGGGGTCATATTATGTCGAAGCATTGACCGATGGAATCATTAACGAGTCCAGAAAGATCATAAATGAGGTTGAAGAACTGGGGGGAATGGCCAAAGCCATTGAAACCGGAATGCCCAAACTCAGGATTGAAGAATCTGCTGCCCGGAAGCAGGCCCGAATTGACCAGGGAAAGGACGTCATTGTCGGGGTGAACAAGTATCAGGCCGAATCGGATCCGGATATAGATGTTCTCGAAATCCCGACCCGTATCCGTGATGAGCAAATTGTGAGATTAAAAGAAGTAAAAGCCCGACGGGACAACCGGGCAGTGGAAAAAGCGCTTGAAGCCATCACCGCATGCGCGGCATCTGATGGCAACCTGCTTGAAGCCAGTCTCCCCGCGGTTCGAGCCCGGGCGACGGTAGGAGAAATTTCAGAGGCGATGGAGAAGGTTTTTGGCCATTATAAGGCCACCACCCAGTGCCTATCCGGTGTATATACCTCGGAGTTTGGGGACAGCGAAATAATTGATGCAGTTAGGAAAAGAACCGATGAATTTTTAGAAAAAAAAGGACGGCGCCCGCGAATACTGGTAACCAAGATGGGGCAGGATGGCCATGACCGCGGAGTTAAGGTAATCGCCACCGCATTCTCAGATCTTGGATTCGATGTGGATATCAGCCCAATGTTCCAAACGCCGGATGAGGCAGCCAAAATGGCGGTGGAAAATGATGTGCATATTGTCGGTGTATCATCCCTTGCTGCAAGCCATAAAATTCTGGTTCCTGAGTTGATTGAATCGCTTAAAAAAGAGGGCGGTGAAGACATACTTGTTGTGGTTGGCGGGGTTATTCCACCGAAAGATTATGATTTTCTGTATGATGCCGACACTGTCGTGGTCGGTATTTTCGGACCCGGAACTCCGATTATCGACTCTGCAAAAAAAATCTTGGATGCACTGGAACAGAAAAAATGATTTTCAGGGACCCTTCCGACTATGTTCAAGGGGTTCTCAAACAGGACCGGCGAATCCTGTCCAAAACCATCACCTTGATTGAAAGCTCGCTTCCATCACATCAGAAGCTGGCCCGAATCATCATCGATCATCTTCTACCTTACACGGGAAAGGGCGTCCGCCTCGGCATTACCGGTGTACCGGGCGTGGGTAAAAGCTGTTTTATAGAAAACTTTGGCATGGGTCTGGTTGAAAAAGACCATCGCCTGGCGGTCCTTGCTATCGACCCCAGCAGCCAACGGAGCGGTGGAAGCATCATGGCTGATAAGACACGGATGGAGATGCTTTCTGCGGATGACAGGGCATTTATCCGTCCGTCTCCTTCCGGGGGGACTTTGGGAGGTGTCGCGAGAAAAACAAGGGAGACCATGCTCCTGTGTGAAGCCGCTGGCTTTGACGTTATTATTATTGAAACCGTTGGCGTCGGACAATCTGAAACCACGGTAGCTTCCATGGTCGATTTTTTTTTGGTCCTCCTGTTGGCAGGTGCCGGCGATCAAATCCAAGGAATCAAAAAAGGGGTCCTGGAGATCGCTGATGCCCTGGTTATAAACAAGGCAGATGGGGACAATATTGAAAGAGCGGAAAAGGCAAAAAAAGAGTACGAATCCGCCATAAGCCTGTTGACCCCTTCGACCCCCACCTGGCCCTCTCCGGTTCTTACCTGTAGTGCTCTGGAAAAAACAGGCATCGATGAGATATGGAATACCGTTTTAGAGCACAACAAAAAGCTGTCGACAACTGGTGAATTAAAGGAAAAACGCAAAAAACAGACGATTGATTGGATGTGGTCGATGGTGGAAGAAGGGTTAAAAGATCGGTTTTATAAAAATGCTGAAGTCACTAAAAAATTAACCAAAACGATAGAAGATGTCGAACAGGGGATAGAGACTCCAACCGTTGCGGCACTCAACCTTCTGCATTTACTCGACAACTGAAAATCCTCCTTCTTAGCGTACCCGTTGAAATCAGCATTATGGTTTAAATTGGTTAAAAAAAAGATCATCATGGCAAACCGGGGCTTTCCAGAAAAAACCGTGTATAGGGGGACATCTGTCTTAACGATAGGATGAAAAATAGGTTAATCATGTATGATTTCTGGGACTGGTGGCAGCATTTGCCCGAATCGATAAATCCTTTTCTCGTTGACATCGGATCATTCAGGCTACCATATTACGGCTTGATGTATATCATTGCTTTTGCAACAACCTATTGTCTGGCTCTATACCGCGTGAAGCACGAAAAACGCTTTGGTATAACGAAAAGCCATATAAACGGTCTCATGACGGCGATGATTTTGGGCCTTGTCATTGGAGCACGTTTGGGATACGTTCTGTTTTACAATCTGTTTTATTATCTTAAAAATCCTCTTGAAATTTTTCTTCCTTTCTCATTTTCAAATGGCATCGCGTTCACCGGTATTTCCGGCATGTCGTATCACGGAGGTCTCATCGGTGTAATAGTTGCGGTGTGGTATTACATTAGAAAATCTGAGTTGAACTTCTGGCAGATGACCGATCTATTTGCGCCTGTCATTCCTCTGGGCTATACGTTTGGCCGGTTGGGTAATTTTATCAACGGCGAACTGTATGGCAGAGTGACGTCCAAACCGTTCGGGATGTATTTCCCATTAGCGCCCGGATCGAGCCTTAGACATCCCTCACAGCTTTATGAAGCCTTTTTTGAAGGTATTTTTCTCTTTGCCGTTTTATGGAGCATGCGAAATCTCAAATGGGCAAAGGGGGCAATGCTTGCCTTTTACCTGATCGGATACGGTGTTGTTCGATTGTTAATCGAATACTTTCGCCAGCCCGATGCTCATCTTGGCTTTGTTTTTTTGTCATTTTCTTTGGGTCAAATCTTCTCTGGTTTCATGATCCTCGTCGGTTTTTCCGTATATCTTTATATCGCTTTAACTCGGGAGGGGTGAACAGATCAATCGGACTGCCTCCCTTCTGATTCCGCCTCTCTTTTGATTACGAAATCATAAAAGTTCAAATGGAACAGAAAGATTATTACAAAATACTTGGGATTGAAAAAAATGCCACGGATCAGCAGATCAAAAATGTCTATCGCCGTCTGGCCTTTAAATACCACCCGGATAGAAATATTTTAAATTCGGAAGCAGTCGAAAAAATGAAAAGCGTCAACGAAGCATACGCGGTACTGTCAAATCCAAAAAAACGAAGCGAATACGATCTTTTGAGACAACAGTTTGGATATTCGGCTCACCAACGTTTTAGAAAAAATTATTCCGATCAGGATATTTTCAGCGGGTCAGATCTGGATCATATTTTTGAGGAAATGGCCAAAACAACCGGTCTCAGGGGGTTTGACGATATTTTTAGAGAATTTTACGGTCCTAAATTTCGAACCTTTGAATTTCATAGACCGGGTCTATTCGGTAGGGGTTTTGTTTTTTCCAGCAGGAAAGCAGTCCTTTTTTTATTTAATAAATTGACCGGTAACCTGTTGTCGGAAAAGGGTCAAGACATAACTGACACCATATATCTCTATCCTTCGCTGGCTCAAAAGGGGGGTCCTTATGCATACTATCTTCGGGGAAAATCCAAAAAACTGATTATTCAGATTCCCCCGGGAATTAAAAACAGGCAGAAAATACGGATATCAAGCCTAGGAAAAAAAGGGAAAGGAGGGGGGCCGGCCGGAGATCTTTATCTGAAAGTCTGTATAAGGAAATCTTTGGTTCGAAGGCTGAAGGATACGATTTTCGGTATCTTCTGGTGGTTGAGCCGGCTTGTTTGACCTGCAAAACAGAAAAAGAAGGTTGAAATTAGACAGATGAAAATAGTAAAGATTGGATAAAAGGAGATGAACAATGGAAGATTGTATTTTTTGTAAAATCGTCAAGGGTGAAATCTCTAGCACAAAGGTGTATGAAGATGATCAGGTTCTTGCCTTCGAAGATATCAACCCGATTTCCAAGGGCCATACGCTGATCATCCCCAAAGCGCATGCCGAAAACCTGTGGGAAATTTCCGATGAAGACCTGACCGCGGTTCATCTGGCTTCAAAAAAAGTTTCCGAAGCGATAAAGAAAGCCCTAGACTCGGTGGGGGTGGCAACACTCCAGCTCAACGGCCGGGGGGTTAATCAGGTGGTCATGCATTACCACCTCCACCTGGTCCCCCGTTCCGGCGGGGCCCCGGAGCTACCGATCACCAAGTGGGAGATCAAACCAGGAGACATGGATACCATCCAACAAACCGGTCGGCAGATAGCCGAAGCGATAAGATAAGTTGTGCAAATACTGGAAATAGTCAAGTTGGACCGATTGAAAACAAAAAACAGTTAGACCGATGAGTGAAAAAGAGCAGGGAATTCAAATTGAGGAATTACCCAAACTGAACAATCCTATTTTGATTGCGGGTTTTGACGGATGGGGAAATGCGCTTGATATTTCCAACGGGATGTCCGCCTATCTGATACGCAAGCTAAAGGCCGAATATTTTGCCAAGATAAACCCGGATATTTTTTACCGTTATGATGAAAACCGTCCCCTTGTAAATATTAAAGGTGGTAATCTAATAAGCCTCTCACCTCTCGGCGGGTCCTTTTACGCCGCTCGAAATGATAAAGGTATGCGCGATCTGATAATCCTGAAAGCAAATGAACCGCATCTCCGATGGGTTCAATTTGTTGACGATTTGTTAACGTTATGTGAAAACCTGAGCGTCGAAACGGTCATTACGCTTGGGAGTATGTATGACAGCGTCCTCCATACAGATAGAATTGTTTCGGGTATTTCTTCAAACAAAGATCTATTTTTAAAACTAAAACAGAAAAATATCATCCCCATTGATTACCAGGGACCCACTGCGATTCATACCCTGATTCATTCTGAGGCGCAGAAAAGAGGGATGGATAGTATCAGTTTATGGAGCCACTGCCCGTATTATCTACAGGACACCACCCATTTTGGCATTTTATTTCACCTGGGCGCGTTACTTTCCTTTTTAGGAAATTTTGAGCTCGATACAAAAGATCTCGAAGCAGGATCGGAGGCACTGAACGAGCAAATTCAGTTGCTTATAAATAAAAATCCTAAACTTCAGACAATTATTGAGGAACTCAAAGAGGCGAAGGTCAGGGGATCCTGGGAAAGCGTCAAAGCATCCATAAAAAAAGGTGAAAAGGTCATCGACTTAAAAGATTTCTTTGAAACAAAATAATCTGTCGGTGGATGAAATCACCGACTTTCAATATCCAACGCCGAGCCCACCAAAAAAATGTTATCCCCGTACCTATAGGAAACGAATATGCACATCTTTGGGAAGCGCCATTCCCATTGCCACCTCCGCCGCTTTTAGGACAGCCACCGGAACCGGGCACGAAGAGTGACAGCCTGCCTCAGTAGCGGAAACAAAGGCAGGATTCCGGGGAACAGGCACAAAAAGTTCATTCAATGTCATCTGTCTCAGATGTGCTGACATCCGTTGAATGTGCTGGCATTTCGATTCACTGATAGCCACCTTTACCATCCGGGCTTCATGATGCCATGCTTTTATGACACATTCAAAACCACAAACCCCCGGATTTACATTCACTTGAACAAAATGAGCACCTTCGGCCATCGTTCTTTCCCTTCAATCGCATCCTCGAAGGATGTTCCGCTTGATTATAAATCCGATGAGGATAAATAGGTATGATCGATCAGATGCATCAAAAGAATGGCCGCCATCAACCTACCCTCAACAGTGAATTCAGGGGGCTTGTCCACAATCCAACCGTTTCGCTCCGCATTTGGAATGAACAACATGCTTTCTTTTAAATGATCACAGGAACGCACTATTCGGTCAGGCGGGTTAACCGTCATTTCAGAAAGACTTGACAAATTGAGCTGAATTATCGTCGCAACATCCCCTTGTTCGGGTATGAAATTGGAACGTTCCCGGAGTGCTTCCCGATAAAGCCGCTTGGCATCGTGAATTCGATCGGTGCTGTGATACAATCCAGCAAGATTGTTAAGCGTACCGGCACGGCCTCCATGGAGCAACTCTTCATATTTTCTTCGGGCCATATCATTGTATTTCTTTCGATGTTTCTGTTCCATCCTGAGATGAAACAACGAACTCCGGGCGCGCTGCTCCAGGTGCATACTTTTAACCCAGTGCAACCCGAATTGCCAGCCCTCCAACGCGCTTTGGTAAAGGTCTTCGGCCTCTTTGAAGTTTTGTCTGATTCGAAAGGCGATGGCCAGATTGTTCAGGCTACTGGCCCGCCTAGGATCTCCGGGGTCAAAGCCATGGATAAAACCATGGGCGATTTCCCATTTATCTGCAGAGGCGGTAAGTAGTAATGCCGCCGGGTGCATAACGCAAGTGAAAACTCATCCATTTTTACTTTACAATTCAACGCCAACCAAAACCGTACCCAGCCCTTTTTCATCCACACCCTTGAAATAATGGGTTTTCAAGTAGGTGTCAGAGGGAGTCGACGGATTGGCACAGATAATGGAATGGTACTTAAACTTTTTATCCTCTATGACGCACCAGGCAGCAGGAAGTGCCGGAATATCAAAGTGGCAAATTTGTTTCATGATATCCTTTGGAAAAGAGATTTTATCCTTGTAAACAACAAAATTTTGATGCATAAACCAAACATTTTTCTGGTTGGAAAGATCGGCAATGACTTTTTCGTCTCGCACTTCTTTCCCCACGATTTCATCCCCCTTTTTCAGGACCAGGGAGGAATCGCATCCCCAGTCAAAATCCATGTCTGTAAGGGCAATATAAATCAAATCACGTTGCAGTACCTCCCTTACACCCGAGTTGACCACCTTGCCCAACCCCATAAGGCCCTTTTCTTCAGCTTCCTTTTCAATCTCCAGAATTTTCCGGCGATCTAGGTCTGAAAAAGGATATGCTTTTACGATTCCGGTTACCCTGCCCAAAGCCGGAATCATCACATCATCTGCCAAGTTTGTATCCATATCCGTTTAATCCTGAGCCGGAGGACAATCGTCGGTTGGGGCAGTAATCAGTTTAATCAAATTAAAGACCTTTTCCGAACAAGCGCGTTCACACCTCATGCAGGCAAACCCGTCGCATAACGCCAGATTTAAGGTGATCTGAAAGTCTTCCCCTTCTTCTTTCAACGCAAGGGCATTTTCCGGGCAGTCATCGATACAGTCCCTGCAACCTGTGCAACCCGGAAAACCGATGGTCTTTCGTTGTCCGATATTCGAGATAATCCTAAGGCCCATGGTGCCAAGGTCCGGAATATCTTTTTCTACGGTTTTGATGACCTCCGGATCCACACCGACCTCCTTGAAGGGAGGAAGCCCGAATTTTTTTAAAAATGTACGATACTGATTCAACGACATCCCCTCGGTCCAATAGGACAGCTCTAAAATGTAAATTTTTTCAAAAATCTTTGATTCAGCAAACATACAGTGGGTTTGTCTCAAATCATCAGCAATCTGTTTCATATGCCAGAGTTCATCCTCATCTTTAACCAAATCCCTGGCCATTGCAAGGGATGTGTTCCCGACCTGAAAGATTTTTTTTACCCCGGCGGGAATCATACCGATCGCCTGCGCTTTTAAAGCATCCACATAGGTGCCGGAGGCCCCTGACATATATGTTGTTTCGATGTCCTCCATACGAATGCCCGCTTCCTGACAAAGGCTCATGTGGCCTGCTCTGACCGCACCGATGGCCTTGCCCGCCTCTGCAAAGTCTTTTTCAGTAAATTTAATCCTGTTGGGTAGATTAATTTTTCCGCCCGGCGTTTTTATTCGCGGGATACGGATAAGTCCTGATTTTAACCCTTCGCTGAGCAAAGCGATGACCCCGGTTCCGGTGATACCCACCGCATCAATCTTGCCTCTAGTGATCAATTTTCCTGTAATCGGATCGACGGTATCCCCGGGAAACGGCTTCATATTGTTATCGAGGACAAAAGTTTCGAACACACCACGGAGCGGTTGGGCAATTTCAGCGGTTAATGTAAACTCCGAGTTTATGTGTTTTTCAGATATGAACGCCACATCGGAAATAGCGCCTGGTAATGCTAAAAGCCCATCTTCGATCTGCTGCCCCTCAAGAGCAGGTCCTGCTGCCGTTGACCCGGTATAGACCACGCCGTCGACTAAGAGTGCCATCTCGGCATTTGTTCCGTAGTCTGTTGTTATGGCAATCTCTTCTTTTTCGAGCATACCGGATTGAATCATCATCGCCAGGGCATCGGCGCCGATCTCATGACGAATCGCCGGCGGGATCAGGACGTCGGTCTCTTCAGGTAGATCGAACCCGCGAATTTCCGGGGCCTTTACGATTTGGGCATCTCTTTTTGGCGGAACCACCCCAAGCGCTTTCAGTTTACGCTTGCCTGCATAGGCCAGGTCTCTAAACTCACTCTCCTGGAAAAGGGAAAGCTGGATAGGATTACCACAGACAGCGACGCGTACGATCTGATCTCTTTTGATCCACAGGTTGTCGATAACTCGATTGATTGCATGAACCATTACTTCGTGGGCCCAATTAAGACCCACATCAACAGCAAAATGAAGATGGTCCATGACATTGGCACCGGGGAGGGGATGGCGGGTTGTAACTGAGGTGGAGAGAATTATCCCTTTATTATCCAAATCGATGGCCTGGCCACGAAATCCACTGGTACCCAGGTCCAATGCAATACCCAGTTTCGACATTTGAATATTAGATCCGTGCGTTGCTAGTGGACTTTGGCCACTTCAACCATAGCCAAAAGGTTCTCGGTAGATGTACCCGGTGCCACCGCACATCCCGGAGCCAGAATCTGGATCCCGTCGGCAATGGACTTTTCACATGCCCGTTTGACCGTTTCAGCATCTTTCAAAAAGAGTGTTTGAGCCGTATCCGCGCCACCCAGCAGGATCGAATCCGGCCCGCATTTTTTCCGGGCTAGCCCGGCGTCGGCTTTCGGTTCCAAGCTTAAAATATCAGCTCCGGTCTGCCCCATCCATTCCACAATCCGACCCACCTTGCCACAGATATGCAGAATTTTAGGGACAGAAATCGCATCAAACTGTTTCTTTTGATATTTCAATTCAACATCCCCGTAAGTTTTAGGGGCTATCAGTTCAGGCGAAGCGGTCATATCTTCACAGGAAATAATGTCAGCACCGGCCTCAATAAGCGCTTTGGCAAGCGCGGTCCCTGCTTGTTCAGCGACATCCAGGAAGGGGGGAATTTTTTCAGGTGTTTTAAAGGTTGCCTTAAGAAGAGGAACCGTATCTATGAGCGACCCGGCAATGGTAAAAGGCCCGATAATTCCGCCGATGATCGGCACCTCATCCCCGAGCTCCCCTTTCAGAATGCGAACTGCTTTAAGCAATTCCGGTATTTTACCCCGGGAAAGAAAGTCATCTGGAAACACAGGCACATCATCCAGGGTGTAAGGCGGTGGATGTTCAATTCCTGGAATTCCTTCATTCCCATCTACACCGCGCCCGGGTTTTATCTTACAGCCGAACGCTTCTGCCTCAAGGGTCTGGGAAAAGGGGACCCTAACAGCGTCAAAGCCAAGGACGGTGTAGGCAGCCATGGCCTGCTTGGCCATGGTCTCCGCATTTTCATGGCCTTCGGGCCAAAAAGCCTGTACTTTTTCCATTTGCTCGTAAGTTACAGTGGAATTGGCCCCTAAACAGGGCATCCGATCCGGTTTTTGATGATTGATCACAGCCATCACACGTTCTTTGGCATTCATTTAACTATCCTCCTTTAAATTGAGAACCACCATGTCACATCGAAGGGGTCGTCGGTTTGACTTTTCCGGTAACCCCAATCGAGAAGACCGGTTATTTCCCGGTTTGATCTAGTTTAAGCATCTCAGAATAGCCCCGGCTATCTCGCTCTCATCCTCAATAAAGGAAAAATTGCCTTTTCCTCTCAGGGATAAACGGCGAATTTTCTCTTTCTTGGCAGGTGGGAAACCGATAACATTGAGTTTATCGAACCGGACTGCCACTTCTAAAGGATCTCCCCCCCTGTTCCAGGCGCCGTCCGTCAGTATCAATCCCATTTTCCGCTCAAACTTATCGACATGTTTCAACCCCACTTCTAAAACCGCACGGACATCAGTATCCCCGCAAAGTTCTAAAGCAAACAGCCTTTCTAAAATCTCTTCAGGGCCTGTCTTTTCATCTATTGCCTTTAAAACAGAAACCCTGTTGCAGAACGCCAGCACCGCATAATCTCTTTTGAAATGTTGCGCAATGGAAGCTGCGGTGATGGCAGCCAGAACAATTTTCAGGCCTTTCATGGAATAACTATGGTCGAACATCATGACAAAGGCTTTTTTTTCCCTCTGCCTGCTATACGACACAAGGTTTTCCAGTATCCCCCGTTCAGGCGCCTCGGTGTACTTTGCCAAGCTCTGGTCCAGTTCAATTTCAGCGCCGTCTGTAAAGCCCCGGACTAATTTGAGTTGACCAGAACGGTATCCGATATCGGCAATTTGTTTGGCTATTTTAATGATTAACCGGCAGGCTATCTTCACGGCGAGCGCACGCACGTCACGTTTCAGCATCCCGAAAATATTAGCAAAAACCTCAAGCGAATCTTGTTTTTCAAAAAAAAGAGGGAGTTTTTCAGGGTGTGTGTTAAGGAAGGTAGCTATGCGATAAAAATAGGAACAGTGGGCCATTTCATCGCTCAAAAACTGATTCCCTACGTAACGATTTTTTTTTTACCCTTTGTTCCTCTTCTGATTCTATTTCTGGAACCCAGTCGTCTGATGACGATTTTTCAGTCGCGTTTTTTTGAGGATGCAACAGATCAGGGTATTGATTCCGAAGGCTGGCATAGACTTCCTCGATAATTTCATCGGCGGTTTTGGACGCCATCTCATTGAGCCAAATCTTATTGGAAATCGCCATAAGAGCTGTTGTCAAAAAATGGTTGCCAGGTTGATCGGCCAGTTTCTGCATGCCGACAAATAGGTCAACCACGTCAATGGCACCCCTGATCGAAGAGCCCAATTTGATATCGGGGTGTTCTCTTGTTTTTCGCACCATCTTGACCGACAAATCGACGATTTCAGACGAATCCATTCCGGTCCGAAGTCGGACAATCTCCCTCTCTTCGGCCTCGTTCTGATAATTCATTTTAATCAAGCAAATACGATCCATAAATGCCCTGCTGATCCTGACCGTGCCCACATCATCATACGGATTTTGAGCAGCTATCACGGTAAACGGAGATACGGCCTTAACGGTTCCATACCTAGGTATCGATATTTCTCCCTCTTCCATAGGGGATATCAGCACATTGGAAACATCTGCAGGCATCCGGTTGAATTCCTCGATGTAAAGGATTCCACCCTCTTCCATTGCCCTTGTAAGAGGGCCTTTTTCAAAATACTTGGATTTATAGCTATCCTCCATTACCTGGGACGGGTTGAAATACCCAACCAGTTTGGCGGGTGTCAGATCGATGTTGCCTTCCACAAGATAAAAAGGAATCCCAGCTTCACGGGAAATTTTTCGCAGCAAAGTGGATTTGGATGTCCCGGGTGGTCCTTCCAATAGGATATGTTTTCCCGCATCCATTGCCGTTAATATGAATTTGATTTCAATTTCTCTGCCAACCACACCCCGGGCAACCTTAGCGTGTATTTGAAGCAGATCCATTTTTTTCTGTGGTGTTAATGTCAATTTCAAATGCTTCCTTTCCTGCCTTATTGAAGTGAGTCTGATTCCAAGAATTGTATCTGGCCTAGCTCAGACCAGTACCAACCCGATAAAGCTGATCTGTTTTTTCGGCGGCCATTCCACCACTGCGCCTGCTTCCCGGGCCAGTTCGGTTATGCCGATGTCAAACCCCTCAGGGCTGGGACTGGTTTTGAAAGGATGGTGACACCGCTTCCCCTGTGGGGTGCATTCTTTGCACAATTTGCAACCGCCTACGCACAGGCCTATGGCCAAATAGTAGCCATGTTCGAAGGTGGTTCTTTCCAGATCCGATACAATTTGTGAGAGCTTTAATGCAGTACTAAAGTCGTTCCGATATAGATCGATATCTTTGATTTTTTTCTCATAAAATTACCAAAAAAGCCTCTGTATAGCTTTTTAAGGCTTCACCGAATTCTGTAACACTCGGAATATTCGGTGGGCAGACCTTACAAACGTCGTAGTATTCACACAAAGGAATCTAACATTTTAAGCGAACACTCTGTGTTGGTTTTATTTTTTTGACGTCAAAGGGGTGAACCTCAACCCCCCATTGTTGGGCCAGGACTTTAAAAGAATTCTCTAAAGCGATGTGTTGAATCGATATGTCCCAGTGCTATCGAGTCGGCGCAAAGCGCTCTTTCATGGACCTGAATTCCCTGCACCCTGCCGATCGAAATTCCCACACCGCTGTTGCCCTGATCTCCCATTAATCGTAAAGTGCCGATATCGTGCGTTAGCGGTACTTCCTTACGCGGTTCCACACTGATAAATTTATTGGGATTAGTAATGATATCCTGCCAATGGTCGAGATCATCTTTTGGCAAGGGTGATATTTTTCCTCTGTCGGCAGCATCTTCTGGACCGATTTCAAAATCCTGCATCAATTCGTCCGCGGTCATTTCTGTAAAGGTGCCATCACCCCGACGAGTGAGGTATTTCTTCATTATCACACCTCCTTTAAGCTAAATATTTCTTTGAGTTTCATCACGGTGTCTGAAGCGCTTTCAGCGTAAAGATCCGCACCAATTTTGGAGGCCCAGTATTCTGTTGTTGCTGCGCCTCCGACCATGGTCTTAACCTTGTCTCGAAGCCCCTCTTCTTCTAAGGCGGCTTCCAGCTTTTTCTGGCCAACCTGGGTGGTTGTCATCAAAGCGGATGAGCCGATAACATCCGCATCCACCTCCTTGGCCTTCTGAACAAAATTGTCTATCGGAACATCCCGCCCAAGATCAAAAACTTCAAAACCAGAAACTCTCAACATAGTGGCGACAATACCTTTGCCAATGTCGTGCACGTCCCCTTCAATGGTCCCCAGCACAACTTTGGCCAATTTTTTACCCACTTGGTCTGAAGGCATGGCCTGCTCCAGGATTTTTACCGCTGCAGTCATCGCTTCGGAAGCTATGATCAGGTGCGGCAGGAAGATTTCACCACGTTCGAACAGATCGCCCAGTTTTTTAATTCCCTCGGAAAGTCCGTTTGCGACCATATCAGCCGGATTTAAGCCTTCTTTAAGATACTTTTTAGCCAATTCTACCACACCTTCCTCATCCGCGTCTATGATATACTGTGCCGCTTTTTCCATAAATTCTTCTCGATTCATTTTTCACCTCCTGTCTCGTTCGGCCTTTTTCAATATTTTAAATCTCATTGAGGTAAAAGAATAAATAAAATAGAGACCATTCCTCTTTTTGTCCCAAACGCCCCTGAGCTCAAGACCCGGTATTTGCGCTAATTGTGGCTAGTGTAAAAATCCCCTTGATTCAGAAAATACAGAAAAAACAAGGATTAGGTGTCAAACAGTTTGTTTGTTAAGCCTTTGCTCGCCTCGATCGCCTTTGCCGGTAAGGATTACTTTTTCCCCTCGCTTTTTTCCATGAGAGACTGGATGAAAAATCGTTTCTCTCTGAGGTTGCTTTTTTATTTTTGATGGAGAATTTCGTCCGTTACTATACCTTGCAGATGTGTGAATTCATCCGTCATATGCGGCAAATGCATAGCTGCCATGAATTCATTCTGAAAGTCTTTCTCCACCGTAAGCTCGATATATTCAACATTTCGGGAAACCCAGTTGGCCTCTTTACGTTTTTCACGGTTCAAGAGCGCTGACCTGCACCCATCCCCCGCCGCATTGCCCACTGACGAAATCTTTTCGATTTCACAGTTTGGGAACAGACCCATAATCAAAGCCTTCACACGATCCACATGGGTCCCGAAAGCCCCGGCGATTTTAACTTTATCGACTTTTTTCAGCCCCATACGGCGCATCATGAGCTTGCAGCCCGCATACAGCGCGCCCTTGGCGAGTTGGATTTGGCGCACATCCTTCTGTGTGATCACGATGTCTTTACCAATGCTCGACTCTTCGGCCCAAGCCAGCACGAACTCCGGTTGTTTGGTATCCGGATTTTTGCGAAAACGGTTTGACTTTTGCTCTTTCTTGTTAAATCTGCCGCTTTTTTCAACTATACCGGCCTTGTAAAGCTCGGCAAGTACATCCAGGATTCCGGATCCGCAGATTCCCTTGGCCTGCATCTCTTTGGGTTCAGAATACTTTCGCCAGGCATCTCGACCAATGACCTTGTAATTCACCTCATGTGTTTCCACGTCAATTTCAATCCGCTCAATAGCTCCTGGCGCCGCCCGCATTCCAAACTGCAGCTGTGCTCCCTCCAATGCCGGTCCTGTAGCACAGGAAGAGGATATCAATTTGTCACTATTCCCCAGCACCAGCTCGCCATTGGTTCCAATGTCGATAATTAGCTGCATCTCCTCTTTCTTGTAAGGTTCCTCTGATATGAGTACGCCCACATTATCCGCCCCGACAAACCCTGCTTCGTTGGGGAGCACGAAAATATAGGCAGAAGGGTTGATCTTGATACCCAGATCCCGAGTTTTAATGTTCAGGCTGTGGTGAATTGCCGGCGGAAAAGGGGCAAGCCCCATATGCTCGGGATCGAGATTGAGAAGAATGTGATGCATAGCGGTGTTGCCACCAAGGGTGATATCCTCAAGATCCTCCCTGGTGAGTCGAAGATATGTTTTGCCCTCCTCCGGCACCTCCACCCATTCTTCAGGTCCCTCCTCTCCTTTTTTCTTTTTTTTCTTTTTCTTTGGCGGATGCGTCACTTCAATCGCTTGGTCGATCAGCCAGTTGAGCCCCTCGATGATGTCGTTGTTCATCCTTTCAAGCCCGTCCGGATTCATCATATGGTAGGTAATACGACTCATTACATCCTCGCCGTACTTGCATTGGGGATTCATGAGGGAAATCGTATCAAGGACTTCCATGGTATTGAGATTACAAAAATATCCGGCCACCGTTGTGGTGCCAACATCGATGGCAAGACCGTAGCTGTTTTCGCATTTACCCGGTCGCACCCGGATGATCTCCTGATTCATCCAGACACTGACGGTCACCTTCCAATCCCCCTTGCGCAGTGCTGCAGATAGCTGCTGCAGGGCGAACAGATCAATTTTTAAATTTTTAAGACCGTATTGTCCTTCTATCTCCCTACATATCCGCTCATAATCGCCTGTCGGTTCTTCAAAAGTCGGTTTTTCCACCTCCACATAATAAAGCTTGACCGCCGGGTTGTGATCAATGTGGATGTCACGGGCAGCTTTACTCACCACCTGTTTTCCAGCGCGGGATTCCTCGGGGACAAAAACCAGTATATTCCCTTCCACCTTTGCAACACAACCCAACCGATATCCCTCTTCTCTTTGGGCGGCATTGATGAACTTTTCCTCCTCTGCCTGCCATTCACCGGCATTTTCTCTTCTGGAAGTAATTCCAAATTTTTGAAAGACCCCTTCTTCGATGCGCACCTTACATTTGCCGCATACTTTTTTTTCGCCGCATAACGCTTCAATATCCACGCCAAGCTGCCGGGAAGCCTCAATGATGCTCAATCCCTTATCCACCTCTCCTCGACTTCCAGAGGGCTGAAAGATCACTTTTATCTTTCCCTGTTCACCCATTAGACGCACTCCTTCTCAATTCAAGATGATTATCTCAATACTTTCTGTTGACGAATTCCATTTTCGCACCCCCAATGGGGCACGGTGCCACATTTGGTGTAAGGTAAATAAAATTTTTTGGAAAAACAATGAGGCAATCAGTTTGAACCGGTATCCATAAAGTAATCACCGCGCACAGACACGCGATGGTTTGGATTTTATTGTAATATCAGTTGCTTCTGAAATGATAGCTCTTAAAAGATTTTGTGTCGTTGTCAAAGCGCTCATCATTAATTATTTCCGAAAAAATTTCTTTTTACCCTATGCCTGATGCGGCTTTTCTTAAGATACCAGATACGAAACTTGAGTAATTAATTTTCTCAAATATGGATTACGGCTTCCCATTGATCAAAAACCGCTATCATTTATTATTACAATCACGCCTGCATTTGCCTCAGCTGGCTGATCATTTTGATGGCCTCCTGAACGGCATTCCCGGCGGTTTCCGCGTAGCCATCTGCTCCAAACAGATCTGCCGTGTCCTTTGTAACAGGTGCTCCTCCCAGCATAATGGCCACATTGGGATTCCTTTCCCTGATCATTTCGATAACCTTTTTCATCCCCATCATGGTGGTGGTCATCATGGCGGATAACGCAACAATCTCGGAATCGGTGCGCAGTTGCTCTTCCACAAATTGCTCCAATGGCACATCCCTTCCGAGGTCATGAACCGTAAAACCGGCGACTTCGAACATCAGTTTAATGATGTTTTTCCCTATATCGTGGACATCACCCTGGACCGTACCGATGACGACCTGGCCCTTGGGCTTGTCACCCAGATCTTCTGCTGTAATATGGGGTTTCAGAATATCCAGGCCGATATAAAGCGCATCTGCGCACATGAGCAGCTCGGGCACGAAGTACTCCTGCTGGTCATAAAGGTTGCCGACTTTCTCCATGCCGGCGGCCAAACCGTTCATAACGGCATCGTACGCGTTTACTCCCTCATCCAGCGCCCTTTGAGCGGCTTCCTTTACCTGATCTTCTTCATATTCGACAACCCCCTCATCCAAGGTTTTGAGAATTTCCTGTCTAACTTCTTCTGTTGCCATGGTTTTTCCTCCAATAAATGAGTTCAAATTTGTCAATTATTATATTCTACCCACCGCGGGCGAAGCTTGTTTTCCATAGGTGCGTATGGTCTGCACATAGGCATCCACATTCTCTTTTTTCACGTCCGGCCAGAGGTCACAACCTGGCCAAACAGCATCCACACCATCGTCAATACATTTTTTTATCACCGGCTCAACATTTGATACATCTCCTTGTACCAAGAGGCCATAGGGGTCAAAATCCCCAAACAAAAGCACATCATCGCCCAGTTTCTTTCTAGATGCAGCAGTTGTATTTTTATGGTCCACGCTGATGGCATCAGCACCGCACTCGTTCATCATCTCAATGATCAAGTCTGTTGATCCACAAATATGATTAACGGTAGGGCAGCTTAAAGTTTCGAAAATGCGGACAAGGTTGGGTTTAATCATATCTTTCCACATGCGTGGCGAAAGCAGATCGGACCCTGATCCCATCTCCCTGATGCTGATGTAATCCGCCCCTAGGGCTTCATAATGTTTGGCCGCCTTTATAACCAAATCGGTCATCTGTCCAAGAAACGCAAGAACCCTTTCCCTATCCTTTCTGAGCCCCTTCAGCAGGAGGTCCAGTTCATATACCTGTCCGGCCATGGTGAACGGCCCAAGCACATACGAACCCACAGCGAATTTTCCATCCTCTGATTCTGCCTTCAGCTTTTGAAACGCCTCATCGATCATCGGTAAACGGCCTTTAGTTAGAAAGTCTTCGGGGATCTGTACATCCTCTATTTTATCCCACTTATGGGGTACCGTGGGATAAAGGATCCCTTCCGCCTCATCATATAAGCTAACGCCTCTCCCCAGGGCTTCCGGTATGTTGCAAAGATCATAGGGGATGATTACCGCGTCAAAATCAAACATCTCTGCCGTAACCATGGCGGACCTGGCCAGGTATTTAGCGGAGGTATGAACCTGGGCAAAACGGATCCCCATTTTTTCAATCGCCTGGACGGTAACCATGCCCTGACCGCTAAAAATGGGCATGGTATCAATTGGTTCCTTTTTAAAAAGTTTGGTGATTCTTTCTTTCGGTGTCATCTCGGTCATGGTCTTTTCCTTTCCTTATTTCTAAAATTAGGGTTCACGGTGAGGCGTACTCCTCGAACGCCACAGCCGAAAATCCGCGGAAGACGCTGAGCAGGGCAAAAAGGGCCGCTAATGGATGGACGATAGTTAATTTAGGTTAGATTCATCTGCATATACGCCATATATAAAAATAATACCTTGATTGCTATCGTCCAAAGGATGATTTTATTGGGGACAAAGGACCATTTTAGGTTCAATCAAGGTGAACCGACTATGACTGAATTTCCACGATTCCAAGGTGGATGGCGAATTGGACGAGCTGTGAGATATTCTTCATCTTGAGCTTTTGCATGATATTGGAGCGATGGGTTTTAACCGTGCTTATGCTGACGAAAAGGATTTCAGAGATTTCCTTAGAGGATTGCCCTTCTGCGATCATCTGAAACACTTCGCGCTCCCGGTTTGAAAGTTTGCTGTAAAGCAGTTCCTGGGGTGACTTTTTCTTCAAAGAAACATAATCCTCTATCACCCGTCGCGATATCGAGGGGCTCAGGTAGGTGTTCCCGGCGATGGCCGCATGGACAGCTTTGATAATATCCGTACCTGTAGAATTTTTTAATAGATAACCCGAGGCGCCGATGTTGAAAAGTTCATTGATATAGATATCGTGGGAATGCATTGAAAGGATGATGATTTTTGTCTTGGGGCAGACCTGTTTAATCTGTCGGGTTGCTTCAATTCCATTTAGAAGGGGCATCGCGATGTCCATGATCACAACGTTTGGGCTCAATTCCCTCACTCTTTTTACCGCTTCACGGCCGTTTTCAGCCTCGCCTACAACCCGAAAGTTCGGCTCCCCTTCCAGCAGCTTAGCCAGACCCTGGCGGACTATGGTATGATCCTCTGCCAAAAAAATGGTGATGGTTCTATCCGTCATATGGGCCCTTTCGGATCGGGATCTTTATCCGAATTCGAGTGCCATTTCCACAAGAAGTGCGAATATTGAGATTTCCGCCCAACATTGCCGCCCGCTCTCTCATGGACAACAGGCCCATGGCCTGTTTATTCTTTTCGAATTTATTGGGATCAAATCCCACACCGTCATCTTCGGCCAGAAAAATAATATGCGGGTAACTTTTAATGATGAAAAGCTTAAACTGTTTTGCATTCGCGTGCTTTAATGTATTGGTAAGCACTTCTTGGGAGAGGCGATACAAAACAATCTCGATTTCCGAATCGACCCGTTTCTCGAACCCCACCATTTTAAAATCTATCCTCAGTTCACTATGCTTCAAAATATTTTTTAGATATGCATCAAGAGCAGGTTCCAGTCCAAGGTCACTCAAGAGTGCCGGATGAAGTCTGTAAGATATGCGACGCATCTCCTCGTAGGTACGATTAATCTGTTTCTTGATTTCCGAAACATACTCTCTGAGGGCATTCGATTCCGGCCAAACCCCTTTTTCAATGTTCTCCAAGGTAAAATTAATTCCTGTCAGCGCCTGCCCCGCCTCATCGTGCAGTTCCCGGGCAATTCGTTTGCGCTCCGACTCTTGTGAGTGAAACAGTCGGGCAGTTAAACCTTTGAGTTCTTCCCGATGTCGGTGAAGGGCTTTGTTGAGGCGGGCATTTTCAATGGCGCCACCCAGAAAGTTTCCCAGCGAGCCCAAGAGGTGAAAATCCTGACCAGTGGTCAGGTCTATTTCGGAAGGAACCTCAAATGATAGAAAACCGGAAGCCTTTTCTTTGGCAGTAATCAAAAAACAGGTGAGTTCGACGGTTTTTGCATTGTTTATGCTTTTCAAGGTGGCCCTGAAGGGGGGAAAGATCGGTTCGGGTGTAATGGAGAGATTGTCTTTGAGTAACGAGTGCGAGAGGGCTTCATCATGAAGCCGTATCCGACTGATTTTATTAGATGTAGTGCTTGCCGGAAGACCCTGCTGGGCTTGGAGTGAAAAACCCACCCGTTGATGATCGATTATAAAGATACCTCCGGAGGTGAGTCTCAACACTTCCAGAACCTTTTTTAAAGCGGTCATGAGAACGTCATTCAGATCTTGGGTTTTGTTCATGGCAAACGCTACCGAATTTAAGACCCACAGCTCGCGATGTCGTTGCCGAAAATTTCGAATGGCATCCATGCGGGCGGTAATATCTTTGGCGATGCCCTCATATCCGATTATCCCATCATCTTCCCCTATCACGGAGTTTCCGCTGAGCAAACAGTGGAGGCGGGTTCCATCCTTTTTCTTGAACCCCGCCTCAAAATCCTTTACAAATCCATACCGATCGATTTGCTTTTGAAATACCTGCCAGTGCATGGGATTTGTGTATATTCCCTCTACGGAGTTCAAGGACAATACCTCTTTTTTACTATCAAATCCAAGGAGGTCTACACAGGCCTGATTAACCTCCTTGATCCTGCCGTTTTTAGCGGTGATAAATATCATGTCTTTGGAGCCTTCGAAGATTCGACGATACTTGCTTTCTGAAAGTTTGAGGTCATCTTCCAAAAGCTTACGTTGGGTAATATCTTTGATCATCCCCTCGAACTCAATCATTCCGGTTTTTGGGTTTTTATATTGCCAGCTGGAGATCAGAACATGTACGGGAGAATTGTCATGCCTTTTGAATTCCGCTTCATAATCCTTAACAAAACCCTTCCTGCCTATTAACGAAAAAAATTTCTTCCTCTCCCCTTCCTTATGAAAAAGAGCACTGATCGACCCAACCCCCATTAATTCAGCCTTTTTGCGATAGCCCATCATTTTGATCCCGGCCCAATTCACATCCAGGAACCGGCCTGCCGAATCAGATGTAAAAATCATATCGTGGCTGCCATTAATAATTCGACGATACTTTTCGACCTTGTCCGACAATGTTTGTTTTCTCTTAACCTTTATTATGGCTCAACTTTCGCACTCCCAACAGGGTACGGTGCCGTATCTGGTGAACGGTAAATAAAATTTTACAAAAACAATTAGGCAATCTGTGTGAGACGGAACCCATGAAGTAATCGACCGTCCACAGGCACGGGATAGTTATTCTGCCAGAAATCTGGCTCTTGCTAATCGTCATAGCAAGGTTTTGTATTTTTTTATTATTATCTATCAAAAATCCAACAGATATACAAACAGATTGCTTTAATGGTTTAATTGCATCCCAATATTCCAATTCTTTTGTTAATCCCTTACTTTCGACCCATTTTATTAGATATAATTTTGGTTTCATAGAGCATATTTAAAAAGAAAGTTTTTTTATTGATAAACCCATAAAATTTTATGATAAAATTCTTATTTCAAACAGACCCAAGCGTGAGCTTGGATACTTTTCCGGATCGGAAAGATGGCATTGAATTTATTGTTGATCCAAATTCATCCGGAAATGGCCCACCACAAAAAATAGACCTATTTTTTCATGAAAATCGACCCCTGGACTATAGCTATGTGTTTTAGCATCGCTTATAGTGCCCGCCAGTTTATTTTTTTAAAGACCTTATCAAGCACATATATAATTCCAATCCCCTTTATTGGTAATGAGCGATTCGGCTGCAGAAGAAACCAAAGGAACTCTTTAACCGGTAACGGGATATTTTTAACTCAAACTCGAGATCAATGGAGGGTTTAGTCATGTTGAGATTTGAAAAAGAGCAGAAGATTTGTGAGATTGGGGGGGTGAAGTTCGGCGGTCAGCCCGGAGAATATCCAACCGTGATCTGTTCATCCATCTTCCAAACAGGTGACAAAGTTTTCACTGGAAAACGCAAGGAAGGATTCGATGAAAAACGGGCTGAAGAACTTCTCAAATCCCAGGAAAAACTGACAGCCGAAACCGGCATTCCAGGGATGGCCGACATTGTTGCCAATACGGGAAAAGAGTTTGAACGTTTCATTGATTTCGTGGTTTCGGTAACCGATATGCCTTTTTGCATCGACGCCTGGGTATTGAAACCCAAGCTGGCAGCTGCGGCTTTCTGTGCGGAGAAGGGGTTGCTGGATCGCATGTTTTATAACAGCATCACTGTCTGGGAAAAGGATCTGGAAACCGAGATTAAAGAAATTTCACAAATGGGTGTAAAACACGTATTGCTGGTCGCCTTTGACCAGGAGGATCAGATGCCGAGTGGCCGTATAACCGGTACCCAAAGACTGCTTGATGCCATTGAAAAGGCAGGGGCGGAATTTGAAAGCATATTTGTGGATACCTCCGTAATGAACGGTCCGGCAACGGCATTTTGCGGGATCGCGAATCGCATGGTTAAGGCAAAGTGGGGCTTCCCGGCGGCCAGTGCCCCGAGCAATGGATCGTATATGTGGAAGCAGGCGCGAGAACTGTGGGGATTTAAGGGATGGTCTGCGGCCGACGCGGCCTTGGAGGCACTTTCCGCCTTTATGTATCACGATATGATTTTCTCCGGACCGATGGCAGGTGCTTCAAGGATTTTTCCTGCCGTTGCAATGGCCGATGCGTTTACTGCCACTAGCGCTTTTGCGGAGACAAGAAAAATGCCTACGGATCAGAACCACCCTTTATACAAACTTTTTCCCGACTTTGTCGAACAGCTTACGTTGCTGTAATAAGTGCTCAACATCAATTTTTTCCAGAAAAATTTCTTTTTACCCTATGCCTGATGCAGCTTTTCTCAAAATATCAGATGCAAAACTTGAGTTTTTAATTCTAGAATCAGGTCTAATCGGTATCTGTTTTCAGAACTGCTAAAAAAGCGGACTGGGGAATCATGACCTGTCCGACCATCTTCATCCGTTTTTTCCCTTTTTTTTGTTTTTCGAGGAGCTTTCTTTTTCGTGTGATATCTCCCCCATAACACTTTGCTGTAACATCCTTTCGAAAAGGTGAAATGGTTTTCCGGGAAATGATCTTTGCGCCGATGGCCCCCTGGATGGCTATTTTAAACATCTGCCTCGGAATTTCATCCCGCAGTTTCCCGCAGACCTGTCTGGCCCGTTTTTCCGCTTTATCTCTATGGACCAGTTGAGAAAGGGCATCCACCCGTTCCCCGTTGATTAAAATATCCGTTTTCACAAGGTCTGTCTCCCTGAATTCCAACAGATCATAATCGAAGGACCCATAGCCTTGGGTAATCGACTTGAGTGTGTCGTAAAAATCATAGACGATCTCAGCCAGTGGAATTTCAAATATCATTTCCAGACGATCACTGGTCAGATACTGATAATTGGTATTGATGCCACGGCGATCAAGGCAGAGGTTCATCACCGCTCCCATATAACGGTCGGGGACGATGATAGCAGCCCGAATAAACGGCTCTTTTGTTTGCACAATTCCGCTGGGATCCGGGTAAAGCGCCGGATTGTCGATTGTAAACTTTGAGCCATCGGTCATGATCAATTCATACTGGACCGAAGGAGATGTTAAAATCAAGGAAAGACCATATTCGCGCTCAAGCCGTTCCTGGACCACCTCCAGGTGGAGAAGCCCCAGAAAACCACAACGAAAACCAAACCCGAGTGCCTTCGATGTATCCTTCTCATAGATCAGGGCCGCATCGTTCAACTTCAGCTTTTCCAAGGCAACAGCCAGTTCTTCATATCCATCCGACGCCACAGGATATATCGAGGAAAAGACCACCGGCTTGGATTCTTTAAACCCGGGCATTGAAGCATCGCACGGCCGGTCTTTTATGGTAATGGTATCTCCGCACCGCGTGTCACTTACGGTTTTAATCCCGGCAATGAAATATCCGACCTGTCCGGCTGTCAGTTCATTTTGCGGTAAGCGTTCAATCTGAAAAACGCCTACCTCCTCCACTTTGTAGGCCGCTTGGCTGGACATAAAAATGATTGTATTCCCGGCCTTTATTTTTCCTTGAAAAACCCGGATGTGCACAATCGTCCCCCGGTAGGCATCATAGTGGGAATCAAAAATCAACGCTTTAAAAGGCGCCCCAGGGTCCCCGGATGGTGGCGGGAGATTTTTCACGATCGCCTCAAGTACGATATCAATCCCTGTACCCTCTTTAGCAGAAACAAGAATGGCGGTTTCAGGATCCAAGCCAAGGTCTTCATTGATCTGTTTTTTTACCCTTTCAGCATCAGCGGACGGCAGATCTATCTTATTAATAACCGGGATGATTACTAGATCGTGTTCCATGGCCAGGTAAAGATTTGCCAGTGTTTGCGCCTCCACGCCCTGACTGGCGTCTACAAGAAGGAGCGCTCCTTCACACGAAGCGAGCGCCCGCGAAACTTCATAAGTAAAATCAACATGGCCAGGCGTATCGATCAGATTTAGAAAATAGATGTTCCCATCATTTGCCGTATACGGAAGGCAAACAGTTTGACTTTTGATGGTAATACCCCGCTCTCTTTCGATATCCATTGTGTCAAGGATCTGATCTTGAAAATCACGATCTGATACTATATCCGCTGTTTGAATCAGACGATCAGAGAGGGTGGATTTGCCATGATCAATATGGGCGATGATACTAAAATTTCGGATGTTATTCACAGTTCAATAGCGGCGTAATCCGATGATTATAGTTATTTAAATATTTTATAATTCTAAATAAGGCCTCGAATCCCTCAGGTCAACCTGTTGTTCAAAAGCCGGTTGACATAGATTTTCCTAAAGGCTAAATATAGATTTTTAACAAGTTGCATTTGTATTTGTCAATATCGGCATCATACCAATTTTATGCCGGGTTCAAAGGCCTTAATCAAAAAATCCTAAGTCAAATCAGTAAAAATGATCGAGCAAATTCTAATTGTCGATGACGATTCAGCCATCCGGGACTCATTGAATGAATTCATGGAGATCGTCGGGTATCGATGTTCCACAGCTGCATCCGCCGAGGACGCCCTCGAATTGCTTAAGAAAAACACGTATCATGTTGTAATCACCGATATCATCCTCCCGGGACTCGATGGTTTTGAGTTTACCGAAGTCATTAAAAAAAAATATGACACCGATGTGATTATCATAACCGGCTACAGCGCAAAGTATTCCTACGAAGAAGCCATCAGTAAAGGTGCCACTGATTTTGTATTTAAACCGTTTCGTTCCGAAGAGCTGCTTCTCAGGCTCAAGCGGGTATTGAAAGAGCGTGAGCTCACCCAGGAGCAAAACCGGATAATGGAAAAACTAAAAAATCTTGCTATCACCGATGGGCTTACGAAACTATATAATTCCAGACACTTTTATAATCAACTTCTACTGGAGGTTGACAGAACCAATCGATATAACCGCCCACTTTCGCTCCTGCTGCTGGATATCGATCACTTCAAAGCATACAATGATACCTTTGGGCACCTTGAGGGCGACGTTGTATTGTTTAGACTCGGACAAATCATCAAATCATGCCTCAGAAAAATGGACTCGGCTTACCGGTACGGAGGAGAGGAATTTACCATTATTCTACCTGAAACCGGCGGTGACGAAGCAAATACTGTTGCACAAAGAATAAGAACGACAGTCGAAAACGAAAAATTTATATCGACCCAGGGAAAGGAAGGTTCCATCACCATCAGTATCGGAGCAGCTGAATATCATGCCAAAGAATCACCGAAGACATTCATCATGAGATCAGACAAAGCCTTGTATAAAGCCAAGACACAGGGGCGGAACCAGGTGTTTTTCATCTCAGCCAACCCATCCCCCCGATTGTGACCCAGACATAACTTTCCGGGATGAAACCTACCAGATCACGATTTGAAATTTTATAATCCTAAGATTTTATAAAAACCTTTAGATAAAGATCTCCCCTCCTGTGACTTTCCATCTGTTTGCCCTGCCCTTTTAATCTCAATTTGCTTCCTTCCAAGGTTCCAGGCGGGACCGTAACTCTAAATAACCGGTTGTGGAAACCCCAAGGGATGTTTACGAGTTTGAGTGTTCCGGCAGAAGCTTCATGGGGAGTGACGGTGATAATTCCGTAAAGATGGAGATCTTTTCCAGGTCCGATCGGCCGGATCACCTGCAACCGATGGGTTTTTTTTCTTTCAGTGAGGCGCTGTACCTTATCGGTAAAACCGGTTGCAGGTAAAATGTGAAACATTTTTAGAAATATTATGCCAAAAACAAATCCGCCGATATGGGCCCACCAGGCAATGCCACTCACCGTTCCATGGCTTCCGGCCACATTGACAAATTGAAGGACAAACCAGAACCCAAGAAAAAGAAAAGCCGGCAGCTCAATAAAATAGGGGATAAAAAAAAGGGGTATAAGGGTTAAAATCTTTGCCCGGGGATGAAGAATGAAATATGCGCCCATCACCCCTGCAATCGCACCGCTAGCGCCTATCGTCGGTATATTGGAATGAAGATTAAACATCAGATGAGAAGAGCCGGATGTTAATCCACAGAGAAGGTAAAACGAGAGGTAGCGAACGTGCCCCAGGTGGTCTTCCACGTTGTCCCCGAAAATATAAAGAGACCACATGTTACCCAAAAGATGCCATAAGCCCCCGTGGAGAAACATGAAGGAAATGAACGGAATTACCTGTTCTCCAATAGAGAAATAAGACCTCAACTGGGGCACGGAATAACGAGCGGGAACGAGACCATAAATATAAATAAACTCTCCGAGCCCGCCGCCCTGCATCAACTCCACCAAATAAAGGGTTACATTGACACCGATAATAACATTGTTGATGACCGGAAAGTTTTTTGAGGAGACTGTGTCACGAATCGGTATCATGATAGGGGGTCAGCTCCGCATCAAATGATTAGACCGGTAGGTTATGCTTGAGCTTCCTTTATTCTGCTCAGGTTCGTCCGGAGCTTCTGGTCCTTCTCAACAAGGATCGTGTGCTTTTCTTTTACCCGCTCAACCACGTGGGCCGGTGCCTTTTTCAGAAAATCCTCATTGTTCAACTTATTTGAAAGCCCGACAAGTTCATGGGTCAGCTTCCCAATCTCTTTTTCAAATCGTGCAGCTTCTTTGGCAAAATCGATGATTCCTTCAAGGGATGCAAAGATGGTGGCGCTACCGATGACGGCTGTTGCAGCGCCTTGTGGTCTTTTCACCTGCCGCTTTACAGAAAAGGCGTTGAGTTTGGCCAGGTTGAGAATAATATCCTGATGCTGTTGGAGTACTTTTGCTTTTGCCTCGTCATTTGTTTGAACGGTAACATCGAAAGATAGGGTTGGCGACAGACCCATCTCACCCCGGATATTCCTTATCCCGGATATAATTTCTGTTATCACCTCCATTTCCGATTCAGCCCCATCATCGGAAAATATAGATACGTCCCCGGAGCCATCCACTGGGAATGCGGCTTTCATCACTGATCCTTCGGTCCCGGGCATCTGATGCCATATCTCCTCTGTGATGAAAGGAATAAACGGATGAAGCATAATCAGAGTTTCCCGGAGCACATACCACAGGACATTTACGGTTGACTTTTTTATATCCGAGCCCCTATTGCCGTACAAAGTGGGTTTGATCATTTCCAAATACCAGTCGCAGAATTCGTGCCACACAAATTGATAAAGCGTTTCTGCGGCATCATTGAACCGATAGGCATCGAGGGCCTTTGCAACCGTATTTGCCGTACGGCTCAGGCTGGATAAAATCCATTTATCGGATAATGAAAGACGGTCCAAATCCGGTTGCTCAACATCTTCGTCGATGTGCATCAAGGAAAACCGGGCGGCATTCCAAAGTTTGTTCACAAAATGACGATACCCGTCGACCCGTTTTTCAGACATCTTGACATCCCGCCCCTGGGCTGCGAAAGCTGCCAGGGTGAAGCGAAATGCATCTGTTCCATATTTTTCAGTAACAGTGATCGGGTCGATAACATTCCTGGTGGATTTGCTCATTTTTTTGCCGTTCTCATCCCGGACCAGTGCATGGACATAAACATCTTTAAACGGAACCTCTTTCATAAAATGGAGACCCATCATCATCATGCGGGCCACCCAGAAAAATAGGATATCAAAACCGGTCACAAGGACAGACGTGGGATAAAACACCTTCAAAAGCGGGGTCTCCTCCGGCCATCCCATGGTGGAGAACGGCCACAGGGCAGAGCTGAACCAGGTGTCCAGAACATCTGTTTCCTGCACAAGATCATCCCCGCCACATGAGGAGCATGTTTTGGGCCTATCCATGGCAACGATCATCTCTTCACATTTTTGACAGGTCCATGCCGGGATCTGATGCCCCCACCATATCTGGCGTGAAATGCACCAGTCTTTGATGTTATCCATCCACTCAAAATATGTTTTTGTCCACATATCGGGGACGATCCGGGTATCCCCTTCTTTAACTGCGGAGATGGCCTTTTCCGCCAGCGGCTTGGTTTTGACAAACCATTGTTTTGACAGGTTCGGTTCAATCAACGTTTTGCACCTGTAACAGTGACCGATGCTATGCTTGTGAGGCTCTATTTTTTCAAGAACTCCTTCTTTTTTTAGTGCTTCGATCACCGCTTCCCTGCAGGCGAAGCGATCAAGACCAACATATCGGCCGGCCTCAGATGTCATCTTGCCGTCATCCCCGATCACTTTTATGCTCGGCAGTTGGTGGCGAACACCGATTTCAAAATCGTTTGTATCGTGGGCAGGTGTCACTTTCAGGGCTCCGGTTCCAAATAACTTATCGACATACTTGTCTTTGATAATCGGAATCCCCCTGTTCACCAGGGGGAGAATCAGCGTTTTAGACCCAATATCACAATACCGATCATCTTCCGGGTGGACGGCCACTGCCGTATCGCCCAGCATGGTTTCAGGTCGGGTCGTTGCAACAACAACACTCCCTGATTCATCAGCGAAGGGATATCGGATATGGTAGAGATAACCATCGTGGATTTCATGTTCGACCTCTAGATCCGCAAGCGCCGTGTGGCAACGATGACACCAATTGATGATGTAGTTGCTGCGATAGATAAGGTTTTCATTGTAGAGCTGCACAAAAACTTTACGAACAGCGGTTGAGAGCCCTTCGTCCATGGTAAAGCGTTCACGCTTCCAGTCACAGGATGCGCCGAGGCTTTTGAGTTGATGAATGATTGCGCTCCCATATTCCTTCCGCCATTTCCACACCGCTTCGATAAATTTTTCTCTCCCCAGCTGGTGGCGATCCAATCCCTCGTCGGCTAATTTTTTCTCCACAACATTCTGAGTTGCAATTCCTGCGTGATCGGTCCCGGGCATCCAAAGAACATTATCACCCCTGAGCCTGCGGTATCTGCACAGAATATCCTGCAAGGTATTGTTGAGTGCATGGCCCATATGAAGAACACCGGTAACATTGGGGGGAGGAATAACAATCGAATAATCCCCGCCGGCACTTTCTTCACCGGCTTCAAACAGCCGGTTTTCCTCCCAGAATCGATACCACCGTTTTTCAACGTCATGGGGTTCATATTGTTTGTCAAGTATACCGGATTTCATATCCACATACTCCTTTTGAAATCGAAAACCTTCACCCTTTGGCCTCTGCTTAAATTGAAAAGGAGATTATAAAAAATAATCTCCAATCATCTGGCGGTACCTTTTTTAACCTTTCAGGACATCCTCATGGATCGTTCGTCCTAGGTTTTTTCTTCACCGCTCGAATCTTCTAAAAGGATACGTTTGAGTTTGTCAATCTCCTTTACAACCGCTTTTTCAATAGCCTCAGTGAGCATTTGCTCGGCTTTCTCCGAAAACGTCCTTTGAATCACCCGCTCCAGTGCTCTCTCCAATTTCTCATCGGGTATATTAATTTCAGCAGGTTCACTTGCGCCTTCGGGTGTTTCATCCTTTTGAGTTGAAACACCCGCAATATCCGATAGTTCAATTACCTCCTCATCTTCATCCTCTCCCAACTCATCGATGAGTTGAATGATCTCATCATCTTCGATGGATCCATCATTCTCGGAAATTTGAGGATCCCAATCCTTATCTTTCATATTCACCCCGTTTAGAAAATAATCATTGAAACAGGCAAAATCACAGATGCCGTGCGTCATTTGCTTCAAACAAATTCTGCCGATCTTGAAACTTGCTGCCTCAATAGATCGGCAATAAAAACAATTAAACAATATATGAAGGTGATTCATGTGTCAAGCGATTTGCATTTAAAGACGATCACAAAAAAGGATTTACAGAAAACCAAAATAATTTGTATACTTTGAGTTATGAGACGTTTTTTTATTCACCCGAAGGAAATTTCAAATCCAACACCTGCCCTGTCCGATGAAGAAGCCAGGCATATCAAAAATGTACTGCGCCTGAAGCAGGGTGATAACATCAGGCTTTTTGATGGGAGCGGCCGTGAATATGACGCTGAAATAATAACCCTGTCGAACATCAGTGTCGAAGTGTCAATCCTTCACCGGATCGATTCAATCGACGATCCGCCGGTTGAGATAGACTTTGCACAGGCTTTTTTAAAGGCAAGGAAAATGGACCTTTTGGTCAAACAGCTCACCGAACTCGGTATCTCAAAATGGATACCTTTTATTGCGAAACGATCGGTTCCAAAACCGGATACAAAACATCTTTTTAAAAGGACTGAAAGATGGAAAAAAATTGTTCTAGAAACTCTGAAACAATCCAACCGTAGTCGTTTTACTGAAATCGGAGAAACCGTGTCTTTCAAAGACATTTTTGGGCTAGCCCCGGATTATGATCTGAAGATTGTTTTTTGGGAAAACGAATCAAAGCCGCTTCATCGGTCTCTTTCATCGTACAGCAACCCCTGTCGCAAAATCTTGGCCGTGATGGGGCCGGAGGGCGGTTTTACCCCTGATGAAATTGAAGCTGCCAGAGGAGCTTGCTTTTTGACCGCTTCCCTCGGCCCTCGCACACTGAGGGCTGAAACCGCTTCCCTCGTTGCCTGTACTTTGCTGCAATATCTTTTTGGAGATATGGGCAAAATTGTGTTGACAAAAATGCCTGCCTCTAATACCTATTCTTGATTATTTCTTCCCGTCAATAGATCGGCCGAGGTAGCTCAGTCGGTAGAGCAGCGGACTGAAAATCCGCGTGTCGGCAGTTCGATTCTGTCCCTCGGCACCAGTAATATCAAGGAGTTATCGTTCATTCGACAACTCTTTTTGGTCAAAAAATCTTTCTGATCCCCACCCGATCCCCTCTTTAGAAAAAACGCCTTTAATTTCATGATCGGTTTCTCTTTATTCTATGTCCTCAGCGAATCTTCCACGGTTAGAAAATTATCTATACATGGTGTGAAACTTGGATTTATAATATATTGACATATACCACATTGTGGCATATATATTATATAAAAAACAGCTATCGAGGAAGTGATATTATGAAAGATGCATGTCCGTTTGAAAGGTTTTTAAAAGTGGTTCTAGGGTTATTTTTTCTTTTTACATCAGTAGGTTTTATTCTTAGCGGGATTACGGTTTTTCCTATTTGCAGTTTTCTAGTTGCTTTTCTTTTTTTATTTTTTTCATTTTATTTTTTCCGCGCTCATTTGGACAAGGCGTGTCAAATTGAGCGAGCTATTTAATGATTATTTGAAATGCGCTTGGGTGGGTATAACCCTGATTTCATAAAAATCCATTTACGGAAAGCCTGTGGTTTGTTGGAAGGATGGCCGCTATATAAAACCGAATGTATTCAGTTTGCATTTTGTAAAAAAATATGATCTAAAATAAGTGGGACTAAAGCAAGTCGTCCTCTCCTAAACCCTAACGTCGGATTTAAAGTAGGGACAGACAAATGAAGGGGGCTATTTTTATGAAAACCAGATGGGCAATCATGACCATCTTTCTATTGGCGACTGTGCTTGTCGGTTCGTCGGCGTTGGCCGGCGGGTACGGTTACAAGCACTATTATGGCCATCATCGCCATCATAGCAACCATCACTACTACTCGGGTGGTAATCTGTTCATCGGCACCATGCTCGGCTTTACATTGGGTGCGCTCCTTGCGGCACCACCACCTCCCCAGCCTGTTTACATCTACAGGGAATACACACCGAACCGAGCGTACCGGGAAGAATATGTATACATTCCGCCGGCCGGAAGCATACATCGCGAACCCTCTTCCGCAAAGAACGGTGCGTTGCTGAGATACGATTCCTGCCTACAAACCCGGGAATACACCACCACCATCGTCATTGAAGGACAGACGGTTGAGGCGTACGGAACCAAATGCTTACGACCGGATGGAGGTTGGAGCTATGGACCGGCACAGCCAGTACCCGGCAATTAAAACGGATCCCCCCCGGACATTCATTTGACCTTCGCGCGTGCAGGTGGATGCATTGGCCGTATTAAAATGCCGATCGGAAGATAGGTTTTTAGCAGCATGCCCATATTTTAGTGACCAGTGACCAGTTTATGAGGGAAATTTTACACCGGCAGCCTTTAAGATTGGAAATATGTCCTTTAGAAGTCATCCCTGCTTTAACGCAAGGGTCAGGGAGTTTATTTTCTGCCTCGCATCGTTGAAAACGCCCGACAGATTTAAAGAGTGATTGGCAAAAATACTTGCGGGAGACCCATTTGTAACGATAAGAGGCTCAAAGTTGCACCTTCTGAGGTCTTCCATAATTTTATCCGTCAGATTAAGCGAGTTCTTATCAACCAGCACGTTCATAAAATCCATGCGCATCGCTTTAAATGATTCGTAAAGGGCATACGATACCCCTTGAGCATAGTAGAAATTATCATCGATTTTGCGCCACGGGATATCGACATCGACAACGCGTCCTGCGCTTGTTCCGCCTTGGAGTTGTGCTTCAATGGAAATGGTTTTTCGAATATCACGGGGCGCATTGATAAGTCGGGTGTTAACGCCGCCCATCAATGAAACATATTGTTCCAGAAGCTGTATCAGATTGTCGGCCCGTGGATAAAAATGGGATTTTCCGGTGATGAGATTCTGGGCGAACAGATCCAGTTTTTCATAACCCAATTTCCACTTGCTTTCAGCAGAGGGAAACCACCACTTGTACGGATCATTGGAAAGCGAGGTAAATGCTTCTTCAGCATGGGGATCCAGCTTGTCCGTCGTCCGCATCCGTGAAAGGTTATCTCTCAAAACCCGGGCATTGTACCGGACGACTTCAAGTTGACCGATTTGAAAATTCGGCATATTATCAAGCAAGACCGTGGGCCAGAAAATGTCGTTTGGTATCCAGTTTTCGCGTATTTGTTTGATAATCGCCTGATTTGTCTTTGTGAAATATATCCCCTTGATCGTCTGAGCCATCTTTTGCAGCACAATCGGCTCCGGCTTTTTTGAATTTACCACCATCACAAAACCGATCCAAAGTAACAAAATTGCAATGGCAATGGCGCCCAAAAGAACATACTTTCTGTGATGGTTGTCGTCAGTCACCGTTTCTAGGATGTCATCCTGCATATCCGGTTTGCCTCCTATAATTTTCGGTATTTTAAGCGCAGCTTAGCATACATTTGAAACAGCGGTCAAATGATAACATCAATACATGACGCTTGACACCGAGCCGCGTGATTGCAATAACGCACAGGCCGTCTCCAGGCCTTCGAACTTAAAGAGGATAGGTTGCGTTCTGGGCCCAAACGTGGTATAAATCTTCGAAAACTGGGACAGATCGATCTTGCTCGCGGTCTACTAAAAACCAAGGGCACCTCCATCTTTCGATGATCCCCTTTATCTTATCACGAGAACAACAATATTGTGAAAATACGACTAATGCAATCTTTTGGAAATATTTATTTCCCCAGCCTCAAGTGGTCATCAACTATTCTGGTGGTCACATTGTTGTCCTTCCTTTTTTCAGACCCGGCAAAGGCCAAATTTTCAAAATCCGAAAGCGTCACTTTTCAACAATCTATCATCGACAGACGCAGTTCTCTTAATCCTAAATTTAAAAAAATTCGTAGAAAGAAAACAAAGTACATTATTGTACATACTTCCGAGGCTGGTCTCAAAAGCACATTAAATGTGATTTCTCGGGGGAAACTGATACGAAAGGCTTACCGAACAAAAGGCGGTCATTCACATTATGTGATCGCGAGGAATGGAAGAACTTATCGAATCTTGAGTAAACAATACATTGCCGACCACGCTGGAAGGAGTATGTGGAACGGAGAGACCGATATCAGCAAATTGTCTATCGGGATTGAATTGGTGGGATATCACTATACATCCATAACAAATCGGCAATACAGTTCTTTAAGAATGCTGATAGGTATTCTACAAAAAAGTAATAATCTGAATGATCGCGCAGTCCTTACACACAGCCAGATTGCATATGGAAAGCGAAATAGATGGATTAAAAGAACACACCGGGGGCGAAAAAAATGCGCCAAGAACTTTTTGCGGTCTAAGGCAGGTTTATCTACTGCTTGGAATTTTGACCCCGATGTAAAAGCGGGTCGCCTGGTGGCAGATCCAAAGCTTAAAGCGATATTTTATGATCACCGGGTTGATGTTGCGGGTCTTGTAGATTCAAATGCCATAACCGAAAAAAACACTGCATGGGCAATCGCCGGTGAAGATTATGATTCATCGGCAACTTTGTATAAGCTTCCAAACGGCAAAGTAATTCCCGGCGATCAAATTAAAAACCGAATTGGATGGATTCGGATTCCAAAAAATACACTGGTTTTACTTAATCAAAATAATAGTCTAAATTACAAAAAAAACCAAGGACCGATAAAGACGATATCCGAAGGTCTCAACGCGTGGATCTTTGCAGGATCGGCCTATAAAAAAAAAACGACTTTTTATTTTCTCCCAAATGGTCAAATGAAAAATGGCCGACAGATTTTAGACTGGGATGATTTGCCCCAAAACACAAAAATGGTAGTTGGATACCGTAGACCTGTGACTGTAATGCGCCGAAGGCCACCTATCAAAATCGCCGGTAAGAGATACAACAACAACAAAACATTGTATTATTTTCCTAAAAAGAAATTAATACCGGGCGACAAAATAAATGATTTTAGAAGGCTACCGACCGGAGTTCTCATTTTCCTTCCGATGAAAAGTTCCTAATGACCGATAACGAATAAGATCTAACCGGGTTTTGACTCGATGATTGTAACCGCGTACAGAAAATGGAGAACCGGTTTTGCTTTGAGATCCGACCGATCCCTAGGAGGAGCATTCTCAGGTAGGACCACAGCCGGCAGATTCTGGGTGATACAAAGGTGCGAGCTGATCATCGATCTGGGACTGATCAATATGCGCTACGGTCGGTTTGAAGTATTTTTGAATTGTGCTGAACAGCGACATTATTGACACGAAAACAATGATCAGTGTACAAATAAGACCGGCCCATTTCGGTATGATTTCAGATGCCTGACCGATCATTGCCTGGGGGGATAGACCAAAGGAACCATAAACTTGGTCCACCACCAATCCAAAAAAGACAGAAGACACTGCGATGGTGGTGAGATAAATGGCGGTTGCCCGCTTGCCCAGAACTCCGGTTAATACAGTCAGGGAGGCGATATTTGTCGCCGGACCGGCCAATAAAAACACCAGTGCTGCGCCGGGGCTGATACCTTTTAGAATCAGGGCGGCGGCGATCGGTGTGGAAGCCGTGGCACAGATATACAATGGAATTCCAACGGCCAGCATGAGAAGCATGGCCGGCAGACCGGATCCCAAATATTTACCGAACAGGTCATCTGGAATGAGTACGGTAATCAATCCTGCCAACAAAAGGCCGACCAAAAACCAACCGGCCAGATCACCCCATAGGTCGGAAAAGGCAAATCGAAATCCCCCTAAAAGTTTTTCAAAAAATGTATGATGGTGCTTATGTTCTCCAGGAGAGCAGTTGATGCCATCACAGCAGGCATCCACCGGACATGAAAGATCCGGACTGACTTTATTGTTCATCGCTTTGGGGTTGAAGAGATTTTCAACAATTCCGGCTGTTGTGGCGGTAACGAAAGCGATAAATGGGCGCGCCACCGTCATGATTGGGTCCAGCAAGGCATATGTTATGGATATGGAATCAACCCCTGATTCAGGAGTGGAAATGAGAAAAGCGGTTATAGACCCGTTGTTGGCACCCTGTTTCCGCAGCGACACGGCTGCAGGCAATACGCCGCAAGATCACAAGGGTATAGGAATGCCCAGAACGGCGGCTTTGAACACCGAGACGAATCGACCCCGGCCGAGGTGTTTGGACACCAGGCCCGGGCTGAGAAATACCCGTAACAATCCGGCCACGATCAAACCAAAAAGTATATATACCGAGGAATCAACAAAAAGTTCCCAAGATGCATGCAATACACTAGCAATAAAATCCAATTTTAATACCCCATTATCGCATTAGAAAAAAAGATGGGGAATTTATTCCCTTGCGTGTTCCAGACCAATGGTTAAAAGGCGTTTTACATGTTCATCATCCAAAGAATAATAAATAATCCGACCATCACGACGGCTTTTAACCAGCGCCAAATCCTTCAAACGACGCAGTTGGTGCGAAATGGCAGAGTCGGTCAAACCGGTAAAGGCAGCCAGATCGCAGACACACATTTCAACATTTTTAAGTGCCATTACAATTTTAAGCCGGTTTGGGTCTCCCAATACCTTGTAGGTTAACGACAACCGATCGAGTTCATGGTCTGCGATAACTTCTCGACGGGCTTGCTCAACCCTGTCAAAATGAATCATTCGGATTTCACAACCGTCCTCTTCAATTAATCGGATTCTGGATAAATTCATCGCCGGCTCTTTGAATACTTGAACATTTGTGCATATATTAAAACAGCAAACTTCCACAGTCAATATAAATTTTTTAATCACTCAAAGATTTTTTTATTTATAGCGGCATCTTGCTTCCAATTTTATGTTTTTTTGAATTTTACCCCGGCCCTAGACCCTATTAAATGGACAGCCTGAGCATAGAGTTAAGCTCTGAGGCAGCTGATTTGGAGAGGAGGCATCAGGCAGCCTCAGTAAATGGATGAGGGAGATTGTAATAAACCTCATCCGGTGTCAGATTGTCAAGGGCCTGGTGAGACCGTTCCTGATTGTAAAAATGGAACCACTCATTGAGCCCATTTCGTAATTGCATACCATTGTCGAAGGCGTGCAGGTAAAGATAATGGTGTTTAACCGTCCACCACAGGCGTTCAATGAAAATATTGTCCTGGATGCGACCTCTACCGTCCATGCTGATTTTGATATCATGACCTTTCAAACATTCTGTAAACGCGCGACTGGTAAACTGGGCGCCTTGGTCCGTATTGAAAATTTCAGGTGTACCGAATCGTTCGACGGCTTCTTCCAGCGCTTCGACACAAAAGTCGGCATCCAGGGTGTCGGAAACGCGCCAGGATAAGACTTTACGGCTGTTCCAATCCATGACAGCCATAAGATACATGAACCCACGGTTCATAGGGACATACGTAATATCTGCCGCCCACACTTGATTGGGATGGTTTATGTTCAGGTTTCTGAGAAGGTAGGGATATATCTTGTGCTCCGGGTTCGGACAACTGGTCCTGCGTTTTGGATAAATGGCCTCCAAACCCATGAGACGCATCAGCCGTTGAACCCGTTTTCGGTTGATTTTATACCCCTGTCTTCGCAGATAGTTCCTCATGGAACAGCTTCCCCATGTTGGCGTTTTTAAATATTGCTTGTCGATGAGTGCCATCAGTTCGAGGTCAATGGGTTTGATCGGTTTCTTTTTATAGTAAAATGTGGATCGATTGATTTTCAATAGCCGGCATTGTCTGGAAACACTCAGATTCTGATGGGCAGGATCGATCATTTCCTGCCGATTTTTCCGATTCAGAAGCCGAGTTTTCGTGATAAAAAATCGTTTTCTACCTTGAGTTGGCCGATCTGCCGGTAAAGTTCATCAACCTTGGCATCCACCTGATGGCGAGATTTATGACCTTTGTCAAAAATGTCTGCAGCATTTTCGACCAGGGTCCTTTTCCAGGCGGCGATCATGGTCTGATGAGCTCCGAATCGCTGGGATAATTCGGCAGTCGTCTGTTCGTTTCGTAAGGCTGCTAATGCGACCTTAACCTTAAATTCGGGACTGTACTTTTTTCGTTTGTTGCTCACGTCAGCCCCTTTCTTTCTTTATGCTGACTCAGAGCTTAACACATTGTCCAAATTTTGGGGACCACCGCCACCAACGCCCTAAGGGCAAACCTAGACAAGTGATAATTAGGGGACACAATATAAAATACCGTCCCCGCCACTATGGGTATCAACCACCATTTCACGACATCGGATAAGTTCATGTCCTGGTCTCCTTCCCATTTCTGATCGTCTCATCTAGATCATTGTTAACAATTTCATTCGGGGAAATGGTTTACCTCTAACTGTGCAATAGATCTTTACGTGTTTTCTTTATAACTTTGACCGCTATGGTTTCGTTGGTTTCCTTTAGGTGTTCTAATAGACAGACCATATCCTCTCTGACGATAGCGCAGACCTTTGGGTTGGCAATCTCTCCACAGATCTTGTGATTATTTAAGGGGCACTCTGGATATTGCGCTGACATTTTGATTTCACCATTCCTTTGATATTGACTTTAAATAACCTATTAAACATATCTGGTCAACTTTTCCATCGTTTCCCCGACCTTTGTTCCACCTGTTTCATCAATTGATACTGTACACAAGGGTGAGAAAATGCTACAAAAATTGTTACACAATCTTGCAAAAAGTGTCACTTTGTTCATTCAGTTCTTTAGCTGGTTTTCTAAGACTAATGCTAACTACTTGGTTTTTAAAGAATATTGAGATATAAATCGGAACGCAAATTTTGGCATAATTTTTAAATCGATAAAATCAATTTCAATCTTCTGGGACGGATTTAAGAAAATGAACCGGTTTGGAGTTTGGACAATCAAATTTTTCTGCACAGTGACGATGATCCGGTAACAAAAAGCCGTCTGATAAGGTTTACCATGACCAATGAGTCAGCTTTCATCAATTACAACAGGGTTCAGACCGAGTAATGATACGTTATCATGATTAAAAAAATCATTTCAGGGGGTCAAACCGGTGCAGACCAGGCTGCTTTGGATGCCGCCATTAGGCTGGGGATCCCCCATGGCGGCTCAATACCCAAAGGCCGAATAAACGAGGATGGAAGGCTTCCTGATAAATATCAGCTGAAAGAAATGCCCACTTCCAGTTACCCAAGGCGTACCGAACAAAATGTTATTGATTCAGATGGGACCCTGATCGTTTCCCATGGCAAGCTCACCGGCGGTTCTGCTTATACCAAAGAGATGGCCATAAAACGCAATAAACCATGGCATCATTCAGATCTTAATAAAACGAACATTTTTCAAGAAGTAATTTTTATTGTTAACTGGATCAAACTGAACCGAATTAAAACATTAAATGTTGCGGGCCCAAGTGCGTCTCAGAATCCCCATATTTATCAAGATGTTATCAATTTATTGGAAATGGCAATTCGAATTGAACCGAAACAGCGAGAGTATTCTACGTAGCTTGTGTCGAAGCACAACGTAGATTTATCCGCCTCTGGAGGGTCCCGACATTCAGAGCTGCTGGGTTCCTCAATAGGCACGGGTACGCATTCATACACCTGTCGATACTTTTCAAGGAGCCGTGCCGTCTTTTGCTGTGCCCCGTCGATACTGATCATCAGAAGCTCGGCTTTAATCACTGACCAATGGCAGGCCTATTGTTCATCCCCAGCGACAATGCCACACCACATCATCCCGCCCACGGTTGCAACACCGTCCGGATTTATTTACAGGGCCCGCCCGAGGCAATCGAATCAACGCGGCGATGCAGCTTCAGGCCAAAGGACTTTTTGGCGCCGACCTTCGGGTATCGGGAGTCCGCACCTCTCGAGCCAGGGCAGAAATCCTGTGCGAAATCCGATAAGATTCTGATCGAAATCTAAAATA
>PVBE010079348.1_pt1 | contig 126512 bp, 128 predicted proteins | sample 1631181 | NCBI WGS metagenome assembly PVBE01 (sample SAMN08397723, study PRJNA350692) | Marine metagenome, whole genome shotgun sequencing project. | isolation source: water | place: Pacific Ocean | collected 2012-04 | reverse complement strand
TTCGGTTGGCAAGCTGTGGATCTGTCCGTCGTCCGAATTAGACTTGAGAGTGCTGAGGATCGACTCAGCCCTTTCGCGGCAAGGTCGGCCCAGAGCCGGCGGAAGACCGAAGAAGAACGCTCGCCCCTTCGAACTGAATTTCAAAGAGACCGCGACCGCATACTTCACACCAAGGCATTCAGGCGCCTGAAGCACAAGACGCAGGTGTTCGTTTCTCCGCTGGGAGACCACTTTGTCACCCGATTGACCCATACTTTGGAGGTCTCGCAGGTCGCCCGTACTATCACTCGAGCTCTCAACCTGAACGAGGATCTTGCTGAGGCTGCGGCACTAGGACATGACATCGGGCACGGTCCGTTTGGTCACGCCGGAGAGGAGGCTTTGGCAGAGTGCCTCCCGGACGGATTCCGGCACAATTACCACTCCGTTCGCGTGCTCGACCGACTTGAGAACAGTGGAGAAGGTCTGAACCTTACAGCCGAAGTCTTGGATGCCATCGCCAAGTCCAGCAAGGTCATCGAGGATATCTTCGCCGAGGGCTGGGGGGTGCCGGATACACTCGAAGGAGAGGTGGTAAAGGTCGCAGACGCGATCGCCTACCTCAACCACGACATTGACGATGCGATCAGAGCGGGTCTACTTTCGGAAGATAGCCTGCCAGCAAGCACTCGCCGGATGCTTGGACGTAGCCATGGGGAACGCCTCAACTCGCTTATCAGCGACATCGTGGCGGCCAGCTGGGACGCGACCGGGGAGGACACCGACTCAGGAACCGGGCCCTCCATTCGATTCAGCCCGGAAGTGGGAGACGCGGCCAACGAGCTCCGCAGATTCATGTTCGATAACGTCTACATGTTCGATTCGACGCGAAGTGAGGCCGAGAGGGGGAAAAGAGTGATCAAATTCCTCTTCGAGTATTTCGTCGACAACCCGGCACGGATTTCAACCGAGTTTTCATTGCTCGGCGATCCGGTTGAAAGGCGGGCTGCTGACTATATCAGCGGCATGACCGATAGATTTGCTATCAGACTCGCCCAGGAGCTGGGGAACGAGGATGCGCGCGCCTGGGGTGATTAACCCTGCGCGCACTAAAGAGAGGAACCGGCCCGGCGGTAACGTGCGAATACTTCGCTGGTCTGCTGGTCGGAGAGAAGATGGACGAGGTGCATCCGGCGCATGAGGCCTTCTTGGGGACCGGCTGATGCGACGATCGAGGGCCGGTCGCCTCCGATAAGCACCGGACCGATCGTGATGAACACCTCATCTACGAGGTCGCTCTGCAAGAACATGCTCAGCAGAGTGGGTCCACCTTCGAGAAGGACCAGCTCGGCCCCGAGGGACTCCTGCATGTGTGTCAGAGTAGCGAGAGCGGGGTCCCCGGCCGGTACGCGCACGACGGGCCTTCTCTCCTGCTCCAGAGCGTTGACTGCTTCAGGGGCACAACTGTCGGCCACGTAGACGACGGCGTCATAGTCTTCGGCGGTGAAGAACTGCCGGTCCCGGGGGAGCCGGCCCGAGCGCGAAATTACTGCAGATACGGCCGTAGGTCGCTTTCCGGCAACCGCTCTGAGGTGCTCGAGGGCCGCGCTCCCGGGACGTGGAGTGGCGTCGGTGGTCCGGAGCGTGGCGGCTCCGAGCATCACGACATCGGCGTGGACTCGGAGCTCACGCATGAGTCTTCGGTCGAGCGTCGAGCCGAGACCAGCCTCCGTCGTCTCGATGACGGACCTCCCGTCGAGGGACGAAACCATGTTTACTACTACATACGGTCTGTCGAAAACCCGCGCGGCGGGGAATTCAAGGCCTGTATAGTCGATCATCGAGCACCTGCTGGCTGGGCCGGCTGTCCACTCGTCATTTCCTCGTTCGCCATTCACTGTCCACCGGCCGGCAGATATGGTTTGTCGGCCTCGAAGAGGGCGCTCCTTTAAGCCGATAGATCGTCGTCTGGATTGAACTCCCGATAGTAACAGGACTCGTTGCCAGTGTGGCAGGTTGGTCCTGCCGGGCGAGCACGGACGAGGAATGAGTTTGCCTCGCAATTCTTGTGGATGCTCACAAGGTTGAGCCAATTACCGCTCGCGACTCCCTTTTCCCAGAGTTCGTCCCGGCTTCTGCTCCAGAACGTCACGTGGCCTGTCCGGAAGCTATGAGCGATCGACTCTCGATTCATCCAGGCGAGGACGAGGACCGCGCCTGAATCCGCGTCCTGGACCACAGCAGGGATGAGCCCTTTCTCGTTGAAACTGATGATGGACTCTTCGGACACGATTGGACTCCTGGTGATTTGGTGTGCGAACACTGATTCTCGGGTAATCAATCGGGAGGCGCGACCGGGCGTACGGGCACCCCGTTGGCTGCTAGCTGCGCTTTGACGTCTTGAATCGAATAGGTTCCGAAGTGGAATATGCTCGCGGCGAGAACCGCGTCGGCGCGGCCTTCCCGGAGTGCCTCCACCATGTGGTCCGGTCCACCGGCCCCGCCCGAGGCAATTACCGGGATCGGGACCGCGTCGGAGATAGCTCGCAGGAGAGCGATGTCGTAACCGCTTTGGTGCCCGTCGGTGTCCATGCTCGTGACGAGCAGCTCGCCGGCTCCCCTGGCGGTCACTTCGTCTGCCCATTCCACCGCGTCGAGACCAACCGGGGTGCGCCCGCCATGCGTGTAGACCTCCCAGCTGTTCTCTTCGTTTCCCCGGCGCCTCGCGTCGATGGCCACCACAATGCACTGCGCCCCGAACCTATGGGCCCCTTCATTCACGAGGTCCGGATTGCTAACTGCCGCAGTGTTAATGCTGACCTTGTCCGCGCCGAGTTCAAGCATGGTGCGCATGTCATCGGAGCTGCGGATGCCGCCTCCGACGGTGAACGGGATGAAGACTTGGTCGGCCGTGGCCGAGACCATGTCGTAGACGGTCGCGCGGTCGTCAGATGATGCAGTTATGTCGAGAAATACGAGTTCGTCAGCTCCTTCGCGATCGTAGAGCCGGGCCAGCTCGACCGGATCGCCGGCATCCCGTAATTCGACGAAAGAGACGCCCTTCACCACCCGCCCGCGGTCGACGTCAAAGCAGGGGATGATCCGGTTGGTCAGCATTGCGACGCGGCCTCGATGGCGTCAGCGAGATCGAGCGTGCCCTCGTAGAGTGCCCGCCCTACGACGGCACCCTCACATCCGGCATCTGCCAGCGCTACCAGGTGCTGGGCGGAGGTCACGCCCCCAGATGCAACGACTGGGACCGGGACGTTCTTCACAAGTTCCCGGTACGCCGGGACGTTGGGGCCTTTCATCGCACCGTCCCGGGCAATGTCCGTGAACATGAGTCGCCGCACGCCCAGACCGACCATCTCCGCTGAAAACTCATGGACTGTGCGCTCGGACCGTAGCTTCCAACCGTTGGTCATCACCCGCCCATCTCGGGCATCGATTGATACCACAACCACATCCGCGAAAGCAGCCACTGCGTCCGCAACCAGCTCCGATTTGCTTACCGCGGCGCTGCCGATTTGCACACGAGAGGCGCCGCCTTCGACGGCCGCTTCGATGTCCGACATCGTTCGCAGCCCTCCGGATACCTCGACAGGTACGCTGACGGCCCGGCACATGGCCGATATCGTGGCGTGGTTAATGCGATGTCCCTCGCGTGCCCCGTCAAGGTCCACGACGTGAATCATCGGGGCTCCAAGCGCTTCCCATTTCCGGGCGACATCAAGTGGCTGGGGAGCGTACACGATTTCCCTGTCGTAGTCCCCATGCAGAAGACGCACGCATTTGCCACCTCGGAGATCGATTGCCGGGATAACCTGGAACGCCATTTTCGAACTCTAGCCAGAGTGCTCTGCTGCGGCTGACTCGGGGGAATCCTCCCGCGACCAGCGACAGAAATTAGCATAGAGCTGGAGGCCGCGGTCGCCGCTTTTCTCCGGGTGGAACTGCGTCGCCACGACATTGCCACGGGCGACCACCGACGCGAATTCGACTCCGTACGACGTTCGCCCAATCATGGCGGATGCATCCTCAGGGACAGGGTAGAAGCTGTGCACGAAATAGAAGTAACTGCCCGATGGGACGTCCCTGGAGATTGGGTGCTCCCTGGACCACTCGACTGTGTTCCACCCCATATGGGGAATCTTCAGGTCGTTAGTTGCGAACGAAAAATGCCGGATCGTCCCCGGAATGAGCCCGAGGCAGGGCTGGCCGTTGCCTTCGTCGGACCAGTCGAAGAGGGCTTGCAGGCCCATGCAAACGCCAAGGAATGGCCGCCCCTGTTCAACGTATCTGCGGATCGGGTCGACCATCTGTCTGGCTTCGAGATTCGCCATCGTGTCCTGGGCTGCACCCACACCGGGAAGGATGACCGCTGTTGCGCGGTCGAGGTCGGCCGGATCAGTAGTTACTATCGGTTCCTCATCGACGTAGGCGACGGCGCGGGCCACGCTCCGGAGATTCCCGGCGCCGTAATCCACAATAACAATCGGGCCGGTCGTCACCGGTCGAGTGTAGCACGAGCAGGTCTCAGCTCCGGCCGTTGCCCGGGGGCGCCGCCTTCTGCGATCCTGCAAGTTGAAGTAGTTACCGGGAGCGTCGATGAACCAGCATGATGCCCGCCTCCGCTCCGAAGAGTTGCGGTCCGTTATTAACCTCCACAATTATCGTTACTACATCCTCGATTCGCCCGAAATCGAGGATGCCGAGTACGACGGGCTGCTCAACGAACTGAGAGCGCTCGAGGAGGAGTTTCCGGCGCTCATAACGCCTGACTCTCCGACCCAGCGAGTCGGGGAGGAGCCTGTTGAATCGTTCGGCGTGGTCGAACACCGGGTGCCGATGCTGAGCCTGTCGAACGTCTTCTCAGACGAAGACATCGACGACTGGTACAGGCGTGTCTCTGAGCGGTTGGACGAACCGCAGTTGCCAATGACGACCGAACCTAAAATTGATGGACTGGCTGTTGCGCTTGTGTACGAACAGGGGCGATTTGTGCAAGGAGCAACGCGAGGAGATGGCCGCCGGGGTGAGAACATCACGATAAATCTCCGAACAGTACGCACCATCCCTCTGGTCCTGAGCGGCAGCTTCCCCGATGCATTGGAGGTGCGGGGCGAGGTTTATATGACGAAGAGCGGCTTCTCGATCATGAACGATGAACGAGCGGAGAAAGGAGAACCGCTCTTCGCCAATCCCCGAAACGCGGCGGCGGGAGCGGTCCGGCAGCTAGACCCAAAGGTGACCGCGTCGCGCCCCCTATCGATGTTCGCATATCAGATCGGTTGGTCCGACGGTCCGCGACCGGAGAGCCACAGGGAAACGCTTTCATGGCTGGCAGACATCGGCTTTCCGGTGAACGGCGACATACAGCTCCACGAATCACTCGACGAGGCGAAGGAACGCGTTGCGTGGTGGGCTGGCGAGCGGGAGAAGCTCGACTATGACATCGATGGTGTGGTCCTGAAGCTCGATGGTACCGGGCTTTGGGACGTTCTCGGCGCGGTGGGCAGGGAGCCACGTTGGGCTACGGCGTTCAAGTTCCCCCCCCAGCAGAAAACGACCAAGCTGCTTTCTATAGAGGTGAATGTCGGCCGAACCGGCACCCTCACACCCTTCGCGGTCCTTGACCCGGTCATGGTTGGGGGAACTCGGATCACGCTAGCCAGCCTTCACAACGAAGGAGATATCCGCAGAAAGGACTTTAGAATTGGCGATACGGTGATTGTGCAGCGGGCGGGCGAGGTGATTCCGCAGGTCGTAGCGCCGGTCACCGGCAGGCGGACGGGCGCCGAGCGAGAGTTCGATATGCCATCGCAATGCCCGTCGTGCGGGGCGCCAACGACCAGGGAAGAAGGCGAAGCCGCGATCTACTGCTCGAGCACATCTTGCCCGGCCCAGCAGGTGCGACTCCTGGAGCATTTCGCCGGGCGTGCTGGGATGGATATCGAGGGCCTTGGCGAGCGAACTATTGGCCTGCTTTACGACACCGGATTGGCGCAGGACCCGGCGGACATCTATCACATCACCGAGAAACAATTCGAGCAGTTGGAGCGCTTGGGGGAGAAGAGTGCAGCCAACCTCGTAGCGTCTATCGAGTCCAGTAAGAGCCGGCCCCTGGCCAACCTTGTCTTCGCCCTCGGCATCCGCCACGTTGGCTTTGAAACTGCTCGTCTGCTTGCTCGTGCGTTCGGCTCGTTGGACACGGTCCTCGAGGCTGATGAAGAGCGGCTCCAGGAAATCGAAGGCATTGGCCCGGTCGTCGCTCAAAGCATCCACGCCTGGACCGACCAGGGCTCCAACCGGAGCATGGTTGATCGGCTTGCCACCTCTGGCGTGAATATGAACGAAGAGCTACCGAAAGGCGAGTCCGCCAGTCTGCTTGCCGGCCTAACACTGGTGGTGACCGGCCGCCTGGAGAATAGGTCGAGAGCCGAAGCAGAGGATGCCATTCGCGAGGGCGGCGGCAAGGTCGGTTCGAACGTGAGTAGAAGGACAGATGTGCTGATTACGGGAGAAGGCGGGGGCTCGAAGCTCGACAAAGCGCGTGAACTAGGGACGCGAGTGATCAACGAGGACACGTTCGAACGCCTCCTTGATGAAGGGCGGCCGGCACTCCCGGATTCAGACTTAGTGCTGTGATTAATGTGTATTACTTAACCAAAGCGTAAAGTCGCAGACTGCGAGGACTGCGCATATACTGATCCGAAATAGGTTTGGCCGCGGGTGCAGTATTGAACGCTTCGCTAGGCTGTGGTTGCTGATTTGGCGCTCTTTCGCCCACTTGCGAACCTTTTTGGGTTCCTATCGCACGATATAGCGATCGATCTCGGCACGGCGAATACGCTTGTGATGGTTCGTGGCAAGGGTATCGTGATCGACGAACCCTCGGTGGTTGCGATCGATCGGACAACGAAAAAGATCCTAGCGATCGGTGCGGAAGCAAAGCGCATGGTCGGACGGACACCGGCCAGCATCGTTGCGGTCAGGCCACTTCGCGACGGTGTGATTTCGGACTTCGAAGTTACTGAGAAGATGCTCAGTTATTTCATCCGGGCTGTGCACGACAATACCTTTCTGGCTCGACCTCGCGTGGTGGTTGGCATACCGAGTGGGGTCACGGAAGTTGAGAAGCGTGCGGTGCATGATGCGGCGCTGAACGCCGGCGCGAGAACGTGCTTCCTTATTGAGGAGCCGATGGCCGCTGCTATCGGCGCTGGCCTTCCTGTGGTTGAGCCGGCCGGTTGCATGGTCGTCGACATAGGCGGTGGTACGACGGAGGTGGCTGTCGTGTCGCTCGGGGGGATGGTCGTGAGCACGTCTATTCGGGTCGCCGGGGATGAAATGGACCAGGACATCATCGCCTATGCCAGGCAGGTCCATAACCTTCTCATCGGGGAGCGGATGGCCGAAGAGATTAAGAAGGCGGCAGGCTCAGGGTCGCCGCTTGAGCCGGAGGAGACCGTAGAGCTACGGGGACGGGATCTTGCTACGGGGCTTCCCAAGGCAGTTGATGTCAGCACTGTCGAAATTCGCGATGCACTCGCCGGTTCGATCTCCGCCATCGTTGAGGCTGTTAGATCTTCGATCGAAACTACGCCTCCGGAGCTGATCGCGGATCTAATGCAGCATGGCATTGCACTGGCAGGCGGTGGCGCGCTACTTCGTGGCCTTGACCGGCGGCTTATGCAAGAGACGCGATTTCCGGTGTACGTTGCTGAGGACCCGCTCTTTTGCGTCGTTCGTGGCGCGGGTGAAGTTCTCGAGGAGGAGGATCTCCTGGGCAAAGTCCAGGTCCAACCCGCTTCTAGACGGCCCGGACGCTGAGCAGCATCCGTAAGTATTCAGATAGCGTATGACGATTCTTTCCCGGTACAGCTGGTGGCTCGGTTCGATGGCCGTTCTTGCCCTTCTATTAGGTGCCGCATCCCAGGTGCGAGTGCTGGACCCGGTGCAATCTCTGTTTCTCGAGGTGGAGCAGCCAGTCGAGAAATTGGTCGGCAATATCGTCCGTCCTGTCGCTAATCTCCTGGGCGACCTTGGCGACCTTGGAGAGCTGCGGGACGAGAATCGGCGCCTGAGGCTTGAGAACGAGGCACTGCAGGTACAGGTCACCGAACTCCAGCGGGATGCCGAACTCGCCACAGAGATCCAGCAGGCTCTAGAGCAGATGCAGGCCGACAACTCCGGGGCGTGGTTAATTGCGACAGTCGTTCACCGAGATGGTTCGGCGTTCACGGACAGAATCAGTATTGACAGAGGGACCTCATCCGGGATCGAAGAGGGGATGGTGGTGCTGTCTTCTCAGGGCTCGCTGCTCGGGTATGTGACGCGGTCGCTTTCAGGGCAGTCCTTTGTCCGATTGGTCACCGACTCGCGGAGCAGGGTTGCCGGGCACGTCCTCGAAACCCAGGCCGAAGGCATCGTGACCGGGAGCCCTAATGGGGGTCTCTTATTCACTCTCGTTCGGTCCGAGGTTCAGTCGGGAGACGTGATCGTGACAAGCGGTATTGGTGGCAACTATCCGCGGGGGATTCCGATCGCTCGCGTAACGGCCGTCGAGGGTACTCCGCAGGACCTTTTCCCTGAGGTAACTCTGGAACCGCTGGTTCGTCCATCGACTGTCCAATCAGTGATCGTGATGCTTGGATTCCAGCCAGAAACAACGGGGCTCGATACAGAATGAAGCTCGCGGCGACGATGCTCCTGCTCCCGCTCGCCGCGGCGGTTCAGTCGTCTGCCGCTCCCCTGTTTGCTCTTTCGGCGGCCACCCCGGCGTTCGCCCTTCTCGTGTTGGGACTCCTGACGATCTTCCGTGGCCAGACGACCGCGATGGTGGCAACCCCAGTTCTTGCGGTGGCAGAAGCCTGGGCGAGGGGCGTGGAGCCGGGCCTACTTCTGCTCGCCTATTTCCCGCTCGTGCCACTCGTGGACGTTCTTCGAGAGCGCACCCTTTCAGTTTCCGGACCTGGGCTTGGCCTTCTGCTCGCGGTGCTTCTCACCGGGGTCTGGGCTAGGAGTGTGATCGCAGTGGCCGCCATCGTCGACGGATCGTCTGCATCGGCCCTGGACGTCATCGCCCTCCTCGTCCTACCAGGGTTCGTGCTGGACCTCGTGATCACCCTTATCACCTACTCGATCGTGAGGCCAATCTTCGGAGAACCAGGCGGCCGGCCGGGGCTCTCCTGGCGGTGAAATAACATGACTTTCCAGGACCGCCTCCCGCCACAAGATCCCGGGCCCACCAGGTCGCGGCCCCACGCGAACCTGGCGGCGCTTCGCTGGATTGTGTTGTTCTTGTTTGCGGGCCTCTCCTTGCGGCTGGTCGATATGCAGCTCGTGAGAGGAGACGACTACGCGCTTCGCACGTCCACAAACCACCTGAGGGAGTCAAGCATTCTCCCGTCACGAGGCCTGATATTAGACCGTGCTGGAGTCCAGCTCGTGGAGAACGTTCCCCGATACAGCGCGGTGCTAATTCCCGAATTTCTTCCCGACAGCACAGAAGACCGGCGCACCATCTACCTCTGGATCGAAAACAATCTTGCCGTGCCTGCGCTCCAGGTTGACGAAATGGTTAGACGCGTGGAGGAGGGCGGCACTGAGGCCCTAGGGCTCACCATCAAGGAGCCACTGACCGACCGGGAAGCCCTGCTGGTTGAAGAGAGCTCCGCGCACCTGAGCGGCCTGGCGCTGGTGATCGAAGCAGGACGAAACTACGCAGCCGGCGACTACCTGTCACATGTCCTGGGTTTCATCGGGCCTCAGACGGAGGCAGAATCCACCGAGTTCAGTGAGCTTGGCTATCAGCTCAACGAACAGGTGGGGAAGGCTGGCCTGGAATCACGGTACGAGCCCGAGCTACGGGGCGATGCCGGTGCCAACGCCACCGAGGTTGATGCCTTCGGGAACGTGATCGAGGTGCTGGAGACCGTCGATCCGGTTTCAGGAAACAATCTCCACCTCTCAATAGACCTCGACCTTCAGCAGTTCATCGGCCAACTCCTCGAAGACACGAGGGGGGAGTCACCGGTCGCTGCCGCCGTGGTTATGGACGCTAACACGGGCGCCGTCCTCGCCCTTGTGTCGATTCCAACCTACGACAACAACTTATTCGGCTCTCCGGAGCGTCTGCCAGAGTTTCAGACGCTGCTGGATGACCCGCGAAGGCCACTGGTGAATCATGCACTGACGTCCTCAGCACCCGGGTCAACGTTCAAGCTGGTTACCGCTTCGGCCGCCCTCGAGTACGGTAATATCACGCCTTCGACCAGCAGGGATATCTCCAGTCCAGTCCTCTTGGTGACAGGCGAAAACGGAGTCATCTATCCGATGCGCGATTGGCGCGCTCACGGGTATCTCGAGCTCACCGGTGCAATTGCATGGTCGTCCAATATCTACTTCTTCATGGCCTCTTGCGGCATTCCAGGCGAGGTCAAGGGTCTTGGGGTAGACGTGGACGAGGCCGCCATTCGTCTCGGCTACTACGCGCGCGCTTTTGGTTTCGGCACTGCGACCGGTATCGACATCGATGCTGCCGAAGAGGATGGGATCATACCGAGCCCTGATTGGAAACGCCGGGTGCGTGCCGGGCCCAACTTTAATTCCGACGACAGGGACTGGTACTACGCAGACACCTGCTTTATGGGTGTCGGTCAAGGGGATGTCCTTGCAACTCCAATTCAGATCGCCGTGATGACGGCCGCAGTTGCCAACGGTGGATCGGTCCTCACTCCGCACGTAGTTAGCGGCGTCAGTGACACAGATGGCAACCTAGTCGAGACGATCGATCCTGTCTCGACACCGCTTCCTATTGACGAGCAAAACCTGGCTATCGTGCGCCAGGGCATGCTGGAATCCGTTGCCTACGGCGCTGGCCTTCGCGGCGCTGCGAACAATGTGACGGTCGCAGGCAAGACCGGTACCGCCGAGTTCGGTCCAGAGCGGCCTGACGGCACGTTCAATGAGCACGGCTGGTTCACGGGCTTCGCCCCCTATCAGTCGCCGGAAATAGTTGTGACCGTCTACTTCGAACTCGGCGTCGGTGGTATCAAAGCCGCGCCGGTGGCCAGCCAGATATTCGACTACTACTGGGAGAACGTGCGGGAATGACTGCAGCCAGATTTCCTGCGCCGACCGCGTTCGGAGGCTGGGACCGCTTCGATTATCTGCTGGCGGGTACGTGCCTAGCCCTCGTCGGCCTCAGCCTGATGCTCATACACAGCGCGTCTTCTCAGAGCTATGACGGTCCAGCGATGTCATTCAGCAATCCGGTAGCCCGGCAGGCCGTGTTCGCGCTGGTCGCCTTTGCAGCGATGCTGTTCTTCTCCCGCATCGATTACCACTACCTCACTCACTATGCATGGCTGCTCTACGCGGGTTCGCTCGTATCACTGATCCTGATCCTCGTGATCGGGGAAACGGTCTACGGGTCTACGCGCTGGTTCAACCTCGGCCCGATCCAGGTACAGCCGTCGGAGTTCGCCAAACTGGCAGTGATCTTCGCCCTCGCACGGTTCTTTGGAGAGCATGGCGGAGACGCCCGGGAACTCCGAGCCATGCTCCTTTCACTTCTGATCGTGCTCCCCGCTGCCACTCTCGTATTTTTCGAGCCCGACCTTGGCACGTCGATAGTTTTCGCCTCGATCTGGCTTGGCATGGTTCTCGTCGCAGGTGTGAGCCGCTCGCATCTCATCATCCTTGGGGCCATCTGCGTCGCGGTGCTGCCGTTTGTATGGGCGTTCAGCGTGGCCGACTATCACGTTGAAAGAATCTCAGTCCTGCTCGACCCATACGAAGATCAGGGGGGTCTTGGTGCGGGGTATAACAACATTCAAGCGGAGTGGGCGGTCGGTTCGGGGCAGCTCCTAGGAAAGGGTCTGACCAACGGAGAGCAGACTCAGTTCGGCTACCTGAAGGTATCTACGAAAGACTTCATTTTCGCAGTCCTCGCCGAAGAGCTCGGGTTTGTCGGCGCCCTGGGGCTCTTTCTCTTATTCGCGCTGCTGCTTTTTCGAGGGATACGCGTCGCTGATCTCGCCGGCGACATTTCGGGGCAGGTACTCGCTGTCGGAATAGTCATCCTCATACTCACGCAGGCTTTCATCAATGTGGCGGTCAACGTTGGGATCCTCCCGGTAACCGGGATCCCTCTGCCTTTCGTGAGCCAGGGCGGTAGTTCACTCGTTACGGTTTTCGCCTCGATTGGCGTGCTGCAGAGCATCCTGCTCCGCCACCGGGCGTACAGGCAGAGCTGATCGGGATCGGCTAATTGGCCTCAGTGGCCTTTTCAAGGAAAGGCTTGGTGGCGGCCGCCAGGTTTTGGTGTTCCGGCAGTTGAAGCAACGGGTCTCGCTCAAGCACCTTCTCGGCCAGCGCACGAGCTTCGAGGAGAATGTCTCGGTCCGTGATCTTGGCAACCTTGAGCATCGTCTGGAAGCCGCTCTGATTGGTTCCCCAGGCCTCGCCTTCCCCGCGCAATTCGAGATCGACCTCGGACAACTTGAAGCCGCTGTTTGTTTCAATCATTGCCTCGAGTCGCCGTGTGGCATCGGGTCCGGGGTCCTCAGCGCTGCTGAAAAGCATGCAGTAGGCAGATTTATCCGATCGGCCCACACGGCCTCGGAACTGGTGGAGCTGGCTGAGTCCGAACCTTTCGGCTCCTTCGATAACAATCGCAGTGGCGTTGGGGACATCGATCCCTACTTCAATCACGCTGGTCGAAACAAGGACCTGGGATTCAGCGGCCGCGAACCGTGTCATGATCTCGTCCTTCTGTTTGCCGGGCATTCGTCCGTGGAGTAGTTCAACGTCATAGCCTTTGAGAGGTCCCCTGCGGAGACTCTCGTACTCCTCTTCAGCGGACTTGACGTCCAGCGCCTCCGATTCTGCAACCAGTGGGCAGATCACAAAGGCCTGCTCGCCGGCGTCTAGGCGCTCACGGAGGATGGCGTAGGCTTCCTCGCGCTCTGATGGCTGAACCCAAACGGTGTTCACGGGGAGGCGACCGGGCGGAAGCTCGACGATCACACTTGAGTCGAGGTCTCCGTAGACAGTAAGCGCCAGCGTTCGGGGAATCGGAGTGGCCGTCATCACGAGCAGGTGGGGGTTTGTCCCTTTATGCCTCAATCTCAGCCGCTGCATTACTCCGAATCGGTGCTGTTCGTCAACAACCGCCATGCCGAGCCTTGGGAGGGTGACCCCCTCTTCGAGCAGAGCGTGCGTACCGATCACGAGATCGGCACCCCCGTTGGCTACATCGCTGCGTACCTGCTCGCGCTGGCCGGCGGACAGGGCACCCGTCAGGAGAATCATTCGAATCGGCCTGGGAAGCCAATCCGGAGTGAAAACGCCTTGGAGGGCAGAGTCGCTATCGCCGCCGAGAAGTTGGGTAAATAACCTGTAGTGCTGCTCGGCGAGGATCTCCGTGGGGGCCATGAGTGCCCCCTGGAAGCCTGAAGCTACCGCCGCGATCAGGGCTGCGAAGGCCACCACCGTCTTGCCGCTGCCGACGTCTCCCTGGAGGAGCCTCAGCATCGGAGTCGGACCCTCGAGGTCGCGAAGAATCTCTGCCAGGGAGCGTTCCTGGTCCTTTGTCAGCTCGAAGCCGAACGATTCCAACAGCCCTTCCCGAGCTCGGCCGAGGGTTAGCCTTGGTGCAACCCTGTCTCGCTGCCAGTCCGCCCGGCGCAGCAGCACGGCACTCTGAACTGCAAGGAATTCGCGCAAGGCAATTTCCCTGCGCGCGGGTTTGGCACACTCGAGCGCTTCAGGGTAGTGAAGAGTGCGTATAGCTTCAGCCTGAGTGACCCCGCGCGAGGCCCAGATCGGCAGCGGGTCCGGAATCCGGTCGGCCAGCTCGTCGACGGCAGCCTTGATGGCTCTTCGAAGCACACGTTGGCTAACTCCCGCTGTGGCAGGGTAGACGGGAACGATGCGGCCCGTGTGGGCGAGATCGTCGTCCATGGGTTCGAAGTCAGGATTCTCCATCTGGACCTTACCGCGGTAGTGGCGGACCCGCCCGGAAACGACGATGGTGGCTCCCGTTTCAAGCATCCGCGCGATGTACGGCATGTTGAACCAGACAATCTTCAGGCTGCCTGTGTCGTCTTCGATCACTGCTTCGGAACCGCGTACGCGGCGCCCATACCTGAGCTGGCGAGCTCGTACCACTCGGCCTACGACCGTGATGGCGGGTAGGGGAGGTACCAGTTCTCCGATCGGCCTAACATCTGAGAAGTCAGAATATCGCCTCGGGAAGTGCCTCACCGCATCCCCGGCGGTGAAGATGCCTAGCTTCACAAGGCGCTCGGCGGCAGCCCGGCCAATTCCCGGGAGGACCGTCGGAGATGCGCTCACCGTAATCGGACCTGATAGTTTCTTGCCTTGAGCAGGCCTGCGCTTGGCAAGAGCTTCGCGCCCAATGGTCTCGGCCAGGGCAGCAACCGCATTGCGAATCCAGGACTCGCGCCGACCGCGATCAAGCTCACGGTAACCGCCATCCGGGAGCGCCCGCACCAGGCGACCAAACGAAGAAGTGCCCGAGAGCGATCTAGACTCGGCAAGCTCCACCAGGAGACGGTCGATCCCGCCGATTACGGTGCCATTCTCACACCCTCGTTCGAGCTCCAACTCGAATACGCGCTTTAAACGTGGGGCGTCGATGCTCGCACTCGCCCCACCGGTTGAAGGTGAAGCCGGTTGGACAGAGCGGCGTGGCCGGTTTGTGCGAAATGTATAAGTGCCTATGCTCCCAAGTATAAGCCCGCAAGCGGTGACAGCGTAGAATTCGCTAGGTGAACCAGATTCGCTTAGCGCCATCGATACTCACTGCCGATTTTGGGCGGCTCGCAGACCAGGTCCGAGAGGCTGAAGATGCCGGGGCCGACATGTTGCACCTCGACGTGATGGACGGGCGGTTCGTACCAAATATCACCTTCGGCCCACTGATTGTCGAGGCACTTCGCGAGGTGACCCGTCTCCCGTTTGACCTGCACCTGATGGTCGTCGAACCGGATCAACACATCAACGCCTTTGCCGCCGCTGTCGAGACGATCAACGTCCACATTGAGGTCTCGCCGCACATCAATCGCACGGTCGACTCGATTCGAAAGCTTGGGTGCAAAGCCGGAGTGTGTTTAAACCCTGGGACTCCGCTTAGTGCCGTGGAGGAGACGCTAGGCGAGATCGATCAGGTGATGGTGATGACCATCAATCCGGGCTGGGGCGGACAGAAGATGATTCCTTACCAGCTCAACAAGGTGAAGAACCTGCGCGAGAGACTGGATGAACTCGGCTCAAGCGCCTCGTTAGGGATCGATGGTGGTGTGAAGACAGACAACGCACTCGCCTGTGTGAGGTCGGGTGCAGACGTCCTCGTCTGCGGCAGCAGCGTGTTCAACAAGTCATCTTCGGTGGCGAACAATATCGCCGGCCTGCGGTTCGCTATTTCGGCCGGCTGACCGGCCTATCGTTCGATCACAAAAGGGCAGGAGAACCGGGCGCGTGACTGCCTACGTCGGAGAGTTTCTCAACGCGTTTGCTTGAGCATGGTGCGCATTTCCCGCGTGGTCAGCGGGACGCGGACCCAGCGCCCGTCCACAAAGATGCGCTTCTTGTGGACATTCTGAGAGAGAATCCGCCCTTTCTTGGGTGCTTTGAGTTCCCACCGGCCGGTGTGTTTGTGGCGAATGTGACGGCCAAAGCCAGGTCGCAGAGCGGGAAGCCCGAGTCGGTCGCGAACCTTGTCAGCCCTGGACATTTCTTCGGTTCTCCTCTCCTTGGAGCGAACAATCATGTTATCAACGGCACTCTTACGACCAACGCACTGCCGATCTGGCCACGCCGACGCGATGACTGTTGGGTCGTTAGAATCGCCGTTCTTTGATTCGTGCTGCGCGGCCTGTCAGGCCGCGTAGATAAAGCAGGTTCTTGCGACGCACTTTCCCACGGCGCGTAACCTCGATCTTTTCGACCCGTGGGCTATTCAAGGGAAACGTTCGTTCGACCCCCACACCGCTCGAAATCTTGCGAACCGTGAAATTCGAGACCAAGCCCTTGCGCCTTTTGCGGATCACAATGCCTTCAAAGACTTGGATTCTCTCACGGCTGCCTTCGACTACCTTCGCGTGCACGCGAACCGAGTCGCCGGTTGAAAAATCGTCGTGGTCTCCCTGCTCGTGGTCCGGTAGGAGCGAGTCAAGTTCGTACGCCATCGTGGTGCTCCGAATAACTAGAGAAATCAGGATATCTTTGCAGGCCGGTAGGCGCCAAAAGGCCTCCAGACGCTCGAAGCCGTGCAGAATGAAAATTCTTGAACCGATGCGATGCAAAAACATCCCGCAGCCCTTCTCCAAGTTGCTATAGTTTCGATAGAGCTAAAGCTGGAAGGTCCTGAAACAAGGGCAGGGGGAGGAAATGGATTTTCCGAGTCAGTGGCTGCTTGTGGCGCGCTGGGCGCTCGCTGCTACTGTGATTCTCACCCTGTTGTACCGGGCGCGGCTCAAAGCCAGCTGGCCCTGGGTTTTCCGAGAGGTAACGCTAGTAACGGCCTGCTATCTGCTCTATTTCTTCGTTCGCGGAATCACGGCAGGAGATGAGGCCGCCGCACTCGCAAATGCAGACAAGCTGGTCGACCTTGAGAAGAATCTAGGCCTGTTCCAGGAGGACCAGGTCCAGTCGCTCATCGTTGACCACGGGTGGTCCATCACCCTGGCGAACTGGACATATGTCTGGGGGCACTGGCCCTTCATCCTCATCGTTGCTTGCTGGCTGCTTCTCAATCACCCTCATGCTTACGCCATCACCCGGAATGGCTTCCTGCTTTCAGGCGCTGTCGGTCTCGTGATATTCGCTATCTTCCCCGTTGCCCCGCCACGGCTGATGGAGCTTGGTTTGGCGGATACGGTCACCGAGCACTCTCACGCGTACCGAGTGTTGCAGCCACCGGCGTTCGTCAATCAGTTTGCGGCTATGCCGAGCCTTCATTTCGGCTGGAACCTGCTGATTGGGATCACCATGGTGCGCCTGGCCCGCGGACCGGTTCGCTTGCTCGGAATCATCACCCCGGCTGCGATGCTGTTCGGTATCGTGGCGACGGCCAACCACTTCTTCATCGACGCCCTGGCGGGTGGAGCGATTTGCCTCGCCGCCCTGCTCGCGGTCGAAATATGGGACCGTCATCGGTCGAACTGGTTCCGGTTTCCCCAGACGGGCCTGCGGAGACGCGTATTCAATGACCGTCGGTCCGCATCGAGCTAGAATCTTCTAAGCTAGGACGACTGAGGGAGGCCCGTTTGAACTTTCGAGATGAGCCCAAAGCGGCAGGCGGAATTCCGTGCTCAAGTTCGAGACTTCATCAGACGGGAGGCGCCGGAGAGGGACCCCAGCGGCTCAATGATGGGTCGCGGACCGGCCTGGAAGACCTGGGTAAGGAAGCTTGCCGCGCAGAAGTGGATAGCACCTGCCTGGTCGGCTGAGTATGGCGGTGCGGGCCTGTCGGTGATGGAGCAATTCATCTTCAACTCCGAGATGGCCGAAGCCAGAGCCCCTCGACCGGGCGGAATCGCCACTGGCTTTGCCGGTCCCACGCTGATCATTCACGGAACTGAAAGCCAGAAACTCAAACGCCTGCCCGAAATCCTCGAAAGTGAAGTGATCTGGTATAGGGCTACAGCGAGCCCAGAGCCGGCTCCGATCTAGCGCCCCTGCAGACGCGGGCCGCCCGAGATGGCGACGATTATGTCGTTAAAGGACAGAAGATCTGGACGTCCAAGGAGCACGTCGCGAAATGGATGATTCTGCTTGCGAGAACAGATCCCGAAGCACCAAAGCATCGCGAGATCACGTACTTCATCGTCGATATGAAGTCACTCGGCATTCAGGTTCGACCCCTGATAAACATGGCAGACTCGCACGAATTCAACGAGGTCTTCTTCGAAGACGTTCAGGTTCCAAAGGACAATGTTATTGGCGAGGAAAACAGAGGCTGGCATCTCGCCCTGACCACGCTCAGCTTCGAGCGATCCAACATCGGATCCGCTATCGGCGCGCGACAGTCAGTCGAGGATCTTGTCGCTTTCGCCTGCGATGCTGGACGGCAGTCGACTCTCAGCCACAACCGGGCCGTTCGCCTGAGCTGACCGAGCGCTTGGACGAGGCGCGGTTGCAACCCTGATGAGCCAGAAGATCATCTCGATCCAGGCCGGGGAAGGGGTGGCGCCTGGACACGAAGCCAGCGTCTCCAAGCTCTTTGTGACCGAGCTCAACCGGCGCGTCTATCGAACGGCGATGAAGCTTGTCGGGCTATACGGCCAACTCGACTCCAAGAGTGCGGCTGACCATCCGCTCAAAGGCCGTTTCAAGTTCTCTTACTACCGGACGGTAGCCAATTCGATTGAAGGCGGCACCAGCGAGATCCAGCGAACATCATCGCTACCCGTGGCTTGGGACTTCCCAGGGCCTAGGCGCGCTCTTCCTTTCGCTGTAGATGCTCCTGCCACTGGAGCACGAAGGGGTTGTGCTCGCGCTCGAATTCGATCGTCGTCTGGTCCATGTGCCCGGGGAGGACCACTGTGTCGTCGGGCAACGCGAGCAAACGGTCACAGATGCTCTTCATCTCGTCCTTGTGGCTCCCACCCGGGAGGTCCGTGCGGCCGATCGAAGCTCGAAAAAGAGTGTCGCCGCTAAATAGTGCCCCTTCTGTGTAATAGCTCACGCTTCCTGGCGTGTGCCCGGGCGTTGAAATCACCTGCAGCCTCACGCCCTCTACCTCGACGACATCAGCGTCTGTCACGAATTGATGGGGGTCGGGTGGTCCCTGGGCGGCGTTGATTCCGAAACGTTCGGCGGCGACCTGCCAGCCGGTTCGGAGAAGTTCGAGATCTCCTTCGTGGAGCAGAAACTTGCTGTCGGTCGCGCTCTGCACGCCTCGCACACCGAGAACGTGGTCAACATGGGCATGTGAGTTGGCAATCAGCTTGATTTTGACGCCCATATCGCTGGCCAGCGCCAGGACGTCGTCAGGCTGCTCGCCGGGATCGATACAGATCCCCTCGCCAGTCCGCCTGTTGCCTATGACCCAGCAGTTTTCCTGAAAAACGCCGACCACAAGGCCCCGCACCATCAGTTCGTTTTCGACTTCCATATCCAAAGCATATCTGCCCGGCGGGCTTCCTCCCAACCGGTCACGCTCGTACAACTGTCCGGGTGCTAGGTCCGGAGACGGCTTTTATCGCGGGGATCGTGTTCTTGGCGTCACTTGTCGGGAGCACCAGCGGCTTCGGTTTTGCCCTCCTGGCGGTACCTGCGCTCTCCCTTGTGACGGGGCCCACTGATGCGGTGGTGCTGGCGAACGCGCTCTCTCCCGTTCACAGTTTTGCCCTCGCCTTTCTGCTGCGCTCGCATATCGAGTGGCGGGTCGTACGGCGTCTTCTGGCCTCCGGGATGATCGGCATGCCACTGGGCCTAGGGGCTCTTATATTCGTCTCTCCGGGATTGCTTCGCGTAATAATTGCCGTGACGGTACTGGCGGGCGTTGTCGTTCTCTGGCGGGGACTCCGGATCAAGGGTGGTGGGCTTGCCCTCGCAGCAACAGGATTCATCAGTGGCCTTCTCAAGACCAGTACCGGCATCAATGGCCCCCCGGTAGTCCTCTATCTCCAAGGCACCGGGGTGGAACCAATCTCGTTTAGAGCTACCCTGGCGACCTTCATCTTGGCAAGCAGCGCTCTTGCAGTGGTGGCTCTCACTGCCGGTGGCCAGGTAAAAGGGGAGGTGGCGGTGCAATCCGCGATCGCCGTTCCGGCAGCGATCTGCGGACTGCTGCTGGGCAACAGGTTGTTCGAAAGACTCCGGCCAAGCTGGTTTCGCTCAATGGTTCTCCTCCTCCTCCTTGGGAGTGCTGCAGTCACCCTCCTGTCGGCCTTCATATAGTTCGCCAGGTTCCGCTTGCGTGGGCGACGTAACCTCTAACTGGAGACTGCCGGTGCGGACGTCACGATGCTGGCATCAGCGCTGCCGATGCACGGACCCGGGCATGTCGAGCTGGTTCTTAGTGGAGTCCGCAAGCGGCTCAGAGAGAGCGAGTACGAGTCTGTGGTCCTGCTGAAGAGAAGTCTCAGCCAGTAGTCATGCCCGGATCTCGTGGAGTTTGAACGCGCGCACCACATGAAAGCGATCATCGATTGCAAGAGCCGAAGGAATGCACCCGGCCTCACCCCGAGCGGGGAAGCTCGGTTTCGCGGGCCGCGCGTTCGGACGTCCCTTCGCCCCTGCTGTTCGGGTCTAAACCTGCTTTTGGGTAGCCGCCCGGGCCCGCCAGTCTTCGCGAAGCAGGCCGTACTGGACTACGTCGAATCGTTCCCCTCTGCCTAACCGATGGGACCTGAGAAATCCCTCGCGGTGCATGCCCACCTTCTCCAACACGCGCCACGAGCCAATATTTCGGATGTCGCAATCAGCCCACACCTTCGATAGGTCGAGGGACTGAAACGCCCAGGCGATCACGGCTCCGATCGCCTCAGTCATGTAGCCGGAGTTCCAGTACTGTCTTGCCATCGCATAGCCTGTCTCTGCGATGGCGTTTCTCGGGTCAATCCAAAGATCGACACCTCCGACGACCTGGCCCTCAAGCGATATGGCGAATCGAGTGTCCGTCCTCCAGTCGGCCGAGACGCAGGCCGAAACGAACTCTTCGGCATGCTGTATTGAGTACGGGATAGGGACCTTTTCGAGATAGCGAGCGAACTCTGAGTCGTTGGCGTACGCAAGTACATCCGCCACGTCCGCAGGGCGCCAGGGGCGCAGCTGGAGTCGGCCGGTTGCGAGAGAAACCTTTGCTGTCATTCCCTCATGTCCGAGGCCTCGGTTTCACCAGTTCGTTCGAGGTGTCCCATTCCGAATAAATCGGTCGAAAGCCTAACACTCCTTAATCCCGGCCGAGACTGGCCGTCAACGGCTGTTCGCTAGGTGAACTACTCTTTAGTCGCTGCTGAAAGGAAGTTCCTTGCCAGCTTCCCGACGGCCCTGGCTGGCATGGACCCGCGCGATCTTTTCAGGTTCCCTTTCATGCACAGTCGTCGTCTTTGCGCCTCGCACCATTGCCATCCGCCCGCTCCGGCTGAGCTCCCTGATGCCGTAGGGCTCGCACATCTTCACGAGTCCAGCGATCTTGTTCTCTTCACCAACGGCCTGAAGGATGAGCGAATTGGAGGCGATGTCGACGACGTCGGCCCGGAACACTCGCGCAATATCGAGGAGTTCGTTTCGATTCAGGTTGTTGCATCGCACCTTCAGAAGAACGAGTTCCCTGAGGACCGTATCTTCCTGAGATAGGTCGGTTACTTTCACCACGTCGATCAGTTTGTAGAGCTGTTTTTCGACCTGCTCCACGGGGGCGCCTTCGCCCGGGACCGTGATAGTCATTCGGCTGAGCCCAGGCTCCTCGGTGGGCCCCACGGTGAGAGATTCGATATTGAATCCTCGACGGCGAAAAAGGCTTGCGACCCGCATTAGGACTCCAGGCTTGTCTTCGACTATCGCAACCACGGTGTTCTGCGTAGGTCGTCTCGCGCCGTTCCCATCCTTGCTACTCATCGTGCCAACTCCGCATCCGGCTGTTCGATGGTCTCAGACAGTGCGGCCCCTGCGGGCACCATCGGCCAAACGTTCTCCTCCTGGTCGATTTGAAAATCGATCACGATCGGGCCGTTGTGAGCCCTGGCGTCTCGGATTGCCGGAACAACCTCGGCCTTGGTCTCCACCCTTATCGACCTGATTCCGTAGGCGTCGGCCAGCTTGCAGAAGTCCGGCTGCGTGACAGCGACCGACACGAAGTTCTTGTCATAGAAAAGCTCCTGCCACTGCCGGACCATCCCTAGATAGCCGTTGTTGAAGATCGCGATTTTGACAGGCAGCTGCTCGTCGACAAGAACTGCCATCTCCTGCATTGTCATCTGGAAGCCACCATCTCCGCAGATGGCCCAGACCTCGGATTCACGACCGAGGCCTACCTGAGCACCGATCGCAGCCGGCAGTTCGAATCCCATCGTGCCAAGACCGCCGGATGAAATCAGCTGGCGAGGCCGGCTGTAGAAGTAGTGCTGGCCAGCCCACATCTGGTGTTGGCCGACGCCGGTTACGATCGTGGCGTTGCCGTCCGTCTGCTCGTGTAAGGAGCGCACCACGAACTGCGGGATAAGGCGGCGCGTTTCCCTGATGTGAAGGCTCGGGTGGTCCTCCCTCGTCTGATCGATCCATGAAATCCAGCTCTGATGGCGAACTTCGTCTATTCCCTCGCTCAGCTTGGGGAGAACGTGCTTGGCGTCGCCGACGATCGGCACGGCGGTCGCAAAGTTCTTGCCAATCTCCGCTGGGTCGATGTCGATGTGAATGATCTTCGCCTCAGGATTGAATGCATCGAACCTGCCCATCGCGCGGTCGTCGAAACGCATCCCCACGGCGATGATCACGTCGGCGCTGTTTGCAGCCATGTTGGCGTAGTACATGCCGTGCATGCCCAGCCAGCCGTAGCTGAGGGTGTGATTCTCTGGGAAGCTGCCGATTCCCAGGAAAGTGGTTATGACGGGAATCTCCGCCTTCTCCGCGAGCTCAACCAGTTCGTTCTGGGCGTCTCCCCAGATGACGCCGTGCCCGGCGATGATGATGGGTCGCTTGGCGCTGCCAACAAGGTCGGCCGCGCGCCGGATCATTCCCGAGTGACCTTCCACAGTGGGCCGGTAGCCACGGAGGCTGACTTGGTCCGGCCAGTCGAACTGGACCTCCTCCTGAAAGACGTCTTTCGGGATGTCAACGAGTACCGGTCCGGGGCGGCCCGTAGTCGCGATATGAACGGCCTCGCGCATTGTGTGAGCTATATTCGAAGCTCGCATCACAAGGTAGTTATGCTTTGTGATCGGGTGGGTAATCCCTGTTATGTCGGCTTCCTGAAAGCCGTCCTTGCCCAAAAGGGCCCTGGCTACGTTGCCGGTCACCGCCAGCACTGGCGTCGAGTCCATGGAGGCTGTGCAGATACCCGTCACGAGGTTGGTTGCCCCCGGGCCGCTGGTCCCGAGACAGACTCCAAGCCGTCCTGTCGCCCTCGCATACCCGTCTGCCATGTGGGCGGCACCCTGCTCGTGGCGGACGAGAACATGGTTGATGTCGGGGAACTGGGGGAACGTGTCGTACAGGGGCAAGACCACGCCGCCCGGATAACCGAAGATCGTGTCGACCCCTTCGCGACGAAGACTCTCTAACGCGATCTGTGCGCCGTTCATGCGCGCCATGGGACAGGGTCCTCCCGCGGTCAGTCCTTCGTTCCGGTCCGGGTTCCCGTTCAGGAAAGGACCGCTGCCTGCCACGCCATTCGGTCGTGGCCACCCACGGGGAGCCGATGGACTCGGCCCGTAGGTTCAAGGCGAGGGGGTTAGGCCGGTAAGCCCGATTTCCCCCCGGCACAAACCGCTGCAACTTAGGATATGTCAACTCGGCGTCTCCGAACAGCCCGAACTCGCCTCCACTGCCTAGAGGTCGGGCGTGTCGCGACTTCGCTCCACGGGTCTGCTCCGAAGCAGTTGGTCGACCTAGTCCGGAGCGAAAGGCGAGTGTCGGCAGCATGGAAAGGCGCGTCACAACAAGGATTCCCGCCCGCTGAACCGTGGGTTTACCACCATGCCAGCTACGCTCCCTGGATGAAAACACGTTCGCTCCCTTTGCCCCAGCGCCTTTATCGATTTTGGGTCGTCGGCTGGACCTTCGGGCAGGTCTATCTGAGCTACAAGATCATCCAGAAGACCCCGGGGCTCAGCCCCGAGGTCCGCGAGCGGCGTGTCTCGGCTGCTCACGCCCGAAACGCCAAACGTATCTACCGGGCGGCCACGAAGCTGCAGGGCATGCTCATCAAGGTGTGCCAGTTCATCAGTAGCCGCGTCGACGTTACCCCGCCCGAGTACGTCTCAATACTTGGCCGCCTTCAGGACCGCGTCCCCCCTCGCTCTTACGAAGAAATGGCAAGACAGGTGGAGCATCAGCTCGGAGCAGCCCCGAACGAAATCTTTGCCTGGTTCGATCGGTCTCCGATTGCTTCTGCCTCCCTTGCCCAGGTGCACCGGGCTCGAACCCGGGAAGGGGCCGACGTAGCGGTCAAGATCCAGTATCCCGGGGTCGACCGGCTCGTCGAAGCTGATCTCGCAAACATGGCACTGCTCGCCCGGTTCCTCGCTCGTGTTGAGCCCAACTTCGACTTCCGGATTCTTCTGGACGAGGTCCGGCAGCATGCCCCACTTGAACTGGACTTCGTTCACGAGGGCAGGGCGTCCGAACGAATCGCTGCCGACCTGGGCCATAGGGAGGATGTTCGAGTCCCGACCGTCCTGTGGCAGTACAGCGGTCTTCGAGTGCTCACTCTTGAGTTCATCGATGGCATCAAGATCTCCGATATCGCCGGCATGCAGGCGGCAGGAATCGATCCGCAGCACGTCGCCCGGATCGTGGTGGAGGCCTACTGCGAGCAGATACTGGTCAACGGCTTCTTCCACGCGGATCCGCACCCCGGCAACCTGCTCGTGCTTCCTGGCCCCGTCGTGGCATTTCTCGACTTCGGACTGGTCAAGGACCTGCCAGAGCAGTTTCGCCGTGACTACGCACGACTCACTGTGGCAACAATGACCGGCAACGATGCCGAAATGGTGGAGTCGTTCCGCGCTCTGGGATTCCGAACCCGGTCTAATGATTCCGAGTCATTAAAGACGCTTGGTCGCTCTTTCTGGGGGGCCACCGGGCCGGACGCAAAGCCTTACATGGATCGGGATATGATTCCAGAGGTCAATGAGCGACTGGCTCGTGCTCTGAGATCAAATCCCGTGACCCAGGTCCCGCCCGAGTTCTTGCTCATATTCCGGGTTCTTGGCCTCATGAGTGGGTTGCAAAAGCGCCTCGGAAGCGAGGTGAACATGTTTCAGACAATCAGACCGTTCGCAGAGTCCCAGACGGACGTTGTCTGATTGCGAGCCGCAACTGGCAGAGCGGGCTAACCTGCGCCACCGGGCTCTAGCGGCCCGAAGATGGCGCTCATCGCGGCGGCGATTTCTGCTCGACCAAGGAAACCGACGATCGCAACCTGAACTGCCACGACGACGATCAACGTGCCGAACAGGGCATTCGACGCGAGCCTTCCGCGCTTCTCGGCCGGAATCTCATCTTGAACGTTTTCTTCGAAATACTCAGCATCGTATTTTTGCCGCAGCCCCGAATTACTCAAAACGGCGAACGCACGGTTCAGTCGAATCAGCTCATCTCGCGCTGTCAGATCAACAGACATGCGCGCAGCAAGGTCGTCCGATAAACGGACGTAGGCTGTCTGGAGGCCGTTCACGTCAACGCCACGGGGGACGTTCAGAACGCCGTAATAATCGTCTTCAAGCTCAAGGGCCGCTTCAGCCATAATCCGACCTCTCTATAAAAGACGGTTAATTTGGGTGAATTCATAACCCCGATTTCAAGCTTTTCTCCGTCATTGGAGTGCGCTGATTCCTGCCCCGACCCTTGAAAGACCTCGAACAACGGGAGATTCTCCTCGCCCGAACCCCCTGCATTTCTTTGCGGCTTACCGGAACCGCGGTAGATTCGCTAGAGATTGCTAAGCACTGAATCGGGAGAACATGTCAACACGAATTGGAATCAATGGATTCGGGCGTATCGGTCGCCAGGTATTGAAGGCTATTTCCGACCGCTATGAAGATCAGCTCGAGGTCGTGGCGATTAACGACCTCGTCGAACCCGAAATCAACGCCAACTTACTGAAGTACGACAGCTCCTACGGACGCTGGGGCGAGGACGTTCATGTCACCGACACGGGCCTTTCTATTGATGGGCGCGACGTGCGCGTGTTCTCAGAGCGCGATCCCGGTGCTATCCCATGGGGGTCTGTCGGCGCGGAGGTTATCGTCGAATCGACCGGCTTCTTTACCGATGCGACAAAGGCAGTGGCCCATCGTCACGACTCCGTGAAGAAGGTCGTTATCAGTGCGCCGGCCAAGAACGAGGACGTCACCGTGGTGCTGGGCGTCAATCAAAACATGTACGACCCTGCGAAGCATCACGTCGTTTCGAATGCGAGCTGCACCACCAACGGTCTGGCGCCGCCTGTCAAAGTGATTGTCGACAACCTCGGCTTGGTCAAGGGTCAGATGACGACTATCCACGCGTACACGAACTCGCAGCAGATCCTTGATAAGGCCGCCGGCAGCAACCTGCGCGAAATGAGGGCAGGCGCGATGAACATCGTGCCAACATCAACCGGCGCAGCGAGGGCCCTGAGGCTCGTGATCCCTGAAATCGAGGGAAAACTCGACGGCCTTGCCTATCGAGTGCCGACCCCGACTGTGTCAATCGTCGAGCTCGTCGCTGTAACGGAAGCCGAGACCTCCAAGGACGACGTTAATCGCCTGATGCAGGAGGCAGCTGCCGAAAAGATGAAGGGCGTGCTGGGCATCACCTTCGATCCGGTCGTGTCGATGGACATGAAAGGGGATGAGCGCTCGAGCATCGTCGACGGCCTTTCGACGAACGTGGTTGGGGGCAACCTTGTGAAGGTTGCGGCCTGGTACGACAACGAGTGGGGATACGCGTGTCGGATCAGTGATCTCTGCGCGCACTTGGTGGAGCGGGGCCTTTAGACACTCCCGGTCTCGCGAGCTCGCCTCCTGTACCGAGGGGGCGCGACCGGAACACGGCTTCGGAGTTGGGTCATGAACGGACCGACTCGCCAACCTAGGCTTTCAGCCGAGCTGTTGCTCTCCGGCTGGCCACTGGTGCTGGTTGCCCTGGCACTGATTGTCCTGGCCGGAGGGGTGCTCAGGTTCAGGGGACTCGATTGGGACCAGCCTGAAGGCGGTGTGCCTCTCCACATGCACCCGGATGAGCGTTTTCTCTCGATAGTCGCCAACGACATGACCTGGCCGGGCGACCTGGGAGGTTACATCGATACCTCGACGGCGCCTACGAACCCGTACAACCTCGCAAGCGTCGGCTCATACGTTTACGGAACACTGCCGCTCTATCTTGGCAAGGCGGTAGCCACAATCGCCGGGGATGACCCTGATGGACCAGGGAATTCGTACGACCAATCCGCGATCTGGGGGAGGCGCGTCACCGCGTTCGTTTCAACCCTGACGATTCCCCTCGTTTTCCTCATCGGATTGGCGCTCTTCGGCCGGGGAACCGCACTGCTGGCGGCTCTGTTTTATTCGCTCGCTATCTTACCCATCCAGCTGGCACACTTCTGGGCCGTCGACCCTTATGTAACATTCTTCGGAGCAATCACGGTGCTTTTGTCGTGCCTCCTCCTGCGCAGGAGGCACGAAGGTACACGCTGGGCACTTTATGCCGGGATCGGTGTGGCAGTCGGCTTCGGCATGGCTTCAAAGGTCGCCTTCTGGCCCTTCATTCTCGTCCCGGGACTCGATATTGCAGTCCTTATCGCGATGCGCGAATTCCCACGGCTCGGCCTACGGCACCGGATGGTCAAAGACTCGCAACGGCTGCCATCGGGATGGATGATGGACATCGCGGGTCTCTGCTTCGCTGGTTTCGTGTCGATCCTTGCCTTCCGGTTTGCAAACCCGATGGCATTTGTCGGGCCCGGGATTCTTGACCTCGGCATCAACTCCCAATGGTGGGATGCACTCCGCGCGGAGGCTCAGAGACAGGGCACAAGCGGGGACATGCCCCCGTTCGTCCAATTCGCGGCACGGCCGCCATATCTTGAATCGCTTCAAAATATGGTTCTCTGGGGCATGGGTCCGGCGCTGGGGCTGGCCGCCTGGGCCAGCGTCGCCGGCGGGCTCTATGTGTTTTTCCGGCGACGCGAAGTGTCGCTCCTCGTGCCCGTCTTTCTCTCTGTGTTCTTCTTGTTCTTCTTCGGAGGCCGGTTTGTGGTCTTCATGCGGTACTTCGACCCGCTGTACCCTCTGCTCTGCATCCTGGCTGCCTGGGGCCTGCTTTCAGCGGCGAAGTCGGCGCGGAGTTGGTCGGGGCCGCGCATTCTTCCGAGACTTCTTCGAACATTTCCGTTTGAGCTGATGCCTGTTGTTCGCAGTTCAGCCGTCGTGCTGGTTGGCCTGGTTGTTGCCGCAACGGCCTGGTGGGCCCTGGCCTTTCAGAACGTCTACAGCGAAGAGCATCCCCGCATCGGGGCAAGCCGCTGGATGTTCGAGAACATTCCCGCCGGGTCCGCCGTCACTTACGAGGTCTGGGACGATAGCCTCCCCTACAGCCTTCCGGGCTACCCGTCCGCTCACCAGCAGTTCCGAGGGGTCCCAACTGAACCTTACGAGACGGACTCCGTTGCAAAGGTTCTGAAGCTCATCTACGGGCTTGATGGAGATTCGCAGCGGATCGGGCTTGATGGCGCTGATTACGTGGTCGTGAGCTCCGATCGAATCAGGAAGTCCGTCCCCAGGCTCGAGAGGGAATACCCGGCAACCAGCCTCTACTATGACCTTCTCGATAGCGGTGAGCTCGGCTTCGATCTGGTCGCAACCTTCGAAGTGAGGCCCTCGTTCCTTGGGGTCTCGGTGAACGACTCAAGCGCTGAAGAGTCGTTCACCGTTTATGACCACCCAATCGTGAGGATCTACGAAAAGTCATCACGTTGGGACCCTTCGACGGCGGCTTCTCTCTTGTACGAGGCGTACCCGGAGCGGGCTGTGAACCTGCTGCAGGGGCAGGGCAGAACAAATGGCCTCCAGTTCACACTCGAGGTCGCCCGGGCCCAACAGGCGGGAGGCACCTTCAACGATGTCTTCGACGAGGACGGCTTCGCCAGCAAGTGGCCGGCTCTGTGGTGGTTTCTGTGGCTCGAGTTGTCCGCCTTTGCGGTCGTTCCTTTCGTGGTCTGGCTCTTTCGCTGGCTCCCGGATCGCGGATACGGACTCACGAAGATTCTGGGGCCTTCGGTCGTCGCCCTTGCGGCCTGGCTCCTCGTGGCCTGGGATATCTGCGATTTCTCTGGCTCTCTCACACGCTCTGTGTTTGTGATTTGCTTAGCGGTGGGCGCAGCCGCCTGGGTTGTCGGCCGGAACTTTCTTATTCCGGAAGCCCGGGACCGTTGGAAGACCTGGCTCTTTGTCGAAGGAGTTTTCGCGACTGTCTTTGTTGTCTTCTGTGGGATTCGCGCGCTCAACCCGGACGTTTGGTACCACCCCACGGGAGGCGAGAAGCCGATGGATCTCGCCTACCTCACTGCTGTGATCCGTTCGACCGAGCTGCCTCCTTATGACCCGTGGTTCTCCGGGGGCTCGATGAACTATTACTACTGGGGGTGGTACTTCCTCGCCGTCCCGATACGCGCCCTCAAGATTCTGCCCGAGGTCGCCTTCAATCTTGGCGTACCCACGTTTGCCGCCCTCACAGCCACCGTGGCTTTTTCCACCACCTACAACCTTGCCGGGCTCACGCGAAGGGCGCGGAATCTTGCTTCGCTGCCGTGGCGTGTGCCGGTCACTGTTGGCCTGCTCGGAGCGTTCCTCCTGGTCTTCGCAGGCAACTTCGACGGGATTCACCAAACCGTAGAAAGAATTCAATCGGTTAACACCTGGGGAGCCTTCAAAGGCATCCCGGTCCTCAGAGGAGCCGTGGGCTTGGCGGGCGGCACTTACCAGGTGATTGTATCCGGTGCCGACTTGCCCCTTTACGACTGGTGGCGGAGCAGCCGTGTCCACATCGGCAGCAACGACATCACGGAGTTCCCCTATTGGGCCTTCGTCTTTGCGGACTTGCACCCCCATCTGATGGGCCTCGCATTCTTCGGTCTGGTGACAGCAATGTCACTTGCCTCCGCTGTCTCGACGATGCAAGGCGATCGCTGGCGTCCCTTTGTGCTGGCCGCAGCTCTCGGGCTCGCAGTGGCCCTGGTGAGGGCCGTGCACACCTGGGACTTCCCAACGGCGGCGCTGACGGCAGCTGCCGGGATAGTTGCCGGGCAGCTCTTCGTCAGCGGCCCTATTGCTCGTCGGAGCAGTGTCGCTGGCGTTCAGCTTCTGCTGTTCGGGACGTTCCTTGTTGGACCGATGTTGCCCTACACACAGCACACAGAAGTGTTCAACCAGGGACTTGATCAGGCGCCCGAGCGGACCGCTGCAAGCCAGTTCTTTTCTCAGTTCGGCTTGTTCGTCATTATCGCAGCGGCCTACCTCTTGGCCGCTTACCACAACACTCTAAAGGGCCTCAAAGAGGCTCCGGGGAATCGACGTCCTGCCTGGCTGCCGGTTCCCGAAAGGTCCCACCTTCCGGGTCTCGTTGGCGCTCTCTCGGTTCTCGCGGTGTTGACTTGGAGCGATCAGTGGACCGTGGTCGCTGTCACCATCGTTGTGGAGCTCTTGCTCATCAGCCTTCTTGTCCTGCAATCGCTCTCGAGCCCAAGGGACCCGGGCCTGATTGCCACGACTGCTATGTTCATCGCCGGATTCGGCATTGCTGCGGGCGTTGACGTGGTCACTGTCGAGGGCGACATCGTTCGAATGAACACCGTCTTCAAGTTCTCCCTGCAAGCCTGGCAGCTGTTAGCGCTCGCAAGCGCGTATGGCCTCTGGTATGCGGTTGACACCGCCCGGACCGTTTCTCTACGCCTTCCCAGGGGGCGCCTGATATCCGAAGGAGCGGTTGTTGCGGCTGTTGCACTTGTTGCTGTTTCAGCGATCTTCCTCGTGTCCGGGACGAGAGCGCGGCTCGATGCGAGGTTCGCCGGAAGCGAGTACGGACTGGACGGACTGGCCTATCTCGACGTTGGAATCTATCACGAGGACGCCGGCACGCCGGACTCAGCCGACGATCGCCTAATTGAGCTTCGGGACGATGAGCCACTCATTCGTTGGCTTAGGAACAACGTAGAAGGCTCTCCCGTCGTGGTTGAGGCTGTCGGTCCCAATTATCACTGGACCGGCAGGATCTCGGTCAACACGGGACTCCCGGCGGTTATCGGATGGGATTGGCATCAACAGCAGCAAAGGTTGACCTATGGAGGTCTCATCGCCGAGCGTCGGAATGACACTCAGCAGTTCTACCGTCAGGCCAGTGTGGATTCGGCCGAAACGTACCTGCGTAAGTACAACGTGCGCTATGTGGTCGTTGGGACTGAGGAACTTATTTACGGGTCTCCGGAAGGGATCGCGCGTCTTGATAAGGTCCCTGCACTCACTGCCGTCTTCCGTGATGGGTCCTATGCGATCTACGAGGTGGACCAATCGCTCCTGCCACAGCCCCCAACAACGCGTTCAGGGCAAGTCCGCGATGATGGCCAATCTGGCCAGAGGTGATGTGTCGGCGGCACGTTAAACTGTAGTTCGATGTTCGAGACGCTGTCCGAGAAGCTCCAGGGAGCCTTCAAACGATTTGGTTCACGGGGGACTGTGACCGAAGACGACCTCGTCCTCGTCCTCCGAGAAGTTCGGATGGCCCTGCTCGAAGCCGATGTCAACTTCAGGGTTGTTCGCGAATTCGTCGCACGGGTGAAGGAGCGAGCGCTAGGGTCGAAGGTGCTCCAAAGTCTCACACCAGCACAGCAGATCATCGATGCTGTCCACGCCGAGCTTGTCGAAATGCTCGGCGTGGAAGCACCAAAGCTCGAGACAGCGCCAAAGCTGCCCACGGTCATCTTGCTCGTTGGTCTCCAGGGGTCCGGCAAGACCACCAGCGCAGCCAAGCTCGCTGCCCTTCTCAAAGGCGAAGGCAAGCGGCCGACGCTGGTCGCCTGCGACGTCTACCGCCCGGCGGCAGTTGACCAGCTACGCACTCTCGCGAGGAATCTTGGTGTGCCACTGCACGAAGAGGGCACCGATGTGAAGCCGGCTACCATCGCGAAGAACGCCCTGGAAGCCGCGCGAAAATCCAAAGCTACGCACGTTATTGTTGACACGGCAGGTCGGCTCCACGTGGACGAAGAGATGATGGATGAGGTAGCCGAGCTCCGAAAAGTTCTCTCCCCCAGCGAGGTGCTCTTTGTCGCCGACGCGATGGCCGGGCAGGACGCCGTCAACTCAGCCAAGGAGTTTCACGACCGCGTAGGTGTGACCGGGGTAGTCTTGTCGAAGATGGACGGTGACGCCCGCGGTGGGGCAGCTTTGAGCATCCGTTCTGTGATTGGGGTTCCCGTCAAATTCATCGGCGTCGGTGAAAAGGCCGACGCCCTAGAGAGCTTTTTCCCGGACCGCCTCGCCGGGCGAATCCTCGGCATGGGCGATATGCTTACCCTGATTGACAAGGCCAAGGCTTCGATGGATGGGGGAGACCCTGATCGACTTGCCGAGAAGCTGAAGCGCGGCAGCTTCGATCTTCAGGACTTTGTGGAGCAGCTCGGAAGCGTAAGGGATATGGGCCCGCTTCAGCAGATCATGTCGATGCTTCCGGGCTTCAGCAAGATGAAGATCGAAGTCGACGATTTGGACGACAGCATCATTGGCCGCTCCGAGGCGATCGTGCTTTCGATGACGCACTGGGAACGTCGTCACCCGGAGAAAATAGACGGACGCCGCCGGAAGAGAATCTCATACGGCAGCGGCACCACCCCTGCCGATGTTAATCAACTTCTAAAGCAGTTTTTTGAAGCGCGGAAGATCGCTCGGTCACTGTCGTCCGGAGAGTTGCCGGCTCTGCCGGGGGTGCGCAGGTAGATGAGCGGTGCGGCGCATACACGCGCTTTGAGCTAGCATTATCAGGGTCCGAAAACTATTCGCCTTGAGGCGTTTTGGAGACCTCATCTATGCTTCGAATCCGTCTTCGCCACGCAGGCAAGAAGGGACAGCCGTACTATCGAGTCGTCGTGGCACACAAGCCGGATAGCCGCGACGGCGATTTTGTCGAGATTCTCGGCTCGTACGACCCCCACGAGGATCCACCCGCCGTATCGGTCGATACCGACAAGGCGCAGGAGTGGATCAGCAAGGGTGCGCAGCCATCCGAGGCCGCGGCAAAGATTCTGAGGCGGGCCGGCATGACCATCGGAAAGGCGAGCTAACACCGTGGCCACAAAGATGGGGACGCTGATCGAGTACCTGGCCAAGGCACTGGTCGAGGAACAGGATGCCGTTGCAGTGGACGAACGGGACGAGGATGGACGTGTCATTGTTCATCTCGACGTTGCCGATGATGACTTTGGGAAGGTGATCGGTCGTAACGGTCGGGTCGCCACCGCTCTTCGGTCCGTGCTCAAAGTCGCGGCGATCAAAGAAGACCGGCGAGCCGCCCTCGAGATCGGCGACTAGCGCCACTTCGCATACGGCTCTGGAGATAAGTCCGGGAGGGAGGGTCCTCGATGGATCGCGCCGACGGGCCTGCGGCCAAAGACGGAAAACCACATGGAAACGTTAGTGCTGCTCGTGAGCCGGCACACGGATTCACCGCAGTCGGTTACGTAACTCGTCCCCACGGCCTCGACGGCGAGTTGCGGGTCCGGCCGTACTCGGAGTCAGCTCTCAATCTCCGCTCGGGCCGGTTCGTCTACGCCGATGGCTTGCGCCGGCAAATCAGCGCCAGCCGTCCAGACCGTAACGCACTCCTTGTGCAGCTGGCGGGAGTCGATTCCCGGGAAGAAGCCGAGGACCTGGTGGGAATGCTACTCGAAGCGCCTGATGGCGACGTTTTGAGAGATGGCGAGGACTCTTTCTTTGTGCATGAACTGGTAGGCCTCGACGTTGTCCTCGAAGACGGAACGGCTCTGGGGAAGCTTTCGGAGGTTCTGGTAACGGGGAGTGCGGACGTGTACGTGGTGACGACTCATTCCGACGGTGAGTTTCTCTTTCCTGCGATTAGCGATGTGGTAAGGCAAATCGACGTGTCTGGAGGCCGCATAGTCATCGCTCCGCAGCTAGGAACTTTGGACTGAGGAGCAACAAGGTTGGTTTGAACCCATTGAAAGCATTAATTCGCGAGGTTAGAATCAGTCTCAGCCGCGGTGGTGGCGGCCAGCACGTGGAGGGGGATTTGTCAGCGTATGTCCAGGACAGAAACACTTCAATTGGTTGCAGATTGTGTCCATCATTGGGTTTTGGAGCCTCCGCGGGGGGAGCTGACTTCAGGTCGGTGTAAGAAGTGCGGCAAAGAGCGGCAGTTTACTGGCGAAACAAGCTATCGCATCGGCCGAGGGAGTGGTTCGCAGAGAAGGTCCTCGTAAGCAAGCTTTAGCCGACTGCGTTTGACCCAAAAAAGACGCCGTCCCTACGATGGAGACGCGTCGGTGCAGTGTGTGGGGACGTAGCTCAGTTGGGAGAGCGCGGCGTTCGCATCGCTGAGGTCAGGGGTTCGAGTCCCCTCGTCTCCACCATCTACTTCTTCATCGAGAATGGCTCCGGCATGCGGGCACCTTCGGGCCGGAGCCGTTTGGCAGCTAGGGGATTGGCCGGTGAGCCGCAAGAAACGCCGCAGGCATGAACGCCGGGTTGAACGCCGTCGCGCATACAAGCAGGAAAGTAGCTGCCTCCCACGTGTGGTGCCGAGGGAAGGCCTTGCTGCCCTTTTGATCTCTAAGCTAGGCGACCCCGGTCACGGCCAGGCACCGATCTGCGGGGGCTGCGTTGAGTTTGTTGACGAAGAGCTCGCCTCGCGAGGAAAGTGCCTGCATCCTGGGAGCGGGATTGTTGCTCCCTGGACCGACACACCTGGGTGCGATTTCTTTAATCAGAGGCGTCGCGCAACGCCGGTTAATCGCTATTTGCTGTAGACGTAACCGGCAACGTAATTCGAAGGATGTGTCAATATCTTGTGGTTGGGGACCGACCGCACCACAAGATATTGACACATCCGGCCCCACGAGCTAGCTTGGCCTTTCGGCGGCGACGCGCTCCTGTCGCCCGGGGAGGCCGATCAGGTGCGTTGCCCGTTTTGCGGAGCCAGCGACTCCAAGGTCACCGATAGCAGGGCCACGGACGATGGCATCCGCCGGCGCCGGCAGTGCTTCTCCTGCGGTGAGAGGTTCAGCACGATCGAGGCAGTCCAGCGGTCCGCCGTAGCAATCGTCAAGAAGGACGGACGCCGCGAGTATTTCGACCGGCAGAAGCTTGTAACTGGTCTCCGGAAGGCGTGCGAAAAACGTCAGATCAGCGTCGCTCAAATTGAAGACCTCGTGACCGAGATCGAGAGCCGACTTGCGTCTGAGACTCGCCCAGAGATTCCCTCGTCTCTCATTGGAGAACTCGCAATGGATGCACTGCGCAGCCTCGACCACATCGCCTATATCAGGTTCGCGTCGGTGTATCGGGCGTTCTCGGATATCGAATCGCTCAAGGAGGCGATAGCGGCAGTCGAGGAGGGGCGAGTTCCATCTGTCGATGAGCAGACTCTCCAGCTTCCTCTAATTGGCGAAGGCCGGGGTTCGACGGCTCGCGAAGAAACCCAGGAGCTCCAGAAGCCGGCCAAGGGCCGGACGGGGCAGCAGCCGGCACGGGAGAAAGCGATAGGATGAAGATCTGGGAACTTCATTCCCGCCAAGTGGGCGGCGCAATCCAAACGACCCCCGGCGGGCTCGCCGATGTCTGCGGACTTGCCATCACAGAACGAGCCTACGTCTTCGCCCTCAAGGATTATCAACCGGCGGAGATGGTTGAGCTGGTGAGAATGTTCGGACCGGCTGCTGCGGCACGTCGGCTCATCAATCACTTCTCTCAGGAGTACCCCCGCGGGCTCGTGTTCGAAGCCGCCGGCTGTGACGGCCCGACTCTTCTCCGAGGGGACGAAGGCCAAGAGGAGCTGGAGGCAAACGAGGACGGGCCGTCACAGCCGGCGGCCTGATAAAGGGTCCTTGTTTAGCACAGATGTTCTGCTACGCTGGGCAGCCCCGAACCGAACGGCAATAGAGGGAGGAAACGATGGTAATAACCAGGGGTCAAGGACAGAGCGGAGGCGGCGAGCGACCGTTTGAGCCAGCCACGCTCTCAAGCAACGCTTCTTTGGTCCTCGGGCGGCGCATTATGGCGCGGGACGACAAGGGCGAGCCGGTCGAGACTCCTCAGGAGTGTTTTCGCCGGGTTGCCGGAAACCTCGCCGAAGCGGAGCTGAGATTCGGAGGAACAGACACCGACCGCGAAATAGCTGGCGAGACGTTCTACGAGCTCATCTCATCGCTGGACTTCCTTCCGAACTCTCCGACACTTGTCAACGCCGGCAGGGACCTGCAGCAGCTATCCGCTTGCTTCGTGCTGCCGGTACCGGATTCGATCGAGGGCATCTTTGAGGCAGTCAAGCACACCGCGATAATTCATAAGTCAGGCGGAGGAACCGGCTTTGCGTTCTCGCGGCTGCGGCCCGCGAACGATCGCGTGCAGTCGACGATGGGGATCGCCAGCGGCCCGGTTTCGTTCATGAAAGTGTTTGATGCGGCCACCGAGGCAATCAAACAGGGTGGTACGCGAAGAGGTGCCAATATGGGCATCCTCAGGATCGACCATCCCGACATCGAAGCCTTCATCGAGATGAAGGCTGACATGACCACCCTCACGAATTTCAACATCAGCGTCGCCGTGACCGATGCCTTCATGCAGAGCCTCGCAGATAGTAGTGACTACGAACTCCTCGATCCGAGAACAAGAGCGGTGGTCGGCCACAAGAGCGCCCAAGAAATCTGGGACAGCGTTATTGCGAATGCCTGGAAGAACGGGGATCCGGGAGTCATCTTCATCGACCGAATCAACTCCGGGCGGGCCAACCCGGTGCCCAGGCGGGGTCCGGTTGAGTCGACGAATCCGTGCGGGGAGCAGCCGCTCTACCCCTTTGACTCCTGCAATCTCGGGTCCATAAACCTCGGCCATATGACAACGGATGGCAGCGATGGCCGGATTGTGGATTATGAGCGCCTGGGCCGCGTAGTTCGCAGCAGCGTGCACCTTCTCGACAACGTTATCGAGATGAACCGGTACCCCATCCCAGAAATCGCCGAAACGTCGCACGCTATCCGGCGAATTGGCCTTGGCGTCATGGGCTGGGCCGACATGCTTATCGATCTGCGAGTGCCATATGACTCTCAAGAGGCACTGGAGCTCGCGGACGATGTGATGTCCTTCATCTCTCGAGAGGCGGACTCCGCCTCCGAGCAACTCGCCTCCCTGCGAGGCACCTTCCCGGACTGGTCCGACTCCATTTACGGTCCCGGTGGGGAGGAAGGCCCTAACTCGCTCAGAAACTCAACCAGAACAACAATTGCTCCCACCGGCACGCTCAGCATCATCGCCGACTGCTCTGGTGGTATCGAGCCGATATTTGCGCTCGCTTTCATTCGCTCGCATTACCTGGACAAGGATGACCCCACCAAGCGAACCGAGCTTACCGAGGTCAACGAGGCATTCGAAACTTCGGCGCGCGCCGAAGGCTTTTACAGCGACGAACTGATCCAGTTCCTGGCGGGCGGGGGACACCTCGCTGAGCGCGACGAAGTGCCGGATTGGGCGAAGCACGTGTTCGTGACTGCCCACGATATCGACCCCACGGCTCACGTCCGCATGCAGGCGGCGTTCCAGGCGCATACGGATAACGCGGTATCCAAGACCATCAACTTCAGAAATGAAGCCACAGTTGAGGACGTAGAGACCGCTTATAAACTGGCGTACTCGATGGATTGCAAGGGCATCACGATCTATCGCGACGGGTCCAGAGATCTCCAGGTTCTCAAACACGCCGACTCCTCGGATTCGGGCGATGCTGAGGTCGCCGTCGCGGCAGCCCAGGAGTTGGTAACGGGCTCAGCAGGGCCGACTCGCCGGCGGCTGCCGGACGAGCGGCAGGCGATAACGCACAAGTTCCGTGTCGGCGAGCAGGAGGGTTATATGACCGTGGGACTCTTCGAAGATGGAACGCCGGGAGAGCTGTTCGTTAATGTCAGCAAACAGGGCTCTACCGTCAGCGGCCTGATGGACACAGTGGCTATGCTCACGAGTTACTCACTCCAGTACGGCGTGCCGATCGCGGAGATCGCATCGAAGCTGAGAAACACGAGGTTCGAGCCCAGCGGCCCGACTTCCAACAAGGGCATTCCAATTGCGACTAGTATCGTTGACTACGTGTTTCGCTGGCTCGAGCTCAAGTTCGGTGGGATCCAAGCGGCAGCCCAGCCAACCCTCATCCCGGCTGATGAGGTGGCACCCTCAACTGCGTCAGATTTTCCGAAGGTTGATGAGTACGAAAATGCAACGATGAGTGGAATCGGCTGCCCCGACTGCGGCGGTGTCCTTTACTATGCGGAGGGATGTCTGATCTGCAGAAACTGCTTCTACAACAAATGCGGTTAGAGCCGCTCTAGGTGTCGGCTGAGTCGGTCATTCCCTGGGCCCGGGCCGCTGTCCCGACGGCGTACAATTCGGGGGTGGGATTCTACTTCGACCCGGGGGAGCCGCCCGAAGACCCGGATCAGCAGGGCACGTTTCGCGAGGCGATGGTCATAACCGGGATCGTCCTGTCGCTGCTCGCAAAACCGGTGGCGATATTGCTCCTAGGTGTCGGCTACCTCGTTTTCATCTTCATGATGTTCGCCATCCACCCTCTCGTTGGCCTGTCGACCATCGTCGTGCCTCTTCTGCTTGTTGCGGGTTACGGCGTTTGGGAGTGGCGGCACCCTCCAGGCCCGCCGACATGACATCGAGCACCATCTCGATTGCTTCCCGCATTTGGGAAGTCCGTGACGGGATCGAGCGGGCCTGTGCGAGGGTGGGCCGACCTCCGGACGCCGTAACTCTCATCGCGATCTCCAAGACGCAGCCCTCCGAGGCGATCATCGAAGCCGCTGCGGCTGGCATCGTCGACTTTGGGGAAAACCGTATCCAGGAGGCCCTGCCTAAGATTCCGATCCTTCAGTCCAGCTCTGGCGGGCCGGTTCGCTTTCACTTCGTGGGACATCTCCAAAAAAACAAGGCTGCACTCGCTGCTGCTAACTTCGAATCGGTTCACTCTGTTGATTCACCGCGATTGGTGCAGGCCCTTGGACGAGCGGCGGACGACGAATCATCGCTAGAGGTCTTTCTTCAGGTGAACGTCTCTGGCGAAGAGTCGAAGTTCGGCGTGGCCCCGGCGGAGCTCCCACAACTTGTCGAGGAAACAACCGGCTTGCGAAGCCTGTCGGTACGCGGTCTCATGACTATTCCACCGCCTGCGGTGGAAACTGCGGAGCTTCGGCGCATTTTTTCCGCGTTGAGACGCCTCGGTGAGCAGCACTCGCTCGAATGCTTGTCGATGGGAATGACCGAAGACTTCGAAGTTGCCATCGAGGAAGGTGCCACGCACGTACGCGTTGGGCGGGCAATATTTGGGGAGAGGCAGCCATGAAGATTGCGATTATCGGTGGCGGAGTCATGGGAGAGGCGCTCCTGGCCGCGGCGCTGGAGCGCCATGTCTTCGAGCCCAGCACCGTGACTGTATGCGAGCTGATTGAGAGAAGGCGCCTTCAGATCGCCGCCGAGTACGGCGTTGAAACTACATCAGAGGCCGCTTCCGCCATGGACGGGGCCGACGTAGTGGTGCTCTCCGTGAAGCCGCAGGATGTGGCTTCTATACAGGGAAACCTGCGCCACACGGCGGCCTTGCTATCTATCATGGCAGGGGTCCGCATTGCAACGCTGGCCCGGGAGTTCGATCACAAACGCATCGTGAGAGTAATGCCGAACACGCCCGTCGCCTCCAAGACAGGGATGAGCGTGTGGACGGCAACCGAGTCGGTCTCGGCTGACCAGCGCGAGTTCATCAGGGGGTTGCTAGCGGCTGTCGGAGGGGAAATCTACGTGGACGACGAGACCAAGATTGACATGGCAACGGCCGTCAGCGGAAGTGGTCCCGCCTACGTTTTCCTCTTTATCGAAGCCATGGTCGACGGCGCTGTGAATGTTGGTGTCCCACGCGCCCAGGCGGAAACGATGGTCCTCCAAACGGTCCTCGGCTCCGCCATTTATGCCAAGGAGAGCGGCCGCTCTCCGGCCGAGCTCAGAGCCATGGTCACATCGCCCGGCGGCACGACGGCAGCGGCGTTACTCGAACTGGAAAAGAGAGCCTTCCGGGCTTCTGTCGTCGAAGCCATCCGCGCTGCGCACGGCCGTTCGGTCGAACTCGGGTCACGGGACTGATGTCCATCGTCACGACGAGCGTGGTCTTCTTTCTTTATGCGTTGATCATCTGCATGGTTGTGCGCGCATTGCTCTCGTGGTTCCCGGTGCGCCCCAACCGCGACCTAGTCCGTGTACTAGACCGCGTCACCGGGCCTCTCCTTCAGCCCGTCAGGCGCGTGCTGCCGCCGTTCGGCATGTTCGACATGAGTGCCTTTGTGGTTATCGTGCTCCTCTGGATCATGGTTTCAGTCGTGCAGCGAGCGGCCGACTACTGATGTAGCGGGTTTTATCCGGTGCAGGCCCCCAACTCTGGTATTGTGATTTGAAGTGAACCCGTACGTTGCCGACTTCACCGTCGCCTTCCTCAACACTCTGATGTGGGCAGTGATCTTCCGAACGCTTCTTTCGTGGTTTCCAATCGACCAGGCCAGCATGGTCTACCAGCTACTGTGGAGGGTCACCGAGCCAATCATCAACCCATTCAGGAGGGTCATCCCCAACATGGGCATGGTCGACCTGAGCCCGTTCGCTGCCATCATCGCTCTCATCGTACTCTCCCGGGTCATCATCCAACTTCGAATCGCAGAGCACTGATTGTGGACACCGGGATCTCCGGAGCCTCGCCGGTCAGTGCCGGTAATGCGAAACTGCTCGTGTGGAGCCGACCACTTCCGATCCCGCAATAGTCGCGCGTGAGGTTGTTCGCCGCTATGGCTCCCTCCGCGCGCTGGATTCTCTTTCGTTGGAGGTGCCCGCTGGCTCGATTTTCGGACTGGTGGGTCCGAACGGCAGCGGCAAGAGCACTTTCCTCTCACTCGTGGCCGGCGCCGACCTTCCCGATGGAGGAGAGCTCACCGTCCTCGGTCAGGTCCCTACTTCCGGGCTGAGGTCGAAGATGGGAGTGGTGTTCCAAGAGAACGCAACCGACCCTCTGATGACTCCGCTCGCAACATGCACCCTGGCAGGCCGTTTGCATGGCCTCAGCCGCAAAGAGGCGGCCGACCGGGCGGCCGCCTCGCTCCAAACTGTCGGCTTGCAGGAGAACATGATGCTGGCTGTCGACGGTCTCTCTGGTGGGATGCGCCGAAGGCTGGAGCTGGGGCGTGCGTTGATCACCAACCCGCCGCTTCTACTCCTGGACGAACCCACAACCGGTGTTGACCCCGGTGAGCGGAAGGCGTTTTGGGAGGCAATTTACTTGCGGGGCGAACGATTTACCACCGTTGTGGCTACGAATGACCTTGCCGAGGCTGATACGGTCTGCGACACGATCGCGTTCTTGGTGCGTGGGCGTGCTGTCGCGGTTGGCTCCCCGAATTACCTCAAACGGGGACTCAAGGCCGAAACGCTGAGACTCCAGCTGGATTCTGTCGCCGACGACACTACAACTCGCATCAGGGAGCTTCGTGGAGTGGCCTCGGTGTGGCGTCGCGGAAACGAAGTGCGCCTTGCTACCGACGACGCGGCTGAGTTGGTCCCCAGGGTTGTCGCCGCACTGCGGGCGCAGGTCCGGTCGATCAGCCTGGACCGAGCGAGTCTCGAGGACGCTTATTTCGCTATTGTCGGATCACGTTCGGCCGTTCGGCCGAACGGTGGGGACGAGGGAGCCAGGTGACCGCTCTCGGTGCGGTGGTCGCCCTAGCAGAGAGGGATCTTCGAGCAATTGCCGCCTCTCGGACGCAGCTGTACTCGTCTATGCTCACGCCTCTGCTACTGCTGTTGTTCCTCGGCGTTGGAGTGTCTGACGGCTTGCGTCCGGAGGCGCTCGAGGGTGACTTCAAAGCGTTCCTCGTCGCTGGCGTCGCAGTAATGACCTCGGTGTTCTCGTCCACGTTCACAGCTGCTTCCTACTATCGCGACCGCGACTCTGGACTCATTAGGGTCCTACTTGCATCTCCTCTCTCGTCCCGCATGGTCCTTCTCGGAAAGTCGGTTACCGGAGTTGTAATCGGCAGTCTTCAGGCCGTCGTCGTGATAGCGGTGGCGGCGCCGTTCGTGGATCTCGAATGGCAGTACGGACTCGCCCGGGGACTGACCGCAGCGGTCCTCGTCGTAGTACTCCTGAATCTCTCATTGGCAGGCCTGGCGAGCGCTCTTTCGACCCGGGTCTCGAGCATGCAGGGGTTTCACCTGATAATGAACCTGGCGCTTTTCCCTCTGCTGTTCTTTTCAGGTGCCTTCTTCCCTCTCGAAGACCTGCCCATCTGGTTTCGCTCTCTGGCCTGGATCAACCCGCTCACCTACGCGGTTGACGGGCTGCAGCTGGCCACATACTCCGGTGATTCAGACGGGTATGCAGGGCTCTGGGTAGACCTGCCCGTGCTCTGCGGGCTCGCTGCAATCGCCCTAGTTGGCGGGCTTGCGAAGGCACCGCGACTCACCTGGTCGGGGAGATAACCGGGAAAGTCTCAGGAAAGGTCGATGGAAATTCGGCGCTAGCTCAGCTTGCGGAAATACTGTGCCGTGTGTCTACGCTGCCAGTTCGGCGCTGGCCCGTTCGGCAAGTACCTTGAAGGCGTCAGGACGCGTTACGGCCAGGTCCGCCAGAGACTTTCTGTCCAGGTCGATCCCCGCCTTCTTGAGGCCGTTCATTAAGCGGCTATAGCTGAGTCCGTGCTGCCTGGCGGCCGCATTGATGCGTACTATCCAGAGGCGGCGAAAATCCCCTTTTCTGTCCCGCCGACCAACGTAACTGTAGCTAAGGGCATGCAGCATGCTTTCATTTGCGCGCTTGAAGACGCGATGGCGCTGACCTTTGTGCCCGGTGGTCAGGTCGAGAACTTTCTTGTGGGATCGATGGGCGGTAACGCCCCGCTTTACTCGAGTCATCTCTTCTGCTCCGAGCCGTCCGGTCTACTTGTGCGCAAGGAACGGGCGTACTTTCGACGCGGTCCCTGTTGCGAGCGGAACAGTCCGCCCGTACTTGACTCTGACCTGCTTCCGCTTCTTTCGCCGGAAGTTGTTTCGGCTGCCGTACATCCGGACGACCTTCCCGCCTCCGGTCAGCCGGAACCGAGACGCCATTCCGCGGTGGGTCTTTAACTTGGGCACGGGTATTTAGTCTCCCCCGGGTCCCGCGGTGACCTCAGCGACAGCGGCAACCTCTTGTTCGCTGTTATCTTCTCCCGAACTCTCGTCACCGACAACTGGAGCAGCGGCTGCAGCCACAGCGACGGCCTCATCGTCATCCTCAGAAGCATCGTCTTCTCCCTCTTCTGCGCTCGCCTCTGCGTCGAGGGCTTTCTGTTGCGCAGCTATCTTCTTCTTGTCCGGGATGAGAATCATCGTCATGTGGCGACCTTCAAGAGATGGTTCCTTCTCCACCGCGGCGATCTCTTCGAGCGCGCCGAGGATACGCTCGAGAAGATTCTTGCCGATCTGTGGATGAACTATCTCTCGCCCCCTGAACATGACGGAAACCTTCACCTTGTCGCCGTGGAGAAGCAGCTTGTGCGCCGTACGTGTCTTGAAGTCGATATCGTGGTCGTCAATCTTGGCCTTCATCCGGATCTCCCGGAGGGCCATGGTCGTCTGATGCTTCTTCGCCTCGCGGTCCTTCTTGGATTGCTCATACTTGAAACGACCGAAGTCCATTAGACGTGCGACGGGCGGGTTCGCTTGAGCGGCGACCTCAACGAGGTCCACATCACGCTCGCGCGCCATGGTGATGGCATCGGCGGTACGCACGACGCCAACCTGGCGACCTTCTTCATCTATTTAGGCGGACTTCAGGGACGCGTATGCGCTCATTGATGCGCGGCTCGGGCGGCGGTGGTTTCGGTGGAGTCTTTGATCTTCTGCGCAAACTAGCTCCCAGCTAACCTTTAGAACGTCGAGTAGCATACTACGGCCGATTTGACCTGCATATCCACTTATCTCTTTCGGCCGTACGATTCGATTCATGCAGGGAATCTCCAAGGCTGTGATCTTGGCTGCAGGTCTTGGTACCCGCATGCTGCCGGCCACCAAGGCGGTGCCAAAGGAACTTTTCCCCGTCGTCGATCGGCCGCTTATCCAGTACGCCGTGGAGGAAGCCGCTTCTGCCGGTGCAAGGCACGTGATCATGGTTGTAGCGCCCGGCAAGGAGGCCATCGCCGAACACTTTAGCGACCATACTCGGGCTAATGAATGGGCCGAGGGATCGGGCGATCCGAACCGTGCAGCACTGGTCGAAAGACCAGGAAGACTTGCCCGAATCGACTTCGTGAGCCAGGAAAAGCCGCTCGGGATTGCGCACGCAGTCGCTTGCGCACGTGAGCATGTCGAAGGTGAGCCGTTCGCTCTGATGTTCCCGGATGACCTGATTCTTTCCGAGCAGCCCTGTCTGGCCCAGCTGGCCGGCGCCTATTCCGGCGAAGGCAGCATGCTTGCTGTTCAGCGAGTCGCAGAGTCTGAACTCTCACAATATGGGGTCGTCGATCCCATTAGCGAGGGCAATCCGGTGCGCCTTCGTGGGATAGTCGAGAAGCCCAGACCAACCGACGCTCCCTCGAACCTCGGTGTGGTCGGTCGCTACATCCTTGGGGCCAGTATATTCCGCCACATCGATGGATTGACGGCCGGAGTGAAGAGCGAGCTGCAGATCACCGACGCCCTCGCGCGTCAAATCGAGGCTGGCGAATCGGTGGTCGCTTACCGCTACACCGGCGATCGTTTCGATACTGGCAGACCGCTCGGTTATCTTGTCGCAGGTGTGGCGGCGGGACTGCGCGATGGCTCGCTGGGCGGCCCGCTTCGTGCTCGGCTGGCAGAATTACTTGTGGAGACGTCCGAATGAGATTGCTTTCGATCGGTTATCCGCTCCCTCACGCGGAAGTGGATAACCATAATGTTCTCAACGCTCCCAGCTATTTCGACTACGACGCCATGTTTATGGATCCAGCCAGCAACACTCGGATGGCCAAGCAGCTGGTCGAGGGTGGAGACGCGGTGACCGCAGCCGACGGCAGGACTGTCGTGAATGGTACCGCGACCGCTTTGTCTGTCGCAGGAGCGGACCAGTTCCTCAGGCGGCTGGCTGAAACCGAACGGCTGCTGGAAGACGGGGGCGTCGTGGTCGTCGTCGCGAGACCAAATCTGGTTCAGCCCGGAATCGTTGGCTTCGAGGGGTGCGATCGCTACTCCTGGCTGCCGGCGCCGGAGGGGATATCTTGGTCGTCGCCGATCCTACGCGCAGCGGAAGGTTCGCAGATTAGGATTCTCGATGACCATCACCCGGTCGAAGCGTTGATTCGTCGCCACCGTCGGTCCATGGGCTACCGCGCTGTCTTCGACGCGCGGCATGCTGCCTTCCAGAATTCCGGACAAACCTGGGCGGAGGCGAAGACGGGCCTCGCCATCGGGGCTGACTTTGACGTGCTCGGCGGCAAGGTGGTTTTCATGCCGGCAATCGTGAATGAGACCGGACTTGACCGGGCGGTAGTGGCAGAGTCCATTGTCACGGCCGTGCGTGGCCTTCTCGGTGTCAGAAGTGCTACCAATCCGCCGTTCTGGACAGCGAGGTTCCCCCTCCCGGGGCTGGTCGAACTCGATTCCAAGGCTCATTTAGAAAAGCAGTCTATGAAGACGGCCATCGAGCGGTTCGAAGAAGCGGAGTCGGCCGCCCGAGAGCTCGGTATGTACCGGGACCTCCTTTGGGCAGATGGCCCCAACTTTCAGCTGGCAGTTCAGAAGTCGCTCACGCTGATTGGCTTCGAAGTAATCAGCGTGAGCGGTCAACCCCTCGTCATCAAGGAGGGTGAAGACGAGGCCTTTATCGAAGTCGAAAGCTCGCGTCAGCAGGTCGAAGAATGGCCGTACGTCCGGCTCCAACGGCGCCTCGAGGAAAACCTGCTCAAGTCAAAGGTGCCATCCAAGGGGATCGTCATCGTGAACAGTGAACGACTGAAGGATCCGAAAGACAGGTCCGACAGAGTCAACGACAAGCTGCGCATCGCCTGCAAAAACTACCGCTATTCGCTAACCACAGCCGAAACTCTGTTCGAACTCGTGGGCGAAGCAATCGAGGGGTGCGACGAAGAGGTGCTTGATGGATTCAGGCGGCGAATTATGCGCGGCGTCGGTTTGCTGAGTCGAGAAGAGCTGAAGGGAGACGAAGCCGACGGAGATTCAGCGGGTTCGCTGTTCTAAACGAACGATCGAGGTGCCCAGTTGACCAGTGCCGCTCCATCCACGCCTGTCATCGTCGATTGCGACCCTGGGCACGATGACGCAGTAGCGCTCCTCGTTGCGCTGAAGCGCCTGAATGTTGTCGGTGTCACCACGGTGGCCGGCAACCAGACGCTCGAGAAGGTCACCGCCAACGCTCGGAAGATCCTTGCCCTGGCGTGCCGCGACGATATTCCCGTGCTTCGCGGAAGCCGCGAACCATTTGATGAGCGGCCCTGGTTCGCTGATAGGGTCCACGGCGAGTTTGGACTCGATGGGGTCAACCTTCCAGAACCGGGCGTAGATCTGACACCCGGTCATGCTGTTGACTTCATCATCGACCGTGCTCGAAGTAGCGAGGAGTTGGCAATTATTGCCCTCGGGCCACTGACCAACGTTGCTGCGGTTCTGCAGCGGGAGCCTGCGCTCACCTCCGGAATCAGCGGGATCTGGCTGATGGGCGGATCGTTTGGGCCGGGAAACGTCAGTCCCGCGGCCGAGTTCAACATTGCATTTGATCCCGAAGCGGCCGACGTGGTGTTTGCCGCCGGAATTCCATTACGAATGTGCGGATTGAATCTCACGAGGCAGGTAGGCGCAGGCGATAAGGAGATCAACCGTTTCCGCGCCATCAGTAATCGAATCGGACCCGTGGTGGCAGACCTGGTCCAATTCCACAGGAAGCGGACGCGCGACGTCTACGGGAGCGATACCGTGCCGATCCACGACGCCTGCGCAGTAGCCTCTTTCGTGGCTCCCGAACTTATAACTTTTCGGCGCATGCATGTTGGCGTCGAACTTCGCGGCGAACAGACGAGGGGAATGACCGTCTGCGACGCCAGGTTCGCAGACGTTTCACGCCCGGATTGGGCCCCGGTCCCCAACGCTGACGTTGGGATCGAGATAGATCGCGAGGGATTCTTCAATCTCCTTTGCGACTCCTTGGTAGCCTACGACTGACAGTTAGCCTTCCGGGAAGGCTATGCAGGTCGTGGTGCTCTTGATTCCGACCACGCCCCGCACGCTACTGCTAATGACAGACGGTACGTCGCTGAGTGCTTCGACGTTGATTACCGCCACGAGATCGTACGGGCCCACAACCCAGTAGCCCTCGGGGATGCCCTCAGCGGCTCCGAGTCACTCATACACTTCGATGGTCTTCGCTGGGTCAACGACGATCAGTACAAAGGCTTTGACCGACGCTGCTGCTTCTCGCGACTTGCTCACTCACCTGTGTCTCCTGGAATCTCGAAGCCGCGCTACATTAGTACTATGTCCAGGCGAGTCGGCAAGTCCTAGTCGTCCTTTAGTTGGAGGACAGCCATGAAAGCTTCCTGCGGGATCTCGACGTTGCCCACGCGTTTCATCCTCTTCTTGCCCTCTGCTTGGCGCTCGAGAAGCTTTCGTTTTCTCGTTATGTCACCGCCATAGCACTTCGCAAGAACGTTCTTGCGAAGTGCCCGGATCGTTTCGCGCGCGACTATCTTGCCGCCAACGGCAGCCTGGACCGGAACATCGAACAGCTGCCGTGGTATGAGCTTCTGCAGCTTTCGTACCAGCAAACGCCCTTCGGCCTGCGCATTGTTCGAGTGAGTTATGAGCGACAGTGCGTCAACTCGGACCGCGTTCACAAGGATATCCACTTTCACAAGGCTCGCAGCCCGGTAGTCCTCGAGCTGGTAGTCGAGGCTGGCGTAGCCGCTTGTCTGGCTCTTCAGCTGATCGTAGAAGTCAACAAGTATTTCGGCCATAGGAATCTCGTAACCAAGCAGGACTCGAGCTTCGCCGGGCTCCACGTCGTTCTCGGCCTCCAGATATTCCATCTTTCGATAGCGGCCGCGCCGACCGGTTACGAGCTCCATCACCTGGCCGATGTACCGACTCGGCGTAATCACATCGATTTCCGCCCAGGGCTCTCGAATCTCGTCGATGGTTGAGCGATCGGGTAGGTTCGACGGATTGTCTATAAGGAGTTCTTCACCGGTCGTGGTGATAACGCGGTACTCGACGCCGGGGGCCGTGGTGAGCAGGCGGAGATCGTACTCTCTCTCGAGGCGCTCTGTGACGATTTCGAGATGAAGCAAACCGAGGAAGCCGCAGCGAAAACCGAATCCAAGAGCGGCTGATGACTCCGGCTCGTGCACGAGCGAAGCATCGTTTAGGCTGAGGCGGGCCAGGGCCTCCTGGAGGTCTTCGTAGCGATCGGAATCCGTCGGGTAGAGCCCGGCGAAGACCATCGGCTTCGACTGGCGGTAGCCCGGCAGCGGGTCGACGGCCGCCTGCTCGCTACCGGTGATCGTGTCACCTACCCGGCAGTCAGAGACGTCCTTCAATCCCGTGGCCACATATCCAACCTCACCGGCATCGAGGCGGTCGAGCGCCCGCATGGCCGGATCGAAGGCACCGAATTCAAGCGGTTCGAACTCCGCATTGGTCTGCATAAGGCGGAGGAGCTTGCGGCCTGACATTCGCCCGTCCACGACACGGACGTGGGCGACGACCCCCTTAAAGGCGTCGTACTTCGAGTCGAAGATTAGCGCTTTGATCGCGTCCGCGCGGTGACCCGAAGGCGGCGGCACACGCTCCGCGATGGCCTCCAGGATGTCGTCGATTCCACGACCCTCCTTGGCGCTGGCCATGATGATTTCCGTCGGATCGAATCCCACCACTCGAGTCAATTCGGCCGCTACCCGATCCGCCTCAGAGTGTTGCAGGTCGATTTTGTTTACGACCGGAATGAGCTTTAGATCCTGGTTCATGGCCAAGTAGACGTTCGCGAGCGTCTGAGCCTCGATCCCCTGGGAAGCGTCGACCACGAGAAGGGCCCCTTCGCATGCAGCCAGGCTGCGAGAGACCTCGTATGAGAAATCCACGTGCCCGGGCGTGTCGATGAGGTTGTACTCGAAGACCTCGCCAGACCGCGATTCGTAGCGCATCCGGGCCGCGGCGGCCTTGATCGTGATGCCCTTTTCCCGCTCAAGGTCCATCGTATCCAAGAGCTGTGCCGACATATCACGTGAAGCTACGGTTCCCGTCGCTTCCAGCAAGCGGTCGGCCAGTGTCGACTTGCCGTGATCTATATGGGCAATAATGCAGAAGTTGCGAATCCGGGCCTGGTCCACCGCTCCAGTGTAGGCTCGCACCCGGTTACGTCATCGCTTGGAGCGGCTCCCATCAGCCTTGCGTCTTTCCTGGCAGGTTCGCGAACCGTCAGGTCCGGCAGCTGAGCCGAGGCGGCTGGCGTACACACAACAGAAGGTGGAAGCTCATCATGTCTACTGATCCTGGGCTTTTCAGCATGCTCTACACAAGTCGAGCGCTTCGCCGTTTCAAGCCGAACCCGGTGCCCGACGAGGTTCTCTTCCAGATTCTAGATGCAGCTATTCGCGCTCCGTCGGGCCAGAACGCCCAGGACTGGCGGTTCCTCGTGATTCGAGACCAAGCTGTGAAAACACAGATGCAGACCTGGGCCCAAGAAGGTTGGGGGCGCTATGGCGGACGGTTCGGGAGTGATGAAGAAATCAACACGCTCCCGCGTCGGCAGCAACTATCACTTCGTAGCGTGCAGCACCTAGCACACAACCTAGCAGACGTTCCGGCCATAATTCTGGTCCTGGGAATGAAGGACCGACATTCGACTCCAGGCGGGAGTACTTTCCCCGCTGTCCAGAACCTGCTCCTCGCTGCCAGGGCGCTTGGCCTCGGCGGTTCGATATTCAATCTCGCCTTGAGGCGCGAGGAGCTTCACAGGATGCTGGAGATACCCGACAACAACGAAATCTACTGTTGCCTCCCAATCGGGTATCCATCCGACCGACAAGGGCCAGTGAATCGAAAACCGGTCAAAGACGTGATGTTTGCCGACAAGTTCGGCCAACGTTGGGACTTCGCCGAACAGCAGCCTGACGTTGGCTGGCAGGATCGATGGATCGAGGAGTAGGCGCCCTCTATTTGGAGCTCCGACTAATGTCCCTTGAAATTTGGCTCTCGCTTCTCCATGAACGCTTTCGGCCCCTCGCGCGCGTCTTCGGTGGTCTGGGCGATGAACATGGCCATCTGGGCCATATCGAGATGTTCGTCAAACGAGATATTCGTTGAACGATAGACCAGTTTCTTCGCCAGCTGCATGGCCGTCGCCGGGCCTCGCGCCAGCTGCCTAGCGTACTCGGTGACACGCGGCATAAGCTCGTCAGGTTCGTACAGGGTCATCACATATCCAATATCGAGGGCTTCCTGCGCGTCCATCAGGCGGCCACTCCAGATGAGGTCGAGAGCCCGCTGGGTACCGATTATTCGAGGAAGTGAGTACCCTCCTCCGTCCCCCGGAATCAAACCCATGCGAACGTAGGTCATACCCATCCTGGCAGTTGTGGAGGCAAATCTAATGTCCGCCATCGAGGCCATGTCCATCCCGGCACCCGCGGCCGCCCCGTTTATGGCGGCGATGTAGGGCTTCTCCAGCTGGATTAGGCCCCTGGGGATAGGGTGAACCCTGTCCCGGAGGCTGTGTCTACGCGTCGCGACGGTCCCTTCCGTGCGGAGCACTCCCCGGCCGCCAACTTCGGCCGCGACATTCATCCCGCTGCAGAACCCGCGGCCCGCTCCTGTGATGATCACGGCCCGCACTTCCGGGTCCTGGTCGCTCAAGCGGACCGCATCAGCCCATTCGGCCAGCATCTGGTCGTCAAACGCGTTCAGCCTCTCCGGCTTGTTGAGAGTGATGGTGGCGACGCCGCCCTCGACGTCATACAGGATTGCTTCGTAAGCCAACACGTTACCCCGCTCCAAAGTGGTGCGCGAATTCTACGAGATGCGACTCTGACCGGCACCGTGGGAGTGCAACTGTGAGGGAGACCGTTCACACCTAGTCGTAAACTTAGCTCGTGGCCTCCTCTACCATCTCTGAGAAACTGCGACGCCAGCTTGTCGCACTGCCGACCCGTCCGGGCGTCTACCTGATGCGCAACGCCAAGGGCGAGATCATTTACGTCGGCAAAGCGAGTCGGCTGAAAGACAGAGTCAGGTCATACTTCGGCTCTCCGCATGGTCTGGAGGCGAAGACAAGGGCGCTGCGGGAGCACATCGATGACTTCGAGTACATCGTTTGCAGGAGTGCTGGCGAGGCGCTGCTGCTGGAGTCCTCACTCATCAAGCAACACCAGCCGTTTTTCAACATCAGACTCAAGGACGACAAGCGGTATCCATACCTGAAAATCAATGTGCAAAACGAGTGGCCGCGCGTCTACATCACTCGCCGGATTGAAAAGGATGGGGCCCGGTACTTCGGTCCTTACGCAAGCGCTGGATCGGTGCGAGCCACGCTGGCTCTGGTCAAGAAGCTGTTTCCGTGGCGTTCCTGCAGCAAGGAAATCACCGGCGACGATCCCCGTCCCTGTCTCGACTACTTCATCAAACGCTGCATCGCCCCGTGCACCTCTTATTGCACCAAGGAGGAGTACGACGAGGTCGTAACGCAGGTTCTCCTGTTCCTCGAGGGTCGCGCCAATGACGTTCTCGGCCGTCTCAGATCTCAAATGGATGCCGCCTCGCAGCGCCTCGAATTCGAGCGCGCTGCCATGATTCGAGACCAGCTGAAGGCTGTCGAGAGAACGGTAGAACAAAGGACGGTCGCAACTACGAGGCGCGAGAACGTCGATGTCTTCGGGCTTGCCGTCGATGCAGACCAGGCCTGTGTGCAGGTATTCTTTATTCGCGGAACCCAGATGATCGGCCGAGACAACTACACACTCGACGGAGCCAGGGACGAGGAGCCGGCCGCAATCCTCGAAAGCTTCCTGCTCCAGTTCTACCAGAGCGCCCAATATGTCCCGCGAACGATCCTAGTGCCTGTCGAGCCCGCGGACCGGACAACGCTCGAGAACCTCCTTGGTGAGAAACGCGGCGCCAGAGTGGAAGTCCGCACTCCAGTTCGAGGCGAGAAACGGCGCCTCGTGGAGATGGCCGACGATAACGCAAAGGAGACGATCGAACTCCTTAAAGTGAAGTGGCTTGCAGATACGACGCGGGTACAAACCGGTCTCGAACAACTCACGGAAGAGCTAGCTCTGTTGGAATTTCCTGCCAGGATCGAGTGCTACGACAATTCGAACATCCAAGGTTCGAGTCCCGTGTCCAGCATGGTGGTTTTCGTTGATGGGCAGCCGGAGCCTTCGCAGTACCGCCGATTCCACGTGAAGACAGTAGTCGGAGCCGACGATTTCGCGACCATGTACGAGGTCATCCAGCGGCGGTTTCGGAACGCGACCAAGACGAGCGACGCCGAAACCGCCTCACGCAAGGATGCGTGGGAACTGCCAGATCTCGTAATCGTCGATGGAGGGAAAGGACAGTTGGCCGCGGCGGCACAGGCGATGCGCGAAGCCGGCGTCCACGAGATCCCGGTCGTGTCCCTCGCGAAGCGTTTCGAGGAGCTTTTCGTGCCCGATGAGGACGAGCCTGTGATTCTCCCCCGCGGTTCGGAGGCTCTCTACTTGGTGCAGCGCGTCCGCGACGAGGCACATCGATTCGCCATCACCTTTCATCGCAAAGTGCGTGGCAAATCGCAGACGGCAAGCGCTTTGGACAGCATCGCAGGCGTGGGACCGAAGCGTAAGAAGGCGCTCCTTCGTAAGTTCGGGTCGCTCAAGGGTGTCCGCTCCGCGACGCTCGAGGAGATAGCCAGCACGCCCGGTTTCACCAGGCCGCTCGCGGAGCGGGTAAAGGAAAGCGTCTGAACCCCTGCTGTCAGCGGGCCGGGCGACACAGTGGCCCGCTGACAGGTATCTGATCCATGGCTGGCACTGTACCCATCGACGGCTTACTCCCCGATCAACTACCGTGGTGATGTGCCTGACCGTATCGAACGCGAAATCGAGGAGCTCCTCAACCAGCTCGATGAGCCGGGTGAGGAGCAGACGTCGCCGATTCCGATCGGCTCCAAGCGCCAAGCACAGAGGCCCAGCCAGCCTCCGAAGCGGGGCAAGCCTGATCGCGGGCCCCTGATTCCCATGCCGTCTGGACTAGATCCAGCGACCTTGATGTTCGCAGGTGCTGGCGTGATGCTGGCAGGCTTGCTGCTCTCCACGTTCGCCGAATGGTTCATCCTGGTCTCCTTCGCTGGTGTCGTGATGTTCATCGCTGCGTTCCTGATTTCATTCGCCCGAGGATGGCCCCGGGCACCGCGCAGCAGGAGGCAGTCGACACAAGGAGCATACTGGCGAGACCGGTACATCAAATACGACGAGTCCGACGAAGGAACATGGGCGCGGATTAAGCGCATGTTCAGGCGCTGACAGCACTTTCCGTCTCCTAGGCCCGCGGCGCTCTACTCTTCTTTACGTGGGACTGCGGCATCTACTCCTAGCGCTTATCGGTTCGCTTGCTATCGCCTGCGAGTTATCTGAAGCCGATGAAGATCGGACCCCCCAGCCGACGTCACCGGCCGACAGCACAGCGACCAGCGTTTCCACGCCGTCGCCAACGCGGGTCGCGTTGGGTCCGGCTGAACACATCGGTGAGAATACCCTTGCACACATCTCACAACTCAGTGAGGTGATCGGCTCCCGTGTTTCTGGCACAGCCGGCGAAGATGCTGCCACCGACTACATCTCGAGCGAATTCGAGTCCTACGGCTACGACGTGGAGCTCTTCGAGTTTGACATCACCGGTTTTCGTCCGATTGATGTGGCGATCGACGATGGCGCACAGCCGCTGCAGGCAATTGGGCTCATCGGCAGTCCTCTGCTGACCGTGAGCGGTCCGGCAGTGTTCGTCGGCCTTGCAGACGCTGCGGGAATAAGCGGCCGCGATCTTTCCGGTGCCGTTGCGGTCTCCCTGAGAGGAGACCTGAGGTTCTCAGAGAAGTACGAAAACGTGAGCGAAGCGGGAGCGGTCGCGCTCTTGGTTGTCAACAATCTCCCGGGCCTCTTTTCCGGAAGCACAGGCGGCCCAGCGACTATACCTGTCGCCGGGATTGCTAAGGAAGATCGGGCCAGGCTGGAAGCTGCGGCAGACGCGGGCCTGGAGATCCACGTTTCACCGAGTGGTTCAACCCGCTCTGTGAACGTAGTCGCACGGGCCACTCCTGGGGCGGCCTGCACCGTAGTCGTCGGAGGGCACCACGACACGGTTCCGGGGACGCCGGGCGCCACAGACAACGCAAGCGGTACCTCCCACACCCTTGAGCTCGCGCGGGCGTTTGCCTCAGACGGGCTCGACTATGGGCTCTGCTTTGTCACGTTCGGCGGCGAAGAGAGCGGTCTGTTCGGCAGCGCTGCACTCGTTGACGAATGGAGGAACACCGGCGAGCTGCCGGAGTTTATGGTCAATCTCGACGTTACGGCGACCGGCTCGACTGTCGAATTGATTGGAGATTCACAGCTCCAGGAGACGGCTCGCGGGTTTGCTGATTCCCTTGGAGTCCGGTCTTCTGCTACTTCGTTGCCCTTCGGTACCGGTAGCGACCATCAGAGTTTCCAGAGCGTCGGAGTACAGGTGATCTTCCTGAGCACGAACGATACATCGAACATCCACACTCCGCGTGACACCGCCGATCGCGTCAACACCGAGCTTGTGGAGGGGCTGGGTGATGTTGCCTATCTCCTCATCCAGGAACTGCTGACTCGTGTTGCTCAGCCGGAAGACGGTTCCTAGGATGATCCGATGAGGCTCGCACTTTTCGCCCTGATCGCCTTGCTCGCGACTGTGGTTATTGGTGCCTGCGGCGGGGGAGAATCCACCGATAACTCCCCTGACGATCGAGTCACCGACCCCGCAAAGGTGCCCACGGCCGACCCGATTCAAAACCCAGTTCTGTTTCAAATTAGGGGCGACGAGATCTTCACCGCAAGCGACAGCACGAGAGCGCCGGCGTCTTCGCAGACGATCGTACCGCTGAGCTACACGGTTGTAGAAGGCGACAACTGCTCGCTGATAGCGTCCCGTCTTGGAATCGACGTCGATGACCTCCTCGCGGCCAACCGGACCATCACCAGTGACTGCACGAACCTGCACATTGGAGACGTGCTCCGGGTTCCGGCCTCGGCGATCGGCTCCTCGACGCCTGCCCCCCCCCCCAACTCTGGCTCTTCCGGCGCCGAGCACACAGTGAGCGAAGGCGACACTTGCGCAGGTATCGCTCAAAGCTTCGCCGTTCCCGTCGAGGCGCTGATCTCTCTCAACGGCATCGACTCCGAATGCCGGAACTTGCAAGTCGGGCAGGTCGTGACGATTCCGTGAGATCTGGGTGGTCATCACCAGAGGTGATACGTCTTCTGTGCAGCGGTCCATCACTCTGCTAGATTCTTCCGACATCGAGGAGGACTTGGCAATGCCGGAATCTTCGCTGCCGGTGGCTCACCTGTTCACTTTGAGAGCGAGCCTCGGAGCGCCCGACGTGATCGAGAATGGCCCCCAGGGCAGTCGCGTTATTGTCCCGGTTACGGGTGGTTCATTTGAGGGAGAGAGGCTGAGCGGCGAAGTCTTGCTGCCCGCCGGAGATTGGTTCACATCCCGTCCGGACGGCTCCGGAAAGCTGGATGTTCGGCTGACGCTGAAGACCAACGACGGGGCGGCGATCCTGATGTCCTACACAGGCGTGCTGAGAAACGATGGCAACGTTCGATACCTGAGAGCCGCGCCTCTGTTCGAGACAGGAGACGAACGCTATTCCTGGCTCAACTCAATACAGGCAGTCTCGGTCGGGTTCGACCCGGAGCCTGGTGTGATTCGGTACGAGATCTATGAACTCCTCTAGCACTGCTGCACCTGTACAGCCTCTGAGCGATGTCACGGTCCTAGACCTTACGCACCACATTGTCGGACCTTACGCGACCAAGCTCTTCGGCGACTTCGGAGCAGACGTCATCAAGGTGGAGAAACCCGACGGTGATATTGCTCGCAGCCTGGGGCCATTCAAAGACGACGAGGCACATCCCGAGTCAAGTGGCCTTTTCTTCTATCTCAACACCAACAAGCGCTCACTCGTCCTCGATCTCAAGTCCGAGGCAGGTCTCAGCGCGCTCCGGCAGCTCGCGACGGGAGCAGACATCGTCGTAGAGAGCTTCTCGCCGGAAACACTAGACCGGCTTGGCTGTGGATGGGAGTTCTTCCAGTCGGTCAATCCGGGCCTTCCTCTCGTCTCAATTTCCAACTTTGGGCAGGACGGTCCATACCGGCATTATCGCGTCAGCGACCTAGTGCTCTATGCATTCGCCGGCGAGATGTACTCGATGGGCGAAACGGACCGTGAGCCGACCAAGATGGCAGGCACAGCAGCTCTGTTCGAGTCTGGGGCTTCTGCGGCAGTCGCGACCTTCGCTGCCCTCTGGGCGTCGAAGCGCCACGGGATCGCTCAGCACGTCGACGTCTCGCTGGCTGATACCCACCTAGGAGGAGTCGACCGGCGCCACGCGACGGCCATCGGGTTTGAGTTTTCCGGACGCCGAACGATGCGCGCGTCCGGGGCGATCAGAGGCATGCCGAGCGGCATCTATCCGTGCGCCGACGGTTACGTGGACTTCACGAACGCCCAGCTTCATCCGGATCGGGTAGCCGACATGCTCGGCCACCCTGATTGGCTGATGAACGACTCGCGCTTCACGGACGTGCTGCAGCGTATGAATCCGAACACGGTGGGGGACTTTGACACTCACTTCCTTGAGTGGTGCCTAGCCCAAACAAAGCGCGAAATATGGTCTGAGGCAAGGAGGGCTCGAGTGATGTGTGGCCCTCTCTTCACCATGGAGGATCTCTTTAACGATGACCATTTCCGCGACCGGGGGTTCTGGGAGGAAGCGGAGCACCAGGCACTGGGGCGAGTCACTCTGCCCGGACGTCCTTTCCTGATGTCGGAAGGAGGCTGGGCTCTTAAGCGGACTGCACCCCTGCTGGGGGAGCATTCTACAGAACTGCTCGCTGAATTCGGTGTCAACCAGGAAACGACGCGAGAAATCCTTGAAGGACGCACCCGATGAACTCGAAACCACTCGAAGGGTTTCGAGTAGTGGACCTCTGCGTGGTCTGGGCCGGCCCGTTTGCAACACTGCAGCTGGCAGACCTTGGGGCCGAGGTTATCAAGGCGGAAAATCCGCACGTCTGGCAGCCGATGACGAGAGGCGGGGCTGCCAGACCCCCGGCGCCCTTGTTGGCTGCGCAGCCTGCCTGGGCTGGAGGCTATCCGGACAGTGACCCGGGAGACCGGCCTTGGGATTACAGCCCGACCTTCGTGTCGCTCTTTCGAAATAAGAAGAGCTTCACTGTCGACCTCAGAAAGCCGGAAGGGATGGATGTGCTTGGGCGCCTTGTGGCGGTTTCGGATGTGGTCTACGAGAACAATGCCACTGGGACTTTGGAGAAGCTCGGCATTACATACGAGTGGCTCCGCAGGACCAATCCCACGATTATCTACGTCCGGGTACCCGCCTACGGGAGTACCGGCCCGTACTTCGATGCCCGGGCCCTCGGAGTACATCTCGAAGGTGTCATGGGCCATTCGCTGCTGCGCGGCTACGAGGATGCTGACCCCTCATCAAACACATCGATTTTCTCCGGCGACTACATGGCCGGCTGCCAGGGCGCGTTTGCTGTGATGGCAGCCCTATGGCACAGGGAAAAGACGGGCGAGGGACAGCTGATCGAAATCGGGCAGGCGGAAAACGCATCGGCGATGTTTACGCAGGCGATAATGGACTACAGCCTGAATGGCCGGGTCCAGACTACAATCGGGAATCGTGACCTTGACGGGCGGCACCCATCCGGGGTCTATCCATGTCTCTCAGCCGGGACCGCAGAAGAGTGCCTAGACCGCTGGATCGCTATCTCAGTCGAAACGGATGCCCAGTGGGAATCGTTGGTAGCGATCATGGGGTCGCCGGACTGGGCTCAGGATCCGAGGTTCGGAACCAACGGGGGGCGTCTCGCAGCCCACAAGGAGTTGGATCAGCTGATAGCCAGCTTTACGCGGGACAAGGACGATTACGAGCTGATGCATGCCTTCCAGGCTGCCGGTGTTGCCGCAGCGCCTGTGCTCGAGGTTTCTCGCAGCTTTGACGACCCCCAATTCAAGGCGCGAGGCTTCTACAGACCGCTCACACAACCAAGCTCCGGGACCTACCAGTACTCGGGGCCGATGTGGAATCTTCCAGAAACACCTGTTGAGTTCACACAAGCACCGGCGATGTTCGGAGAGCACAACGATTATGTCTATTCCGAAGTGCTTGGGATGTCATCAAGCGAAATCGCGACACTCAAGGCTGCCGGACACATCGCCACTGTCTTCGACGAAGACATTCCCTGAATCGCAACGGCCGGAGCCTGTCTTCCGTTTCTGGCAAAGCGTACACTCAGAAGGTGGCCTGCCGACCGCGGGCCCCTATTCTCAGCACTAACAAGGGGCGCGCAACGTGGAAGAAGTCGTTGTAACAAGTGGAGTACGTACAGCAATCGGCCGATTCCAGGGCTCGCTCTCGAGCGTTTCCGCGTCCGATCTTGGTGCAACGGTGATCAAGGAGGCTGTCTCCCGCTCAAATCTGGAGCCGGAGCAGGTGGAATCAGTCGTGATGGGCATATGTGGTCAGATCGCTGAGGACACATATCTGTCGCGCTTCTCAGCGATCAAGGCAGGCCTGCCGGTCACCTCTCCTGCGATGAACATCAATCGGTTGTGCGGAAGTGGGCTCGAGGCCATAAACACAGCAGCCAGATACATCCAGACCGGCGACGCAGACATAATGATCGCCGGCGGTGCCGAGAACATGACCCGCCTGCCGTATCTCCTCCGCGAGGGACGCGGCGGCTATCGGATGGGTGATGCCGCTATCGAAGACAGCATGGTCAAGATCCTCAGCGACCCGTTCAGTAACCAGCACATGGGACTGACCGCGGAAAAGTTGGCTGAGACTTACGAAGTTACTCGGCAAGCCCAGGACACCTTTGCTGCCGAGAGTCAGCGGCGGACCCTTGATGCCATTAAACTTGGGCGCTTCAAAGACCAGATCATCCCCCTAACTGTGCGAATCGGCCGCGAAGAGAAGGTCTTCGACACTGACGAGCACCCTCGAGCCAGCACCGTCGAAACGCTTTCGAAGATGCGCGCCGCCTTCAAGGAAGGCGGCATGGTCACGGCCGGGAATGCCAGCGGCATCAACGATGGGGCGGCTGCCGTAACCATCATGTCGGGAAGCAAAGCGGCCGAACTTGGCGTAACGCCGCGCATGCGGTTGGTTGCCCGCGCTGAGGCCGGCGTGGACCCATCAATCATGGGCGAGGGCCCAATCCCCGCGGTCCGGAAGGTTCTTGAGAAGGCGGAGATGACCATCGATCAGGTCGATGTGATCGAACTTAACGAGGCCTTCGCCAGCGTGGCCTGCGCTTGCTCCGCTGAGCTCACGCTCCCTGCCGACAAGACCAACCCCAACGGCGGAGCCATAGCTCTCGGACATCCAGTTGGTGCGACGGGAACTATCCTGACCGTCAAGCTGATGTACGAACTGGAGCGAACCGGGGGCCGCTACGGCCTTGTCAGCCTCTGCATAGGCGGCGGCCAGGGCATTGCAACGATATTCGAGCGTCTCGGCTAGCCAGCCCTTTCAATCCCTGCGGGGACCCCCTCTGTTCAGTCTGGCTTGTATCTCACATTCTGTGCTCAGCGTTTCTGTGTTTGCGCAACCAGCCGAAGCGGGGATGATGGGCACGTTGATGGTACGTTCATGAGCGACCATGCAGGTATCAACCGCGGCGTGTTCTCGAGCGAGATGCTGCGGAAGGCTGTCGAGGACGGCATTATATTGGTGCCCACCCGTCAACCAATTGGAGACAATCAATTCCAACCTGCCAGCCTCGACCTCAGGCTCGGTGCCACGGCTCATCGACTCCGAAGCAGCTTCTTACCGGGAACAGAGTCGACCGTCAGAGAAAGACTTCGTGACTTGGAAATGGGCTCGCCTCTGGACCTGGGCGATCCCCACGGGGCTGTACTCGAGCGCGGGCGCCCGTACCTGATCCCACTGGTTGAAAAGCTTCAATTGCCAGATGGGGTACGAGGCCGGACAAATCCCCGCAGTTCGACCGGGAGGCTGGATATTTTCACCAGAGTGATCACCGAACAGGGAGTCAGGTTCGATGAGATACCTGCGGGCTACCGAGGACAACTGTGGCTCGAGGTCTACTCGAACACGTTCACCGTTGGCGTTCGGCGGGGTCTTGCCCTGGCGCAGGTGAGGCTAAGCGATAGCGACAGACGGCTCCGCACCGACGACATCAATGATCTTCACCAGTCGGAAGGCCTCTTGTTCGACCCGGACGAACTCGGAAGCCGCGTTGAGCAACCCATGGTGGCATCGGATGGCCTGTTCGTGAGCGTGAACCTTCCGGCGGACGACTTCGTCGGGTGGAGAGCGAAAGACAACAGCGGCCTGCTCGATTTGGCCGCCGAGGCCGCCTACGAACCCACGGATTACTGGGAACCGGTATTCGGAGAGCGGGGAGGCCGACTGGTGCTTCACCCAGAGGAGTTCTACCTCCTGATCTCCCGCGAGCGGGTGAGCATTCCACCCTGCGTGGCAGCAGAGATGGTCGCGTACGATCCGACGAACGGAGAGCTTCGGACCCACTACGCAGGCTTCTTCGATCCTGGCTTCGGATACAGTGAATCGGGCTCAAGGGGGACCCGGGCAGTGCTCGAGGTCCGGGCACACGATGTCCCCTTCATGCTGGAAGACAGCCAGCCGGTCGCTCGCTTCGCGTATGAGCAGATGGCGACTTCCCCCGAACGCCTCTACGGAGACGAAGAGGCAGCGTCTCACTTCCAGGACCAGGACGTTGCCCTGAGCCGGCAATTCAAACCCCCGGCTCTACACGTCAGGATGACCCCTGCCAGCACGCCTAACGCCGGGCGAAAGTCGCGTCCCGCCGGTGGTTCGACAAGATCCGTCAGGCGGAGTCGAACGCTCTGACAGCACGCCTGGCAGCCTGCACGAGGCCTTCGCTCAACGTCGGATGCCACGCCGTCAGCGAAGCGAGGTCGTGAACTGAAACTTCGGCCTGCATCGCGAGCGCCACGAGGTTCAGCAACTCTGCGGCCCCGGGCCCCACCACCTGCACGCCGAGGATCTCCCCTAGTTGCCTTTCGGCTACAACCTTCACCACGCCCGTCCTGGCGCCAAGAGTTACGGCGCGGGCGTTGAACGATAGGTCGAATGTCCCGGCTGCGACGCTGTATCCCTGATCGCGCGCTGCTTCCTCGCCTATGCCCACCCACCCGATTTCGGGCGTCGTGTGGAGAAGGCGCGGGATCCCACCAAGGCGGGTGGCCGCAGTCCCGCCGGTCGCGTTAATCGCTGCCACCTCGCCCATCTGTGCGGCGGTGCTGCTTAGCATCGATAGGCCAGTGACGTCGCCAACAGCGAAGATGCCGTCGACAGAAGTGCGACAGCCCGGGTCGACAGAAATGCCCGCCTCGCCAAACTCTACGCCCGCTTCGCCGAGACCGATTCCTTCGGTTGCAGGTCGCCGCGGGTCCCCTGCGACGATCACGTCCGCTTCGATCGTGGCCGCGGTCCCCACGCTCGAGACCCGCAGTACACCACCATCCTCAGCGCTCACGCTCGCCCCTTCATACACACTGACCCCGGAATCGGAGAGCGCCTGATTTGCAACGTCCCTTAAAACAGAATCAAGGCTAGGGAACAGGGCGTCCCTTCCAGTCACCAGCGAAACGGTTCCGCCAGCTGCGGCAAGCAGATACGCGTATTCAATTCCGAATCCCACATGGCCCGGCCCATCATCCAGGACGAGCGCAGAAGCTGGCGCTACGGTCAGTCGTTGGACGACATCCGGAGTGACAATTCTGTCAGTGCTGATTCCGCCAATCTCCGGGACATCCCAACGAGAGCCCGTGGCGATCACGACTGACTCTGCACTCACCTTGCCATCGCCGGTCTTTCCTTCGACTTGAATAGTCGACGGATTGGTAAACGTTCCACGTCCACTGTGGACCGTGACACCAGCCATCTTGAGGGCTGCCGCCGTGCCCTCCACCATTTGCTTTACGAGCGTCTTCGCCCTGGCAGTGGCGCGCCCAAATGCGAGCGTATCGGTGCCCTCAATCACTCCGAAGATCGAAAGCTCTTGTGCGTCCAGGTAGGTGGCGACGGTCGAAAGTAGAGTCTCGGTAGGCACACAGGAGTAGTTAACGCAGGCTCCCCCGACCGCATCTCGTTCGACGAGGCCCACCGAAGCCCCAAGCTCGGCCGCCTTGAGGGCAGCGGAGTGACCCCCTGGCCCGCCGCCAAGCACCAGTATGTCGTAATCAATCATCTCATCCTCAGGAAAGCAGCCGATAGGGTTCCTGGAGAAGGTCTCGCACCGTTCGCAAGAAGTCCGCAGCCGGAACTCCGTCCACCGCCCGGTGATCGAAAGTCAAGCTCAGCGTCAGCTGGCTGGCCCGAACCGGGCGGTCAGCATCCCATTCCACGGCATTGCGAATGCGCCCGACCCCCAGGATCGCCACGTTCGGTGGGTTGATGATAGGCGTGAAGAAATCGACGTCCACCATTCCCAGGCTCGTCACCGAAAACGTTCCTCCCGCGTAGTCATCCGGGCCTAGGGTTCCGTCCCTGGCGGCATTGGTCAGCCTGGTGGTTTCTGACGCAAGCTTACGGAGAGACAGCTCTCCGGCGTTCCTCACAACCGGAACCACCAATCCGTTATCTAGGGCTACCGCCATTCCAATATGGATTTCACTCTTGATCTTAATCCCGGCGTCGGTGAATTCGGCGTTCAGCGGCGCGTGCCGCGAAAGGGCCCGTGCCACAGCGCAAATCACGAGGTCCGTGTACGAAGGCCGGATGCCTTCGCTCTCCCACTTGTTGATGAGCTGGCCGCGCATCTTAACGACCTCGTCCGCTCGCACTTCCATCCCAATGGTGAGTTGGGCCATTTCCTGAAGACTCGAGTGCATCCGCCCGGCGATCACCCGACGCATACCCGTCAGCGGAACGAGATCCGCCGTTGCCGGCTCTCGGCCTGCCTCCAGCGGCCTCACCTTGGATGCTGATTCGACATCTTCCTTGGTTATCCGCCCCCCCGGACCGGTCCCCCGAATTCGAGCGAGGTCCAAGCCAAGCTCTCCCGCCAGTCGGCGAGCGATCGGTGAGGCCGAACCTGTTGTTACGGGCTGTGATCCCTGCTCCCGCACGCGCACCACATCACCTTCGGTTATCCGGCCACCGGGGCCGGTGCCGCTAACGGTGCCAAGGTCGATCCCCGCTGCCCTCGCTAGACGCCGGGCCGCTGGAGAGGCTGGTCGCGCTTGTCTGCCCGCCACAGAGGCCGCTGTGGCGGGCAAGGTCTGTCCCCCAGTCCCCACGGTTTCGGGCAACTCCTCACCCGGGGCGAGGATATAGGCCACAATTGCGCCTGGAGGGAAAACCGTACCCGCTTTGGCGACATGTCGAAGGACGCCGGCGGCATCGGCCTCAACCTGGAAGTCGATCTTCTCGGTCTCTAGCCGGTAGACGGGCGCGCCGACGCCGACTTCGGCTCCATCCGGGGCCAGCCATTCCGCGACAGTCCCCTCCGTCATGGTCATACCCAGCTTCGGAACAAGGACCTCAGTTACCATCCAAGTCCCCTTCAACAAGTATGCGGGCACAGGCTGCGGCGGTGAGAGTTTTTTCAACATCGATGACTTTCAGCCCATCACGTTCCACTCGAAGCTCCGCTACTTGGTCCTCCTGAAGTCGCCTCTCACGCTCGCCGTCAAGGGCGAGCACGCCAGGTCCAGTGATCCTCACTCGCTCTCCCAGCGCGGTTCGCCGCAGACGCCTGACGGGAACACTGGGCATCAGACCGGGGGCGATAGGGGCGGTGACCTCAGCTCCCCCGGAGCCTAGCTCCAGGAAGAGCCCTTCGTCCTCGTCTGCTGAGAGGGGTGAAATGAGCGCGCCGATTGAAGAAATGCCCACCGACGCCGGCTCGGCTCGGGTCAGCACGGCGCAGCGAACGTCATCCGGATTCCAAACTGCCCTAGCCCCGACAAACGGTCCGGCTATCAGCGCGGCATCTATCAGGGCAAGATCCGGCGGCTCCCCATCGATTTCAAGATGTATCAGTTTCGAGTTTGTGGCTAATCCGTTTAGGGAAAGTCGACCCGTTGAAATGAGGCCCGCAGCCATGCCCGCCAGCGTCCCTTCAACCATCGTCGGAAAGACGTTGTTGGTGCCGGTGGATACGGCGACAACCGGCGCGTCCTGCCAGCCGAGCGCGACCGCCCTGCTCGTCCCGTCTCCGCCGAGGATAACGAGGGCACCGCATCCCTCTTCACGCATGCGCCGGGCTGCACTTTTGGAATCGAGCGCACTGACGGTGAGCTCAACATCGACCGGGCGAGAGTTAAAGTCCTCGCCCGCTTCTTCGATCGCGGTCCTTGCGATCCCATGGCCGTCGGCGAAATAGGAAACGGAGTTCTCGCCGACCGCGACGGCCCCGAGCACGACCCGCCGAACAATGTTCTTCTTCTCCTGATTATCGAAAACCGAGGCACCCGAAATCAGACGTCGGATATCCTTCCCCGAACCCGGGTTGGCGATGATCCCGAGCATCGCTGAAGTTACACCTGCTTGCCAATGATTCGGCGCACCTCGGCGGCGATCATGTTTGCGTCCGGTATGTATAGCTTTTCCAGTGAAGGGCTGAACGGAACCGGTGAGAACGGAGCGCCCACCCTTCCCACAGGTGCGTCAAGAAAATCAAATGCCTCCTCCTGAACCTGAGCGGCAATTTCCGCGCCGATTCCGCCGAAGCGGACCGCTTCATGGGCGACCAGCACCCGGTGCGTCTTCTTCACAGAATCGACGATGGTCGCTGTGTCCAGGGGTTGGAGGGTCCGGGGATCGACAATTTCTACGTCAAGGCCATCGGCTTCGAGCTTCTCTGCAGCCTTGAGGCTTTCCTCGACCATTCGCCCAGTCGCGACAATCGTGAAGTTGCTGCCAGGCTTGACCACGTGAGCCTGTCCGAGCGGAATTTCGAAAAGCTCCTCCGGAACGTGTCCCCTCGCGCGAGTCAGGGTCTTCACGTTGCACACGATCACCGGATTATCGTCGCGGACGGCAGCCACAAGCAGCCCCTTCGCCTCGTAGGGTCCCGAGGGCATGACGACCTTAAGGCCCGGAACGTGACAGAACCAGGCTTCAAGACTCTGGCTGTGCTGGGCAGCCATCGCCATTCCACCGCCCATCATCGTGTGAATCGTGAGCGGGAGAGTCGCCTTGCCTCCAAACATGTACTTCATCTTCGCGACCTGGTTGACCAATTCGTCCATGCAGACGCCGATGAAGTCCATGAACATGATATCGACCACGGGTCTGAGACCCGTGGCAGCCGCGCCCAATCCAAGGCCGATGATTGCGGACTCCGATATGGGTGTGTCGACAACACGCTGGGAGCCAAACTCATCAAGTAGCCCTCTCGCCTGGCCGAAAGTTCCTCCGTAGCCGGCGATATCCTCGCCAGCAAGAAACACGGTGGGATCTTCGCGCATCAGCTGAGCAAAACCTTCATTAACGGCACGGATATAACTGGTTTCGCGCTCGGCGGGTGCTTCCGCTGACGTCATCGTGCTCCTCCTACGCCCTAGCTTCTGTATACACGTCGGTCAATAGCTCCTCGTCGGCTGGGAATGGGCTCGCTTCGGCGAATTCCACAGCTTCTTTGACCTCGGCCAGGACTTCCGCCCAGACCTGGTCTTTCTTCGCGTCGTCGAGGACTCCCTCTTCGAGAAGCCTCGCCTCCAGCAAGTCGATAGGATCTCGTTTACGCCACTCGAGAACTTCCGCGTCGTCGCGATAGCTGACGCCCATTCCGCGGCGTCCGACGTGGTCGTAGAACCTGTAGGTCTTGAACTCGATCAGCGTTGGGCCATTGCCCCGACGAGCGCGTGCGATCGCCTCACCTGCAGCCTCATAGGCGGCGATGACGTCCATGCCGTCAACGACAACTCCCGGCATCCCCCAGCCGACAGCACGGTCGGCGACGTCCTTAATTAACTGGTGCCGCTTCTGGCTCGTGAACTCACCGTATCCGTTGTTCTCGCAGATAAGAATCACCGGTAGTTTCAATACGCTAGCCATATTCGCGGCTTCGTGAAGGGTACCCCTGTTGCTCGCTCCGTCGCCGAAGAAGCAGCAGGCGACGTTGTCAGTCCCGCGGTACTTGTTCGAGAACGCAGCGCCCACCGCGATCGGCGGTCCGCCGCCCACAATGCCGTTTGCGCCGAGCATTCCCTTGTCCATGTCGGCTACGTGCATACTTCCGCCTTTGCCCCGGCAATACCCGGTAGCCCGGCCGAAGAGCTCCGCGAACATCTGCTTCATGTCGCCGCCCTTGGCAACCAGGTGCCCGTGTCCCCGGTGAGTGGAAGTGATCTGGTCCTGGTCAGAGAGATGAGCCATTACTCCCGACGCCACAGCCTCCTCCCCGACATAGAGGTGAAGCGCGCCGGGTATCTTCGCAGCTTCGGATAGCTCCCCGGCTTCCTCCTCAAAGGTCCGAATCCGGACCATTCGTCGGTGAAGATCCAGTAGTACTTCGCTTGGAATTTCCATTTGCCTGCCTCGCACTGGAGATGGGCGGACTCTACTACTTTGTCACCTTCGGCGAAGCCTCTGCGCACATCACAGCGGGGAGCTGTAGGGGTCCGGGTGGCTAGAATGGTCCTCTATTGTGTTGGAGACGTCATGAGCAACAGGACTGAGATTGGTTTGCTGGCATACGAACGGTATCCGCCGCCCGAGCGCGTTTGCCCAGGTGCCCTGGTCCAGAAATTCAACGAGCACGCTGCTATGCATCGAAGAAGCATCGGGGAGAAGGATGTCTTCTGGTCGGGGAGGACCGTTGAGCCAGCGCGGACTCGGGCGGGCAAGCTTCTGTGCAAAGTTGCCGAGCGCCCTGCTGAAGATATTCGTGCCTTGCCGACATCTGGATCGACCAGAGTCGTCAAGGCCATTGTCGAAGACAACCCCTCAGTTCGTTAATTAGGAGGCCGTCCCCCATCTGAGGCGGCCGCTCATGGAGGAGCCCATGCCAGACGCAATCCTTGATAAAAGACCTGATGGTACCGCTCTCATCACCCTCAACCGGCCCGAAAGCCTCAACGCGCTTGGTGGCGACATGGTGCCATTGCTCGGCAGATACCTTGACGAATGCGAGGAAGATCGCAGTGTGCGCAGCATCGCCCTCACCGGCGCCGGGCGCGGGTTTTGCGCCGGGGGTGACGTCAAGAACATGGCAGCCGGAACTGCGCCGGGCGCCGGCGACAAGAGCCAGCCCAACCTGGCGCGAATGCTGACCGAGTCCATCGAGGACCTCAGGAAGAGACAGAACTCCTCGGCTCTTCGCTTGGCAACCATTCCCAAGCCAACGGTGGCACTGGTTAACGGCCCGGCGGCCGGCGCTGGCCTGGGCCTCGCTCTCTCGTGCGATCTTCGCGTCTGCTCCGACCGGGCAAACTTCCGAACGGCGTTCAAGAACATCGCTCTTTCGGGAGATTTCGGCGGCAGTTACTTCCTTCAACGCCTGGTCGGATACGGGCGGGCGCTCGAACTCTATTACACAAGCGCGGTAATCGATGCCGAGAATGCCCTGTCTCTCGGCATCGCCAATCTTATGGTGCCCCACGACTCGCTTCTCGAGGAGGGCCTTAGCTTCTGCGCCGAGCTGGCATCTGGACCGACGTCGGCCTACGGACGGATGAAGTCCAACTTCAACTTCTCGGCGACGGCCCGGCTTTCTGATGCCCTGGACCACGAAGCATTCAACATGCGGCTGGGCCGGAACGCGCCTGATTTCTCAGAGGGCACTCGATCCTTTGTGGAGAAACGCGCACCCAGGTTCACGGGGGAATAGGTAATGGAGCTCGGTTCTTTCAGCGGATTCGATTTATCATTGCACGATCCTGGGATTTTGCTTGTCGCTTTCAATCAGCCGGAGCGCCTGAACGGCATGACCCAGGGATTGAAGAGAGATCTCGTCGAAGTCGCACACAAGCACAGCTGGACGACACCGTGCGCGTCGTGATGGTCACAGGAACAGGCAGAGCATTCTCCGTCGGCGATGACATCACCGGCCGGTCGCCGGCCGAACCGACGCGGCCTTTGGTCACTCCGGTCGGCAGCGACCATCGCATACCTACCGGAACACCCGATAGGTTTCGGGCTATCTCACAAGCCCTGAATATCGCCATACAAAATCTGGACAGGATAACCGTGGCGGCGATCAATGGCGAAGCCGTGCAGACCGGCCATTCCCTGGCGCTCGGGTGTGACTCTCGGGTCCCGTCTGAGAAGGCGCGATTGCGGAGTGGCACGCTTCGATTTGGACTGCTCCCGGACGAGGGCGGACAGTACCTGCTGGTGCAGCACCCTGGCGCGGGTCGAACGCTCGATTCTCTGCTGCGAAACCGGGTCGTCGAGGCAGCTGAAGCCCTTGCACTCGGCCTGGTGCACAAGGTCGTCAGCTACGAACCCCTACTGGAAGAGTCGCTAGAGACCTTGCCCGTGACCTGGCTGTCGGTCCACAGGTTGCCATGAGGCTGCTCAAGCGCTCGATGTACAACGCAGCCGATTCGACGTTTGCCCAGTCTCTCGACGAAATAGCAGCAAAGACGGCGGTTTCGGACCATCATGAGGATGCAAAGGAAGGAGTTGCGGCGTTCCGTGACGAGCGATCTCCCTCATTCAACAAATGGCTCGAGCGTGGAGAGCTCAGCTGAAATGACCGCCAGAAGCCTGCCACCTTCAAGGTTCATGCGCGTGGCACTGGGCGCTGCCGAGCAGGCCCGCGGCAGGACCGGTCCGAATCCCTGGGTGGGCGCCGTGGTCGCAAGGGGCCATGAACAGGTCTCTGTGGCGTGCACGCAGAAGTCTGGCAGTCTTCATGCCGAGGCAGCGGCGTTGGTCGGCGTGGATACAGCCGGCGCTACGCTCTACACGACACTCGAACCTTGCGTCTCATTTCCCGGGAAGCGCACTGCTCCGTGTACCCGGGTCATACTGGCCGCCGGCCTGGCGAGGGTTGTGATTGCACTTCCCGATCCAGACCCAAACGTCGCTGGGCGTGGCATCGCGGAGCTTCGCTCCAAGGGCGTGCATGTTGAGGTCGGGGACGGTTTCAACTCCGCATTCGGACAGTTACGCCCATACGTGAAACATCGTCGCACCGGGCGCCCGTATGTAATCGTCAAGTTTGCCGCCTCGCTGGACGGACGCGTCGCTTCGAGGTCCGGAGATTCCCAGTGGATCACAGGTAAAATCGCCCGGGAACGGGGACACGCCGAACGCGCCCGCTGCGACGGAATTGTCGTTGGTAGTGGAACGGCGCTGGCCGACGACCCCCTGTTGACTGCTAGGCCACCTGAACGGAGTGGCTTCGTCCAGCCGGTGCGAATCGTGCTCGATAGCCGCGGAAGACTGTCGCCGAAGGCCAGACTCTTCGGAGACGGTGGCCAGGCGATAGTGGCAACAACGTCCATGTCTCGCGAGTCGTGGCGCGAGTCGATCGCAGAGGCTGGAGGTCGAGTCATCCTCGCGGGGCAAGGGAGCGACGGTGTCGACCTTGATGAGCTCATGAATCTCCTCGGGAGCGAGGGCCTGGTATCGGTCCTGGTTGAAGGCGGTGGCACACTCATCGGCAGCCTCTTGCGGGGTGGTCACGTCGATGAGCTTCTCGGATTCATAGCCCCGATTGTGATTGGCGGCGATGGAGCCCCCGCAGTAGCGGGCCCTGGCGCAGAGACGCTCCAGGGTGCCTGGACGATGCACGAGAGCACCGCCCACGTGCTTGGCGACGACGTGCTCATCAAAGGATTCGTCTCAGAGATCGAAGCGCCGGAAATTGAGTGGTAGGAATCACAGTTTCCGAGAATTCAATGTTTACCTAAATCAAAACAGGATTCGTTCATTGCCGACGCGAGGGACTTCGCGCTACGATCGCTGGGCGACACGTAATTTTGGATTCGAGGTGGCGGGTGTACGAGTTCCCTAAATGTTTGAAATGCGGTGACGGGGACCTGATCCCGTTTTCCGACTTCGGTAGCCAGGGCGCCCCAATTCACTTCAAGGCCTGGGCGTGCACAAACCCGTCGTGCGGATACAACATGAAGATCCGCAACGGCGACCTCTATATCAGTGAGCCTATTAATGACGGCCAGTTCCATACTGCGAGGAGATAACCTATCGGGCAGGGTCTGATGTTGTTGGAAGGTCCGTTCTGGCCGGCCATGCTACGCTGGCGCGGCTATGGTTGAGCAGGCAAATAAGATCTACCAACCGGCCCCTCTGGCACTCGACACAGACGTGGATTCGGAGGTTGAGCAGAACCTGCTCATAACGAGCGTCGACCAGGTACTGAACTGGGCACGGCGCTCATCTCTGTGGCCAGCAATGTTCGGCCTTGCCTGCTGCGCAATAGAGATGATCGCTACTGCGATGCCACGCTTCGACATCGCGCGATTCGGGGCTGAGATCTTCAGGGCTTCACCTCGACAGGCGGACCTCCTGATCGTTCCTGGCACCGTGACATGGAAGATGTCACCGGCCGTGAGGCGTGTCTGGCTGCAGATGCCGGAACCCAAATGGGCCATCGCAATGGGCGGTTGCGCCATCATGGGCGGGCCCTTCGCCTATGGCTACAGCGTCACTCCGGGCGTCAACACGTTGCTTCCCGTTGATGTATATGTGCCAGGTTGCCCACCGCGGCCCGAATCACTCCTGACTGGGCTCATGCTCCTCCAGGACAAGATCGAGAAGGACACGATCGGCAAAGGCTGGGTGCGACGCGACGTCGAGCCACAGTTCCATCGCTTCCTCCCCGAGGGTGACCCCATCAGGAAAGAACTCGAGATGCTCTGGCCACCCTACATCGGGTACGACGAGCCCTACGCCGACTCCACCGTCTGATCGCCGTCTGCCCTGCTCCGCTCCTAAGAAAGTCAAAAGAGGTCGCTTGTTACCGGGCGACCGGATAGCGTCGGACGACACGATTTCGCTGCTGGAGTACCTTTCATGGCCGTAACCTGGGAACAAATCGAAAAGATTGCGAAGCCGGTCTTCGATCAGGGCATGCAGCCGGAGAGGCAAGACCTGCTCGACCTTGCGTTTGCCGACAGTGCTGACGACGATCTGATAGATGCGCTCGACTCGCTGTCCAACCGACCTCTGCAATCGCTCGATCAGCTCAAAGAACAGCTACAGGAAAGCGGGGCAATATCCTAGGACGGCAGTCTCGACGAGGTCGAGCAGTCAAGCTCCCAGGGTTGCGTTGGCGGCTACAAAGGCGTTGATCTCGTCGTAAACACGCCACATTTCACGTTCATTCGCATAGGGGTCGCTGGCCGCCTCAATCAGGACCCCCGGGAATGCATCGATGATCTCTTGGTGATCGTCTATCACGAAGTCCGGGACGAAAGGTACACCAAGCTCATCGAGGCGGCTGTGGTGGTTGTGAAGGGGCTTCCAGAAGCAGTCCTCGACAAAGTCGTGTAGTTCGAAACGACGTACGACTTCCCAGCGAGGGCCATACCCGCTCCAGAGGTAGAGCGTGTGACCATCATCACGAAGCCTGGCAAAAACATCATGAACATGAGGCCTTAGCCTGACGTCCCAGGTGATGAGGGTGTCGTCAACGTCGAAGAAGATGTTCACAAGCCAAAGCCTACCCTGATCGCCCCTATGCGTCAGCGCCCGCCCGGGTCACCAGCGCGGAGAGGCTGCGTGAACGCGAGGCCAACATCGGAGAGATCGTCCCCAAGTTGCTCGCCCATCGGCCGGATTCCTTCCTCAATCCAGGCGCGCAAGTCCTCCCATGCTCGCGCGTACTCAGTCTGGCTGAACTCGCAGTGTCCGGCGTTTCGGATCGCTCTCTGCACCAAGAGGTCGGCTGTGCCGACTGCCATAGTCTTCTCCCGGTAGGCCACTTCCAGCGAAATCGGGACGAACAGGTCGCCCGTGTTGTGAAGAGAGAGAAGCGGGGCTGAGAGATCTCCCGAGGTGGGAATCGCGTCAGGATGCTCGAGCGGATCGCGAGTCCCCACTTCGGGTTCGATCCGCCGGATTGCCTGATTGAGTTCGTCAGCGCTCATCCCTGCGCCCGTCGGCGCTCCGTAAACGAATCCCACGTTAGTCGTTGCTGCGACAGCAACGGTGCTCCGCGTTGGATCGCTGAGGAGCAAGCCAAAGTTCGTGGCGAAGTTCTTAGCGAACCCTTCCTCGAAGAAGGGTCGGCTCCCGCCAGAAAGATCACGCACTGCCGCTTTGAAGTGATTCCCGCGCGGACTCAAAGCGACGGGTTCTCCGAGAGTCAGGCCTATCTGAAGAAGGGCCACGAGAACCCTCGCCGAAGAAGAGCCTATTGGAAGATAGACTCCGCTAAAGACCTCCGCCAGCAATCCCCACGAAAGGAGGTAGTCCAGTTGCTCTTCGCCGCCGACGGCCCCACAGAACGAAAGGCCACCGTCGTATTCGCCGCGCATATGCTCGAGGGCCAGGATGACAACGTTGCCGCCCATGGAATTGCCCGCGATCAGCACGGGCGAAGCTTCTCCAAACTGCGATTCGAAGTGCCGGGTGAGCGCCATCGTTGCGTCGGCCCCGATTCCGGGCGTATATCCATTCTCGTCGTAGCTACTGGCCGCCCACGCGTAGCCTGAATCGATGATCGCGCTTCTGAGGGGACCCGGGGGATTAGAAACGCTGACCTCGTTGCCGAAACCACGGAACCCGTGGGACCAGAGCAGCAGTCCGCCGCCACTCCAGCCGTCCGGCATTTCGATCCTGTACACCGAGTTGCCGAGACGTCCGTGGTAGCCCTCTGTGCCCTCGAGCGGATCAAAGGACGGGTCGCGTGCGGTCGTCGGCTCGCCCGTCCCGGTCCCAAGACGCCGGTGACCGGTTTCAGAAACTCCCGCGTCAGGGAGCGCGATCGATGTCCCGGTCGACTCTGTTGGTGTTGAACTGGCCGAAGGCGTCGCCGTTGAGGAAGCCGCCGTGGGCGAACCGGTTAGCGAGGACGTTGGCGTTGGGTCGGCGGAACCGTCGCCCGAGTCTCCGCACGCGATAGTAACCAGCAGAACTCCGACCAGTGTCGGGAAGAGCGCCATCACACCCCGGTACTTCCCCTTTCGTGGCGGCCGAGTTGTCACCGCGGTGGCAGTCCACCAGACGCTTCGTAGATGTCGCCGAGAATCTTGAGTTCCCGTTCACCGGCCACGAACTCGGGCCGGTATTGATCGACGATCACGTAGGGGCGGAGGCGGATGTTAACGAGGCGATCCCCGTGAAAGATAGTTTCGGCGAGAACGCCCTCGGTGAACTCGGGAGCCCGCGTCTGGTCGAAAATGAAGTTCCCCAGCGCGTAGGCGACAAAGTTGTCGGGAGCATAGTCGACAGCCTGCACCCAGTGTGCCTGGTTGCCGATCACGACCGTGGCACCAGCAGTAACCGCGATTGGAAGCGCCTTGAGGCTCCTTACGCTTGGAATGTGGGTCTCCTCTGTGCCCGACTGGACCTGAACCAGGACAACGTCAACGTCCGCTGCGAGGGATTCGATCGTGGACTGAAACCGGTTCAATGAAAGCTCTTCCGCCGGCCGGAAGAATGATGGTTCCCCGGCCGCCAGTTCCTCGGTGTAATCGTCATCGAGCGGTGCCGTGCCCGGCTCGTCCTCCGTTGCTTCGAAGGCGTAGGCCGCCACATCATCGAAACCGAGGATGCCAAATCGGACGCCGTTCACTTCGAAGATGCCGGGTTGAAGGGCCTCGCTAAGGTTGCGGCCTCCTCCCCAAGTCTTAATGCCCGAGCCGTTCAGGAGCTCCAGAGTGCGCAGGAATGCCTGGTTGCCGCAGAAAATCACGCCGCAGTCGAAGATGTGATTCGTGGCCACCGTCAGACCATCAATCCCGGCGACGGTAAGCGCCTCTATCACCTCGGGGGGAGAGGAGAGGTTCGTAATTTGAACGCAGCCGTAAGGCTCCGCAATATCGTGAATAGCTCCATCGAGGGAGCCAAATGCAAGGTCTGCGGAAGCCAGATACTCGCCGACTGGAGTGCGCAGGGCCGCCGCCCAATCTCCCGTAGCACGGATCTTGTCCAGCGTGCAGCGGGACTGGAGGATGTCTCCTGTCAGAACTATCGTCGCCGGTTGCGAATGAGATGGAGCGAGTGTCGAGCGGACCCGAGCGATATTTTCCATCCCCAAGGGAGTGGACGCGTTAACCGTCACGAATTCCCGGTAGGGCCAGTCTGCCAAGTCTGCAAGAAATCTGACAGGATCGCGCCCTTCGACCGCGATCGCGACGACCGACGCGTCTACAAATTCGAAAGGAACGAGCGCCACCGCCCCCATATCCTCGGCAATCAGCGCTACTGCATCTTCATACGACCCCACAATAGCAAGTGCAGGATGTCTTGCTCCAAACCAGAGTTCCAGTAGCCAAAGGTCGGCCAACATACCGGCAACGGCAGTCACGGGCTGGTCGAGTCCCCCGACCTCCGACCAGTTTCCGACAGCGCCGCGGAATATCGCCTCCACCTGTTCTTCGCTGAGCTCGTACAGTCCGGTTTCGGGTGAAACAATAACTACAAAGTCAGCGACAACCAGCGCTCCTTCATCTCCGGCCACCCCTATACCGAAGGCGATATCCACCTCATCCCCGAGGGCAACGGACACGAACTCGGACGGATCGACCGCATCCGGCAGCGTTCCGGAATACCGGAGTCGGGTATCAGCAGCCTGCGTAGCGCTCGTGCTTGCCGTCGGGCTCGACGCAAGCACGAGCTCCGGTTGGCCTTGATCACCGTCGTCGACACTGACCCAACCCAAGTAGGCGAACGCCGCGCCGAGAAACATCAAGGAAGCGATGAACCCGGCCTGCCACCAGCTCTCAGAATCCAAACGGCGCTCCACACTGGTTCTCGGACATTGTCCTATTACTCACTCCCTGGGAAGCCCGAGCCCGCGGGTTGCGATGACCGTGCGCTGAACTTCGCTGGTGCCACCCTCAACGGTGTTGGCGGTAGCCCTGAGGAAAATGTACTGGATGTCGGCGGCATAGCTCGAGCCGCGCGTCCCGACCGCCTCCATTCCTAGCGCCTTGAGTGAAGTCGATGCGATGCGCTGTTGTAGCTCTGCACCGAAGCGCTTTGCCATCTGAGACTCTCGGGTCGGTGCGACACCGGTCTTCTCCTGTTGTGAGGCCACGTAATAGGCCATGTTTCGAAGGAGTTGGACTCCGATAGCGTGCTCTGCTGCTTCGAACCTGGTTGAGTCCGTGGTAGGAACCTCACGACCTCGCAGAAAAGCCACCAGATCGTCGACGTTTCGACGCGCAGCGGAAGTGGCACCGATCGAAGAGCGCTCAAAGTCGAGGCCGACTGCGACGTTGTACCACCCGCGGTTCTCCTCGCCGACGAGCTGAGACGCCGGCACGTGGACGTTTTCGAAAAAGATCTCATTGAACTCATGTGCTCCGGCCATATTCGTCAGCGGCGTGACGGTCATGCCCGGTGAATCCATCTTCACAGCAAACGTGCTGATTCCCCGGTGCTTTGGTGCATCGGGATCCGTCCGCGCGGCCACCCATCCCCAATCTGCATAGTGCCCAAAGGTAGTCCAGATTTTCTGTCCGTTGGTGATGTACTCGTCCCCTTCCCGGACCGCCCGGGTCTGGAGCGAAGTAAGATCGGAACCGGCCCCCGGCTCAGAGTAAAGGGTGCACCACAGCTGGGACCCATCGGCGATCCCCCGCAGATACGCCTCCCGCTGAGCCTCACTCCCGTACATCATCACAACAGGGCCAACCCACGCCACCCCCATATTCGTCGTCCCCGGGACCCGGTTGTACGCCATAGCCTCATTAAAGAGCAGCTGCATCATCGGACTGGCCCCGAAGCCCCCGTACTCCTTCGGCCAGGGGAGTGCCAGCCAGCGCTGGGCTGCCAGTCGAAGCATCACCTCGCGTTCGATCGCGAGACGGGCGTCCAGCGAATCGTGCTCTTCTCCCCAGCTGTCAGGCAGACCTACGTCAATGCATGACTGAACTTCCGCTTGGAACGTTGCCTGCTCGGCCGACAATCGGAAATCCATCATTTACCCTTTGACCCTATGTGGGCTGATTGTAACCGCGCGCCCGGAAATGTCGGACGGGGAGCGACAGATGTTGGCAATCGCCAAAACGCTCGTCAGCACCCCACAGCTGATACTGGCGGACGGGCTGACACTTCTCTTGATGACTCACATGACCAGGAGGTTACAGCTCAGACTGATCGCGTGGTGCGAATGCAGGACAGACGCATCCTTGCGTGAGTCTGGTCACAACATTTATCCGTCTTCCCGGTCGGTGCCGCGGAGCACCTATACTCCCTTCATGTCGTCGGCACAGACCGGGAAACAGCGGCTGGTGATTCTCGACTCACACGGAATTCTGTTCCGAGCCTTCTTCGCATTCGGCAATTCCGAGAAGCCTCTGATGACCTCCAAGGGGGAGCTCACGTTCGCAACCCACGGTTACGCTGAGACATTAATCCGAGTCCTTGACCAGCTGAAGCCCACTCACATCTGTGCCGCCTGGGACGCAAAAGGGAAGACATTCCGGCACGAAGCGGCCGCCGAGTATAAAGCCACCCGCCGTGAAACGCCTTCCGAGCTGCTCCCCCAGATGGACCGTGTACGGGAGCTCTTGGATGTCTTCCCCATACCTGTCTACGAGAAGCAGGGCTTTGAAGCCGACGACGTCGCTGGAACGATCGCACGACTGGCCTCTGAAGAAGGCATTGAGACCTATATCGCCACACTCGACACCGACCTGGTGCAGCTGATCAAGTCGGGCGTCAACTTGTTCATGTTTCGACCATATCAGCGCGACACCGTGGATTACAACGAGGAGCGCGCAGCCGAGCGATGGGGCTTTTCGCCGCCATACATGGTCGATTTCAAGGCTCTCAAGGGCGACACGAGCGACAACATCGAGGGAATCCGCGGCATCGGTGACAAGACCGCCACGAATCTCATACGCAAATATGGAACTGTCGAATCGATCTTCGAACACGCTGACGAAATCGAGCAGCCGGCGCTGCGCAAGAAACTGGCCGGTGCTGAACAACAGGTGTTTCGCAACAAGGACCTCATCACGATTCGTACCGACGTCGCAATTGACTTCGACCTTGAGGCGTGTCGCGTCCAAGGCTTCGACAGAGAAGCGGTGATGAAGCTATTCCGCGAACTGGAGTTTCGCGTCCTGTCATCCCGCCTAGATGAGGTCCTCGGTTCGCGAGCTGGTGGGGTGCCGCCGCCTGAAAGCGACATCCAGCCCGTATACGAGACCGTCCTCGACCGCCAAGCCCTGGCAGGCCTCAAGGCTGCTGCCCAGGGCTCCCAGGCGCTGTCGATAACAACGCTCACGACTACCGGGGATCCCTCCTATCACCTTCTACTTGGTTTGGCCGTGGCCACCGAGCCCGGACGAGCTTGGTACACTCCGCTTGGCCATGCCCCGAGACTTGATGCTCCCGCACCGGAGATTACCCTCTCGGATGTCAGAGACGAGCTTGGGCCCTTATTGGCCGACCCTGCACTCGACCTGACGACCTACGGCTCCAAGTACGTGATGCATCAGCTTGCGGAAGGGGATATGACGCTCTCCGGGCCCGGGTTCGATGTCTCCATTGCCTCCTGGCTGCTGGGCGAGACGTCTTCGACCGTCGGGGCGCTCGCAAATGAGCGGCTCGGTTTTGAGATACCGTCGCTCACTTCGCTGACTGGCACTGGAAGGAAGGCCACCCCTCTCGTGCAGGTGGATCTCGACGCCTGCGCCGATGTCGCCTGCAGGGAGGCGGACGCGGTCCTCCGGTTGCGGCCGCAACTCGAAGCTCAACTCGATGAAAGGGGCCAGTGCTCTCTGTTCGAGGACATGGAACTCCCCTTGGTCCGAGTGCTGAACTCAATGGAACGAAACGGGATCGCTCTCGATGTGGCCGTCCTCAGAGACTTGTCGCAGGCGATGACCGGCGACATTGGTCGTGCAGAGAAGGAAATCTACGACCTCGTCGGCCACGAGTTCAACATCGGCAGCCCCCAGCAGCTGAGCGATGTTCTCTTCAAGGATCTCGGCCTTCCAAAAACCAGGAAGACGACCCAGGGCTACAGCACCGATCAAAGAGCCCTCGAATCTCTGAGGCCTGCAACACCCATCATCGAACTCATTTTCGAATACAGGGAGTTAACCAAGCTGAAGTCAACCTACCTGGAAGCGCTCCCCGGTGCGCTGGATGTCGACGGCCGAATCCGCACTGACTTCCAGCAGACTGTGACTTCAACTGGCCGCCTTAGCAGCAAGAATCCCAATCTTCAGAACGTCCCCGTGCGCACCGATACAGGCAAGGACATCAGGAAGGCATTCGTTGCCACGGGATTTGATAATCCCTGGTACGTCGCCGCGGACTACTCGCAAATCGAACTCCGCGTGCTTGCCCATATTTCTGGCGACTCCGGCCTCACCGAGGCCTTCCTTGCCGATCGCGACATTCACCAGGCCACCGCCGCGAGTGTGTACGCTGTTGAGCCCGACGAAGTGACTCGCCAGATGCGTGACACCGCGAAGATGGTCAATTTCGGGATCGCCTACGGGATGGGAGAGTTTGGTCTCGCAAGCAGAACGGGAATGTCCCGGCAAGCTGCGGAGGCTTTCATCAAGTCCTACTACGAGAACTTCCCCGGCATCGCCGAGTGGCAGCAAACCGTGCTGGCACAAACTCGCGACGCTGGCTTCGCGGAGACGATGTTCGGGCGCCGCCGCTACCTACCGGCCATTCACAGCACCAATTTCCAGGTCCGCTCCGCAGCCGAACGAGAAGCGATAAACATGCCGATCCAGGGCACGGCCGCCGACATCATCAAGGTTGCGATGATTAGCGTTGCAGAGAACCTCAGTGAGAAGGAGTTCCGCAGCAGAATGCTCCTTCAGGTTCACGATGAGCTCATTTTTGAGTGCCCGGCGGACGAAGTGGAACCGGTCTCCGAAATGGCGCGCCGCATTATGCCGGCAAGTGTCGAACTCAGCGTCCCGCTCAAAGTGGATATCAAGACGGGCCGCGACTGGGGCTCTCTCGCCTGACCACCTCGCTCGTCAGACCCGGCCGACCGAAGCGCCAGCCTGCTTTACGATTGGCGAATGACCAGGGACGAACACGGGATCCTGACGATGACCTGCTCGGACAGGCCCGGCCTCATCAGCGCCGTCACATCGATGCTGGCCCTCCACGGCACGAACGTCGTCGAAGCGGAGCAGCATTCCGAGCGAAGCACGAACAGATTCTTCATGCGGGTTGAGTTTCAGCCCCGGGGCGCAAGTTTCGATGCGGTCTCCAGCGGAATGCAAGCGCTATCCGCCCAATTCGAGATGGAGTGGAATCTGCGCTCGACCTCCAACCCAAAGCGCTTCGCCATTCTCGTTTCGAAGTATGACCATTGTCTGCTGGACCTGGTCTGGCGTCAGCGGGCCGGGGAGATTAGGGCCGAGATTCCGCTCGTAATCTCCAACCACACCGACCTCCAGTCTGTGGTTGAAGGGTTCTCCATCCCCTTTTTTCACGTGCCCATCAGTCGGGATACCAAGACCGATCGTGAAGCGGAGGAACTCAAGCTACTCCGCAGCTATCAGGTCGACTTCGTCGTGATGGCGCGTTATATGCAGGTGCTGTCTCCCGTCTTTCTGGGCGGATATCCCATGCACGTGATTAACGTGCACCACGGGCTCCTGCCTTCCTTCGCAGGGGCCAAGCCCTACGACCAGGCAAGGGACCGGGGAGTCAAGATAATTGGGGCAACCGCTCATTTTGCGACCGAAGAACTGGATGATGGACCAATCATCGACCAAGAGGCTGTTCGCGTTTCTCATCGGGATTCGACCGCAGAGATGATCCGACGTGGGCGCGATGCAGAGAGACTGGTGCTGGCGCGCGCGGTGCGAGCCTATGCAGAGGACCGGGTCTTCCTCGACGGCCGTCGCACAGTTGTCCTCGCCTAGTTCGAGCTAACCGCCTCCAATAGCTGGAACGACTGCAAGCTCCGAACCGTCGCTAATTGGTTCGTGAAGGGCTAGGGGCACCATCTCCCCGTCAATCGCCACTGCAAGCTCCGGACGCAGCTCTCCGTTCTCGAGCAGCCGGTCTCTGAACCCGGAGCATTCGTCGTCGACGGCACGAAGAACTTGATCGAAAGTCCCGGCCGGAACTTCGATCAAGCTCCGCTCGCCGCATAGGGCTCGAAATAGCGACGGAACATAAACCTTGACGACCATCTGATAAAAGGGAGCGAGGCACCCGATGGGTGCTCCCGCTCCGTCCTTTCAGTCCAGTTCTTGGAGAGTCTCCACGACCCTTCTCGGGGACATTGGGAGGTCGGTAAACCGTTGCCCCGTCGCATCGGCGACAGCGTTAGCTACCGCGGCCAGCGGCGGAATGATTGGAACCTCACCAACTCCGCGAACACCGTAGGGATGTCCCGGGTTGGGTACTTCGAGGACGATCGTATCGATCATCGGAAGATCGAGAGTGGTCGGCATCCGGTAGTCGAGAAAGCTCGAATTGAGCAGCTGACCCTCTTCGTCGTAGAAGTACTCCTCGTTGAGCGCCCAGCCAACACCCTGGGCGACTCCGCCCTGGATCTGGCCTTCAACGTACGACGGGTGAACCGCCTTACCTGCGTCCTGGACCGCCGTGTAGCGGAGAATCTCGGTCTTGCCCGTATCTGGGTCCACCTCCACGTCCACGATGTGGGTGGCGAATGCGGCGCCAACGCCGCGAGCATTGAGAGAGGCTTGCCCAACGATGGGTCCGCCGGTGCGAGCCGACTGGGCTGCCATCTCCTTGAACGTCATCTCTTTGGTCGAGTCCTTAAGGCACTTCAAGACGCCTTCTTCGTAGACAACATCGTCCGCCTCGACGCTCCACAGCTTGGCAGCCCGCTCCTTCATCTGACCGACAACAGCCTGGCCAGCCTCGTATACGGCGAGCCCTGACGCGAACGTCGTCCTGGAGCCGCCGGTCACGTCGTTATGTCCAATCGAGTCGGTGTCAACGACCGCCGGTCGGATGTCCTCATAAGACACCCCGAGTGACTCGGCCAATTGCATCGAGAGCGATGCACGTGTGCCACCGATGTCAGGCGATCCCTCCGTGAGGTTCACCGAGCCATCAGGGTTGACCGATGCGGCCACTCTCGACTGCATTCCCCCGTTGAACCAGAAGCCCGATGCGACCCCACGACCACGATTAGGGCCTTCGATTGGCGTCTTGTAGTGCGGTGAGTCAAGCGCAGCTTGGACACACTCCTCGTGGCCGATGGTCGGAAAGACCATCCCGGTCACCATCTTGGTCCCCTCCCTGGAGGAGTTCTGCAAGCGGAACTGCAACGGATCAACGTCCAACTGCTTGGTGATCTCATCGATCACCTGCTCCGAGGCGAATGCGGCAGCCGGCGCACCAGGAGCCCGGTAGGCTGCCGTCTTCGGCTTGTTCACGACGACGTCGTAAGTGTCGAGCTTAATGTTTTCGATGCTGTAGGGAGCCAGCATGCACATGGCACCGGCGCCCACTGAGGAGCCTGCGAAAGCGCCTGCCTCGTAGGTCAGCGATGCCTCAGCGGCGGTGATCTTCCCGTCCTTGACCCCCATCTTCATTCGGATCGCCGTGCCACTCGTTGGGCCAGAGGCCTCAAACACGTCACGCCTCGACATCGACATCTTCACGGGCCGCCCGATCTTGCGCGAGAGAACCGCCGCAATGGCATCAAGATAGATGGTCATCTTGCCACCAAACCCACCGCCGATTTCCATAGGCGTGACTCGGATGCTCCCGAGTGAACGGCGCAGTATTTCCGCAACCTGCGACCGGACCGCAAAGGGGCCCTGTGTGCTGGTCCAGACAGCGATCGTATCGTCCGGATTCCACATCGCTGTAGACGAATGGGGTTCGATATATCCCTGGTGGACCATCTTCGTCGTAAACGCGCGCTCGACTATCAGGTCAGCCTCAGCAAATCCGGCTTCGACATCGCCAGCGGCGAACTGCGAATGAGACGCGATGTTGCTCGGCCTGTCGCTCGTCTCCCCGCCAAGTTCCTTCGTGCGCCGTGATTCGTCTAGAATCGGCGCATCGTCGCGCATTGCATCGCGCACGTCGAGGACTGCCGGGAGAAGTTCGTACTCGACCTTGATCTTCGCTACAGCATCGTCCGCCTGGTTCTGCGTCTGCGCGGCCACAGCGGCAATTCCGTGACCTGCGAAGAGAACTTTTTCGGACGCAAGAATGAGTTCGCTTAGTTCCTTGATGTTGACGGCCCCCTCGCCAACCGCCTCGGTCTTATCTTCTGCAGCGGGAAGATCCGAATGAGTAGCAACTGCGAGGACTCCGGGGCTCTTTTCTGCTTCGGATAGGTCGACCGAGACAATTCGAGCGTGAGCATGAGGCGATCTCAGGATCTGTGCATAAGCCAGTCCCGGAGGATGCGTGTCTGCGCCGTAGCGGGCGCGGCCGGTGACTTTCTCCACACCGTCGGGGCGGATCGGCCGCGTTCCAACAACTTTGAAGTCCGGCTTTTCGGCTGAGGTCATGCGGAAGCTCCTTGCTGCATTTTCTCTCCAGCTTTTTGGACCGCGCGAATAATCTTGTCGTACCCAGTGCAGCGGCAAAGATTTCCGGCAAGGTAGGCGCGGATTCTCTGCTCATCGGCATCAGGCTCTTTTCCAAGAAGAGCTACGGCGGCGACGATGAACCCCGGTGTACAGATGCCACACTGGAGTGCTGCCTCCTCCAAGAAGGCCTGCTGCACCGGGTGTAGGCCCGCGCCGTTGGCGATGCCTTCAGCCGTGGTGATCGAAGCTTCCTGAGCTTCCACTGCGAGTACACAGCATGCATTTACCAGCCGTCCGTTGAAAAGGACGTTGCACGCTCCGCAGTTGCCGTTGTTACACCCTTCTTTGGCGCCCGTGAGTCCGAGCGTCTCACGAAGAACTGAGAGTAGGCTCTCCCGGGGTTCGGCGAGAAATTCCGTCTCGCTGCCGTTAATCGTGGTGACTACGTGTGTCCTCGCCATGCCTTTACCGTGCCTCCTTGGCTCTGCTCAGTGCGCCTTCCAGCGCGCGCCTTGTGAGAACCGAACTGAGATGCTTCCTCTGGGCAGCGGACCCGCGCATGTCAGTTATTGGACGGGCCGCGTCCGCTGCTAACTGGCCGGCTCGGGCGAAAGCCTCCTCGCCCGGCGCTTGGCCCTCAAGCGCGGCGCCTGCCTCCTCGACGACCAATGGCGTCGGCGCGACCGCTCCGATGGCGATCTTCGCGCTTTCGATGGTGTCGCCTCCGGGCGCGAGGGTGATCCGTGCGCCGGCTGACGCCACGGCGATGTCCATCTCGTTCCTGGGGATAAATCGGATATACCTAGCGCCGGAGTTAGCAGGCTGAGCCGGGATCATAATCTGGACAAGGATCTCGCCAGGCTTGAGAGTATTTTCGCCGGGACCCGCGAACAGATCCTCAACAACGATCTCACGCTCGCCCGAAGATGAACCGATCAGCAGCCGCGCGCCCTGGACCGCAAGAGCGCAGGCAGAGTCGCCAGCAGGGCTTGCGTTGCAAAGGTTCCCGCCGAGGCTTGCCCGTCCCTGGATCTGGATACCGCCGATGAGGGTCGCCACATCAATGAGGGCCGGGAAGGCTCGAGTCGCTTCGGCGTTCTCGTAGATCTCTGCACATGGCATTGCGGCACCGATCGCCAGGCTGCCATCGGAGCGGAGAGTAAGGGACATCAGCTCCGGTATGTGCTTAAGGTCGATCAACTGATCGCAGTGCTTACGGGCCTCCCGGAGCTGGACGATGACGTCCGTTCCTCCGGCGAGGAATGTGGTGCTCTGGCCGTTAGCGAGGAGGGCGTAAGCCTCCCCAAGCGTTCGGGGAGCAGCGTAGGTGAAATTGTCCATGTGCTCTGACTTCCGCCCCTTCGATGCATTTCGCCGCAGCCACCCCGGCATACGGCACAGCGCATGATCATACCGGTCACCGGGCCAACGTGTCGCCGGGGCGTGGGGTAAGTCCTTCGAGCGTCGCCGAACGCACTCCAAGAACGCTCACCGGTTCCGGTCTACGTCGGACCGGCCCGAGGGTAGAAGCCTTCTGGCAGCTGCCTCAAGAGATGTTCAAAGCGGCCGTTCGGAACTCGGCCCTAACAGGTTCCTCGACGAACAGTTCGGACCTTCTCCTAAGTCGAGGGCTTCGGAGAAGGGGTCGACGGTGTTGACGGCGGAGCACCGAGCTGGCGAATGGGCTCGGGGAACAGACGGTCCTGGCCGAGCGTGTCGTCCCAATGCTGGAACAGCCAGTCGATATCAAACATCGGACTGCGGCCCATCAGCACGCGCTCCTGGACGGGGTCGCGGTAAACGCTGATTCGGTGCCCACCGGCTCCGAAGATTCGACCTGAGACTTCGGATGCATCATCCGAAGCCAACCAGACGGCAATTGGTGCGATGGCTGCCGGGTCTCGCGCCGTCCCCGCTGCACCCAGACTCGGCGCCGGAGCCGCCCGATCAACCATGCGCCCCCGGTCCGTCATCCTGGTGGATGCCGATGGTGCTATCGCGTTGCAGGTTACGCCGTACTTCTTGAGGGCGAGAGCGTTCGATCTCATGAGACCCAGCTTCCCGGCGTGGGCGGCAGAATAGTTCGGCTGTCCAGCGCCCCCAACGATGCCAGCATCCGACGTCACGTAGATGATGCTGCCGCCGGTTTGGGACTGACGCCAGTAGATGGATGCAAACTTCGTCGGTGCGAAGCAACCTTTAAGATGGACCCGAACCACCTCATCCCATTCATCCTCGGTCATATTGAAGATCATGCGTTCACGTAAAATACCGTGGGTGCAGATCAGGGTGTCCAGCTTTCCGTATGTGTCCAGTGCAGTTCGGACCACCTGCTCGGCGACGGCCAGATCGGCAATGTCGCCAGCAACTGCTACGGCCTCTCCTCCCGCCGTCTGGACCCGGCCCGCGACGGCGTCAACTCGAGCAGAATCGATCCCCGACCGTCCTTCGACATCGCCGCCAGTATCGGTAACTACCAGGCGGGCGCCCTGTGCCGAAAAGGCGTCGCACACGCCTCTGCCGATCCCGCCTGCAGCACCGGTAATGATCGCGACTTTGCCGTCAAGGTGTTTCGTAGCCATCAGGTCACCTAAGGGGATGTGGGTGGCGCGGGATGCCAGCCGCCGGCGCCAAGTGTCTCAGGCATGACCCGAAACAGTTCGTCGATATCCCAAACGGGGGTCTCTGAATAAATCGCGGAATCCCAGGTCGGCTCCCGCCACATCGTAAGCTTGTGTCCGACCGCACCGATGATGCGGCCAGTGATGTTCGAACCCGCGTCGGAAGCCAAGTAAACGACCGGGGGAACGACATTCTTCGGGTCGCGCTCGGTACCCTCAGCCGAAAGACTGGGCGCCGGTCCTCCGCGGTCGACCAGTCGCCCTCGGTCCGTCATCCGCGTAGACGCGCCAGGGGAAATGCAGTTGACTCTGACGCCGTAGCGCCCGAGCGCGTTGGCGGTGGAAAGCATCAGTCCGATCTTCCCTGCATGAGCCGCCGAATAATTCGGCTGTCCTGCGCCCCCCCTAATGCCCGCTAAGGAGCTGAAGTAGATAATGCTGCCGCCGGTTCGCGTTTGCCGCCAGTAGATCGAGGCGAACTTTGTTGCAGTGAAGCAGCCCTTGAGATGGACGCGAACGACTTCGTCCCACTCGTCCTCGGTCATGTTGAAGACCATTCGCTCGCGAAGGATCCCGTGAGTGCACACGAGGCTGTCGAGCTTGCCGTAGGTGTCGAGCGCCGTCCTGACCAGACTCTCGGCGTATTCCATGTCGGCGATGTCGCCCGTGGCCCCGACCGCGCTTCCGCCAGCAGTCGTGATGGAGTCGACCACGGCCTGGACCCTGGAGGCGTCGACTCCGGAGCGTCCTTCAACGTCTCCGCCGGTATCGGCCACGATGACGCTCGCTCCCTGTTCAGCAAAGATGCGGCAGACTTGCGATCCCATGCCGCCAGCACCACCGGTGACGATCGCGACTTTGCCCTCGAGATGTTTTGCCATTCGGCGCGGAATCTACTCATCGCCGAGTGGTGCGTCAATGGAAGAACAGACCGGGAGGATAGGGCGTCGCGAGGCGCCGACCTGCTAACCTCACGCGACGGTCAGGAGGTACATCGTGAAGTTTGGCGTGAGTTTGTTTGTCACCGGCTACTCGATAACACCGGCGGAGGCCGCGAGGGCAGCTGAAGACGTAGGCCTCGACTCCATCTGGTTTCCGGAGCACACGCACATTCCGGTAAGTTCGCAGTTTCCTCGTGGAGATGAGGTGCCGCGAGAGTACCGGAGCACGCTGGACCCGTTCGTGGCGCTCGCGAGTGCTGCCTCTGTCACGAGCACGCTCAAACTTTGCACATCCATCGCCTTGGTTGTCCAGAGGGACCCGTTCACCCTGGCCAAGGAAGTGGCCACGCTGGACGTCCTGTCCGGTGGACGAGTGATGCTCGGTATCGGCGCCGGTTGGAACGAGCCGGAAATCTTGAATCACGGGACGGACCCATCCCGCCGCTTCAAAAACCGCATCCACCCATCTTGATCGGGGGAGCGGGTCCTGGTGTGATAAACCGAATCGTGAGGTACGCCGATGGGTGGCTTCCTATAGCTCTTAGTCAAGGGGAAGACCAGCTCGCCGAACAGATCACAACCCTCCGCGAGAAGGCTCAGATGGCCGGTAAGGAACGCCCCGACGTTACGGTCTTCAGCGCTCCTAAAGACCCAGGCTCAATAACCAAGATGGAAGAGATCGGGGTTGATCGCCTCGTTTGGGGCTTGACGCCGGCCCCGGCCGATGTGGTGCTGCCAGAGATACAGGCCTACGGCAAAGTGTTGGCAGCGTACAACTCCGGCAACGGAGAATAACTGGTCCGAGATCTTCCCGTCATAGACGGGACTGGGTCACGAGAGGGATCCAACATGAATGAAGAATACGATTACGACGTCATTGTTGTAGGAGCCGGCGCGGCCGGCCTTGCGGCAGCAGTGGCAGCGCATGAAGGGGGCGCCTCAGTCGTCGTTGTTGACGCCGACGACAAGGTGGGAGGCTCATCTAGGCTCTCGGGCGGCCACTTCTACGCGTCGGGCACCAGCCTCCAGCGGGAGCGTGGGATCACGGACGATAGCCCGGACGACATGTTTGAGTACTGGATGACCCTCAACCAGTGGATGATCGAACCGGCCGTCGCTAGGAAATACTGCGACAGCGCTGGGCCCACGCTTGAGTGGCTGCGTGAACTCGGAGTCGAGTACCGCGCAGACCGTTTGTACATATCGGGCTCTGACTCCGTGCCGCGGGGGCACCCCCCGGAGGGCGAGGGCCTAGCAGTTGTAAAGGTGCTCGACGGTGAGCGAATTCGCCGCGGCATCGACATCGCATTGCAAACCCGCGTTGAACAGCTGGTCAGCGCGGACGACGGACGAGTCCTGGGCATCGACGTCGACGAGGATACCATCCGGGCGGGGGCGGTAGTAATTGCGACCGGCGGGTTCGGCCACAACAAACAATTCATCGAGCGTTACTGGCCAGACGCAAAGGACGGTGGTGACTGGACATGGTGCATTTCCGGTCCGAAGAGCGTCGGCGACGGGATAACGCTCGGAACAACTGCCGGTGCTGTCCTTGACGGTCACAACCGCGGGCTGCTTCTTGTCACACCGGGGCTCAACCAGGAACTCGACGTGATGGTTCCACCCTGGGTTGTGTTTGTGAGCCGCGAGGGCCGAAGGTTTTGTAACGAGACGGCGCCTTACAACGTGTTAGCCGGGATGTTTCGCAGGAACGGAGGAAGCGCTTACGCCGTTTTCGACGAAGAGAGTCGCGCCCAGGCGACGGTTGGACCGGCAAACAGGGCCACCTGGGTTGCCGATGTGTTGGAGGAAGCCGCAAACACCGGGCGCATACATCGGGCGGACACCCTCGAGGAGCTCGCAGAGAAGGCATCAATCAATGTCGAACCATTCCTCGGTACGGTCAGCCGGTACAACGCCGACATGGCTGCCGGCGAGGACTCGACGTTCTTCAAGAACGCAGTCGGCATGCGTCCCATAACAACGCCGCCTTATTACGCTGCTGAAGTGCGGCCGGCGATTATCTGCTGGACCGGGACAGGTCTCCGAATCGATGCCGACACCCATGTAATCGGTGGCAATGAGGAGCCCATCCCGGGACTATTCGCCGCCGGCGAGACCGTTGGAAGCCTCCATGGCGACCGCTACATCGGCGGCGGCGGCTCATTTGGTCCTGCCGTTACTTTTGGCCGAATCGCGGGAGCCCACGCCGCAGTGGAAGCTCTCGGGCGCTGAGTTCTCGCTCGAGGTATATTTCAGCGCCTGCGGCCATTGGCTCGCGATCGGGGAGGTAACACATGCTCAGCGGATATCGGGTTCTTGACCTTTGTGACGAGCGAGGCTTTGTCGCCGGGCAGATCTTGGCCGACCTGGGCGCCGACGTGATTGCGGTCGAGCCGCCCGGAGGTTCCCCCGCGCGTCGCCTGGGACCGTTTGCCGGCGGTACTCCAGACCCTGAAAACAGCCTCCAATGGTGGGCCTACTCCAGGAACAAGAGGAGCGTCTGCCTGGACCTCGACGAAGCCGTCGGGCGAGAGCAGTTCCTGGAACTCGTGCGCACGGCAGACTTTCTTTTCGAATCCGGTGGACCTGGATTCCTCGAGAGTCACGGCCTCGGATGGGAGATTCTTTCCGAAGAGAATCCGCGACTGATCGTCGTTTCGATTACTGCCTTCGGCCTGGACGGCCCCAAGGCTGGCTGGCCAGTGAGTGACCTGACGGCGTGGGCAGCATCGGGTGCCTTGCTGGTCACGGGGGATCCCGATCGGCCGCCGGTCTATGTCGGCCTTCCGCAGGCCTACCTTCATGCCGGCGCGGATGCTGCGCTCGCCGCCATGGTCGCGCACGAAGCACGGCTCAAAGACGGCCTCGGGCAGAGGGCGGAGGTATCGGCTCAAACATCGGCAATGGCGACGCTGCAGTCCTGGTGCCTGCCCCACGGCTGGAATGACATCGAAACCAAGCGTATCGGCGGCGGTTTTCAGCTCGGACCTCTCAATATGCGTTTTATCTACCCCTGCGCGGATGGTCATGTTCTGATCACTTTTCTCTTTGGAAATGCGCTCGGCCCCTTTACCCGGCGCCTGATGGAATGGATGTGCGAGGACGGCGTTATCGACGAGGTGACCCGCGACAAGGACTGGGTCGGCTATGCAGCCGCACTGCTGGGCGGCGAAGAACCCCTGTCTGAGCTCGACCGCCTGCAGGAAAAGATCGAGGAGTTCTGCCTGCGACACACGAAGGACTACCTCTTCGACGGTGCGATGGCGAGAACTGTCCTCCTGGTGCCGGTGAGCACCATCGAGGACGTTATGAAGGCACAACAGCTCGAAGCGCGCGGCTTCTGGACGGAGGTCGACCGGGATGGAACGGTTGCCCGATATCCGGGTCCTTTCGCCCGTTTCTCCGCCACCCCTATTTCCTACCGCCATGGGCCTCCGACCATCGGACAGCACACAGAGGAAGTCCTTCGGGAGAAACGCCAGGCGCGGGCTGAGGTTCCAGGCCCGGCGGAGGAGGAGGGCTCTGCTCTGCCACTCGAGGGTGTGAAGGTGCTCGATTTCACCTGGGCCGTTGCCGGGCCGGCAACAACGCGGGCTCTCGCCGACTATGGGGCAACCGTGGTGCGCATCGAATCGACCACTAGGCTGGATTCCGCGAGGACGTTCCAGCCTTACAAGAACGGAGAAGCTGGCCCAGAAAACTCCGCCTGCTATGCGGATGTCAATGCTGGAAAGCTGGATCTTTCACTGAACATGTCGAAGCAAGAGGCTCGGGACGTGGCGAAGGAGCTGGCTCGCTGGGCCGATGTCGTCATCGAAAACTATTCGCCCGGCACAATGGAACGAATGGGGCTCAGCTACGCGGCATTGAGAGAGACCAACCCCCAGGTCATCATGCTCAGTAGTTCGCTCAACGGGCAGGATGGACCCCACGGACACCTGGCTGGATTCGGGACACTCGGAGCCGCGATGGCCGGCTTCACCGAACTCGCCGGCTGGCCGGATCGCGCTCCCGCTGGACCGTTCCTGGCCTACACCGACTACATGGTTCCCCGCTATAGTGCCGCCAGCATCCTGGCAGCACTCGATCATCGCCGGCGTACGGGAGAAGGCCAGTACATAGATCTGTCACAGACTGAAAACGCGCTTCACTTCCTGGCCCCCAGCCTGCTTGACTACAGCGTCAACGGCGTTGTCGGGACCAGGGATGGAAACCGTTCCAGTCTCTTCGTTCCACACGGCGTCTACCCTTGCGAGGGGGATGATCGCTGGGTCGCAATAGTGGCCGAAACCGATGACCAGTGGCGAGCGCTTGCGCGCGCAATCCAACGCCCAGACTTGGAATCAGACCCAGATCTGCAAACCCTCGCTGCAAGGGCCAGCAGGGCCGACCAGATTGATTCGGCTATCGGCGACTGGACAGCGACTCACGAGGTCGATGATGTGGAAGTCGTGCTCGTCGAAGCCGGCGTCCCGGTGCACCGCGTCTCCAGCAGCGCCGACTGCTTCGCCGACGCCCAGCTGATCGCTCGCGAGCACTTTCCGATGGTCGACCATGCGGTCCTGGGACAGGTTCCGCTCGAAGCGCCAAGGTTCTTGTTGCATCGAACCCCGCCACCGCCGCTTAGCCCGCACCCGACATTTGGGGAGCACAATGATGAAGTCCTTCGAGGCATTCTCGGCTACGGCGACGAAAGGGTAGCGGCTCTGGCCAGCGCCGGGGCTCTGGAATAAGGCGGCTAAGGCGAGAGAGGATTGACCCCGAGTTGACCCCCCGCCCCAGGCTATCCAGAATCCGAGAACCTAAACCTTGGAAGTCTTCTCATGCCTGTCTCAATCCCTTGGGCTCTCGATGAAGTAACGTCCGAATGGCTCAACCAAGCGCTCGAAGCCGGCGGCAAATGCCCCGGCGCGAAGGTCGCCTCTCTGGAGCAGGCGGCAATCGGCGAGGGCGCCGGATTCATGGGCTCGCTGGCCATTCTCAACGTGACCTACCAGGAAGGCGCCACCGGCCCGGCAACCATGGTCGCGAAGCTTCCTACTCCCCTCCAAGAGATTCGGGACGTCGTAAAGCCATTCCGCGTGTTCGAACGCGAGGTTCGGTTCTACAACGAGGCTGCACCCCTTATGCCCGTAAAGGTTCCCATTTGCTATTTCGGGGGCATGGACATCGAAGCCGACCGGTACATCCTGCTACTCGAGGACCTTGCCCCGGCAGTTGTCGGCGACCAGCTGGCCACCTGCTCTGTGGCCGAGGCCGAGCTGGCGTTGAGAGGAATCGCCAAGGCGCACGCGACTTTCTGGGAATCGCCACGACTCCGTGAGCTGGACTGGATGCCGCGGCACAACGACCCCATCCAGCGCGGCGCCCAGGATGTCTACCAGGACAGCTGGCCCAAGTTCGTCGAATACATGGGCGACCGCCTACCATCGGAGATGATTCCCATAGGCGACAGATTCGCAACTAATATCCACAGTCTTCAGGATCGATTTGTTTCGATGCCGAATACTATCCAGCACGCCGATTTCCGCCTCGACAACATCTTCTTCGGTGAGGAGGACGGAACTCCGTCGGTGGCAATCATCGACTGGCAGGCGTCAACGCGCGGGGGCGGTGGGATCGACACCGGCTATTTCATCAGCCACAGTCTTTCGGTCGACGAGCGTAGGCGCAGCGAAAACGCGCTGTTGCGGGCCTATTACGACACCCTGCTCGAGCACGGAGTTGCCGACTATTCGTTTGAGCAGTGCCAGAAGGATTACAAAGTCGGGGTGCTGTGGGGATGGATCGTTCCTGTGTTTGCAGTGGCCAATCTCGACCTCAGCACGGAGCGAAGCCAGGCTCTCTTCAAGGCCTGGTCTGACCGCGGCTCGGCGGCCATTCTCGACCACCGGGCGGGCGATCTATTGGGCTAGGTCGCAATCGAAAACTGATCAGTCTTCAGGCAACCGGAATTTCAATTTAGGAGTTAGCAACATGACGGCAAATTTCTCACTCGAAGGCAAGACGGCAATCGTCACCGGCGGCAGCTACGGTCTCGGAGTCACGTTCGCGAGCGCGCTCGCGGATGCCGGGGCGAACATCGTCGTTACAGCGCGCTCGCTGGACCGTCTTAACGAGACCAAGGCCTTAATCGAGGCGAAGGGAAGCAACTGCGTCGCGGTCGAATGTGACGTGCGCGAGTACGAACAGGTCGCGAGCTTGATGAAGCAAGCGAACGACCGCTTTGGTTCCATTGACGTGCTGGTCAATAATGCCGGCATCTCGGACGGAAGCGGCATCCGTTCGGAGAACCAGGACCCGCAGGGATTTGTGGACCTGTGTCAGACCGACATCTTCGGGCTCTGGTATTGCTGCCACGCAAGCGCCCAGTACATGCTTCGCCAGGGAAGCGGATCAATCATCAACATCGGCTCGATCCTCGGCATCAACGGCTTCGCCCCCGGCGGCGTCCCCGGCTACTTCGCCGCGAAGGGGGCGGTCCACAACCTCACCAAGATGCTTGCAGCTGAGTGGGGGGATCGGGGCGTGCGCGTGAATGCCCTGGCGCCCACGTTCTTCGACAGCGAGATGACGCACGAATTTCTTACCGAGAGCGGGCTGCTCAAGCTTCTCGAGGGTCGGCATCCGATGGATAGGATCGGGCGTTCGGAGGATCTGGAGGGACCAGTCGTATTCTTGGCATCCGACGCATCTTCCTTCGTAACCGGCGTTGTTCTGCCGATCGATGGCGGACTCACCGCCAGCGCCGGGCATCACCCCGGGCCTTTCCCGTCGGACGAATGGGATCCGGACGGGGGCGGTCACCCACTCCAGCCAGGAACCCCGTTCCCGACCAGCTAGCGAGAACATCGGACGGGTCGGCCCCTCAGCCGGCTCGCTCGACCCCCACTCGCGTGCCGCGCATGACCGCACACGGCTGCCACATGGTAGCCGAGTACCTGAGGTGCCCATAATCACCGACCAGGTGCAACCACTTAACCATTCCTGGCTCCGCGTCATTCGGCCCGGCCCAGTTGGGAAACTGGTAGGGCTCGAATCCGTTGTACATGACAACCTGCCCCGGTCCGGCGCTCGCAGTCACACGGGCCGGCACCTGGAACTCGCCGACGTCGTTATAGACGCGGACCATCTCGTTGTCGGAGACGCCGAGCCGCTCAGCGTCCCTGTTATTGATGACGATGTGGGGAGTGCCACGGTTGGTATCTAACATCGTCTTGTTGGCAATGTTGTCTGAGTGCACACTCCAACGATTATGGCCGCTCGTGAGTTGGAACGGATAATCACCGCCGCTCATTGGAGCGTCCTTGTGAGTTGGAAGGTGCTCATCCACTTCGATGAACCAGTCGTGGTCGATCATTAACTGGACACGCCGCGTTAGCGTGGGGAATGGTTCGCCTAGTTCGACGTGGCGCCGATAGGGCGCAAACGTCTCGTTCGGCTTGGGGTCAGTGGCCATCGACATCGAACGGGGATGAATCCCCATCGTCCGCCACCGCATGATCCCATCCTTCCGAATCTGCTCCAGGCTGGCGTTCTCAGGAAGAACGCCCGTGACGGCACTGTCCTTAAGCATCTCGTCGGCTATGAGTTCCTCGTCAACAAAAGCGCCGTCCTTGGTATATGAGCTGTGAGCTTTGGTCGGGTCCCGGAGAGTTCCGCGGGCATCGGTATAAGGCTCGATGCCCCGCGCAATTGCTCTCTCCTCCAGCTTCTCCGCCAGGCGACGGAAACCCTCCCACTCAGAAACTGCCTCCGCGGGTGGTTCAACCGCTTTGTCGCTAAACGTCAGGTTCATCGTATGGCTTGAACCGAAGTGGAACCCGATTTTTTCGTACTGTTGGGCGGCCGGGAGCACGAAATCTGAGTAGAGAGCCGTGGTGCTCATCCGGATGTCCACAGTCACGACCATGGTGAGTTTGGGCCAGACACTCTCCAAGAGACGCTTCGACCCGCCCCGGGTGCGCCTTAGTACATTGCCTCCACACTCAATTACGACCCGAGGAGTTTCCTCGGGTCCGGGATGGTTAAAGCCATCCCACCAGCCGGCCTCCATCGCCTCCTCAACATACTCATCGAACGTGCGCTTCATACTCGGGTCATGCCACTCGCTGGTATTCCAGGCTTCGCGGTGACCAGCGTGGTTGTACCACCAGAAGAACGAAGGCATCATCGCTCCCTGCGGCGCCTTCGCCTGTTCCATCGCGATCACCATCGGTGTCAGCGACGGGTCCTTCTCCATGGCAGCCTGGAATCCCTTCTCTCGAGCCTCCATTATCTGGATGGCTAGTTCCTGACCGGGCTGGGACTTCATGCCGAACAGTGCTGCCCCGTCGAACAATCCGGAGAGCCAAACACGCACGCCGGTGCCCTGCTTTCCCCAGTTGCCCGTCAACGCAAGGAGAAGAACCTGGGCTCGTTCGATGAGATCTCCGTGGTAGTACTTCCCCACGCCTCCGAGGGCCCCAAGGATGCTGGTGCGCCCGGCTGCTATCTTCCTAGCGAGCGAGCGCACGGTATCTGGATGGACTCCGCAAACTTCCTGTGCCCGTTCGGGCGGGAACTCTTCCAATCTCTCGAGGAGAAGCTGGTAGGTCGGGGACACCTCTACCGAGCCCTCAAGTGTTTTCACTGTGAAGGTCCCTTCGAGGGCGGGATCGAGGTCCCCCCAGAAAAGCGTTCCCCGGGGAGCTTCCACGACCTCGTTGCTCTTTCGGTCCCACGCGTGGAACTGTTCATCATGACCGTTCTCTTCGAGGTCGGAAGCGCGCAAGAACTTCTTGGTTTCGCGATTCACAAGGAGTGTGAGATCCGTTTGCTCTCTTACGAACTGCTCGTCGACCAGTCCTTCGTCGATGATCACCTTCGACATCGCAAGGGCCAGGGCCGCATCACTCCCGACTTTGACGGGAATATACGTGTCAGAGTGGACTGCCGACGGTGAGAAGTCAGGCGCTATTGTGACCACCTCGCAGCCGTGGTAGCGAGCTTCGTTCACGAAATGGATATGAGGAATCCGCGTGTAGGTCGGATTTCCGAACCAGATGATGAATACGTCGGAGTGGAACCAGTCGTCCATGCTCGAGACAGGGCCGAGGTCGCCATATGCGGTGTAGTAGCCGGGGGCGAAGTCATTCATCTCGGCGTTCACGTCGGTAATGATTCCGCCAACGGCCTGCAGGTACTTCCCTCGTGCAAGGCCCATCTGGGGGGACGTGTTGCAGCCTGATGGTGCAACTATCGACTCGGCACCGACTTCTTCTACAGCATCGAGTACAGCGTCTGCGATTTCCGTTGCCGCCTGGTCCCAGGTGACACGTTCCCACTTACCCGAGCCCCGCTCACCGACTCGTTTGAGCGGGTACAGGATGCGTTCATCAGCTTCCAGCTGCCGAGACCAAGAAACACCCTTCTGGCAGCCCATCGGATTCATGTCCGGAACGCCTTCTTCAACGACAGGAAAGACCGCTGCTGACTCCTCGCGAACGACTTTCCCGTCCTTCACGTACACACGCATCGGGCAGTTTCCTGGATAGCAGTCGACGCAATGCGTGGCCCAGTAGACGCTGTCCCAGTCCGCGCGATCTTTGTAGACGCCACTTGGACGAGCGGTAGGTTCCGCGGTCATATGCACTCCCCAACTTATCTCGCCGGCCAGAGCAGAGCCCGAGAGTGCAGCCCCGACTACCGCCGTGTTCGGTCACAGCGCCAGCGATGGAGGCACTGCGTATTGTCGATAGTCTAATCGCTGGCTCGCCCGAGGCGTGCGACGCGGTCACACTGGCGACACGCTGCTGACCCGGTCATCGAACTTCAAGCCTCGGCCAACAGACCCGGACGTGGAGGTGAGTTGCCTTGACGTGCGAAGTGGGTCGCTCCCCATCCAACTTCGGAGCTAGGCTTAGCGCGTGAGTTCGCGCAGCCGCACCAAAACCTCACAGTCGCCTGACGTCGGTAGCCGTCATCGCCTGCGGCTGGGGCCGGTGGTTTCCGGTGGCTCCTGCATGTCTCATCTCGACGACGGAAGAGTCGCGTTCGTTGCTTTCGGGGTTCCTGGCGAACTGGTCGAAGTTACTGCTGAGCGAGTGCAGAAGGATTATGTGAAGGCGGCGGTCACGAATGTGCTCGAGCGGGCCTCGGACCGAGTCGATGCGAGGTGTCCTCTCTTCGGGGACTGCGGCGGGTGCCAGTTGCAGCATATGTCGTATGAGTCCCAGTGCGCCTCGAAGGAGGGGGTAGTTCGGGAGCAACTCGAAAGAATAGGAGGCCTTGCCGCCGACACTGTCAGGCCGATTGTCGCTGCGGATAGCCCCTGGGGGTACCGAAATCACGTTCGCTTCTCTACCGGCAAGAAGTTTGGTGATATCGGCTTCATACACCGGGTGGGAAGACGCCTGCTCAAGGTAGATTCGTGCCCTATCGCTGACGACTGGATTAACGCTCTCATACCCGCGCTGCAAGGAAAGGGCCGCGGCCTCCATCAGATACAGGTCCGGCACTCGGCCGCAACCGGAGAACACCTGATAGCCCCCGAGGTCCCTAGTGCAGAATTCCCAACTGGCCAGAACTCTTACACCGAGGCCCTGGCCCGCCATACCTTTCGTGTTAGTGCTAATTCGTTCTTCCAGGTAAACGGAGCCCAAGCTGAGAAGCTGAACGCCCTCGTCGAAGAAACTCTTCCCAAGCGTGGATCGCTGCTCGTCGATGCGTTCACAGGCGTGGGCACGTTCGCGATCGGGTTTTCAGGCCGATTCGAACACGTGATCGCAATCGAGGAGTCCGGCCCAGCGATCAAGGACGCAAAGTCAAACGCGCGCCGTTACCCGAATGTCGAGATCCATCAGGGCAAGGTCGAGGCGATTCTACCGGGACTCGAGATTGCGCCCGATGCCGTCCTCCTCGATCCTCCTCGGCCCGGTTGTGCCCCGCCGGTGCTGGCAAAGATTGGAGAGGTCAGGCCACGGGCCGTGGTTTACGTTTCCTGCAACCCTTCGACCCTCGCTCGTGACGCTCGAATCATCGTCGACGCTGGGTACCGGCTCGAAAGTGTGACTCCAATCGACATGTTTCCTCAGACCGCTCACATCGAATGCGTGGCTCGTTTCATAGCGGAGGAAGTGTGACCAGCCTAGTCTTAGCGTCGGCTTCGCCGAGAAGGCACGAACTGCTCTCGGCGCTCGTTCGTGAGTTCGAAATCAAGGTTGCCGATGTTGATGAGACCCTTGGGGATGACCCGATCGCCGACGCTGTCCGCCTCGCCAGCGCCAAGGCCCGTCGCATTGGCAGTGAAACGCCGACCGGCTCTGTCGTGCTCGGAGCCGACACTATCGTCTTCGACGACCGCCGCAGTTTCGGCAAGCCGGCAGACCCCAAAGAGGCGCAATCCATGCTGCACGAGCTCGCCGGACGTCCGCACTCCGTTGTGACAGCCGTGGCTGTCATCACCGAGGGCAACCGACTTGCGGACCATGTGATTTCTCGGGTGACGCTAACGCCCCTGGGCGACGAAGCTATTGCCAGTTATGTCGCTTCCGGTAGGCCTCTCGACAAGGCTGGCTCGTATGCAATCCAGGATTACGACGTCCCAACGGTTTCTCGCATCGCTGGCTGCCGCTGCGGTGTCATCGGTCTTCCGCTGTGGAGAGTGCGGCGTCTTTTCGAAGCTGCGGGCATAGCCTCAAGACGTCCGGATTCGACATACCCTCGGTGTGCTGGCTGCCCAAGCCGGAGGTTGCCGCCTCTCCAGGTCTAGGTTTCAGACTCCATAGAAATCAGCGGCACGACCCAAGGCGGCTGCAGCTCTCTCAAAGCTCTGGAAGGCCGGTATCTGCCGCTCGTGAAACTTGCCCTGGATGGTGGCAACATACTCCGCTTCGTGCGCCGGGTGGAGCACGAAAACGAACGGCTTCGCCGACTGCTGGGAGTGCTGATGAATAAGGTCGAGCATTGCATCGAGGGTCTCTGGCTTCTGCTTCCACTGACGCGCCGCAAACATGGCGGAGAGTTCCATGGCCATGCCATCGACATTCGGGTCGGAGTCGACGATCTCGAATATTTTCCCCAGCGTCTCGATTTTGCCCTGGACAGTGCCCCCCATGTCGAGGGGATTCTGATAACTGCCCCCGATGATGTTGAAAAACTCGCCGAGTTTCTCGTATGTGGCGTCCGTGAATCTCGTGACCTCGAAGCCGGCCTTACCGAAGGCATCGGTGATCGACACTGATTGTCCGCCGGTCTGCGCGAGCAGGGCCATTCCCCGACCGCGGGGCTTCTTCGCCTGCGTCAGCACCTTCAGAGCATCGACTGTCTCGTCGAGATTATTGGTGACCACGGCGCCGCACTGCCGCATCATGCCGTCCCAGACGGCCTGTGGGGCGGCGAGAGAGGCCGTGTGCGAGTAGGTGGCGCGAGCCCCGGCCTCCGTCTGGCCACCCTTCCAGACCACAACGGGCTTCTTTGTGCAAACGTCCCTGAGGGTTTCAAAGAAGCGGCGGCCGTCCTTTACCCCCTCGACATACATGCCGATGACTTCGGTCCCGTCGTCTTCGGCGAGGTACTCGAGATAGTCAGCGATGTCGAGTGCGATAGCGTTCCCCAGGCTGATCCCAAAGCTGAGGTGCATGCCGTTCGCCGCGGCAGTGAGGCTGAACATGATCCCGTGCGTTCCCGACTGAGACATGAACCCGATGTTTCCATCGTCGACCACGGGAACGTCGCCGTTGAATCGAATTCCCGAGCGTGGAAGATAAAGGCCCATACAGTTGGGACCGACGAGGTTGAAGTTGGCCTGCCGGCACATCTCGGTGAGCTGCTCCTGAAGCTTGATTCCCGTCTCCTCGCCAGTCTCCGCAAAGCCGGATGTGAAAAACCCCGCTCCGTTCGCCTTGTTGTCAATGAGGCCCTTCAGAATGATCGGCGAGACGGGGCGGGGCACGGCCACTAGCGCGTAGTCGATCTCCTCAGGTACGTCATCGAGGGACGTGAAATTCTGGATTCCGAGCTTCTCGATCCCTTCTATCTCTTTAGGGTCCAACTGGACGGAGTAGAGGTTTCCCCCTTTATCCTTGAACGGCATGTTGTTGTGGAGCCACATGTAGCCGGGCCCCTTATCGCCGATAACGACGACGGTCTTTGGATTGAACATACGGTCCAGTCGATGACCAGGAACTGACATTTCGCGCTCCCCGCTAGCTCTCCGAGACCACGATCCGTGCATCGACGGCGATTGTGCCGTCGGGGTAGGCGAACATCGGATTTAGGTCGAGCTCCTGCACTTCGGGATGGGCTTCGACGAACTTCGCGACGTTCAGAATCGCGTCGCGAAGTGCCCCTTTGTCTGCCGGAGGCTGTCCTCTCACTCCCTCTAGAAGGGGACGGCCCTGGATCTCATTAATCATCTGGTCAGCGTCGCGCTCAGTAAGCGGTACCAGTCTGAAGGAAACGTCCTTGAGAACTTCCACCATGATCCCACCCAGACCGAACATCAAGACGGGTCCGAACTGTGGGTCGGTGGTCATGCCGACGATGACCTCAGTACCCTGGGGGGCCATGTTCTGAACGGCAACACCGACGATGTTTGCGTCCGGCACGGCCTTCTTGGCACTGGCCATGATCTCGTCGTAGGCGGCGGTCACGGCACCTGAGTCCTCGAGCCCTATCTTCACTCCACCGACGTCGCTCTTGTGGGCTATATCCGGGGAAACGACCTTGAGGACCACCGGGTAGCCGACGGCCTCGGCCTGAGCTTTAGCTTCCTCGCTGGTAGTCGCCAGCACAGTCGTTACGACTGGCACACCTGCGTCGCGGAGCAGCTGTTTAGCCTCCACCTCGTTGAGGAGCGTCCGCCCCTCTGAACGCGCCTTCTCCAGCACAGATTCGAATGTCATGAACCGCCTCAAAGTTAAAGAAGTCGTTGGAAGCAGCGGATCCCGCCGCAATCGAGCCGGAGGTTATTCTACGGGAGGAATGAATTGGTGTCAGAGAGGACAGGTGCAGAAGAGTCCTCGCTGCCATGCCAACTGTCTCACGCGCACAATCGCTTGGAGATCTCGTATGTCATCTCGCACCCCATGTTGAGCGTCTCGATGCGAATGTGTTCGTTATTGCCGTGAAAGCCGCGCAACTCATCTGAGGTGAAGAGGGCGGGGATGAAGCCGTATGCGGGAATACCGCGTTCGCGGAGAAACCGGTTGTCGGTCCCGCCGACGGTAAGGCCGGGGACGACGATCGCGTCCTCCACGTGGTCTGTGACCACCGACTCAATGGTGCGGAAGAGCTCGGTGTTCCACGGAACCGCTGGGAAACCGTCGGAGCTGACATTGCTGTGCTCGATGGTGACTTGATCGTCATCGATGACTTGGCGGATGGACTCGACCCACTCGACGCGGGACTCGCCCGGCAATAGGCGGCAATCGACGACAGCAGTGCTTTCAGCGGGGACGACGTTTTGCTTGATGCCGCTGTTGACCATCGTGATGTTCAAAGTGTTCATGAACTGTGCCTGGAGGGCAGTTGAGCGCTTGATCCGGGCTTCGACGGCTTCGCGGTCGTCGAGTGCGGGGAAAAGTCCCTCGTCGGCAAGGCGCTGGAGGTACTCAGTGCCATCGGGAGTGAATATAAGACCGCGATCCCAGTCGGCGAGCTTGATAAGCGCCCGCATAAGGCGGACGGCAGAGTTGTCCCTATGCGGAATGCTGCCGTGGCCGGGGCGACCGACAACCTTGAGCCGCACACCCGCTCCAAACTTCTCGTTGATAGCAACCGTGAACAGCCTTGTGTCCTGGCCAGCGAATCGATCGGCCCCTGAGGAGCCTTCCGTCAGCTCGAACTCCACGTCGACGACATCGGGCCTGTTTTCGCAGAGCCACTTCATGCCCAGTCGGCTGCCGGCCTCTTCATCAGGCACAGCCGCAAAGACGACGTCGCGTTTCAGATTCGTTCGGGAGCGCTTCAAGGCCAGCATGGCGACGAGCTGCATCACTCCGAAACCCTTCATATCGACTGTGCCGCGCCCGAAGATCTTGCCGTCCTCGACGATGCCGCCGAAAGGCGGGTGGTCCCAATATTGCTCTTCCACCGGCACGACGTCGGTGTGATTGCAAAGCATGAAGGCACCCTTGCTACCATCGCCGCGCAACCGGGCAATGAGCGCCTCCCGACCGGGGGCCGTCTCGATGTACTCGGTCTCGATACCGTTACGCTCAAGGATCTCCCCCAAGAAACGCGCGGCCTTAGCCTCATTTCCCGGAGGGTTTGAGGTGTCGATCTGCAAGTATCGAATCATGATGTCGAGCGCCTCGGCGCTCGCCTCTGCCCAGTCGACTGACGATGTCACTTTAGCTTCCTCCTCGTGAGTCATCTACGGCGGCGCTGCGTGAGAAGCCTGTCGATAAATCGATTCTATTCGAGGTGGAAGAGGCGCCATAGACTATGACCCTGGCCCGGACCCGGGGGCCGATCCTCGACTATAACCTCTGCACACAGCCTATCTCGTCAGCCAGCCCCCGCCGACATCACTCGACCTAGCGCTCATACCCTCGGTAGGTAGCAGGGCGAATACTGCATCGAGCCGGCCCGCCAAGCCATTCTCGACCGTAACGCGACGTTCTCCCTGCGGCTCGCCATGCTCAACTTTCGAAAGTGCCAGACGCATGGGTCGCATGCAATCCTCGTGTGTCGGGCCATCAATACTCTTACGAATGCCCGGGGAGATGGTCACTTTGCCGAGCTAGAAGCTGGGCTTCGCTCCGTTCTCACCCTTCTTGCGGACCTGAGTGATAGAGCCTTCTCCACAGCCCCGGCATCTTCTCTCCGGCTTCTCAGTCATTGTTCAACCCCATTGGGGCCGGAGTCTCAATAATCCCTATCCGGCCCTGTAACCCAAACGGGACGAACCTAGTAGTGCTGAGACGTGCTCAGTGGAAGCTGAAATTGGAGGCGCCGATCGGAATCGAACCGATGATAAGGGTTTTGCAGACCCCTGCCTTACCACTTGGCCACGGCGCCAACAAGAAATGGTGCCCAGGGCGAGATTTGAACTCGCACGCCCAAAAGAGCACTGCCCCCTCAAGACAGCGTGTCTGCCGTTCCACCACCTGGGCACCAGCACAAACGTGCCGGCAATAGCTGACTACCCTGCGGCACTAGCCGCATGAGAGACGGGTATACAGCCATCTCCGGAAATTGTATGGCAGGGGCGGCAGGACTCGAACCCGCGACCGGTGGATTTGGAGGCCACTGCTCTACCAACTGAGCTACACCCCTGCTCGGTTGCCATGGTACCAAAGCCCCCCTTTCAACGGCCATTCGGTCAGCGTTCCGCAACGGGTCTCTCGAGGTTGCACCAGAAATGGCGGATGCCGTGGGGCGGACCTAGAATGGGCAAACGCCGGGCGGTTAGCTCAGCCGGTTAGAGCGCGTCGTTCACACCGACGAGGTCAGTGGTTCGAGTCCACTACCGCCCACCATCTCCAACTGTCCACTAGGCCCAGGCCACCTTGGCGATCGCCGCGCCTGCCCAGACTGCCAGTACGCCAACGACCACGCTCCCGATCGCGTTAACCAGGGCCCGCGACACATCCCCGCTTCTAATGAGCTCGAATGTCTCGAACCCAAACGCGCTGAACGTCGTGTAGCTCCCCAGGAAGCCCGTAATAATCAACAGGCGAGCCTCGCGAGAAAGCGCCGCTTTCTCGACGACCAGCGTTCCCACGATCCCAATTGCCAGACAGCCGGTGATGTTCACGGCGAGCGTTCCGTAGGGAAATCGCCCCCAGTTAGCGTCGGTAATCGCGGTCCCGAGTAGATACCGCGCGGGCGCTCCGACCATCGCCCCGAGAATCACGTAAACCAGGTTCATCGTCCGGTGCTCCCGTGACCGCCCTCACCCCTCGCCGTTGAATCGAGCTCCCCGACCTCGATGAAGCTCACTTCAGGGAGTGAAGCCATCACCAGCTGTGCAATTCGATCGCCATCGCGCACCTCATGCGCGACGCTCGCGCCTGTCGTGTACATAGTCACGAACAGTTCGCCCCGGTAATCGGCATCAATCGTCCCGAACGTGCTCAAAACTCCGCGCCGACCGAGCCCGCTCCGAGGCCTAACCTGAACGTCGAGGCCCGGATCGACCTGCATGGCAATGCCCGTAGGGATCGCCCTGGGTTCCTGTGTCAGCTGCATCGGGCTGTCCAAACACGCATAGATGTCATACCCGGTTGAATGCTCCGTCGCCTTCGTTGGCAGCCGGGCGCCCCGGCGCAAACGCTTGAAGCGAACGACGAGATTCACGACTACCTCCCCGGTGTTGCAGTGTTTCCGCCAGAGCGGGCGCCAGACTACCGAAACACGTCCCTTTCGCCGTCCCTGATGATCTCCTGCATCGTGGCGGCGTCATCGGTCTCCCAGTCGTGGCCTCGAATGACCGCCGCGGGGACCCGGCTGGTATTCCCTTTCACGAGCTCAGCGGCCGCCGCCAGCTCGTCGGCAATACAGATGGCCTGGACTTTGAACTCGTGTCCGTGCGGGTCGAATTGGCCGATGTAGCTGATGATCGGGTTCATCCCAGCAATGCCGATGGCGACGTCCGTCTGCCCTTCTCGCCATGGCCGCCCGAACGTATCCGTCACTATCACAGCGACATCTATGCCCTGCGAGTTAAGGTCGGACCGGATCGCCCCCGCGCTTGCGTCAGGATCGAGCGGTAGTACAACCGCCAGGCCCGCTCCACCTGCCGACGACTGGTCGACGCCGCTGTTCGCACAGATGAAGCCGTGTCGCGTCTCAGTGACCAGCACCGGCCCCACCTGGCGAACGATTCGCCTGGCTTCTCGGAGAACCAGTTCAATGATTGCGGGCTCCTTTTCCCATTTCTCTGCGTACTCACGCGCAAACGGTGAAACTTCCACTTCGTCAAGCTTCACCGTGCGGCCTTCGGCCTTGGAAACGATCTTCGAGGTGACGGCCACCACATCGCCGTCCCGGAGCGGGTTGCCCGCCTCCTCCATCGCCTTGGCGATTGCCCCGGCCAGGTCAGTGCCTGCGGTGATCTCCGGCAACCCTGAGACGGGGTAGATCTCGACGCCTGTCATAGTCTTTTCCCTCCGGGGCCGGATCCCCGCGGCCGTTATTCGTCGATGCCGACAAGCCGAATGCTTGTCTGTGCCTTGTACTTCCGATTCAGGTTGATGAGCATCGAGGTAATCATCTCGACGTAGCGGCTCTGCGAAGCTCCCCCAGCATCAACTCCGCGGACGCCGGCGATTTCATTGGCCAGACCAACGATGGTGGCCTTGGCGTCAGCGTCGCGGCCGCATACCAGGACATCACAATCAATGGAGTGATCCAGCTCTTGGAGTTCCTCGGCGCTCATGTTCTGGAACGCCGATACCACGGTGCTGTCCGGCAGCTGGGCGGCCGCCTCCTGGAGAGCGCTATTCCCGTCAACGTTCATCGCCACAGCACCGATGCCCTTCTGGAACTCGAGTGGGGCGACCACGTTGCAGACCAGCTTTCCTGCCAGGACCGATCCAATGGCCTCTAGAGTGGCCTCCTGGCCTGAATAGGGGAAGGTAAGGAACACCACCTCGGCGTCGCCGATGACATCGGCGTTTTCCCCGCCCGAAACCGTCGCCCCCGGCACGACCTCGCGCACCTTCTGGGCGCCCTCCTGCCCTCGCTCCGTCGAGCGAGATCCGATCATCACATCATGGCCGGCCTTGACGAATCGCATCGCCAGTCCCAGGCCCTCCGGGCCGGTTCCGCCCACAAACGCCAGCTTCATACCGGGAATCCCTCCACCTTTCGCCCGGAACCAGGCGAGTGCGCCCTATCTTCGCACTGCGGCAGCAGGCAAGCGAACCGCGGTTTCCCATCCGAACGTAAGAGGGTCCCGTGCTAATCTCCCTCAGGATTCGAAAACCCCATCACAGGAGTCACCATGGCCAGGAAGAAGGTCACAATCGTCGGCGCAGGCATGACCGGGGGTGCCATGGCGCAACGCCTCATCGAGCGCGATATCTGCGACGTAGCCCTCCAGGACGATCCCCAGTTTGCCGGCACGATGCACCACGGCAAAGCCCTCGACGAATCTCAGGCTGCTGCTTGGACCGGCTACAGCACCAGGATCACCGCAACCGACGGCTGGGATGAGACGGCGGACTCCGACGTCGTCGTGATCACCGCCGGTGCCCCCCGCAAGCCGGGCATGAGTCGCGAGGAACTGCTCAACGGCAACGCCGCGATAGTCGCCTCGAAGGCTGCCGATGCCGCAAAGGCGTCGCCGAATGCAGTCATGGTCATCTTCTCCAACCCGATGGACGCGATGTGCAGTGTGGCCCTGAAAGCCAGCGGCTTCCCCAAGAAACGAGTCGTCGGACAAGGGGGCATGCTGGACAGCGCCCGCTATCGCTACTTCGTTGCCGATGCGGTCGGCGTGTCTCCACTGGACGTTCACGGCTACGTCATCGGCGGCCACACTGACACCACGATGGTTCCCGTTGTCTCCCAAACTCGGATCGGCGGCACGCCCCTCACCGAACTCCTGCAGCCGGACAAGATCGAAGCGGTGGTCAAACGGGCAATGCGCGGTGGCGCCGAAGTAACGGAGCTCTACAAAGTGGGCAGCGCCTACTTCGCACCCTCGGCTGCAACTATCGCGATGGTCGAGTCGATCGTGCTGGACCAAGGCCGTCTGATTCCCTGCTCGACGTACCACACGGGGGAATATGGGATCAGCGACGTGTTCTCAGGCACAGTCGTTCAGCTGGGAGCCGCCGGCGCCGTCCGGACCTTCGAATTGCCGCTCACCGCCGAAGAGAAAGAAAAGGTAGTGGCCGCGGCCAATGCGACGAAGTCGCTTGTCGAGCTTCTCGACTGACCCGCTCGGGGCGAACCGCCCGGTTAGTCCGCCAACTGGTCCCGCAGCGCTGCCGCGGCTTCGCGAACCCTAGATGGTGCTGTCCCGCCGGGGATGTCCCGTGCCGCGAGAGCAGTGTCGGTCGTAATCTCGAGCACATCCTCCTCAAAAAGGTCACTTTCAGCCCGGTAGTCTTCCAGCGGCAGCTCAGAGAGTTCGCACCCTCGCTCTTCGCAGAGCTTCACGATTCTGCCAACCACGCCGTGGGCTTCCCTGAACGTCATCCCCTTCCCCACCAGGTAATCCGCCACGTCTGTAGCAAGGCTGAACGAAGCTGCCGCTGAGCGACGCATAATCTCAGTCTTGAACCCAAGCTGCGGCAGCATTGCCGAAAAAACGCCGAGCGACGGGAGGAGCACGCTGTTTGTCTCCTGGACCGTCTTCTTGTCCTCCTGGAGGTCTCGGTTGTAGGCGAGAGGCAATCCCTTCAACGTGGTTAACGCCGATACCAGGTTTCCGATAACGCTTCCGCTCCTGCCTCGCGCCAGCTCCGCGACATCGGCGTTCTTCTTCTGTGGCATGATGCTTGAGCCGGTTGCGAATTCGTCCGGCAACTCCACAAAGTCAAATTCCGCGCTTGCCCAGATCACGATCTCCTCCGCCAACCGTGACAGGTGGACCTGGGTGATTGCAGCGGCTGCCAGATATTCCGCTACGAAGTCACGATCGGCAGTCGCGTCGATGCTGTTCCGGCTAACTGCATCGAATTCAAGTTCCCGGGCGACCATTTCCCGATCGAGCGGATATGGAGAGCCCGCGAGAGCCCCTGAACCAAGCGGCAGAACATTGGCCCGCGCCCTGCAGTCCCAGAACCGGTCGCGGTCTCGGAGCAGCATCTCACCGTAGGCCAAGAGGTGGTGCCCGAGCGTGACCGGCTGAGCTCGTTGAAGGTGCGTGTAGCCGGGAAGCGGATCGGCCGCATGCTTATCCGCAAGGTCCACCAACGTCCCTATAAGAGCATCGCAGCCAGCCGCCGCACTGTCGCAGGAGTCCCGCACCAAGAGTTTGCCAAGAGTGGCTACCTGGTCATTCCTCGATCTACCCGTGTGGAGCCGACCTGAGACTTCGCCTATATGCTCGCGCAGACGGGCCTCGACGTGCGTATGGATGTCCTCAAGCTCCAAGCTCCACGCGACGGAACCGGAGCGAAAGTCATCGAGGACTAATCCGAGGCCATCGACGATCGCCGTCGCATCACTCTCAGAGATTATTCCTGTTGCACCGAGCATTCGTGCGTGAGCTCTCGAGGCCGCTATGTCCAGCTCGAAGAGTTCGCGGTCGGCGCCCGCTGTGTATTCGCTGGTAAGGCTGTTCATGTCGCCCGCAAAGCGACCGCCCCACAGTCGTGTTTTCTCGCTCACGCCGGGCTCCTCAATAGTGCAAGGTCAAGCAGTCCATCGAGTCCGTCCACCGTGTGGTCAGGCCTCACTCCCCCGGCGTCCGGCTCGGAACGTAGCCACACTGTATGAATGCCGAGGGCTCGGGCGCCCGCAACGTCCTCTTTGAGCGAATCGCCAACCATCAGAGCTTCGTCCGCTCCAATCTCAAGCTTATCGAGAACCCACTCGAACATCGCAGGATGAGGCTTCAGGTAGCCAACTTCGACTGACACAGCCTGCGCGTCCCAGTCGACATCTAGACCTGTTTCACGGAGGTCCGATCTGAACCGATCACCGCCAAAAGCTCGATTGGTGACGATTGCAAGCTTGAATCCACGCCTCCGGAACTCCTCCAGAGTTGACCGAGCATCCGGGAAAGCCGACTTGCCGCCCACCGTACCCGAAACATAGGTTGCATCAAGAATCTGCTCGGCCTGTCTTCGATCCAGTTCCAGTCCGAGTCCGCGGAGTGCACTCTGAGCCGCGGACACATAGTCCGGCTCCTCAAGTGATCCGGCTCGGGCGCTCTCTACAGCTAACTCGATGCTGTCCCACGCGCACCGCGCGACCGCTTCGGGCTCCGCCTCGGTTCTTAGACCGAGAGATTCCAATGCTTGACCGACGCGCTCAGCCGAGTTCCGGCGAATTTCAGACGGAGGCACGCCTGTTGAATACCACAGGGTGTCGCCAACGTCGAAAAGTACAGCTTTGATGGGCATTGTTGGCCGGCCAGCAAAGGGTGCCTGACGGTGCTCAGATGTTCTCACCGGCCGCTGCTGGAAACAACACCACCTGCACTCTCCCGAGGCGGCGCCGTATTCTGTTGCCACAATGCACCGGCAAACCCCCGCACGATGGACGGGGAGCCGACCGCCCCAGGAGTTCTGCGTGACCGTACATATTGTGGGTCTCGGCCCGGGCAAAGCCGAACTGATGACGTCTCAAACCGAACGGCTCCTTTTTGGAGCGTCAAAAGTGATTCTTCGAACGGAGCATCACCCGGCTGTTCAGGAACTGCATCAAAAGCTCTCATTTGAGACCTGCGACGACTTGTACAGAGACAGCGAGGACTTCGGAGCAGCTTATGCGGCGATTGTCGACCGGGTCATGGCGGCAGCAAGAAACAGCGACGTCGTCTACGCCGTTCCCGGCAGTCCAACGAACGCCGAATCCTCTGTAGTGGGCCTTGTCGCAGCCGCTCGCGAAGCAGAGATCAACGTCCTCGTTCACCCCGCCCTCAGTTACGCGGACGCAGCCTCGGCGATACTGGCCGAGGACTTCGCACGAGTTCAGCTGTGCGACGCTCTCGATCTGAGAATCGATGCTCAAAGACCCGCCCTCGTCGGCCAGGTCTACGATCGGGACACGGCCGGCGAGCTAAAACTCGCACTGCTCGACGTCTACCCTGCTGACCACGCGGTGTTTCAGCTGAGAGACCTAGGGACGAACACGGCGGATGTAACGGAGATCCCTCTGAAGGAGCTTGACCACCGACCATTCAGCTATCGGGATGCCGTCTTCATTCCGGCGATTCCGGCCAGCGACGACGTGCGAAGATTCGACGGTCTACACCACATCATTGCCCGGCTCCACGCGCCCGGCGGCTGCCCCTGGGACAGGGAACAGACGCACGCATCTCTGCGGCACTACCTGCTTGAAGAGAGCTACGAGTGCCTGGAAGCAATCGACCAAGGCGACCCGGCGATGCTGGCGGAAGAGCTCGGTGACGTCCTCCTCCAGGTGTTGATGCACGCGGAGGTTGCAGAACGAGAGGAGGAGTTCGGGCTGGCGGAGATAATCGAGCGCATTTCCCGCAAACTTATCCACCGCCATCCGCATGTCTTCGGCAATACTGTGGTCGGCTCACCTGAGGAAGTATCGAGCAACTGGGACAACATAAAGCGCGCCGAGAAGCCCGACTCCTCAATAGTCGAGGGCGTGCCCGCGAGCCTGCCTGCGCTGGCCTCCTCGCAGGCGCTTCAGAGTCGGGCCCGCCGGAGCGGGTTTGATTGGCCGGACATTGAAGGACCCCTTGATAAGCTCGTCGAAGAAGTCGGCGAGTTCGCACGTGCAGGAGGCACGGACGACCGAGAGGGTGAATTCGGCGACGTCCTTTTCGTGGTCGTAAATATCGCTGACCGGCTAGAGATTGACGCCGAGCAGGCACTGAGAGGGGCGAATTCGAGATTCCGCGAGCGATTTATGTTGGTGGAGAAAAAGGCGCGGGAGAAGGGCCTGGACCTTCACGAGTTGGACCTTGCCGGGCTCGACGCACTCTGGGATGAGGCAAAATTGGAACTTCGTGGCGGTTGAGACCTCTAGTCCCCACCGCTACGCTTTATTGAAACGCTAGGAAGGATATGCCCGATGACAAACGACTCAGGCCAGTCGGTGGTGACAGTTAAACGCTACAAATCCGGAAAGACATTCGAAGAATACCTTGATAGCGGCGTACGCAATCTCGAACTCTTCCGAGAGAACTATCACGATACCAAGATCACCGAGAGCCAGGAATCGTCGCTGAAGGCCATCGCCTCTAAAGGCGGGGGAGCAGACCACATGATGGTTGTCGGCGAAGACTGGTGCCCTGACGTTTACCGGGGTGCCGCCATCGCAGCCCGGATCTCCGAGGCGATGGGCATCGAATACCGTTTCTTCGAGCGGGACCAGAACAAGGACATCATGGCCGAGTTCCTGAACGGTGACTTTGAGTCTATTCCGGTGTTCGTGTTCTACGACGCTGATCATCGTGAACTCGGCAACTTCAAAGAGCGACCCGAGATCGCCAATGAGCAGATGGGTGAGATTCGCAAAGTACTCGGGGACATGACCCCCGAAGGCATTGCTGCCAAGCTTGGACACGAGCCTTCGGAGGAAGAAATCCAGGCCGCACGCGCCGAAGCCCGGGAACGATACATGGAGTGGCAGCGTGGACCCATCTGGGCCGGCTGGAGAGACGCCACAGTTGACGAGGTAATCGAAACCCTTTCCTGAAATGCAGGACTCTTAGGTGGCAGACAGAGGCGAGGCGGGACACAGCCGGCGACGAAACTTGGTAGCGACGGCTGCAGCAGTCGTCGGGTTCGTGCTGGTGGTGAGCGCCTACCTGGTCGCGATGCGGTTTTCGCTCGACCTCAGTCGAGTTGACGAGGGGCGCTCAGCAGATACGCGCGACCTGGCCTATTTACTCATACACGCTGCTGTGTTTGCGGGAGCGCTGCTGGTCGGATTCCTGTCCGAGCGAATCGGGTCGGGAATGGGCTTTGCGTTCGTCGCCATCATGGCCATCCTGACCCTGGCCATGATGGCGGGTGTGCAGATGGGATCTTTTGCTCTTGCCTGCAACGGCCACAACGACCTCGTCAGACACTGGCAGTGTTAGCTTTCGCGCGCCCGGAAGCGCGAAGGACCAAGGTCAAAAGCGACGCTGGACGGACCTCGAGCTTCCGGGGAGGATCAATCGGATGAACCAGACCGTCACACCATATGTGTTTGCCGGACGCATTGTGTCGATCCTGGGAATGGGCCTCGCAGCAGCCGCGGCGATTCTCTTCTTGGTCGGGGCCTTCTGGTGGTGGGCACTCGGCGCGGTCGCAGCGTTCACCCCTTTCTTCGGGCTGATCGTGCTTGTGGAGCGCTACCAGAGCAGGCACGGTCTCATTGGCCCTGAGACGTTCAACCCGCCGGAATGAGCACCGCTACCTGGCAGCAACTAGCGGGAAGTCTCCTCGATCGTCACAGAAATGATTATGTCGCCCTGCGCGATCAAGTCGACAACTTCCATACCCGAAGTGACCTCCGCAAACGGAAAGAACGCTGCCTGATTCGGCTGGTCCTGGTCCAAGAAGAGGTTGTCGTTCAGGTTGATGAAAAATTGGCTTCCAAACCTGGTGGAGCCGGACGCCCTCGCCATCGACACCCTGCCCCGGGTATTGGTCAGGTCGGTGGTCTCCTGTTCGGTCTCGTAACCGGGACCACCGCCGCCGGTCGCGGTCGGGTCCCCAGTCTGGGCTACGAAGCCGGCATCAACGCGATGGAAGGTGATCCCGTCGAAGTAGCCCTCCTGGGCCAGGAATACGAAGGAGTTCACCGTGTTCGGAGCCTTCTCAGCGAAGAGTTCGATAATGATGTCACCCTTCTCAGTTTGAAGCGTTGCCGTGTACGTGTTCGCCGCTGCGTCGATCACCTGGCCAGCCTCGGAGAACTGAGCTGGGGTCGGCGTATCGATCACGTCGCTAGGGGTCGGCGTATCGATCACGTCGCTAGGGGTCGGCGTATCGATCACGTCGCTAGGGGCCGGCCCACCACCACCACCCTGGGTCAGCAGTGCCGCGAACACCATCGCAGCACCGGCGACGATCCCGGCGATCGAAAACCAGCGAATATCGGTCAGCACATTCATCGGAAAGCCGGGCTTTGGCTTCGCGTAATGCAGCTCGCCGCTGGCTGGACGCGCTTTGCGTCGCGACGGCGTCTGGCGGAGATGCTGTCGCTCTCTTCTTTGTCGCTTGGGCACTAAGGACCTCGTCAATCAGAACAGCGGCCCTGCCGGGGGCTGTGCCTCGAGTATACGAATGGTCCCTCAACGGACCATAGAGCTTTGTTCAGAGGCGGGCATAGCGAGGGCGGTGGAAATTCAAATAGCCTGTGCTCCGGGCGGGCCCTCTCCGTCTGGCTCCCAGTTGTCAGTGCTCGCTTCGGCGAGGGCGGTACGCATCGGCGCCGAAGCGGTCGAAACGTCCCTCCCCATCCCACAACAGCCACCATTCCCGGCGAGCCTCCATCCGACGAAGCACTTCAACCCCGCGGGCCACACGCGCCACATCCTGATAGCCCGCTTTGAGAAAGCACTGGTGTGCGCGTTCGTTCCACTCAAAAGTGTGCAGCTGCAGAGTTCTGAATGTAGTGGTCTCCCAGATATGGCGCGTGATTCCGACCATTGCCCTAGTGCCGCAGCCCCGGTCACGATGGTCGGACCGGCCGATGGAGATCCCAATCTCCGCCGTCGCCCTCAAAGAGTCTTTATTAAACAGGACGATCGAGCCGAAGTGCACCCCATCCGAGGTTTCGAGGGCGTACCACGAGCGTGTGACCGAAAGCGGCCCAAGCTCGCTCTTAACCCGGGTCAGGAAATCGGCAAGCGACTCCTCAGGTTGACCCGACCCGTCAAGCCTCACCGTTTCCGGATCGCGACGCCAGAGCCACTCATCAAAGGCATCTGAAGGTCGCTTCGGACGAACGATAAACTCGCCGAGCTCGACAAGGGCATCAGGCTGAGCTCGGGGCGGAGGGGGAGTCATCGGTCCTCGAGAATCAACGCTTCTGCCAGCTCAAGGACGCGCTTTTCGTTGTCATGCGTGAGCGTCTTCTTTGCCGCTTCGATAGGTCGCCAGACCGCTTCATCGAATTCATGATCGTGATTGGAGAGGCCGCCTCCCGTGGCCTCCATCAGCCAGTGGTGAACATATTTGTGGTAGCGGACTCCGTCGGCTGCAAACCAATAGTCGATCGTCCCGATCTTCCGAGTCCGTCGCACGGTAAGGCCCGTCTCTTCGGAGACTTCCCTTTCGGCGGTCTCCTCGAGAGTCTCACCATCGTCCGGAGTTCCCTTCGGGAGAACCCAGATCCCGTCTCCAGAGCGCCCGCACATGACGATCTCAATCTCCCCGTTATACCCAATGCGCCACACCACGCCACCAGCAGACACCGCACGCTTGACTGGAAGCCGTCCCTTCATCCAGGTTCCTGCCCTTCAGAACTCAAGAATCCCTCTTCAACCTCCTGCATCGCCGCATCGAGCAGAGCTCCGCCTATGTTTGCGGGTAGGTCGGCGCGGAGGTCCGTCAGCACCTCCATGGCCACGGAGCCACCGATCGCGACGATGGACAGCAACGCAACCTCAGAGACTTCCGGTGTTTCGTCTTCGACCGCCGATGCGAGTGCCTGGAGGCCCTCCGCCAACCCAAGCTCGCCGATCGCCGCAGCAGACTCGGTCCGGAAATCGGAATCGTCAGATTCGAGTTGCTCGAAAAGGTACTCCAACCAGCGGTCGTCGCAGGTCTGCCCCATCGCTTCCACAGCAGCGAGCCTAAGCACGCGATCGTCGCCGTAGTAGCTTTCTTCCAAAACAGGAGCTACCCAGCCTTCGTTAGAGCCTGCGGCCGAGACCAGCGCCCTAGCCCGAACCTCGACGCTCGAGTCGGCGATGGCAGCGTCCCGTAATCCGTCAAGGATACCAGCGAGCGCTTCGACGTGACTGCGGCTAGTCGCCCAGTCGCCGACAAACCCAGCCAGTGCCGACGCTGCGGCGCAGCGGACCGAGGGCTCCTCGTCTTCCTGTAGGACCCGGCTCAGGCGGCTTGCGGCGTGGCGGCTTGTGGCTTCGATCAGGGCAGCTGCAGCCTGCTTCCGCGTCTCTCTGTTGCTGTCTTCAAGAGCCCCGACCATCAGTTGTTCGAAGCTGTAACCGACTTCGTTTTCGGCGAGCAAGGCCGCTTCCGAAACCAGCGTGAGGCGCGTTCCCTCGGGCACCCGGGACCAATTCTCATTGAGGAGCCTCGACCGGTCGTGGTCAAGGTCAGAAAGCAGAGGTAACACCTTTTCGGGGAGCTCCTCGCTCCGGACTAGCAAATCCACTAAACCGTCGAAATCAACTTCAGCTTCCATGTATCAGAGATCGCTCCTCGCTTCTGCGGCAAACGGACGTCGGAGCAGGGCAGGTGCCGCCTCGGCGATTGTTAGCTTACCGCTGACCACTCCCGCGACAGCTTCGCAAATTGGCAGTTCCACTCTGTGATTCGCGGCAACCCTGACCGCGACCGGTGCTGTTGCCACGCCCTCGACGGTTTCGCCCACCTCCTTCAGCGCGCCTTCGACGCCAAGCCCGCGGGCCAGCAGAGTGCCCATGCGATGGTTTCGGGAAAGGTCGGAAAAACATGTCGCCGCCAAGTCTCCGACCCCGGCCAGCCCCTGAAAGGTCAGGGGGTCAGCACCCATGGCCACGCCCAGCCTGAGCATCTCCGCGAGTCCTCTCGTCATGAGCGTTGCGACGGAATTCGTTCCATAACCCAGCCCTTTCGCCACGCCAGTGGCGATTGCAATTACATTCTTGAGAGCGCCCCCGAGCGCCACGCCAGTCACGTCGCTGCTTGTGTAGACGCGAAACGCTTCTGAGGAGAGCGATCCTTGCCACAGGGCAGCTGCGTCCAGGTCCTCAGACGCAACCACAGAGGCGGTCGGCAGCCCTTTCGCAACTTCGTGGGCGAGATTCGGCCCCGAAAGAACGCCTACCAATCGTGATTCCCATCCCAGCTCGACCAACACCTCCGGGAGGAGCTTATCGCCGGTCAGATCGATGCCCTTCGAAGCAACCAAGAGCGGGACATCCCGAGGCCAGGGAACGCGTATGAGTGTTGCCCTTAATGACTGCGCCGGCACGGCCGCAATAATCCCCCGGACGGCTCCAACTTCTGCCTCCATCACCGGTACCGCGAGTCTCGGCAGCTCAACCTCCGGGAGCCGGGCCAAGCCGCGCTTCGATTGAACCAGCGCCACCTCCTCGGCGGACCGGCACGCGAGGTAGACCGAATGGCCGGCACCAGCGAGCAGACTGGCCAGCGTGACACCCCAGGATGTTGCGCCAATAACTGCGAAAGTGGCCATCCGTTTTCAACCCGTCGCCGGGCGCTCACCTCCTCGCCCCATACGCGGCTCCGTGCCCGCGATTAGGCGGCGTATGTTTGGGATGTGTTTGTACTCCACTAAGAGCACCGCGAACAGAGAGTACCAAGCGTAAGCCGCAGGCTGCTCCCCGAGGACGGCGAGAACCGCGACAAGTCCCGCTGCAATTGGGCATCCAACGACCGACATTACTGAAACGATGCGGGTGGGAACCAGCAGCGCAACCGCCAGCAGAGGAAACAGCAGCGAAACAAGCGGACTGAGACCGAGGACCCCGCCGAACGTGGTAGCGACTCCGCGCCCACCGCGGAAGCCAAAAAACAGCGGCCAGATATGTCCCATGACCGCAGCGCCCGCGCCGAACGCTGCAACGCCGTCGCTATCAAATACGACCCGCCCCATGAGAGCGGGGACCGCGCCCTTGGCAATGTCGGCTGCCACCACGATTACTGCCGGGATCCTTCCCGCGGTCCGGAGGACGTTTGTGGCACCGGTCTTCCCGCTCCCTAGCTCCCGAATATCGCGCTGCGACCAGATTCGCCCGACGATCAGACCGAAGGAAACTGACCCAATCAGGTACCCGAGTACTCCATTCGCGAGGTAATCCATCAGCCTTCGCCCTCATCGCGTCCTCGGAAGACCAGTCGAATCACGGTGCCTTCAAAGTCGTAGGCCTCGCGAATAGTTCTTTCCAGATAGCGCCGGAAGCTGAAGTGGACAATTTGCGGTTCGTTCACGAAGAGGATGAACGTAGGTGGATCTTCCCGTGGCTGAGTCGCAAAGAAGAATCGCAATCGCTTGCCCTTCGAGGTCTGAGGGACATGCTCCGCCACAGCCCGCCGCAAGAGAGACGTGAGCTCGGCGGTAGGGATGCGCCGACGTCGAGCCTCCCTGGCGGCGCGGGCGAGATCCAACAGCCTTCCCAGGCCAGTTCCTTCCAGCGCCGAGATGTATGTGACCAGCGCCCAGGGCGCGAACTTCACCCGGCTTCTCAGCTGTCGGTCGGACCACGAGCGCGATTCTTCGGGCGTTTCCCAGAGATCGATCTTGTTGATGGCAATCACCAGCCCCGTCGCGGCCTCAATGGCGATTCCCGCTATGTGGGTATCCTGGGCCGTGACTCCGTCGGGGCCATCAATTACCAGCACCACGACGTCTGTCCGTTCGACCGCCGCCTTGGTCCGTAAGACCGAGTGGCGCTCTACGAGAACACGGCCAACGCGGCCGGGTCTCCTCACTCCCGCGGTATCAATGAGGGTGAACTCGCCCTGAGGGGCAACAAGATCCGTGTCAACAGCATCCCGGGTCGTACCCGGTACATCGCTGACGATCACTCGCTCCTGGTCCAGGAGTGCGTTCACGAGCATCGACTTTCCGACGTTCGGTCGACCGATGACGGCAACGCGAATCCGGTCGGTCTCTACCGTTGCTGGAGTGTCGGGGAATCGAGCCACGACCTCGTCGAGGAGAAGGCCAACGTTGAGGTTATGAAGCGCGCTGACCGGGATGGGGTCTCCCATCCCGAAGGCGGTGGCCTCGGCAAGTAACACGCCTTCGCGGAGCTCGTTGTCCGCCTTCGTTCCGACAACAAGCACGGGCCGGTCGGCTCGCCTCACCACATCCGCCATCTCGTAATCGCTCGCCGTCAGGCCGTCGCGGGAATCGACGCAGAAGAGGACGAGCTGGCTGGCCTCGATTGCTTCCCTGACCTGGGCCATAACCAGGGACGCAAAGACGTTTTCCTCACTCGTTTCGAACCCACCGGTGTCGACGAGGCGAAAGCGGGTGTCTCTCCACTCCACATCCGCCTCGATTCGGTCGCGCGTCGTACCGGGTTCGTCCTCCACTACCGCTCGTCTCTCACCCAGGATGCGATTGAACAGCGACGACTTACCAACGTTGGGCCGCCCGACGATGGCGACCCGAGGGGGGGGCGGGGCGCTCACGGAAGTTCTTCCACGACGAGCACCACACTGAGCGGCGACAAGTCCTCGGTCGATACGTTTGGAAAAACGTCGGAGTCGAGCGTCACCGTGGGCGACACAGTGTTCGGGCCCTCTTGCGCTCCCTCGAGCGAGACTGTAACGGTGATGTCTCCGGAGCGGAGCAACGATAGCTCCGCTACCGGTCCGACAAGGCTCACTTCAATCGTATAGAGGCCGTCGACGCTCAGGCCTTCGGGCACATCGACAAACTCCGGCGCGATGAACACGATGGCTTCGCCATCAATGGGCTTGATTGCAACACGAATAACAACGGTGTTGTGGTCGAGAATCACGTTCGGCACTTCTGAGATAGAGCGCGTCTGAACGACAGTCGACTCCGCCCCGGTGATGTTGACAGTCTCCGAGCGGAAGCTCGTCAGCCCTTCGACGACGTTTGTCGGACCGTTGGCGATCACGGTAGCGGGGTCCACGGACACGCTGGCAATCAGATAGCCCGGAGCAGGATTTCCTTCAATGACTGGGGTCACCGTCAAGAGCCTCTGGCTGACGATCTGCTCTATTTGGACCGTGGCGCGAGCACGAGCTGGACTGACGGTGACATCCACACGGTTGCCGCCTGCAGAACGAGCGACCAGGTCGCTCTGGATCACCAGCGAGCTCTCTCGCACACCGGATACGTTCACTTCGATTTCAATCGAGGCCACAGTTTCAACCAGGTCGGCTCTGCAGGAGACCTCAGCCAGCGCTGGCTCCGCTGAGAGTGGGGAATTTTCTGCTATCCGAAAACCTGCGGGCGGTTCACCGCTAACCCGGACAGTGATGGCAAACTCTCTCGTGGCCGCGGCCTCGGCCGAGATCCGGACATCCGGAGGCTGCACAGCCACGACGCGGACATCGTCTCTGTTAGACACAACCTGAACCGAGCGGCTCACAGGCTTCCCCTCTTCGATATCACGGACATCAATCGTCGCCCGAAAATCGTCAGCCGTGAGTCCTGGGATGTCGTCTGCGTTGGCCTTCACGCGGACTCGCACTGAGAATGATTCGCGGATGACGAGACCATCGGGTAGGTTCACAGGATCGACCGGAATGGCCTGGTAGTTCTCGCCGGGAACCACTGCCTCTACGCGCGGGTTTTCGATATCTTCGATGACAAGCCAAACGATGATCGCCGCGACAAGGCTTGCCACGATAAACCAGCGGCTTCGCACAAGGTCGGCGCCCGCCACTCGAAATCCCCTCAGAAGCACTGAAACCAGCCCGGATAAGCGAGGAGGCATCTAGCTTGGGCTCCTGGCGACTGCGATGGACTGTCTTTGCTGAACCGGATTGAGGAGCCAGTGCAGGACCGTGCTGAGGCGTGTTGCGTCGGCGACAGGAGTAAGCCTGCCGGCCAGGGCAACACTGATTTCGCCGGTCTCCTCAGACACGACCACCGAGACCGCGTCGGTCGTCTCAGTAACACCTACACCCGCTCGATGTCTTGTGCCAAGTGTGCTGCCCGACATGGTGATCATATCGCTGAGCGGAAGGACACAACCGGCTGCGATAACGCGGTCATCTCGAATGACGACTGCCATGTCGTGGAGAGGAGAGTTGGGGAAGAATATACTTTTGAGAAGCTCCGCCGACACGCGAGCGTCGACTGGTATCCCGCTGTCGATGATGTCCTGGAGGCCTGTCTCACGCTCCACTACAACGAGACCGCCGTGCCTGCTGCTGGCCATTTGGTTCACGGCCTCGCTGACAGCTCGGATGGTAATGGCGATATGAGATTCGTCCGGCCTGTAGCCGAGGCTAGCGCGTCCCATTCGGTCAAGGGCTCGCCGCAACTCTGGCTGGAACACTACGACGGCCGCGATCACCGCAAGGCCGGCCGAATTATCGACGAGGTAGTTGACAGCGGTAAGGTCGAACACTCGGCCGAGTACCACCGCGACGAGAACAATGGCTACCGCCCCTCGCACCTGGGTCATTGCGCGGGTGCCACTGAGGACCCGAAGGAGTCCGAAAATTCCGATGGCAATCAGCGCGATATCGATCATGCTGCTCGCCCCAAATCCCTCGAAAATCTCCTCTATTCGGTCTGCATCTGGCATTTCAGAATCATCCGCCGGGCGAAGCTGTCCCTAGGATACTGTGAGCGGGCGAAACTTACTTGACCTCTCCATCAAGGCCAAGCAAAAACGTAACGACTGCTGCCTGTGCCCAGATGCGATTTTCGGCCTGATCGAAGACGATCGATTGGGGACTTTCGAAAGTCTCCTCGGTGATCTCCTCTCCGCGGTGGGCAGGGAGGTCGTGCATCACAAATGCTTCAGGCGAGGCGACTGCGAGCGTTTCGGCATTCACCTGAAACCCGACGAAGTCGATTCTGCGGCTCTCGGCTTCGCGCTCCTGCCCCATCGAAGTCCAGACGTCCGTGTAAACAGCTTCGACCCCGTGGGCGACCTCCAACGGATCGTTGGAGGTCGCGAGCGTTCCCCCGGTGGCATTAGCGCGCGCACTCGCTTCGCTCACCGCCCACTCTGGAATCATATAGCCCTTGGGTGCCGCCATACGCACCTCCATGCCAAGCGACGAGGCCGTCAGGACCAGGCTGGTCGCGACATTGTTGCCGTCGCCAATAAACGCAATCGAATGCCCTCTGAGGTCCCCCCACTTCTCCTTAAGCGTAAGCAGATCGGCGAGCGCCTGGCAGGGATGCTCCTCGTTGGTAAGGGCATTGATGACCGGGATTCCAGAGAATTGCGCGTACTCATCGACGATCGCCTGCCCGTACGTCCTCACGGCAACCACTTCGACATAGCGAGCGAGCACACGGGAAACATCGCGGATCGCCTCCCGCTCCCCAAGACCGACTTCCTGGGGCGCAAGGTAGATGGTTTCGCCACCGAGATACCGCATCGCCGTCTGAAAGCTCACCCGGGTGCGGAGCGACGGTTTCTCAAAGAGAAGCGCGAGCTGCCGCCCGCCGAGAAACGGCGCTGGTTTTCGCTTGAGCCTCTGAGCCAGCTCCAGCAGGTAGGAGATTTCGGCCGGGTCGATATCGGCAGAAGACAAAAGGTGCCGTGGTTTTCCGCTCATTCGCGGAGCATAGCATTGAGTCGGCAACGCACCCCACCACACTCCGGGCAAGAGAGCGAGAGTCGCCTGACTGCTACCATGCCGCGGTGGAACACCGACACCGCGTATCAATAGAAAAAGAAGGCCTGCGGTTTGCCGCCGGGCACATGGCTACGACCGGCAATCAGCTCGAGTCACTACACGGCCACAACTATGCGGTAAGCATCGATGTCGAGGGTGATCTCACGGCCGACTCCTGGGTTTGGGACTTCGGCGACCTGCAGAAGGTTGCGCTGGCTATAATCTCGAAGCTCGACCATCGCTTCATGCTCCAGGAGCGCTCCAAGAGCCTTAAGTTCGAGACCTCAGGGGACCGTGTCGTGATCACCTCTGGTTCCCTCCGGTACGAGTTTCCCCGGTCCGACGTCGTCGTTCTGCCAATCGACAACACCACGGCAGAGCGGCTTGCCGAGTGGATTACGGACGGGGTCTGCGAGCGATTCAGAGCAGAATCCCACGAATTTCACCAGATCAGAGTCGGGGTTGAGGAAAGTCCGGGAAGAACCGGTTGGTATACTCTCAACGTCTGACTTCTTCCGCAGCCAGGAGCTTTGATGGCACTCGACTGGAACAAAGCGATCAACGAGATCCTCTCGTCTCAGATGACCTGCCAGGCCTGCGCGGCCGCGGGCGAGAGCATGATCGTCGGATACACGCGGAGCCCTGAGGCAGCCGAGTTCGCAGCTCGCTGCCAGGACTGCGCGGATAAGACGGGCTGCGATGCGCGCAAATTGGTCGTGGTCTGTAAGGAGTGTGCGGAGAAGTTCCGGGTCAACGGTCAGTTCACGGACGAAGCGGGAATGATGGGGACGCTCCTAGACGAGTGTCGGCACAGCCTCGAAGACTCGATTGATTATCTGGCCAACCACTGGAAAGAGGCCATCGACGTCAACTACGAGGATATGACCAAAGGGCTTCACCAAGTGGACCCGGACCTATTCCGGGAGGAAGACGCCTGGCGACTGCGACTCGAAGAGGAGTATTTGCAGCTCCACCGCTGGTTCCGGGAGCGCGGGCATCCGATCCCCGACCCAGGCTGGCGAAGCCAGTATGTAGAAGAGGTCATCGCTCTCGGTTACAGCACTCTGCTAGGAGACTAACGATCCTACTTGGACGCGTCCGACCCGATGCTATACTCAGCCGACAGGCGGAAGTAGCTCAGTGGTAGAGCGCCTCCTTGCCAAGGAGGAGGTCGCGAGTTCGACCCTCGTCTTCCGCTCCAAAGAAATACACGTCTTATGGCGTCACGGACGGCCGCCGAAGTGGCGAAATGGCAGACGCGGCGGTCTCAAAAACCGCTGGGCGTAAAGCCCGTGTGGGTTCGACTCCCACCTTCGGCACCAACTCCCAGGTTCGGGAGTTGACGATAAGAGAGAAGGAGGACGCGGTTAATTGTTTGGGCACCCACGCAATTGGGGCCGAATTGGGGCCGAGTTTTCATCGGTCGCCGGGGCAGACTCTGGCAGATCCAGGAAGACTGTTGGGCAGGACGACCATACTAAGATTCGCAGGGCCAACCTCGTGACGCTCTCTGACCCCAAGGCCGCCCTTCGATCCCAGCCACTCTCGTTGCTTCGTATTCTTCCCGCTCAAAGTTCGTGGTGAACCGATTCTGGTGGTGCTCGGTTTGCCCATGATACGCCTCGTCGGAGTCTAGACTCCGACTCCGATCGCCTCGGCGACCCTGTCCCAACTCCGATCCTCGACACCCTCCATCCGCCGCAGATACGTGGTCGTTACCGCCAGCGAAGAATGGTCGAGGAACGAACTCACCGACTCGATAGTCTCGCCAGCGTCCCGCCGAAGCTTTGCTGCGGAATGACGCACCGCCAACTGAAAGCCCGAGTCGTCGAGCAGCACCGTAACCCAGCCGCCCTTGCAGCCATCAACACCAGCTACCTGCATTGCCGTGTCCCCACCATCAGAAACGACGATCCGCCGCGTCTCCCTAAACCGCACGCCCAGCCCTAGACCGCACCGCCACAGAGCGTCTCCCCTTATCCTAACGCGCCCCAACACGTGATATTACGTGCCCCCCTAGCACGGAGATCTTCACCAATTTCATCGCACCGGACAGGGTTGAGAACGGCGTGGCCTCGGACCCGCTCGCCGGTTCAGCAACGTGGTCGCCCCCTTGCGGTGCATTCCGTCGTCTCGCAGAACTCATCTAAGATCTGCTTCTTTTCCAGCCCCCCTTGCCGCCCTATGGCGGCCCCGAATGGCATGCGCATATTCCTCCGCAGCCTGTCCGCTCATGCTGCCTCGAACCCTGTTCTCTTCGGCAACAGGACTTGTGAGGCGTCACCCTTGCCTTCGGTAACATCTCCTTTCAGGCAGATCGGGGGGTTGGAGTAACGCTAAGTTCGGGCTAGACTGCTCGAAAATTGATTAAGCGCGTCAGCGGCTGCTCTTAGGAGGGCGGATGCTCCCAGCGATTAGCTTGTTCTCAGGCGTTGGCGGCCTCGATCTCGGGGTCACATTGGCTGGATTCGACGTCCGTGGGGCCGTTGAACACGAGGCCGACGCTGCAGCAAGCCTGCGAGCCAACCAGTTCTTGGAGCACCCCGACCGGGTCCTTGAGGGGGTGAGCAAAAGTACAGCCTCTACTCAGGCTCGCCGGGCGACACGACAGTGTCATGGTGGCACCACACTGGCAGGTGCCACAGAACCTTCAGGTGTAGCCTTCGGCTATGCCTAGCGACTCTGTCCCGCTTCTCTCGAAGAGCAAGTTCACCGCCGGACTTCAGTGCCCTGGACGCCTCTACCGCCAGTGCTATCAGCGTGAGTTGGCGACGCCACCCAACGCTGCCCAGAGAGCGCGTTTCGCAGCCGGAAATCGCTTCGGTGAACTAGCCCGAGGCCTCTATCCCGACGGGGTCTTGATCAGCGAGCCAGCCTTCCACCACGACCGAGCTGTCGAACACACTCGGTCCGTTATCGCCGAGTCCACCGGAGCCGCGATCTTTGAGGGCGGATTCACCGAGGACAGCATCAGGGTACGGGCAGACATTCTCAACAAGAGCGCCATCGGGTGGGAACTCATCGAAGTCAAATCGTCCAAGGGAGCGAAGCCCGAGCACGTTCCCGATGCCGCGGTCCAGCTCGTAGTTCTTGAGCGTGCCGGAATCCCAATCGGCCGAGTATCGATCGCCCACCTCAACGGGAATTACGTGCACACGGGGGGCGACTATGTACCGGAGCAAGTGGTCTCAGTCACAGATGTCACCGATAGAGCCCGCGAGTTCGCCAAGGCCGTGCCCGCCAGGGTGGAGGCGATGCGCGAAATACTGGAAGCTGACGAAGCTCCGCTCATAGAGATCGAGAGTTACTGCAAGACACCCTACGACTGCGAGTTCATCGACTACTGTCGAAAGCGCGAGCCGGATTGGAGCATCGAAGAACTCCCCCGGATAGGCGATAAGAGGCGGCGGCAGTTGAGAGTGTCCGGAGTTCGAGCTATCCCCGACATTCCGGCCACGTTCCGCCTTACTGCAGGACAGGAGAGGGTCCGGCAGGCGGTGACGACCGGAAAGCCTTACGTAAGCCTGGACCTCGCCGCGGAGCTGGAGCGGATCGAGCCACCAGCGCATTTCATCGACTTCGAGACCATCGCCCCGGCGCTTCCAATCTACGCGGGAACGAAACCATATGAGGTGGTTCCCTTCCAGTGGTCAGACCATGTACTCACAAGCGCCGGAAGTGTTGGCCACTTCGAATTCCTCGCCGATGGGGGAGGCGATCCGCGACGGAAATTCGCCGAGTCCCTCACAGCTCGACTAGCTGACGCCACAACGATCATCTCGTACGGCGAGTACGAGAGGCAACGCCTGAGGGGCATCCAAAGATCGCTTCCCGACCTTGCAGAATCAGTGCAAGACCTACTCGACCGGCCATGGATGAACCTTCAAAAGGTGGTCAGCAACCACTACTACCACCCTGAGTTTCACGGGTCGTACTCGGCCAAAGCCGTCCTCCCAGCCGTGGCCCCGGACTCTGGGTACGGCGACCTGAATATCCAAGACGGCGAGTTGGCTTCGGTGAAGTACATCGAATCCCTTGATCCCCTCATGCCGCGAGAGCAAAGGGAGCGAGTCCGAAGCGATCTTCTCGCGTACTGTGAACGAGACACTTGGGCCATGGTCCTCGTTGTGGCCGCCCTAGGGAAAGCGGCATCCGCCGACAACTAGAGGCTTGGTCGCCGGACGGCCGCATGCTTGCGAGTGCGGGCGGGTACGACGATGCGGTGCGGTTGTGGGGGTTGCCGCATAACTGACCGAGAGTTGGTCCGCCCATCTCAGAACTCAACCGCGACTCCCGCCATCACCGGCACCCGCATCACCCTCCACTCCAATCGCGACGGCAACAGAGAGATCTACGGGATGGATGCCAACGGCTCCAACCAGATCCGTCTCACGAATAACCCCGCCGCCGACTCCAACCTTTCCTGGTCACCGGTTCAGTAGGAGGATCGCTTTCGATACGAACCACCCCGACAGCACCAGGGTGCTTTTGAAGAGGTTGATCGTGACCGGTCACGGAGGAGACGTCGCGGTTGCCAGCGGCGTTCGCGTCCCGCGCGGCCTGAGGCGCTCAACCATGGTTCGCCAAGGTCGATAGAATACAGAGCAAGAGAGATGCCCCAGTTCAAAAGCGAACGACGCCTGCGAGACGTAGAGCGGGTCACCGAGGTGCCCCTGCTGGTCCTCGCGGTTGCACTGATCCCGCTCCTACTGCTCCCGGCCTTCTACGACCTTCCCGACGCCGCGAAGAGAAGCTTCGCAGTCGGAGACTGGCTGATCTGGGGGGTATTTGCGGCAGTATTCGCAATTAAGCTGGCGGTAGCGCCGCGCCGTCTTGAGTTCCTTCGCAACAACTGGCTCGAGGTTCTGATGGTGGTGCTGCCGATGCTCCGACCGCTTCGTTTTGCCCGCTTCCTGCGCTTCGCACGCTTGATAACCGTCGTTGGATTCAATATCCGCGTCATCGAAAGAATTCTCTCAAGCCAAGGCACGAGATTCATCGCGACCGCAACGCTGGGGGTGCTTGTCATCGGCGCCACCGCCGTATTAATAGCCGAGCGTAATGCGGAAGGCACAAAGATTGACTCCTTTGGAGACGCCGTATGGTGGGCGACCGTAACGATGGCCACCGTGGGCTACGGCGATGAATTCCCCGTCACCCCCGCTGGACGGGGCATCGCGGTTGCGGTGATGATCGTGGGTGTCGCAGCTCTGTCGGCTCTCACCGCGGGCATCGCGGCGTTCATGGTTCGTGAGAGCGAGGAAGTTGAACTCCGCGACATCATGCACGAAATCAAAAAACTCCGAGAGGAGATCGCGGCCCTCCAAAGCGAGACTGCCGACTCCGGAAACCCGGACACGGCCGAGTAGCTCACATCACAGCCTGAGCCATCTCGGCTCGATGCACCGCAATTCGCTCACAGGCCAAAGCTGGCCTCACAAGCTTTTTGTTCAACACTTTCGACAATGCCTCGATATCGCATGTTCGGCGGAAACGCTACCAACCTCGCGTACCCGCCTCCGGCGAGTTCTTCGTTGACGAACGTGTCTCCGGCCCAGGCATAACGTAGAACTCAGCTGCACTGGTCGAAGTCCAGCCCGAGGGGCAGCATTTGGAGATCAGCGCCGACTCGTCCACCCTTCATGTGATGAGCCCTGGTGGACTCCAGTCTCAGGACCCCACGCTATCATTACTACTCGCGAACGCGCTCCAGGTAATCTTCGAGATCTGCTCTGAGCTGAGCAGGGATTGCACGCCAGATTCGCCTTCTGCCGTAGACGCAAAACTGGCCCGACTACGAGCGCTACGGGCCGAGCTCGTGGACTGGATCGACATCGGAAGAGACGGTCGCTAGCTGCCTTTGGGCTGTTGTAACCGGTTCACTGAACACGCTACGACCTTTGCCTACGGAAGGCCGCACGCCGGCTCCGCTGGCTCTTCGGACGAGAAGCGGGAGAGAGAGAGAGAGAGAGAGAGAGAGAGAGGTCATCGTGGCAAAAGAG